>Ga0101945_1002096_pt1 | contig 15438 bp, 10 predicted proteins | sample DewCreD2012metaG_2_FD_75246 | JGI IMG/M metagenome (GOLD analysis project Ga0101945, IMG submission 75246) | Hot spring sediment bacterial and archeal communities from British Columbia, Canada, to study Microbial Dark Matter (Phase II) - Dewar... ... | reverse complement strand
GCGTGGTTCAAGCACGGTGAGGGCAATGTCAGGTTCAGGACGGTGCTGACCGCACTGCGGGCAGGCATAGTGACCGATGTGGGCGTAGAACACGTGCTGGTAGTGATAGCGATGGCCGCAGGCGTGACAGAACTGTGAGTCGGCGATGTGCAGCGCCGCTCCGGTGGCATGGCGAACATCTGCCAGGCCAAAGGCGATAACCTGCGCCGATAACCCCTGTACGATGCTGGCCAGTGCCGGATCGTCTGCATTGAAGACGACGGTGCTGGTTGGGGGAAGCGTTTGCAACGCTGTTCGCCAATGTCTGGCGATGGTGTCGATCTCACCATAGCGATCAAGCTGATCGCGGAACAGGTTCAGCAGCACAACCAGACGTGGTCGTGTCTCGGCGATTGCCTGCGGCAGCGCTGCTTCATCTGTCTCGAAGAGTGCCCGGTGTGCGCGTGGTCGTCCGCGCCAGTCGGCATCGGCAATGGCGACTGTAGTCAGGCCGGGCAACAGGTTCGCGCCGGCGCGATTGTGCAGGAGTGGTTGACCGGCCTGCTCAAGAATTGCAGCGACCATGCGACTGGTGGTCGTCTTGCCATTGGTACCGGCGATCAATGCAACGCCTTCCGGCAAAGCGGTGCAGAAGTTGGTCAGAATGGTCGGATCGAGGATGCGAGCGACCTGGCCGGGAAGGCTGGTACCACCACCTAATCCCAACCGTCGCGAGAGAGTACCGGCAGTACGAGCAAGTGCGAGTGCTGCGGTTGTGCGGAGACGGTACATAACCTTTAACTCAAGCCTGCTTTGCGCAGAGCAGCAGCCAGCGGATTATCATCGTCGTCATCGTCATCGCCACTGCTGGCAAAGAGCGATGCTGATGAGGGTGCTTCAACCTCTTCATCGAAGAGATCGTCTTCTTCCCAATCCAATGCCAGGTTTTCGGCGCCGACCAGCGCAATAATATCATCGACGCTGAACAACATCAGGTTGACCTGATCATCCGCTGTGGAGCGGAGGGACAGGTCGTCAATCAGGTGCAGTTGTGGCAGGGCGGCAAGCACTTCAGCGAGCGGTTCTGGTCGGCGGGGTGGCGGATGATCACTTGCCATCAGCGCATCGGCGGCAGCGCTATCAGCCGGTATACCGGTGTCAACCAGCAAAATCGTGATGCCCACCCGATGAAAGAGCAAACGCAGAATCTGGCGGGTCTCGTTAAGCTGGGCAACTGCCCGGCGCAGGGCACTGGCAGTACGGCTGGCTTTGATCTCGAACACCCAGGCTGTGCCATCAACAATTGTCAGGGCATCCAGCTCACGATACTTAATCTGGGCCGTCCGGTTTCGACGCTCTTCGTACTCGAGAATCCGGCGTTCGTCGAGGGTCAGGTGAGTAGCCAGCCAATCGCGCAACGCAGCCTCAGCCTGTCCACCAAAAATATCGCGCTGGCGTGGTGGCCGAATCGCTTTCTGATTTTTGCGTTGCAGCTTGAACTGCTCGACAAACGCACGGTAGCGACGGTCGTCTTCGGTTGTTAAGCGCGCCCGCGCGTAGCTCACCGCCATCTAACCATTCCTTCCCAATTCAACTGACCGCCGATAAGCCGCCCAAATTGCATCGGCCAGGACAGTGCGCAGACCACCGCGCTCAAGCTCACTCAACGCGGCGGCACTGGTGCCACCGGGAGAGGTAACCGCATTGCGCAACTGTGCCGGATGTAAACCGCTCTGAATGGCATATTGCACCGAGCCGAGCATTGTCTGCTGTACCAGCTCTTCGGCAATCCGCCGCGACAGGCCAAGGTGAACACCGGCATCGATCATCGCTTCCATCATCAGGAAGACATACGCCGGCCCGGTGCCGTTGATCGCGGTTGCCATATCGAGATAGGTCTCGTTATCGACAAACAATTCACGACCGAGCGCACCCAGCACAGTGGCTGCCCAGCCGCGCTGACGCTCATTCACTGCCGGTGCCGCAGTCCATACCGTCATCCCGCAACCGATTTGGGCGGGAGTATTGGGCATGCTGCGCACAACGGCCTGATGGTCAAGCGCCTCGGCAAATGAGGCGATGGTAGCGCCGGCGATAACTGAAATCGCCAGATCGTCGTCGCGCAAGGCGCCGCGCAGTGGTGGCAGTACCCGGCGTAACTGCTGCGGCTTGACGGCAAAAATGACAACCCGTCCCCACTGGGCAGCGGCCAGATTATCGTGCGTGGTCTGAATGCCGTAGTGATGGCTCAGTTCGCGCCGGCGGTCTTCGCGGGGATGGCTGGCTAAAATCTGATCGGCGGCAACCAGCTCGTTGCGCAAGAGGCCACCGATAATTGCTTCGCCCATCGCGCCGGCCCCAATAACGGCAATTGGTAAATCTGAGAGCATAGTTGTTGTACCTGTAGCTAGTGCTTTGCCTGTTTGCCGTTTGACGGCAAACCATGTCTGTTCTGGGGAATATGATACCACGGGATGGATGGGGAAGAGGAAGTGTAGATTGATGCAGGTGAGTCAGATGTTGTCGGATCGCTATCGTTGAGGTTTTGGGTACTGAAGCCGGACTTCAGTACCCAAAACATGCATCTCTGGTGCTGATTATCTGATGATCTGGGGGAGAAAGACCTGACTGCGCAGGGGGACATATCTGGCCAGGCCGTAAAATGGTTTCCCATCAATCAGGCTGAACGTCCCCCCTACCCAGGTCAGGCCGTTGGCGTCGCACAGCAGCTTTTGGATTGCGCCGTCATAGTAGTGAGCAGTTTGATAAGTATTTGGAAAGGTAGTAGGTATGATCTGCCCGTTGCGATCAAGATGAGTGAGAAACGGGTTACGCTCATATGTGTTCGCTATCCCACCGACCCACAGTGACCCATCTCCTGCCAGGCACACGGATTGGACAGTATGAAAACTGTTTGGGGACGAGAAGCCAGCGTCTATGGTTCCATCATTATTCAAACGAACCAGGTTTGGTCGTTCTTCGCTATCAACCATTGTAAAGGATCCGCCCACCATCAAATCACCATCAGGTAGTGGTGTAATGCTGTACAGGGTACCGATCTGGGTATATGAAATCCGAAATGCCGGTGGCGTGAATGTGTCGTCAATATTGCCATCGCTATTGAGGCGAACCAGACCGGGTACGCTGACTCCATTGTAGCTGCTGAAATCGCCGGCCACAACGATCTTGTTCCCTTGCACAGCAAGCGCATAGACTGTCCCGTTGAGATTACCAATCGTGAAGGTCGGATCCGTACCTGAAACATCAGCGTTCAGTCGTCTTAGCCACCCCCACGATCCGACTAATACTTTATTGTCGCTTTGAATCGCTAATGCGGTTACAGAACGATAATCATTCAAGGCAGAGATATTGGTGAGGTTGCCGTTCGTTCCAACCAGGAAAAGTCGATCAGGCCAAAACCCTGTAAGTGCGCTGCCATTGGCTAACGTGAGCGTGATGCGACTGTATCCACCAGGATTGCTTGCAAATGGATGGAAGTCCGGATCGAGGGTGCCATTGGCGAGGAGACGGGCCAGGCCAAAGTGGGGAGAACCGTTGACGTGACTGAAATTACCGGCGATCAGGAGTTTGCCATCTGCATAACGGCTGATACTGTAGATAGTTGCTTCGTCTCCAACCAGCGGGTGGAATGCAGGTACTCTCTCTAAACCATTGTAGGCAGGATTAAGCAGCGCCAATCCATCGAAGATGCCGATCTCGCTTGAACGTTCAGGCAAGCCTTGCCCACCAACGACAACGTGACCATCACTGCGGACTGCAAGGGCCAGAATATCCGAGTCGTTGCCAAAACTGACCATTGTTCTAAATGTGCCATCAGCGGCATACCGCCATACCTGGCCCTGATGTTGCGTTGGGGAACCATTGATACATACTGCTGAATACCAGCCCCCGATCAAGAACCCACCATCGGGCAGTGCTACTAAGGCGGTAATCGATTCAAGCCAGTTTGGATCGGGATCGCGATCGAGAGGCATGCGTTTGAGAACACCATCCGGTGTGTACCACGCAAATGAACTATTACCGCAAATGTCCTCGCGACCAACGACGACCGAATTATCGCGTAACACGGCTACTCGTTTACTCACCATCGAACCGCCGCGCACAAATCCGGTATCGAGCACGCCATTAGTTCCCAGACGAGCGATACCAGTTTGAGGGGTGTTGTTCACCTGAGTAAAGTCACCAACGATGATATATTTGCCGTCTTGTTGTCTGGCAATATCTCGTACAGTACCGTTGGGGCCACTGCCTGTGCCGTTAAAGGTTGAGTCAGCCGTTCCGTCAGGATTCAGACGGGCAACATACGGAGTTGGTTGATAAAAAGCTCCCCCAATCACTACCTTGCTTCCATCAATCAGTACGGCAAGAACCGGTCCACCGATGCCTACGGTGTTGAATGTTTCGTCCACCAATCCATTTGGGTAAAGGCGCAAGAGGAAATAGGTGAGTATTGACGGTGATACTATAAATCTACCGGCAATGATGATCTTGCCATCGGTCTGGACGGCAGCTTCATAGACGTCTAGCACTGTAAGGCGGCTGTCAACCTGAAAGGTGGTGTCAACAGTTCCATCACTTTTGAGGATGGCCAGACTACGTGGAGTCGGCTGACCACTAATACTGACGAAACGTCCACCAATTAACATTCGTCCATCGCTTAGCGGAACCAGCGTGTTAATGGTGCCTGGTGAGGTAAAGATGGCCGGGTTTATCGTAAATAACGTGTCGGTAGTGCTTGTGGTGGAAATAGCCTGATCCCCGGATGACTCAGGTCGGGCAAGGGAGGTGTCGGTTGTCGGTGTGATAAGCGCAAATAGCAATAGCCCCGTCAGAAGCCATCCTGTCAGGTGGGATGCAATGGTGTTCATAGGTGGTCCTTCGTTTCTGTAAGCGGTTTTGTTGGTGTTGAGTGAACCGTGGGGATAGGTCTAAACGTTGAGCAGAAATTGTTACAGCGTTATCATAACAATAACGCTGTCTTTTTCTTTAACAATGTGCGAATCCTCTATTTGGTGTGAAGGGTTGGTAACTGCTCATAATAATCTTTCCAGGCTTACTAACGACTGACCAATGTATCAATTCTCAGTTCAATATGCTTTGCCAATCTGCAAAAACACCTGAATCCATGCAGTTGTTGATTTAATGGGATTGATATCTGTGATTCTATACGCAATGTTACGGTTGTCTTTCGGTTGTACCCATTGACGGTTATAGCTTCAGGAGCAAAACTTGTTTCCGTGTATCATGACTATGCGTGGTACGATGCTGCTACAAGCAGGCGCAGTAGTGGTGCTACGGTTAGCAAGATAATTGCATTGTGTTGTACGATGTGATTCGTGTGTATCGCTTCGAGATCGTTTTGAATGCTGTCAGGTGTAAAACATATGACCCTTACTCACGAAGAGACGATTGTCTTACGCCCGGCAGTGGCGGTTGGTACGCGACCGACGCTGCTGGCGGTGTTTGCGCATCCTGATGATGAGAGTTTTGGGCCGGGTGGGACACTCGCCCGTTACGCATGGTCGGGTGCCGCCGTGCATTTGATTTGTGCAACCGGTGGCGAAGAGGGAACGGTTGATGCCGAACTGTTGCAAGGGTACGAGTCGGTGGCGGCGTTACGACGGGCAGAGTTGCTGCGCGCCGCCGAGGCGTTGGGGTTGAGTAGTGTGACGTTACTTGGGTATCGCGATTCGGGTATGGCCGGTAGCGCAGCCAATCAGCACCCGGCGGCGCTTATAAATCAGCCACGCGAGCAGGTGGTTGAGCAGTTGGTGCGTCTGATCCGGCACTTCCGGCCACAGGTGGTGATTACGTTTGATCCAATCGGTGGTTACCGGCATCCCGATCACATTGCCATTCACGAGGCGACGGTAGCCGCATTTCACGCCGCGGGTGATCCGGCAGCCTTTCCGGCAGCCGGTGCGCCGTATGCGCCACAAAAGCTCTATTACACGACCTTCTCGCGGCGCCTGTTGCGTTTGCTGGTCAGGCTGATGCCGCTCTTCGGGCGTGATCCAAAGGCTTTTGGTCGTAATCGGGACGTTGATTTGACTCAGCTCGCCAATGTTGAGTTTCCGACCCATGCCCGGATTGATACGACCGCGGTGCAGGCCCAGGCGCGAGCCGCGGCGCTGGCTCACGTCAGCCAGGGAGCCGGTGGGCCACTGACCCGTGGCCCGTTGAGTAAGGTGTTGAGTTTGTTGGGGCGGACAGATACGTTTATGCGCGCCTATCCGCCGGCGACGCCTGATGTGCGCGAAGACGATCTGTTTGCCGGCGTTACGTGGTGATGATCGCCGCCAGTGGTGTTGGGGCGCGGTAGCCAGTGTTCGGCAACCGGTTGGAAGCCGGTGCTGTGTTGATCAAAACGGAGATGCTGGACACGGGCGCCAGCAGCCTCGATAGTGATCAGATTGCATGTATTCGCGCCGCGCTCGTCGCCGTAGCCGCGGCGCGATGTTGTTGTGCCGCTCTGCACGATGTAAGTGCCATGCCGGAGTTCGGGCAGAAAATCACGGGTATTGCCGACAAAGCTCAGATGGAGATGCCCACACAGCAACAGATCGACGGCAAATTCGGCGAGGAGCTGCATCGCTTCGCCGGCATTGGCAACCAGTGGGCGTTTGCGCCGGTACGCAGGCGGAAAGCCAACCGGATGATGCCAGACCACAACTTTGTAGGTGTCGGCAGCGAGACCGGCAAGCTGGTTGCGCAGTGTCTGCATCTGGTCGCGATTGAGCCTGCCGCCGTCAATCGTCCAGCCATGCGCGGTGCATGCCCCAATCACGGCGATGTCGGGTGCGGTGAAGACCGGGTTCAGATCAGGGGTGATATAATGGCGATAGCGGTCGAGTGGTCTGAACAGCCGCTCGTGGAGCAAGAAGAGGGGGACATCGTGATTGCCGGCCACGACCAGTTGTGGCTGCGGTAGACGACGGCGTAGCTCACAGGCGGCCTGCCATTGGCGAGAGAAATCGGCGCGTTGCACAAAATCCCCTGAGATAACGACCAGATCAGGGTTGATAGTGTGCGCATCGGCGATCAACCGTTCGGCAGCAGTGGGATTGAACGGCGGGCCGGTATGGATATCGGAGATGTGGAGAATGCGAAATGGCATAGTTTACTCTCCGGTGGTTGTGGATGCCGTATCGGTAGAACGTGCCTTTTCGCGGGCCAGGTTTACGATGGCGCGCACGATGAGCAGGAGTTCGACTGCGACTGCCAGTACGAAGCCATACTTGAGTAGCGTTGGAATAATCTCCACAGCGGTTCCTTTCTTCTCGGGTAGAGCAGGTTGGTTCAGCTCCAGGAATGTCTCGGCTATCCACGAAGTTCCCAGCGGCTACCGAGCGGTGTTTTGCGAATTTCGAGCGTCGCCGGGAAGCGATCCTTCAAATCATCAATATGCGTGATTACAATGATGCGAGCAAAATCGCGTTGCACAGCGGTAATTGCTTCGACCATGCGTTCACGACCATCGGCATCGAGTACGCCAAAACCTTCATCAATGACGAGTGTTTCAAGCCGGGCACCGGCCCGGTGGGCGAGCAGTCGCGAGAGGGCAATCCGAATAGCAAAATTGACCCGCATCGCTTCACCACCGCTGAACGCGGCGTAATCACGGGTGCCCAGGGCGTCGGCGATCCGTACCTCCAACGTCTCAACCGTGTCCCCTTTTTTGGTGTCACGCTGCATCTCGAAGCGCAGATGCATCTGACCATCGGTCAGGCGGGCCAGTAATCGATTAGCCTCGTCTTCGAGTTGGGGAATGGCAGTTTCGATCAGCATGGCCTGAACGCCCTTTTTACCGAAGGCTTCCGCCAGCTCGGCAAAGAGGGCGGTACGTTCGCTAAGCTGACGTTCCTGGGTCTGAAGCGACTCAACCTCGGCTGCTGCGACTTCGGCCTGTTTGCGGTAGGCTTGCTTTTCAGCCAGATCGCGTCCGGCTGCCTGAAGTGCCTGTTCGATGTCGCTGAGTTGCTGTTTTAACTGATTGACCGTTGCCTGTACGTTCGGTAAGATTCGTAATTGATGGGCCAGTGCTTCAGCTTCGGCGTGCAGGGTTTGCCGTTCGCGTTCAGCGTGATCGCAGAGCTGTTGGGCCTGCTCGCGTAGTTTGAGGTCGGTGGCACAGCGCTGCTCGGCCAGGAGCAGATCGCGTTCTGCCTGTTCCCAGCGGGTGAGGCTGCGTACCAGCGCACGTGTCGCTTCGAGGTCTTCCGGTCGGTAGTTGAGGGATTCAAGTTCGGCAACCACCTGGCGCCCGGCAACCCGAATCTCGTGGCCAAAGTCATTTTCGGCGATCTGGCGTTGCAATTCAGCTACTGTCGCTTCGGCAGCAGGAAGATCACGCAGTGCCTGTTCGATGCGTTCAATGTCGTTCCGGCAGGTACTCAATTCGCCTTCGAGCCGACTGTGTTCACGCAACTGCTGCTCAAGGGTCATCATCTCGTCGTTGAGCATGCGAAGATCGCGTTGCACACTTTCAATGTCACCCGCTGCCTGCAGGTCGGCGTTCAGTGTGTCCAGCTCGGCCTGGACCGCCGGATTGATGGAGCCGGTGGTCAGTTGTTCAGTCAGCGTGGCAATGCGCTGCGCCAGTTGGTCACGTTCGGTTTGCCAGGTGGCAGCCTGATTGAGCTGATGGTGCAGGGATTCGATGGTTGCAGCCTGTTGACGGAGGCTGGTGAGTTCCTGTTCTGTGCTGGTCAGGGTGCTGCGAATCTGTTTCAGTTCTTGTTCGGCGGCCCGGATCGCTGCTTTCGCCTGAGTCTCCTGGGCTTGCAGCCGTTCCATTTCTTGCCGGTAATGGGTGTACACGTGGTCGGCTTCGCTGGCGGCCAGGTGACGCCGACAGACCGGGCATTCCCCTTTGCCGGTGGCGAGTAATGCCTGATTGGTCTGCAATGTCTCGATGTCGCGGCGGGCCTGGGTAGCCTCCGCACGTGCGGCACTCAAGCGATCCAGCACGACTTGCTCTTGCTGGCGACGGTCAAGCTGTTCGGCTTCAAGGGTTTGGACACGGGCCTGGGCATCCTGTGCCGCACGCAACGCATTTCGCCAGGTTTCAACATCGCTGAGCTGGCGGTCGAGGCGGGCAAGCTCCTGATGCAAACGGTTTAGCTCGATTTGCAACGTACTTCGTTGTTGTTCGAGTTGATTCTGGAGAAGGCGCTGTCGCATAACCAGGTCACGGATGTGGTTCAGGTGTTGTTCAAGTGCAGTGCGCTGGTGCTGGCACTGCACCAGCCGTTCGTGAACCGGTGCCAGTTCGCGTAAGCGCTGGTTAATCGCCGCTACCCGTTGTTGCAACTCGACCAGGCGCTGAGCTTCGCCGTACAGCCGATTACGTTGCTGAAGGGTATGTGACAACCGCTCGTTGAGCAGGTTGAGTTCAGCCTTCAATTCCTGTTGTAACTCGCGTTTGCGGGCCATTAGTTCGTCGTAGCGGTTACGAAGCTGCTCAAGCCGTTCCAGGTCGGCACGGGCTGCGTGCAATTCGGTCAGACCGGCCTCGATGAGCGGGCGTTGGGCGATGGTCTGTTCAGCCTGGGCAATGCGTGCATTCAACTCACGTAGCTCATGGCTGTAGCGTTGGATTTCACCGGTCAGGATGGTAATACGGTTCTGGACTTCACGTTGCCGATGCGCTTCTTGCTCCAGGTGACGCAGCTTTTCGGATGCCTGGGTGAACTCTGCTTCCAGCGCTGTGCGTTGCTGTTGGAGTGCGTGCTGTCGTTGTTCGGCTTCAGCGACGGCTTGCTGCCAGAATGGTACCTGATTGGCAAGCGGTTGGAGTGTTTCGAGCTGACCACGTACCCGAATCAGATCGGCTTCAAGCAGACGCACCCGGTCGCGGGCACGGCGTTCGAGTTCGGCGTACTCGGCCAGATCGAGGATTTCGGCCAGCACCTCTTTGCGTTCGGCTGGGGTTTTGCTGGTGAACTCGTCGGCCCGGCCCTGCAACAGGAAGGAAGCGTTGACAAACGTGTTATACGACATGCGCAGGAGATCGGTGATCTTGCGCTGGGTCTCGCGGATGGTGTTTTCACCGATGGGGCGCCAGGTGGCACCATCAAACTGTTGTAGATCAAGCCAGGTTTTGCCAGAGCCTGTGCCGCGTCCACTACTCCGCCCGCGTTGACGCTGGCGAATAACCCGGTATTTGCGACCGTCGAGGGCGAAGACCAGCTCCACCATCATTTCTGTCTCGCCCTGCGTGATCAGATCATCGTCGGGTCGGCGCGCTTCGCCCCACAGTGCCCAGGTGATCGCGTCGAGCAGGGTGGATTTCCCGGCCCCGTTTTCACCCGATAAGCAGAGGACGTGCAGGCCGTCAAGGTCGAGGCGGAGCGGATCACCATCTTCGGTGGCGCGGTAGCACATAAAGTTGCGCAGGGCCAGTTGCAGCGGGATCATAGCGTGACTTCAGTATTTGTCATGGCGAGCGCTATCTGCGCCCGCCAGGCTTTTCCGGGATCAGTTCTGGCTCGACGTTCAGGGCTTCGGCGATGCGACGAATACCCTGATCGCTGAAGCTAATCAGATAAAATGGCGCCAGCGGTAAGCGTTCTCCCGAACGAAGGGCCAGGAGCAGCCGGTATTGGGCCCGGCGCAAGATGCGAACTTCTAACCCTTTGACATCGGCGAGCTGACGTTCCTGGTGCCTGCGTCCGAGCAGTCCATACGAGGTGACGGTCACCAGGTTGCGACGATAGTCAATCTGGCAAATCCCCAACTGACCACCGGTGATCAGGGCAAAGAATGCCATGCCAACGAGTAGAGCAACGGCGATGGCGGTACCGCCGGTCAATGGTTGGTTACCGGTAACGATTGACTGTGCGATGGTGCCTACACCGTAGGCCACCAGACCAACAAAACTCCAGGTTAGCCAGGGAATAAAGTGAATGGTCAGACGTTCGGGATTACGCTGCGCGAACTGCCAGGTCATACTGTTCACCTATGTGTACTGTCGCTATTGCCATTATATCAGGTTAGAAGTTATCTCATTACTGACCGACTCCATGATCGTGACCATCACACAGCATTCCCGTAACCAGTATGTTCAACGGCGTGCCACACGCCGGATCGTGAGTACGGCTGCTGCGGCAGCCATGCTGCCGCACTCCAAACTCCGCGACACGCGCATGGCGAACGGGCAAGGCAACCAATTCAGCGGGTTGATAGCACACGACCCAAGCTGCGCTCTGCTAATGGGTCAGGAGCAGTAGGCTGTCTTTGGTGATTGGCAAGCGTGCATGCGCCTGTACAATGGTTGGGTAGCCCAACAGCACGGCTTTTTATGAAATAAGTGCTAGTGATCGCTTATTGACCGGGCTATTGGCGAGTGCTACTATTAGCGCAATGTGCAATTCCTGTCAGCACGCGGAGGATGTAGGTAAGGTTATGGAAGCTATCTTTTCGGTCGAAAACCTGTTGGCGCTGGTTACGTTGACGATGATGGAAATTGTGCTCGGTGTTGATAATATCATCTTCATCAGCATTCTGGCCGGCAAATTGCCCGCAGCGCAGCAACGTCCGGCGCGGCAGATCGGTCTGGCCCTGGCGCTAATCACCCGACTCCTGTTGTTACTCTCGATTAGCTGGATTGCCGGTCTCACTCAGCCGCTCTTCGAGATCGGGCCGTGGCACGTTACCGGTCGTAGCCTGATTATGCTCGGTGGTGGCCTGTTCCTCATCTACAAGGCAACGACCGAAATCCACGAGAAGCTGGAGGGGGCTGAGCATACCGAACAATCAGCGGCGGCGACAACGATGCAGGCAGTGGTCTTTCAGATCATCTTGCTGGACATTGTCTTCTCGCTCGACTCGGTTATTACAGCGGTTGGTATGGCCAATGCGCTGTGGGTGATGATAACCGCAGTGATTATTGCGGTGGGGGTGATGCTCTTTCTGGCCGAAGGGATTGCAAAGTTCGTCAGCGAGCATCCCACGATCAAGATGCTGGCGCTCAGCTTCCTGTTACTTATCGGGTTTTCGCTGGTCGCCGAAGGCTTTGAACTGCACATTCCAAAGGGGTATATCTACTTTGCGATGGGCTTCTCGGTGATGGTCGAGCTGTTGAATCTGCGGGTAGCGGCCAGAGCGCGCCAGCCGGTGCAGTTGCATCAACGCTACGACACGACCAAACTGAGCCATTGATCGTATGCTGAATACCGTCTACTTGCAAACCTTTCTTGCCGTCGTAGAGACGGGATCGTTTTCAGCCGCTGCCAGGCGGCTGCACCTCTCACAACCGGCAGTGAGTCAGCAAATTCGGGCGTTAGAGGAGCAGGTTGGCGGTGTCCGGCTGTTTCGGCGGAGTGGGCAGCAGATGGTGCTGACGCTGGCCGGTGAGCAGTTGCTGACCAGCGCCCGTGAAATGGTAGCCCTGGCCGAACGCACGGTACAGGCGGTCAGTGCGTTACGCGGTCAGGTTGGTGGGCGGGTGGCGATTGGGTGTCTCGCCGGGGGAGTTGAGGCATTTCTGCCACATCTGTTGACGATTGTGCAGCGTCAGTATCCGGCGTTGACGGTAGATATCGAGTTGCAGCAGGCTGAGCGTTTGTTTGAAGGACTGGCCGAGCGGCGCTTTGATCTGGCAATTCTGAGCGATGCACCGCGACGACGTGGTTTCGAGACGCGCTTACTGGCCGGTGAACGGCTGGCATTGACGGCGGTAATTGGGCATGACCTGTTGCAGCAGGAACAGGTACCAGTCGGTGTGCTTCGTGACTATCCCCTGGCCCTGCCACGTGTCGGCCATCCGTTGCGCCGTTCTATCGAAGATGGTCTGCGACGGCGTGGCCTTTCGGTTGGCGAATTGCGTGTTGTCTGTGAAACCGATAGTCCGTTGTTGCTGCGGGCAGCAGTAGAGGCCGGCCAGGCGCTGGCCTTTTTGCCGGTCAGTGTGCTGCCCACACGTCTGGATCGGCTGGGGGTGGTGGCGTTAGCCGGTCAGCCACTGGTACAGGAGTGGTATCTAATACGGTTGCGTGAACGAACGACGGCCCGGATTGTTGATCTGTTGGTCGAATGCCTGTTGGGTGAAGAGGCACGGTCAACGCTCCTGCGCCTGGGCTTGTCGGCGTGACGACGAGAGTCTGATCGGCGTGCGTACACGCTCTCGCCAATGAAGGCAGGGCGGGTAGCAGCGGCACAGGCTGTAGCGCCTGGGGTGCAACCACGGATTGAATGTCGTCAAACCCATAGCCAGATGTACTGGTGATCGGCGTGCGTACACGCTCTCGCCAATGAAGGCAGGGCGGGTAGCAGCGGCACAGGCTGTAGCGCCTGGGGTGCAACCACGGGTTGAATGTCGTTACACCCATAGCCAGATGTACTGGTGATCGGCGTGCGTACACGCTCTCGTCTGTGAAGGCAGGACGGGTAGCAGCGGCGCAGGCTGTAGCGCCTGGGGTGCAACCACGGGTTGAATGCCGTCAAGCCCATAGCCAGATGTACTGGTGATCGGCGTGCGTACACGCTCTCGCCAATGAAGGCAGGACGGGTAGCAGCGGCGCAGGCTGTAGCGCCTGGGGTGCAACCACGGATTGAATGTCGTCAAATCCATATCCGGTGGAGTTGTTATGTACGATGTACTGGTGATTGGAGCGGGTATTGCCGGTTTAGCCGCTGCCCATGCGTTGCAGGCTGCCGGTTTGCAGGTGCTCGTGGTTGAGGCACGGCAGCGGATTGGCGGTCGTATTTGGACGGATACGCGCTACGGGCCGGTTGAATGTGGGGCTGAGTTTATTCACGGGCAGCGGGCGGCAACCTGGGAGTTGGTGCGGCGGGCCGGTTTGCCGACTTCGCGGTGGGGCCGTGATCGTCTGTTCGTGGTCGGTGGCCGGATTCTGGTAGACCATTCGTTTGGGCGGTCGGTGATCGCGCTCTATCAGCATATCTGCGATTATCGTGGCCCTGAGTTGAGTGTTGCCGAACTGATTGAGCAGTCAGCCGCGCCGCCAGAGGTGAAGGTGCTGGTTGGGCGCTGGCTGGCCAATATTGAAGGCGCTGATCTCAATCGGTTGAGTGCGACCGCGCTGGCCCGTGAACGGCGTTTGAGTACTATCGGCGAAGATAATTTTCATATCGATTGCGGGTACGAGCGTCTGCTGACGCCGCTCAGCGTCGGTCTGCGGATTGAGCTGGGGGTAGCGGTAACGCTGGTGCGTTGGGATGGCGATCAGGTTGAGGTCGAGCTGGCCGATGGGCGACGGCTTCAGGCGCGCTATCTGGTGGTGACGGTGCCCGTTTCATTGCTGCAAGCCGGTATTCCGGCCTTTGAGCCGCCGCTGCCGGCAGAGAAACAGGTGGCGATAAACGCGATTCCGATGGGGCATGTGACCAAACTGGTGATCTGGTTTGACCGCCAGTTTTGGCCGGATTTTACGGTGCTGAGCACGGATGGCGTGATTGCGACCTGGTGGCCGGTGCTGAGCGCCCACACGCCCACGCTGATGGGCTATATGGGTGGGCGGCAGGCATTGACGGTGGCCGATTTGGGGCAAGATGAGGCGATCAGTGTTGCGTTGGGTGAGTTGCAGCACCTGTTTGGGGTGGATGTGAGGCCGTACTATCGGGACGGACGTCTGGTTGACTGGTCGCGCGACCCGTGGAGTCGAGGGGCGTACAGTTACAGTGCGGCCAATACGCTGGCTGCGCGTATCGTGCTGGCAGCACCACTCGGCCCTATTCATTTTGCCGGTGAAGCAACGGTGACCGGTGCCGAGATTGCGACGGTGCATGGTGCCTTTGAGAGTGGGCGCCGGGCGGCGCGGGCGATCCTGCTGGCCCAGGGGTAGCAGATTCAAACATACCTCTAACATACCGCTAGTGTATCGTTGGTAGAAAACAGGTACACTACACACAGATACAAAAGCCCGCAGGGGACACAACAACGTTGCAATGGGAGGCCAGTATTATGGGCAAGATTGTAGGAATTGACCTTGGCACGACGAACTCGTGCATTGCAGTTATGGAAGGTGGCGATGTGGTCGTCATTCCAAACGCGGAAGGCAACCGCACGACGCCATCGGTAGTAGCGTTCGCCAAGAATGGTGAGCGGCTGGTGGGCTTGACCGCCAAGCGGCAGGCGACCATCAATCCAGAAAATACACTGTATTCTGTGAAGCGCTTTATCGGGCGTTCGTTCGATGAAGTTACCGAGGAGCGTGAGCGTGTGCCGTTCAAAGTGGTAAAGGGGCCACGCAACGATGTACGGATTTACGTACCACAGACGAACAAAGAATATGCGCCGCAAGAGATCTCGGCAATGGTTTTGCAGAAGCTGAAAGCCGATGCCGAGGCATTTCTGGGCGAGCCGGTGACGCAGGCCGTGATTACGGTGCCGGCCTACTTCAATGACAGTCAGCGCCAGGCAACGAAGGATGCCGGTAAGATTGCCGGTCTGGAAGTATTGCGTATCATCAACGA
>Ga0101945_1002093_pt1 | contig 15451 bp, 14 predicted proteins | sample DewCreD2012metaG_2_FD_75246 | JGI IMG/M metagenome (GOLD analysis project Ga0101945, IMG submission 75246) | Hot spring sediment bacterial and archeal communities from British Columbia, Canada, to study Microbial Dark Matter (Phase II) - Dewar... ... | reverse complement strand
GGCAGTTGCGCAATCTGTCCGGGAGATAGTTCACGAGAGGGATATTGCCAAAGCGATACGTTCCCCGCCAGAAGATGCCGTGCGTCTCGAACGGGTACCAGCGGTTCGGCACAAAGACCACCACCCGGCCTCCCGGTCGGAGCACCCGGCAGGCCTCCGCCACCGCCTGCCGGTCGTCCTTGACGTGCTCCAACACCTCGTGCAGCAGGACGACGTCAAAGCTGCCATCGGGGAAGGGCAGCGCCTCGGCCGGCGCCTCGCTGATGTTCGGGAGGTCGCGGCTGGCCTCAGCCACTTTCTCCGGATCCACATCCACGCCCCACACGTCAGAGCTGCAAGTGCGGAACTGCTTCACGTAGAGCCCGAGGCCACAGCCCACGTCCAGAATCCGCGCGCCGTCCAGCGCCGTGTGCCGCCGGATCAGCTCGAAGCGGCGGTTTTGACCGAACCGCCAGACATAGCTGGGATGGCCCAGCTCGATCGCCTTGGTGTTCTCCGTCATCTCCCTCACCGGCGCCTATACTACACCGTGATAGTGCGATGGGCAAATCTTAAAGATGGAGGGTGCCCCACTCCACGCTTGCCAAGGGCCCCAATCGGGCCTAGAATAACCCCTAACAGGCGCGTTCGTCGGTGGAGGATTGCGGTACATGGTCGAAAAGCTCGTTATCATCGGCAGCGGCCCGGCAGCCTATACGGCCGCGATCTATGCCGGCCGGGCCCTGCTGGAGCCCCTGCTGATCGCGGGCAGCCTGCTCGGCGGGCAGCCCTCCCTCACAGCAGAGATCGAAAACTACCCCGGCTTTCCCCGCGGCATCAGCGGCCCTGAGCTCATGCAGGCCATGCTGGAGCAGGCCGAGCGCTTTGGCGCCCGCGTACAGCTCGACGAGGCCACCGGGGTCGATTTCAGCCGGCACCCGTTTACCGTCATGACCTCCAGCGGCCCCATCGAGGCCCTGGCCGTCATCATTGCCACCGGCACCACGCCGCGCAGGCTCGGCGTGCCCGGGGAAAGCGAGTTTGTCGGCCGCGGCGTTTCTTTCTGCGCCACCTGCGATGGCTTTTTCTACCGTGGCAAGGAGGTCGTCGTCGTTGGTGGCGGCAATGCCGCCGTCGTCGAGGCCGAGTTCCTGACGCGCTTTGCCAGCCGCGTGTACCTGGTACACCGCCGGGACCAGCTCCGCGCCGAGAAGGTCCTCCAGGAGCGCGTGCTCCAAAATTCGAAAGTGGTCCCGATCTGGAACACCGTGGTCACCGCCATCGTCGGCGAGGAGAACGTCACCGCCGTCAGGCTTCGCAACGTCCAGACCGGCGAGGAGTCGGAGGTGCCTGCGGCCGGAGTGTTTGTCTATATCGGCACCGAGCCCAATACTGCATTCCTCGGAGGGCAGGTGCCGCTGGACGCGCAAGGCTATATACAGGCGGACCAGCAGGGGCAGACGGCGATTCCGGGTGTCTTTGCCGCGGGCGACGTGCAGAACCCTTTGCTCCATCAGATCGCTACTGCCGTCGGCTCTGGAGCGGCAGCGGGCATGACCGCCGAGCGCTTCCTGGCCGAGCTGGCCAGCGTCGGCTACGCGGAGCTACGCCTGCGAGTCCGGGGTCCGAGCGTTGTGGAGCCCGGAACACCCGCATAAGGTCGCTCGGGGCCCGAGAGCGTTCGGCTGCCCGGGCACTTCTCGAGGCCTTGTCGATGGATGCTTCCCGCAGCGGGCGGGGAGCGGGGGCCGGCCGCAGCCGGCCATAGACAGTATCGGAGGGAAGGCCCTACATGGCCGATGTGATCACGCGCGACATGCCGATCGGAGAGATCGTGGAGAAATACCCTCAGACCGTGCCTGTCTTTCTAGCCCATGGTCTGATGTGCTTCGGATGCGCTATCGCCCGCTTTGAGAATGTGGAGCAGGGTGCCAGGGCCCACGGCATCGACGTTGACGCCCTGATGAAGGACCTAAACGCCGCCGTCTCGGAGCAGCCGCAGGAGACCGAGGGCTAGTCCGCCACCTGTCGCCGTCACCATTGGCGTGGTTGGATGGGCGGCATCGTGGCCGTCCTGAAGGTGCGGATGCAATCGCCGACCTGGCGTTGAGAGCCAGCAGCCCATGGCCGGGAACAAGGTTGCCCCATGCCCTACCTCGACCTCGATGGCTACCGTCTCTTCTACCTGCGCCGTGCTGGCAGCAGCCGGCAGTTCCCGCCGATTCTCTTTCTCCACGGAGCCGGAGGGAACGCCCTCCTGTGGGGCCGGGTGATACAGCACCTTCCCGGGCGGGCGGCCATCGCGCTCGACCTGCCCGGACATGGGCGCTCAACCGGCCCGGGCAGCGCGACGATTGCGGGCTACCGCCGCGCCGTGCTCGCTGCAGCCGATGCCCTCGGCCTCCAGACCGTGATCGTCGCGGGCCACTCCATGGGCGGAGCGATCGCTCTCGACATGGCGCTCGAAGCTCCCGAACGCGTCCGGGCGCTGGTGCTCATGTCGGTGACCGCGCGCCTGTACGTCGCTCCTGCCCTGCTAGAACAGCTCGTGCAGGACCCGGCCAAAGCCCGCCAGTGGATCATCGAGACGGGCTACGGACCTGACACCCTCGCCCAGGCCCGGGCGCTGGGCGCGAGGCAGCTCGCCGCCGTCCGTCCAGAGGTCCTGCATGGCGACTTTGTCGCCTGCAGCGTGTTCGACGCCCGCCCCCGGCTGGGTGAGGTCCGCGCACCTGCGCTTGTCCTGTGCGGGGCAGAGGACCGGTTGACGCCACCGAGATACGTGGCTGCGCTGCAGCAGGGCCTGCCGGAGGCGCGGCTGGTGCTGATCCCGGGAGCCGGGCACATGCTGCCCCTGGAGTGTCCGGAAGACGTCGCGCGGGCGCTGTCCGCATTCCTTGACGAGTCCGACCTGGGCTAGGAGCCGCTTGCCCGGCTTGTTCGGGGGCTCATCCGACGGTGCCGCCCGATGGCCGACCGGATCTGTGCCCGGGAGGGCCCGAGTCGGCGCGGCGGGCGGGTTCCTACGTGGAGCGTGCCCTGCGCACAGCAGAGCCTCAGGCGTGAGGCGGACCACAGGCCCGTCCGGGCTGTCCGGAGGTTTCATGCGCTCTCTGTTGCGTCTGCCGCAGTATCTGCGCCACCACTGGCGTTCGGCCGTAGGGGCCTACGTCTCGCTGGTGATCGTGACGGCCTCGAACCTGGTAATGCCCAGCCTGGTGCGCTATGCCATCGACTTTGGCATAGGTTCGGGGAGGGTCAACCTGCTCCTGTGGATCGCCCTCGGCATCGTGGCAGTCGCCTGCGTGCGCGCGGTGTTTGCCTTTCTGCAGGGCTACCTCTCCGAGCGCGCGTCGCAGGGCGTGGCCTTTGACCTGCGCAACACCCTGTACGACAAGATTCAGCGGCTCTCGTTCAGCTACCACGACCGCACACAGACCGGCCAGTTGATGACGAGGGCCACCAACGATGTCGAGACGGTGCGCTTTTTCTGTGGCATGGGCCTGCTTCAGCTCACCAACACCGTCGTCATGACCGTGGGAACCTCAGCCATCCTCTTCGTGACCGACTGGCGCCTGGCGCTCCTCTCGCTCAGCGTCACGCCATTCCTCCTTGTGGTAGTGGTCCGGTTCAGCCGCAAAGTGCATCCCATCTTTATGGGCATCCAGCAAGAGCTGGCCAGGCTCAACACCATCCTGCAGGAGAACCTGGTCGGTGCGAGGGTGGTGAAGGCCTTTGCCCGGGAGGCTTTCGAACGACAGCGCTTCGGACAGCAGAACCTGACCCTTTTCACTCAGAACTTGCGCGCCAGCCGCGCCTTTGCCACCAACTTTCCCATCATGAACACCCTCTCGGGGCTTGGGACGCTCTTCATCCTGTGGTACGGGGGCCGGCAGGTCGCTGCCGGCCAGCTCTCCCTCGGCCAGCTCGTCGCCTTCAACACCTACCTGCTGCTGCTCCTGATGCCGCTACGGATGCTCGGCCCGCTCCTGGGGCTGGCGACCCGTGCCTCCGCATCGGCGCAGCGTGTGTTCGAGATCCTCGACGCCCCCCTTGAGATCACCGACGCTCCCCATGCCCGGCCGCTGCCCCCTATCAGAGGGCGGGTCGCCTTCGAGAATGTCTCCTTCGCCTATTTCAGTGGGCAGAAGGTGCTGGACGGCGTTTCCTTCGTCGCCGAGCCCGGGCAGGTCGTGGCCCTGCTCGGGGCGACGGGCTCCGGCAAGACGACGATCATCAACCTCATCCCGCGCTTCTATGACGCCACCGAGGGGCGCGTCACCATCGACGGCTACGATGTGCGCGATGTCACCCTCGAAAGCCTGCGCCGACAGATCGGCATCGTCCTGCAGGAGAGCATGCTGTTCGGCGGCACCATCCGCGAGAACATTGCCTTCGGCGTGCCCGACGCCAGCCTCGACGACATCATTGCCGTCGCCAAGGCCGCGCATGCCCACGACTTTATCATGTCCTTCCCACAGGGCTACGATACTCCGGTAGGTGAGCGGGGCGTGACCCTCTCCGGCGGCCAGCGGCAGAGGATCGCCATCGCCCGCGCGCTGCTCCTCGATCCCAGGATACTCATCCTCGACGACTCCACCTCCAGCGTGGATGTCGAGACCGAGTACCAGATCCAGCAGGCGTTGCGAACCCTCATGAGGGGCAGGACGAGCTTTGTGATCGCCCAGCGGCTGAGCACCGTCCGGCATGCGGACCTGATCCTCGTCCTCGACCGGGGCCGGATTGTGGCCCGCGGCACGCACGAGGAGCTCATCCGCGAGAGCGGCATCTATGCCGAGATCTATGACCTGCAGCTGCGGCAGGGCTCGCAGCCAGCGGCTGAGGCTGGCCCATCGGAGGCCAGGGCTCCCGGGCCGGACCAGGAAAGAAAAGGGCGGCAGGCCCCGAGCCAGGCGCCTGCCCCCGCCTGCTGACAGGAGGCCGGGGGGATGTTCCACATGAGGTTTTCAGCCTATGGTGACGAGCACGGCCGATACGACCCGCGGCTCCTGCGCCGGCTGCTCGGCTACCTGCGGCCCTTTGTCGGCCGGATCGCGCTTGGCCTCCTGCTCATCGTCATCAGCACCGTTATGTCGCTCCTCGGGCCGTACCTGATCAAGATCGCCATAGATAGCCACATCGCCTCGGGCGACCTGCCAGGGCTGGACCGGGTGCTCCTGCTGACTCTCGGGACCTATCTCGTGGGTGGAGCCTGCTTCGGAGCGCAGCTGTACCTGATGGGCTGGATCGGGCAACGGGTCCTTGCGCGCTTGCGTGACCAGATCTTTGATCACATACAGCGGCTTTCGCTCAGCTTCCTGGACCGTCAGGAAGCGGGCGACACCATGTCCCGGCTCGTCAACGACGTCGACACCCTCAACCAGCTGTTCAACATGGGGCTGTCGAGCCTGCCTCTCGACCTGTGCACCCTCGTGGGCATCGTCGCAGCAATGCTGCTCCTCAACGTGCGCCTCGCGCTCCTCAGCTTCAGCGTGCTGCCGTTCATGGTGGCATCCACCATCATCTTTGCGCGACGGGCACGCAAGGCCTACCGCCTGACCAGGCAAAAGATCGGCGCGGTGAGCGCCGACCTTCAGGAGAGCATCTCCAGCGTACGCGTGGTTCAGTCCTTCGCTCGGGAGCGGGTCAATCAGGAGCGCTTTGACCAGCTCAACCGCGAGAACCGGGATGCGAACGTCGGTGCCGCGGCGGTGGCCTCGTCCTTCTTCCCAACAGTCGACGTGCTCAGTTCGATCGGGACGGCCATCATCGTGGGCGTTGGCGGGGCGCTTGCGCTGCGGGGCGAGATGACCGTCGGCATCATCTTTGCCTTCCTCAGCTACCTGACCCGCTTTTTCATGCCGATCCGTGATCTCAGCCAGCTCTACAACAGCCTGCTCTCGGCCATGGCCGGCAGCGAGCGCATCTTCCAGCTCCTCGATACACCACCGGCCATCGAGGACAGGCCCGGTGCGATCGCGCTCCCCCGCCTGCAGGGCCGGATCGAGTTTCGCAACGTCAGCTTTGCCTACCTGCCGGGGGAGCCGGTGCTGCACGACGTCAACCTGCGCATCGAGCCCGGGGAGACGCTCGCCATCGTCGGCCCGACCGGCGCCGGCAAGACGACCATTGCCAGCCTGGTCGGCCGCCTCTACGACGTGACGGAGGGCGCGGTGCTCGTCGACGGGTACGACGTGCGCGACGTGCAGATGGCTTCCCTGCGGAGCCAGATGGGGGTGGTGCTCCAGGAGAACTTTGTCTTCTCGGGCACCGTGATGGACAACATCCGCTACGGCCGGCTCGATGCCACGGACGAGGAGGTGATTGCCGCAGCCCGCCTGGTCAACGCGGATTCCTTCATCGAGCGGCTGCCGGAGGGGTATCAGTCCGAGGTCATGGAGCGGGGAGCCAACTTTTCCCTCGGCCAGCGGCAACTCATTGCCTTTGCCCGCGCCGTGCTCGCTGACCCGCGCATCCTCATCCTCGACGAGGCGACCTCCAGCGTCGACACGCGCACCGAGCAGCTCATCCAGCGCGCCCTCGCCCGCCTCCTCAAGGGCCGGACCTCCATCGTCATCGCCCACCGCCTGTCCACCATCCGTAGTGCGGACCGGATCATCGTAGTCGACGGGGGGCGCATCGTCGAGGAGGGCACCCATGGCGAGCTCATGGCGCGGAAAGGCCTGTACCACGACCTGTACATGCGGCAGTACCGGGCCGAGGCCGAGGAGGCCGAGTCCCGCGGCCTTGCAGCAGGCCTCGACGGCACCTGGGCGCCGCGCCTCGCCGAGTGCTGACGCCGAGCAAATGATGGCGGACAGCAGGCAGGCGACACGACCTAGCCGCGACGCGCCCTTCGCCTGTTTGCACCCGTCAGCACAAGCGCCTCACGCGGCGGAATGGTCAGCTCCACCTGACCGTGCTTCACGGCGTACGAGCGCTCTTCTCCCTCCGGCCAGGCCTGGACAAGCCTGCGGCTGGCATGGCCCGGCGCCGCAACCGTCACCGTCGCGGGCAACGTATCGGCATTGAAGGCAACCAGCGCCTCCTGGTCATCCAGGACGCGATGGAACGCGTAGACGCTCCCCGCCGCGTACAGCACCTGGAAGCTGCCGGTACGGAGCGCCGGCAGGCGGTGGCGCAGCGCCGTCGCCCGCCGGTAGAAGGCCAACAGGTCGTGGTCCCATCGGTCCTCGGCACCCCAGGGGAAGGCTGCGCGGTTGTGCGGGTCGCCAGGGCTGGAGAGGCCGATCTCATCGCCATAGTAAATGCAGGGCGCGCCGGGCATCGTCATCTGGAAGAGCACGCACAGGCGGAGCGCACTCTTGTCATCCCCCATGATCCACAGGGCCCGCGCCATGTCGTGGCTATCCAACACGTTGAGCTGGGCATAGTTGATGGCCCAGTCATAGAGCCCGTGCATCCGCTCGACGATCTTGGCGAAGGCGGCGGCGTCGCGCTGTCGCAGCGGGAGCTGCGGATGTCTGTAATCGGCGCGTAGCGTCTTGCCCCCGAAAAAGCTCATGGCCGCCCAGGCGAAGGTATAGTTCATCACCGCGTCGAACTGATCGCCCTGCAGCCAGCGCTGCGCTTCCCCCCAGATCTCGCCGCAGATGTAGGCCTCGGGGTTGGCGCCCTTGACGATACGGCGGAACTCTTGCCAGAAGGAGTCGTCGTCGATCTCGTTGGGCACGTCGAGGCGCCAGCCGTCGATGCCGAACTCGATCCAGTGGCGCGCCACCTCAAAGAGATAGTCCCGCACTCCGGGGTTCCGCGTGTTCAGCTTGGGCAGGGCGGGCAGGTCCCACCAGGCCTCATAGTTGCAGGGATGGTCCCGGTCGGAGCAGTACGGGTGCAGGGGCAGCCCGCGGATGATGAACCAGTCGGCATAGGGCGAGTCGCCCTGGTTCTCGACAATGTGATGGAAGGGCCAGAAGCCCCGGCTGGCGTGATTGAACACGCCGTCGAGGATGACGCGCATCCCCCGCGCGTGAGCCCGGTCGAGCAGCTCGCGCAGGGCTGCATTCCCGCCCAGGAGCGGGTCCACCTGCAAATAGTCGTAGGTGTGGTAGCGGTGGTAGGCAGCCGAGGAGAAGATGGGGTTGAGATAGAGCGCCGTCACCCCGAGGTCCTGGAGGTAGTCCAGCCGGTCGACGATGCCGAGGAGGTCACCGCCCTGAAAACCGCCCTCCTCCGGCGGGCTTCCCCAGGGCTTGAGGGTCAGCCCGCGGGCATGTTTGATCCGTGGGCTCCGCGCAAAACGGTCGGGGAAGATCTGATAGAATATGGCGTGCTTGACCCAATCCGGCGTAGCGATCGTCATGGTCGCTCCCTGGCGCTGTCTGGTTTCGTGGGAGGCCGCGGGCCATCGTCGCCCCGGCCGAGACATGGCGAGTATATGCAACGGGCCATTGCCCGGCAAATGCACCGCCTGTGGTACCCGTTCAGACTCGCCTCCTGGCAGTGCCGGCTGCCACGCGTTGCCCCCACCCCGCTCCCCTCCCCCAGGCGGACGCTGCGGCGTCCGCCTGGGGGAGGGGGTTCCCTGACGAGCCGGCGCAAAGCCGATCCCGATGGGCGGGGCTACCAGCAGCCTGCCTCCGTGCCATGCACGGAACGCGAGCCTGAACAGCTACGGCAGGGGCCCCGGTTGTCGCGGGTCCACCATAGTGCTACAATGTGCCTGCCGGCTCGCCGGCAACGCCCAGCCTAGAGGAGCAACTCCCATTGGAAGTCTGTCGTGCACCCGAACGGCCTGAGATGGATCAGGCCCAGTTCGATGCCCTCCGCACCAAGACGCTCGAGGTTCACAACCGCCTCGTGCGAGTCTTTGGCACCCCCAGCCGGACCGGGCACCTCGACCCGGTCAGCGAGCTGGTGTCGGCCATCCTCAGCCAGAACACCTCGGACGTGAACCGGGACCGGGCCTATCGCCGGCTGCGAGCACGTCTGCCGACTTGGGAGGCGGTGCGTGACGCCGACGTGCGCGAGGTCCGCGAGGCGATCCGCCCCGCCGGGCTCTCGGAGATCAAGGCGCCGCGCATTCAGGAGGCCCTGCGCCGCATCACCCAGCCGGATGGTCACCCCTCGCTCGATTGTCTGCGGCACATGAACGTGGAAGAGGCGAGGAACTGGCTCATGGGGATCAAGGGCGTAGGACCCAAGACCGCTGCCATTATCCTGCTCTTCTCCATGGGCCGGCCGGCCTTTCCGGTCGACACGCACATCCACCGCGTGACCAAGCGCCTGGCCCTCATCGGGCCGCGTGCCTCCCGCGAGCAGGCCCACGACATCCTGGAGCGGCTGGTACCGCCCGAGCTGTACTATCCCTTCCACATCAACATGATCCGGCATGGCCGCGAGGTCTGCCGGCCGCAGCCGCGCTGCGAGGTATGCGTGCTGCGGGACCTGTGCTGCTACTACGCCGCCTGCGTGCAGGGTACGGCGACCGGCGAGGAGAAGGCAGCGGTCTGCGAGACGGGCCCGTAAAGGCCTCAGCCAGCGCAGCTCCGAGTTGGAGCCGGCGCGGCGCTTGACGGGGAGGTATCGATCCGTGGGACAGGGCAAGCTCTTCGGTCTCATCCTCATTGCGGCCGGCCTGATCCTCGGCCTGATCCTGACCGCCTGGCTTGGCGCCAGCCTGGCCTCGGGGTCGCTGCAGATGACCGGGTTCGTGCTCGGCCTGGCCGTCATGGCCGTGCTGGTGCTCCCCTTCCTGGCCGTAGGCGTCATCCTGCTGGTGCGCGGGCGGGCCGAGAGCCGTGACCTGGCCCGCGTGGCCAGGGAGCGCCGCCTTCTGAGCCTGGTCCAGACCCGGGGGCAGATTGCCGTCGCCGATGCTGCCCTCGAGCTCAACGTTTCGCTCGACGAGGTCAAGAGCTACATCTACGATCTGGTCGGCAAGGGGCTCTTTACCGGTTACGTCAACTGGAATGAGGGCACCCTCTACGCCCGCGATGCCGCCGTCATGCGCAGCACCAAGTGCCCCAACTGCGGCGGCGAGCGAGAGGTCGTGGGCAAGGGCGTCGTGCAGTGCCGCTACTGCGGCTCAGAGCTGTTTGTATAGCCCGGCGCGGGCCGGCGGTACGCACCACACGAGACCCTTTCTGCGCAGTGGCCTGAGGCACCGTCTCACCCGGAGATGGAGAGAGCCCCATGGACGACCAGCAACCCGGGACCTACGATACCGTCCTCGTGGCCGTGCTCAAGGATCCCCGCGACCTCGAGATCGCCCGCGACCAGCACTGGTATCGCATCCCCGTCGACAGGCTGCCCAAACGGGCGATCGGTGCCAGGGTCCTCGCCTTCTACCAGCCCAAGGTCTTTGGCGAGGAGTCCTGGGCCATCCGCTACTATGCCCGCGCCAACCGGTGGACCCAGGCCCGACGCATCGACCTCCTGCCCGAGGAGCCGGACCATCCCCGGGCGCAGCAGCCCTACTATCAGGTCTGGCTCGGCCCCCTTGAGCGCCTGCCGCACCCCGTCGTCAGCCGCCGCTGGCGGCGCATCAGCTTTATCGTAACCCACTGGGGCCGCTTGCTGGACGTCGAGGCAGTCGAGGACCTGCTGCACGGCACAATCTGGGACGAGTACCTCTGGAAGGCGATGCGCCAGCTCGGCTACCTGGCCGAGCACGTCCTCTGTGAGGTGCGGGGGCTGTTTGGGCCGGAGGAGCGTCCGTCGTAAGGCGAGCGTCTGCCGACGGAAGGAGGAGTCTACCCGTGGAGAGCCGCGAGCGAGTCGTCCGCACCCTGCGCTTCCAGCGCCCCGACCGCGCCCCGCGCGACCTGTGGCTGTTGCCCGGGGTGACCATGTTCCGGCAAGAGCAGGTCCGGGCGGTGCAGGCGCGCTTCCCCACCGACCTGACCGGCCCCGAGGCCACCTACGGCCGCGGTGAGCGGGCCCAAGGGACGCCGAACCTCCGGGGGCGATGGACCGACGAGTGGGGTTGCGTCTGGGAGGCCGCCGAAGATGGCGTCATCGGCGAGGTCAAGGGGCCGCCGCTTGCCGACTGGTCCGCGCTCGATACCTACAGGCTTCCCTACGAGGTCCTCCGGAACGCCGACCTGAGCCGCGTGGACGAGTCCTGTCGGCGGACCGACCGCTTCGTCCTCGCCGGCACCCTCATCCGACCCTTTGAGCGGATGCAGTTCCTGCGCGGCAGCCAGAACCTCTTCCTCGACCTCGGCTACGCCCCACAAGAGCTCTACCGCCTGCGGGACATGCTCCACGAGTTCGCTCTACAAGAGCTCGAGCTGTGGTGCGCGACGGCGGTCGACGGCATCTCCTTCATGGACGACTGGGGCTCAATGCGCGGCCTGCTCATCTCTCCGCAGACCTGGCGCGAGTTCTTCAAACCCCTCTATGCCGACTATTGCCGCATCATCCATCGCGCCGGCAAGTTCGTCTTCTTCCATTCCGACGGCCACATCGCCGCCATCATCCCCGACCTGATCGAGATCGGCGTCGACGCCCTCAACTCGCAGCTCTTCTGCATGGATATCGAAGCCATCGCGGCGCGCTTCCGCGGGCAGATCACCTTCTGGGGCGAGCTGGACCGGCAGTACATACTGCCCTTCGGCAGGCCTGAGGACGTCCGGCAGGCCGTGCGCCGCGTGCGCCGGGCGCTGGACACCGGCGAAGGCGGCGTCATCGCCCAGTTCGAGTGGGGCAACGACACGCCGATGGAGAACGTCATCGCCGCCTACGAGGCGTGGGAAGAGCCGCGGGACGCGGTCGGGGCGTGAGGAGCGCCCTGCCCGTCACGAGCGCCGCTTGCATCCGCGCCCCAATAGTGTACAATGGGACTTGCAGTCGCCCCGCAGTGCAACCTGGGAGGGACGGACCTCGTATAGGGTGTAGTGGTTCGCCTGCCAAGAGCGTTGTGGCGTCGACACCTGGAGGAGTCCATGATTCAAGAGCCGCACCGTCCCTTCCTGCTCCGGGCCATCTACTTCGTGTTGATCGGCTGGTGGCTGACCTTCCTGTGGATCAACACGGCCTGGGCCCTCAATGCAACCTACGTGCTGCTCCCCCTGGGCCTCTGGATGCTGAACCGCGTGCCGCAGGTCCTGACCCTGAAGCCGATGCCGGTTGAGGCAGAGGTGTACCGGGTCGGCGGTGGGTACGCGGTGCGCACCCGTGGCGTCCGTCAGCCGTTCTGGCTGTGGCGCCTGCTCTACTTTGCGTTCATCGGCTGGTGGGTCAGCCTGCTGTGGGCCAACGTGGCCTGGGTCCTGTGTCTCACGATTGTGGGGCTGCCTGTCGGCATCCTCATGTTCAACTATCTGCCTGCCGTCACGACCCTGATGCGCACAGGCTGACCCGTCGCAGGTCGGGTCGACACGGGGACGGCCGAAAGGAGGCACTGGCGTGGTCGACGATTATCGGCGCTCCGTTGAGGAATCTCAGAGCGGATTCGAACGGCTCGTCGGGAGCATCCCGGGCTACAAGGGCTACAAGGAGCGCGAGCTGCGCCGCGAGTCCGATGCGCTTCTGCGCCGCTTCCTGGCCGACAGCCTGGCAGAGCAGCGCCGCCGGCTCGTGGGGCTTATGACCCGCCTCGCAGACAGCGGCCGCATACAGGAACTCACTCCCTTCGAGCGCGCCAACCTCAAGCTCGAGACGCTCATCGACCGCCTCAGCACCGCTGCCCATGGATACGCCGGGCTCTTTGACGCGATCAAGGTCAGGCAGCGCGAGTTGGACGCGCTCTACGACTATGATGCCGCGCTCGCCGACGGCGTCGACCGCATTGCCGAGGCCACCGATGCGATCGAAGCCAGGATTGCAAGCGGCGAACAGGCGTCGGCCGAGGTGTCTGCCCTGGCCGACCTGGTGCAGGAGATCAGCGAGACCTTTGGCAAGCGCGCGGAGGTACTAGCCGGAAGCAGACCGGCGCGGCGCAGGGCGACACCGTCCTCCTAGCGGCCGGGCGCGTGGGGCCTGAGGCAAGGCCAGGTCCTTCGGCGATGGCCCGGCGGATGGTCACGCTGTACACGGCTGCGCTCCCTGGCAAGCGTAAGGAGAGGAACGAATGGCAGTACTGCAGGTTATCGAGTATATGGACCCGACCGGCCGCGAGATTGTGCATCGCGTGCCGGAGGGAGGATCGGGCGAGTTCCGCCTTGGCTCTCAGCTCATCGTGCGTGAGAACCAGGCTGCCGTCTTTTTCCGCGACGGCAAGGCGCTCGACACCTTCCGCGCCGGCCGGCACACGCTGACCACCGCCAATATCCCGCTGCTGATCAACCTGATCAGCATCCCCTTCGGGCAGTCGCCCTTCCGCGCTGAGGTCTACTTTGTCAACCTCCGGCAGTTCACCGACCTGAAGTGGGGCACGCCGGAGCCGATCCCGCTGCGGGACACGGACCTTGGCATCGTCCGCCTGCGCGCCTTCGGTACGTACGCCATGGAGGTCGTTGACCCTCAGCTCTTTGTCAACAAGATCGTCGGCACTCGCGGATACTATGAGAGCGCGCAGATCGAGGCCTACCTGCGGGGCATCATTGTCTCCAAGCTGACCGATCTGCTTGGGGAGCTTGGCAAGGGCTTGTTCGACCTGCCGGCCATGTTTGAAGAGATTGGCGCCGGCCTGCGCGCCAAGACGGCCGCCGACATGGACCTCCTCGGCATCAGTCTGAAGGCCGTTTACGTCAACTCGATCAGCCCGACCGAGGAGACCGCCAAGGCGATCGATGAGCGGGCCGCCATGGGCGCCATTGGCAACATGCAGGCCTACCTTCAGTACAAGGCGGCACGCGCGCTCGGCGATGCCGCGACCGCTCGCGGCGAGGCAGGAACGCTGGCCGGTGCCGGGGTCGGCCTGGGCGCCGGAGTCGGCCTCGGGGCAGCCATGGCCGGGGCAATCAGCCAGGCGATGCAGGCGGGGCAGCAACGGCCGGCCGAGTCGCAGGCCACCCGCCGATGCCCGCAGTGCGGCGCCGATAACCCTCAGGATGCGCGGTTCTGCAACAAGTGCGGCACCCGGCTCTCGGGCCCCAAGACCTGCCCGGAGTGCAAGTCGGAGAATCAGGCCGACGCCCGCTTTTGCAGCAACTGCGGCGCCAAGCTCGAGTGACGAGGCGCCCTCATCGGCCCAGTGTGCAATGCAGGCGCCGGGCTTGGCCGGCGCCTGCCTGTTTCTGCCCCAGGGTTGCCGGGGGCGCTCATCCCGTAGGGCTCGTCTGCTCCAGGCTTCGCAGCACCTTCCAGGCCGCGGCCCAGTCGCCGTGGGCGTCCTCGAGGATGCGCTCGGCCTCGGCCCTCTGCAGGCCCAGCCGCTCAGCAGCCATCCAGTAGCTCTCCACGCTTCGCCCGGCCCGGCGCCTTGGCGCGGCCTGCGTGCCGGCGGGCGCAGGGGCTGCCACCGACGAGGCCTCAGTTGGCTCCAGAGCATGCGCGTCCTGGGAAGCCGTCATCTGCGCCTCCGCCTCAGCCACAGGCACCTCCGGCGCAGCCTGCGCTATGGACGAGAACTCGGCCTCTGGCTCCCGCGCGGCTGCACCGGCCTCGCCCGGTCGCCGCGTGCCCGCGGCCACGCGCGCATGGTAGGTGGCTGCCTCGTAGGCGATCATGTGCCGCAGCACGGTGAACGCAATGCGCCGGGCATCGAACTCGGATAGGAGCACCGAGACCGACACCTCCGGCTTTCCCAGAGGCTGTATGGCCCCCTGCCCCGTCACCTTGCCCGGCCCGCGGGAGATGGTGATCTTGACGGGGTTGCGCGCCTCGACCCGCTCCAGAACCAGTACCCGGGAGATGACCGTTTCCCCCTGCGCGGAGCCCTTGAACTCCACGTACTTCTCCCATGGCCGGCCCTGAAGGATGTCGTAGAGCACCAGGGCAAGGGCATCAGGCTCGGCATAGTGCTCGACCGACTGGGTCGCGCCCTCTCCCTCGGTGTACTCCACCAGCTCGATGCGGAGCTTGCCGATGTCGAGGGCATCCTGGATGTCGAGGATGCGGCTCTTCGTGACGTGCCGGACGACGCGGTAGTTGCGCGGCTTGTAGGCGCTCTCGCTCATGCTGCACTCTGCTCCCTGCTAGAACACTTGTTCCTCTGGGGCAGATTGTAGCGTACGGACGGTTTCTGTCAAATGGCGTGCATGCCGTAGCTGTTCAGGCTCGCGTCTAGTGTGTGACGCGGAGGCAGGCTGCTGGTAGCCCTGCCCATCGGGATCGGCTTCGCGCAGACTCGTCGGGGAACCCCTCCCCCTGTCCCCCTCACCCAGGCGCGCGCCGCGGCGCGCCAGCAGAGCCCGGGACACCCATAGAAAACGGCCCCTCCCCCGAGCGGGCACGGCGTACCCGCTCGGGGGAGAGTGCGGTGGAGGTCAAATTGGTTTGAGGCACTGTTGGTAGGCATCGTGGCCGGAACGGAGGCGCACTCAAACAGACCTGGGCGCACTGTCCTTTTTGACAGGGCTCAAGCCTGAAGAGGACGTATGGCGGCCGGTCCTGCTCCACTTGC
>Ga0101945_1002089_pt1 | contig 15501 bp, 15 predicted proteins | sample DewCreD2012metaG_2_FD_75246 | JGI IMG/M metagenome (GOLD analysis project Ga0101945, IMG submission 75246) | Hot spring sediment bacterial and archeal communities from British Columbia, Canada, to study Microbial Dark Matter (Phase II) - Dewar... ... | reverse complement strand
CCTGGAGGGCCTCAAGGCCCTCAACCCCGTTTCAATCCTCACTCGAGCTTTCGCCCGAGTGCAACAGGCGTATGCGGCTGCAGCGTGGGCCCTGGCTGCCTATGGGTTTCAATCCTCACTCGAGCTTTCGCCCGAGTGCAACTGAAGGAGCGGCTATGTACGAAGCTAGCCTTGAAAAGATGTTTCAATCCTCACTCGAGCTTTCGCCCGAGTGCAACGAGCTGGCGGCGCAGGGATACACGATCATCGTGGGCGTTTCAATCCTCACTCGAGCTTTCGCCCGAGTGCAACCCTGCGCCGTGGCCTGAACCTGCGGTGCGCTGGCGGTTTCAATCCTCACTCGAGCTTTCGCCCGAGTGCAACAGCCGTGGCGGTGATGGCCTGGCTCCTGCTCATGGGGTTTCAATCCTCACTCGAGCTTTCGCCCGAGTGCAACCGTGCGTACCCGGATGGTGGCGGTAATAGTGACGTTGTTTCAATCCTCACTCGAGCTTTCGCCCGAGTGCAACATGGCTGCCTCCAGCACCCCCGTGTTGACAATGTTGTTTCAATCCTCACTCGAGCTTTCGCCCGAGTGCAACGGCCTCATTCTAGCGTGCGTGCAGGACGGGGTTCAAGAGGCCGTTTGCGCGAACCCCCCCAAAAAAGCTTCCGACGCAGGGTGGGGGAAGGTGGAGGGAAAGCGGGTTTTCAATGTCCCCTAGCCAGTTTCTCGGCTTGCGCGAACCCCCCTGGGTTTTGGCACTTGCTTGGGGTTCGCGCAAAGCAAGTGCCAGGGTGGCTTAGACCACCAGTGGATCGTCAAAATCAGTGTACCTGTCCTGACCGTGCACGCGCAAACAACGCTCGCGACCACCGGGCAGGGTGTAGATGCGCAGGCTGTCTTTGTCCGGGTCGATCACTTTGAGCAGCTTGGCCTCCATGTCTTCTAGCTGGGCCCGCGAGACGCGGCACTCGAAGACCGACATCTGCACCCGCTGGCCAAAATTCTTGCAGATCTTAGCAACCCTTGCCAGGCGTGCCTGGCCGTCTGCGGAGGTTACGTTTACGTCGTAGGTCACCAGAATATCCAGCCGTTCCATGCCTATCGCCCCACAAAAGGTAGGTACTGCGGAAGGTCGCCTCGCAAATAGCGGGCCAGCAAGCGGGCCTGAATGTGCGGCAGCAGCCCCACCGGTACGGGTTCTTTGAACAGGGAGTGCTGCACGGTTTCCAGGCGGCGTGTCTGGAAGGCCACAATTACTGCCTTTCGGCCCTCCTCGTTCAGCAAAACGGCCCCACCGGGACGTACTTCAAAGTGCTCGGGGGCTAGCTGCTTGCGATTCAGAAGCGACAGGGCCAGCCGGTCGGCCCACCAGGCCCGGAACTCTTCCAGCAGGTCGAGTGCCAGCGCGTGGCGTCCGGGGCGAAGGGCGTGCAAGAAACCGGCCTGGGGGTCGAGCCCCACCCCCTCGAGCGCCGCGGTGCACTGGGTGGTGAGCAGGGCATACACGAAGCTGAGCAGGGCGTTCACCGGGTCGCGCGGGGGGCGTTTGTTGCGGCCATCGAAGCGGAACTCACCCGAGAGCAAAAGGTCGCCAAAGGCCGCAAAGTAGGCGCTGGCCGCGCCGCCCTCGAGGCCCCGCACCTCGTCCAACGAGCGGGCTTGCGGAAGCTGGCGCAGCGCGGCTTCGTGCTCGTAGAGGGCCAGGGCCAGGGCCTCGGTTTCGCCGCGCTCCCGCACCGCCCGTTGCAACACCAGGCGGGCGTTTTTGAGCTTGCCCTCTACAAAGCGCTGGGCCAGGTAGAGGCTGCTCGAGGGGTTGTCCAGCGCGCGGTACTGGGCCTGCCGCAGCAGCACATTGCCCGAAACCGGGCCCGCGAGCCGCCCCTGGAAGCGGCCCGACTCGCTAAACCAGGCCACCTCGAGGCCGTCCTGGGCGCAGCGGTGCAGCAGGTAAGGCGAAACCAACACGTTGCCAAACAGCGCCAGCCCCCCTAGGTGGTGCAGGGGTACGTTGCGCAGGGTTACGTCTTCGTGCTCAATGCGCAGGGTGTCGCCCTCGAGGCGCAAATACACGCCCTGGGTTTGTATGTAAAGGGTGTTCAGTACTTCGCTGTTCATGATGTTTGTCGGGCTTGCCAGGCCCGCAGGGCCTGCGGCAGCTCAGGCATGCAGACCCCCAGAAGGGAGCAGTGTTTGCAGCGTTCGTCGGCAGCGGGTGGGGGCAGGTGCTCTTGCTGCAACAGCTTGCGCAATGCGCTGATGGTGGCGAGGGTGGCCGCGCGCAGCTCGGGGGTAAACTGCACCACCCGGCGGCGCTGGCTCGATTTGCTGAACAGCGCCCCCTCCATCACGCTCTGGCCGAACATCTCTTCCAGGCACAGAGCCTGGGCGCAAAGCTGCACCTCGGCGGCTTTGCGGGCCAGCTCGCGGGGCCAGCGCCGGCCCACCTTGTACTCCACCGGGTAGGGCACGCCCTCCACAAACTCCACCACATCAGCCCGGCCCGTAAGCCCCAGCCGCTCCGACCACAAGGGCAGGCTCCGCTCCACCCAGACCCCCTCGCGCAGCAAGCCCTGCGGAATGTCTACGTTCTCGTGGGCGCGCGTACCACGCAAGGTGAACTCATTGTCCTCCCACTCGCCCTCGAGCAGAATCAGGGCCGCCCGGCGGGGGCAGTAGGTGTACTGGGCCAGGGCGCTCAGGGGTAGGGGCTCCTGGGGCTGGGAGGGCGCTGGAGCTATTTCTGGGAATATATCGTCCAGTTCATCCATAAAATCCCCCTCAAACACGCTGACCTGCCGGGTTGCCTAGCCTTCCCAGGGTTCGAAGTCGTCTTCGGAATAGTTGCTCCAGTAAAAGCCTTCCCGGCACATCTTGTCGTATTCGGGGCCGTGGCGGGTCAGGGCAAACACATATAGCTTGCCGTCTTTCTCGGCATAAAAAAGCCGCTCATCCACCTGGCCTTTGGGATAGCCCAGGGCATCGCCTCTGCCGCTTTTGAATTCGCTGAGGGCTGCGCGGTTGGGTAAGCGCAGACGCTGGAGTAGCTTGTGGTAGCGCTCCTGGGTGGCGGGTTCAAGTTTTTCAAGTTCTCGCCGGGTCTGGCCGTAAAGGTAGATGGGCACGCCCTGGGCTTGCTCGAGCTCATTCTTGAAGGCTTCCAGGTAAGCTTCGCCCAGTGGCGACAGGCCAAGGTATACCTGTCCCTCAAACTCAAACTCCTCGAGAAGCACCTGGGCCTCTTCGGGGAGCAAAGCGGCTCTGGACTCTGCCTCCACTTTAGGCCGCAGCCCAGCTTCTCCCGCACTCAGCCAATCGAAAAAATCGGCGTACCAGACAAAAAGGCTGCTATCCCAGCCGATGGGTGTAGGTGGGAGGATGGCAATTTCCTTGAACTGTTCGTGAATGTAGCAGACTGGAACCTTGAAGGCCAACCCCAGAACTGTGGCGTAGGAGATTTCAGCCTTGAAGCCTCCTGTGGCGTTGATGATAACCTCCCTTTGTCTTTTGGCTGCTTTGCGAATCTCTCCGGCCAGGGTGCGAACGAAGTTTTTCAGGCCAAAGTCCACAAAGCCCTTTGCCTCGTAAGCCAGGCCCCCTATCTCAACCAATCCACAGGGTACGTTGGCTTGCAGGAAATATTGCTGCAGCAAATGCGCTGCCTTACGGCCTTCCTCGGTGGCACTATACAACAAGATGATCTCGTCTCCGGCCTGCAAAATGCGCGAAAGGGAGTTGGTCTCAGCACAGGCCTTTTGGGGATCTGCCTGCAGGTAGTTCAGGATCTCCTGATCAGTAGGGTTAACCTTGATAGCCTTCTTAGCGTTCGTAAGCAGACTGGTGCCTACGGTGGTAAGGATGACGGTGCTCACGTATGCTCTCCCAATAACTGCTCAATTTCGGCGTGCTGGGGGTTTCTGCCGGGGTTCCACACCCTCCAATCTTGCAGGTGCTTACGGATGGCCTCGAGGGTGGGCTTGCGCAAAGGGGCTGGCTTATCGCGCAGCTCCTGGAGGAAGAAATTCAGTTCGCCGCGCTCGTTGTTGGGTTTGATCCTCTCGATGCGGGTCTTGTAACCCTGGTACAGTTCCTCGCCCAGCTCGGCCTGGCTTTTAGGTTTGGGGGGCAGCTTGACCTCGAAATACCCATAGCCCGCGTTGGTCTTGCCCCCCAGGCCCAGGTGCTCCAGCCCCCATCGCAAGATTTCCGCTGCGGTGTACAGCCAGTCCGTGGCGTTGTCCGAGGAACTCGAGAGCGCCAGGCAAAACTTGGTTCCCGGCTTCACGCTCAGAAAACCCACCGGGTTGGGGTCGTCGAAGTCGGTGGGCCAGCGCTGGCCGCCGCTGTAGTAGTCTGGGTGGTGCACGGTGATGACGTCTTTCTGGAAGGGCTGATGGCTGCTGGGGTCTAGCCAGCCGTCCCAGCAGATCAGGTGGGCGGCGTTCTGGGTTGTGCCGAGCAGAATCTCTTGCTGGTGCTCGTCCAGGCCGTAGTGCCGCGCGGCCCGAGCCATCAGGCCCTTGAGGGCGCTGCCCGGAAGGTAGGGCGTGCCGTAAGTGTGGTGAATGCTCAGGCCGTTTTCAATCGGGCTGGCGTTGCCCAGGCCGATAGCCAGGGGGGTGCGGGTGGTGGCCTCGAGGAAAACCGCGCCGCTCAGGGCCGCTTTCCAGCGCTCAAAGGCGCTTTTGTAAACCTCTGCAATGGGCCTGGCAGCGATTGCGTCCAGCAGCGCTCGGGCCGCCTGCTTGCTGGCATCGTGCTCCTTGAGGTATCTGTACAGCGCCAGCCCGGCATGATTGGGGGGCTCGAGCTGAAGCCTAGCGGCCCTCATCGTCGCCTCCCGCCTCGACCTTCAGGACGCTTTTGGCAAAGCGCTTGAAGTAGACCCAGGCCTCCAGCACCCGCCGGGTGTGGTGCATGTAGGCCGTGGTGGGGGCCTTATGCAAATGCGCCAGCAGGTCGCCCTCTACCTCGAGGATGGCCCCGAGGTGCTCGAGCAGCTTCTGATGGGCCCGGGCCCGCGGGCCTTCGCCGCTGGCTTTGTCGGCGCTAAAGGCCACCGCCTGGCACAGCCCGCTCTGCAGCACCATCACCGGGAAGCTGTGGCACAGGCCGCCGTAGATTCTCTTGAGCTCGGGGTCGGCCTGCTCCAGGCTGCTCACCAGCTCCAGGGCCCGCTTCATATCCCTCTGGTTGCGGGTTTGAGGCATGGCTACACACCCCCCAGCACCCGCAGCAAACCGCGCCCCACGCTGGCCTCGCCCCCTATCTGCAGGTAGGGGCGCCGGTGCAGCTCGGCGAAGTGCGCTGCGTCTTTGGCGAGGGCAAAGCACGAGAAAACGGCCTCGGCGGGGATGGCCTCCTCGTACCACAAAGCCCCGCTGGCGACGGTTTTGCTTGCGCTCTCGAGGCGCACCCGTGCGATGACCTCGAGGCCAGTCTGGCAAAAGTAGCTAAACACATCGTTGCTGACCAGGGCCAGGCGCTCTATCATATCCGGCTCCTCTTTCCCAAACAGCAGCCCGCTGATGGCCTTGGCCAGCGGTTCAGAGGAGCCTTTTACCTTCAGGTCAATGTCCTCCAGAATCACCCGGTTGTTGTACTGGATAGCGCTCCCGGCCAGGGCTTCCTCACCGGTGATGCCCGGTTGGGGCAGTTTCAGCGATAGGCCCAGGGCCTCGGCGTCGCGCTGCCAGCGCTGGAGCACCAGCGGGCAGGTAATAAGCGCGAAGGTTCCGGCATAAGAGCGCACCGGTAGCAACAGCAGACGGGCGTCGGTCAGGGTGAGCTCGCCCATCTGCTCCAGCGAACCAAAGATCTTATTGGCCGCCTCATCCGCGCGCCCATCGCGCAGCACCCCCTTGAGGCTGCTGGCAGGGATCAGCGGAAAACCTGTGGCCGCTTCACGGGCCACCGGCAGGTCAATCACCGAGCCCGAGGTCTGCCCGGTACCAGGGTGCACCGGGGTCAGGGCCTGTAAGAAAAAAGCCTTAGTCTGCATAACTTCCCACCCCCCACAAAGCAAGGCCAAAACCGTCCTTGCGGTCTTGCTCGTTGTCCGACACCGGGCGCAGCCAGCTTTCCAGCACCGCGCTGGGATCGCCCTCCAGCAGCTCGAAGAAGTAGACGCTTCCCGCGGGCACCATCCAGCGCACCGGCTTGGGTCGGTTGTTCCGCAAGCTCCAGCCCGAGACCGGCTCCCGCCGCCCCACCGCCGCAGCCACCAGCCGGAGCCTGACCTTGGCCAGCCCCCGGGGCAGGTGTTGTTCACCCGGCTTTTTCAACCACCCCGGCTTCCAGCCATCCTCAAACAGGGCCGGCGTGGCTAAAACCATGCGGATTAGCTGGCCCTTTTGCAGGCTGGCGAAGGCTTCCTTGATTTTGGTGGGGCAGTCCCACCAGTAGCGCGAAAGCTCCTCGCGCACCCGCAGCGTCACCGGTCGCGACTCACCGCCCAGGAACCCCAGTAGCTGGGGGGTGTGCCCCTCGGGTAGGGAGGCCCTGGCCCGCAGGGTATAGGGGATGTACTGCCCGTCCTGCACTTGCTCGAGGGCGCGGTAGCTCACGCTAAAGAGCTGACCTTCCTGGGCCTTGCCCTTGGATGGATCCATCGCCACATGGATGCGCTGTTCGGCAGGCGGCCCCGCCACCCGCTCGGGCAGCACGGCTTCCCCTAGCAGCCAGCGCTCCATATCGCCCTGCCGCCAGAGGGTATAGCCGGGCTGGGGTTTGACATCCTCGCTTACCCGCAGCGGCATCAGGCCTTCCGGCAGGTTGCACCCACCCACGGGCTGGAAGGGTTGCAGGCGCATGACCCTATCCTGCTGGTCGTTTTTGTAGACAAGGGCATCGCGCGGGGCAGGCAGGATAATTTCCTCACCACAGGCCAGCAAAGGGCCATAAATGGGCAAACCGTGAAGGTTTTGTAGATACTGGTAATCGCTCCAATTGGCCTTCTGGGCAAAACCGACCTGGGCGCGCACAAAACCGGCCACCGTGCTGGGCAGGGGCAGGGGCAGGCTTTGCGCGGCCGTCTCGGTTCCATCGGCAGCGCTGAAGGGCCTTCCATCGCGCCAAAACTGGGGGGTGAGGGCTTGAATTTCCAGAACACGCTCAGGCACGGCTAACCTCCGTTTGGTGTTCGGTTTTTACACCGCTTAGAAAACGAGCAACAACCAACTCTTTGGCGTAGTCGAGCAGATCCTGGCGGGATTCGAACAGGGGCAGCTTCAGGCCCTTGCGCTCCTTACGCCCCAGGATTCGCTCGGCCTCGGCTTGCAGGTAGGCCACGTTCATATCGTCCTGCCACTCCCGGGCCAGCTCGAGCAGCTCGTAGGCCAGGCCCTGGGTGAGATCGCCCTGCTCGAACGACTGCAATAGCTCACGCCAGCGCAGCCTGTCCCAGGTGCGCACCACTGTTATGGGTGCCCCGCCCCGGGTGTGCAGGGCTACCGCCAGCGCATTGCGCCCACCGTCCTTAGCGGCTTTTTCGGCGTCTCGAGCCCGCTGCAAAGACTGGGAGAGCGGCTCGCGGTAGTGCACCACCGCTATCCCTGCCGAGAGGGTACCGCGCACCCGGTGCCGGAAGCTCTCGGAGAGGTCTTGGGCGCAGGCAATGGCCTGGTTCACCGGCAAAAAGGCCAGTACGTCATCGCCGCCGGAGTAGACCATAAAGCCGTGGTGCTTCCCAACAATCCTCTGGGCTTCGTGGGCGAAGTCGTCGAGTGTTTTGGAAAGTGCGCGGTGGGCTTCGGGGTTATCCTGCCGGCTAATCAGCTCGCCCATGCGGTCACCGTCGGCCACCAGGATGGCGAAGTAGGGCTGGGGTTCGGGGATGTGGTCGTCGTCCTCGCCCCAGCGGTCTTCGGGCTGGGCTTCGGGGTTTTGGGCCCGGCGGGCCATGGTGCGGGTGTCCACCACTGTCTGGTACATGCCTGCGCCATAGCAGCGTTTGAGCAGCGAGATGGCATCGAGATGCTCGGTGGGCTTGATGCGCAGGGGGCGGTGGGCGCCGTCGGGCAGACGAAGGGTGGCCTCGCCCCACAGGCGGGGATCGATCACCGCTGCGCGGGAGGGGTCGAGGGGCGACTTGGGTATGCCCTCGTCGTTTTGCTGGGTGGGGGCAAACTCACGCAGGGCCTTGCGTCCGGCCAGCAGACGCTCCGCGGCCTGCCGAGCCTGGGGGTAGTTGTTTTCCAGCGGAACCCAGGCCGCGTAGAACTCGAGGAAACTTTCGAGCTGAAGCTGCGCCCTGCCCTGGTCAATTTGCTTCTGGTATCGCTCCGGGAGGCCGTCCATGGCTTCCTGCCAAAGCTGCTTTAGCTTTTCCTGAGCGGCTTTGCGGGCCCCCTCGGCCAACTGCTGAGGGTCGTCGGTCACCTCGGCCAGAATTTTGTTGGCCCCATCGGCTTCCTGGTCAGATGGAAAGATGAGCCCGGCGTTCTGCTCGGCCAGATAGCGGGCCACCACCCGGCTCAGTTCCTGCAAAATCTGCGAACCGGCGTACAGGTCAGCGGTGCGCCGGGCCGCGGCGATGAAGTCCTGTACGGGGCCGATGGAGATAGAGAGCAGGTGGGTCACAGGCGCACCTCCTGGGTAAAACCCTGCATATGGGCCGCTTTGCGAACGGCCTCGAGGGGGTCGTCGGCCTCGAGCGCCTCCAGCACAGGGTCGGCGTCGGGGATATGAAGTTCGAGCTCCTGGCCGCCAATTTTGATGCGCTCGGGTGGGGGGGCCTTGAGCAACACCACCGCGGGCCGCACACTGCCATCGGCAAAGGCAATGGGTTTCAGGATGATGGGCGAGGCCATGCGCTTACCCTGGGCGTGCAGGGCCTCGAGGGTGCCGCTAAAGCTGTTCCCCAGGCGCTGGTAGACGATGGGCAGGCCCAGGTACGGCTTCGCCAGAGCGATCTGTGCCTGGTTGGGCCTCAGGGCCAGGAGGGTTTTATGGTCGCGCCACCTGCCCCCGGCCATGGGTGTGTACGCCATGGTTTCGCCCGTCTGGGGGTCTTTTACGAAGTGCCCTTTGCGCAAACGCGTCCAGAATTGGCCCAGCTCACGCCAGGCCGCATGACCTTTGTAGGGGTCGGTATGGCTGAGCTTGCAGGGCTTACCCAGACAAATTACCGCACCGGCAAGCGTGGTGTGCGGGGGGTTCTCTGCAGGCTGCTGGGCGAACCAGGCCCTTAGCTGCTCGGGGCTGGCCGGTAGCCAGTTTTGCAGGTCGTTTACAGCCTCGAGCGCCCCTACCCCCCGCCTGGTGCGAGCACCTATGCCACCGAAAGCAATCCAGGCCCGAAGGGCACGGCGCAGGTGCTCTTTTTCGGGGTCGGGCAGGTTGGGGGTGAGCTCGAGGGTAAACTCCACCCACCTGAGCCCGCTGGCCTCCTCGAGGCCCTCGCTTCTATTCGGATTAAAAGGGTGCAGAAAGAAGCGCTCCATCGGCCCGGTTCTGGCTGTGCCCCTGTCCCCAACCAGATCCGAAGGCTTGACGGCATCCCCCGTTTTCTGCTCGAGCACACGCAGCGCTACCTTCCCATACCGCTGGGCGCTGCCCCAGATCTCCTCTTCGGCTCTGAACAGCTCCCCCGGGGTGGCATACTGCGCCCCTGCCGTAGCCCGCCACCAGAAACGCAGGTGGCCGCGCACGCTGGCTGCCCGCACCGGGTGCTCAGGGTCTACCTGACGCGGTGTGGCGCTGCCGCCAAACATGGGGGTGATGGTGCGCAGCCGGAGCGTCCAGGTTTCCAGGGCCGGCGCTTTGAGCGGCGGGGGTGGAATCGGAACCGTCCTGGGCATGGCTAGGCTCCCATCCAGGCATCCCACCTGGCCTCGTCCCACTCGGAAAGCTCGAGCATCCGCACCCCTTTGGGCAGTTGGGCGGGGTCGGCGGTAATCCGGTAATCGGAGAAGCTGCGCGGGGGCCTGCTATCGTCCAGCCGCTCCACCGAGACCACCTGCCCCAGCTCGAGCAGCCGGTGTGCAGGCGCACAGCCCAGCCGGGCCTGCCGCCGGTTCTGCTCGGCGTTATTGGGGTCGCCGTTGCCCACGTGCTTGAACAGGTACAGGCGGCGGGTCGCCATGTGGCCCTTGCTGGCGCTGCGGTCGTGCTCGAACATGTTCATGAGGGCTTCCACCAGCAGCTTCAGGTCGGCCTCGCTAAAGCCGGTTTGCTCGGCCAGGTGGGCGCTGATGAAACCTTTAGCCATATATAGCCCGTAGGACACCTGGCTTTTGCGCCCCATGGTGCGCAGCTTGTCCTCGGGCTGCTCGGCCTCCCAGCGCAGATAGTCTTCCAGGGTTTTGGCGTTTTTAACATCCTCGGCCACCGCCCCACGGGTAATGCTGAACTCCGCCGGAAAGATGGGGTCGAGGCTCCGGGCGAAGGTGATCTGCACCGGCCCCCGCACCTGCCCGGCATTGGCCCCGGTGCTCATCACCGCGCCAAAGGTGCGCACGTCGAAGAACTGCTCACACATCCAGCGCCGCGCGGCCTCTACTTTGTCTTTGGTCTTGCTTCCGGTAAACCCACCCTGGCTTTTTACGTGGGCCTCGAAGATGGGGCGGTTCAGGTTGGTGCCATGCTGCACGAAGATGCTGGCCCCAGCGATCTGGGCATAGTTGCGAACGCGCCGCTTCAGGGCCACGTCGCTCACCAGACCGTGGCCGTCCTCGGGGTCGATGCGCGGGGCGTTGCCACTGTCGGGGTCGCCGTTGGGGTTGCCGTCCTTAACGTCAAAAAACAGCAGGAACTCGTAGCGGTTCTGGATAGGGTTCATGTGCTCTCCTTTTCAGAATCGGATTTCTTGCGGCTGGCGGCCATCTGCTGGTAGTAGCCCAGGGCAAAAAGACTCTGTTCTTCCAGGCTCAGGGTGCGCGGCAGGTTTTTGCCCAGGGCTTTCCAGACCTCGGCGAGCTGGGTGTTGAACCAGTAGGCCAGGCCCGGTGCGTCTTTAGCCATCTTGGCCAGGTGGTGCTGCGAGAGCCGGGTCAGCCGGCCCAGCACCAGCGAGGGGGTGCTGGAGGCGGCCCCGTAGTAGCGCTGGATCACCCCGGCGTTGATCTCGGACTCGCTGGCGGCCTCCTGAATCTGGGCCAGGAGGCACATCAAACGGCCACAGTGGTAGGCCGGGCTGGGGTGGCTAAGGTCGAGTTCGGTGCTCATCCGGTAACCTCCTTTGCGGTTATGGTAGGCCTTCAAAAGCCCCATGCGGGCGTAGATGCGCCCCAGGGCAGCGGCGTCGGGTTTCTGAGCCTTCAAGGCTTCAGTAAAAGCCCCGGTCATCACTTCGGCGGTGTGGGTCTCCATGATTTTGGCGACCGCTGCGTAGGGAATGGGCAGGCGGGGGTTGAGGGCAGCCCGCCAGAGGGGGGTTTGGAGCTGTTTGATGGGTTTGAGGTAGTCGTCGAAGTTTTGCTCGGGGGTTTTGGGCCGCTGGAGGCTGAGGAAGAGCCGGTTGAGGCCCGGCAGGCTGGCCGGCCCCTGGCCGTCGCGCCGCACGATGGTGAGGTCGGTGAACCAGGCCTCCACTGCGGCGACAAAGTCCTCGAGCTGCCCCATCTGCCAGTCGCGCAGCATTACCCGGCCCGAGGCTGGGCTCATGGCGGCAGCAAAAAAGCGGGCGCTGCGCAGAGCGGGCGGGGCCTGGCCAGTTCGGAGGGCCTGCAAAACCTGGCGGGCGCGCTCGAGGGCCTGTAGCTCCTGGGCCTCGTCCGCCGCCGGCGCGAAGAGGTCTTTGAAGAAGTCGTCCTCTTCGGGAATCGGCTGGTCGTACCAGACCACCACCTTCATCTCGCCCAGGGTCTCGGCTTTCTCCAGCAAGGCATCCAGCCCGGCGCGGTAGGCATTGGCGGCCTGCTCCTCCACCGCGGCGTTCTCCCCCTGCGAGAGGCCGTAGGACTCAAAGGCCTCTTTGTCGTAGGTGACCAGGGCATGCCCAAAGGCGCTCCCGCCCAGCTTGGTCACCTTGGGGTGGGTGGAGGCCGGGGTCACCAGCGCACCGCTGGCGAACGAGGGCATGCGCCCCTCCGTGTCTGGCTTGGGGAAAGCCTGGGCCCTGAACTGCCGCCACCAGTCACGCCAGTCGGGAAAGTCCAGCACGCACCGACCCTGAAGCCAAAAGGAGACTTTGTCGGTGGGTTTGAGCTTTTCGGCCCCTTTTTTCTGGGTCTGGGCCTCGAGCTTCTGCAAAAACTGCTGCATCTGCGCTGGGTCGGACAGCGCCTGGGCAATGGGCTTTAGAAGCGGTACGTCGTTGGCGGCAAGCTGAATCAGCAGGCGGAAGGCGGCCTGTTTTTGCAGGTTTTTGGCGTGCTCGTCGGGCTTTTTGAGCCGGCCTTCGGCGTCCTGCTCGGCTAGGCCGAACACCACCGCGCAGGTATCGGCCAGGAAGTGGGCGGCCTGCTCCACCGGGTGTCCCTGGCCCCGCAGGTAGCCGGGAAGGCTCATCATATCGGGCTGGGAAAGGTCGGGCGCGGTTTTGGCCTGGTTTTCCAGCGGAATCAGCTCGGTGAAGGCCCCCTGCGGGCTTACCCCCACCAGCCAGCGGATTTCCTTGGTGGTAAAGCCTGGCTCGGCCAGCAACCCTTTCTGCTGGGTATACGAGATTAGCTGCGAAAGCATCATCCACCCCCTTTGCCTTTGCGCACCTGTGGGCTTTCGTAGGGGGGCACCTCGAGCACCCCCTGCACCACCTCGGCCTCAAACAGGCTGATGCTCGGTTTCTCGCCCCGGTCGGTGCGCAGCGGACGGCCCGGGCGCGAGAGGTCGAAGACGTCGTAGAGCATCCAGCCGATTTTTTCGTTGTAGGGCACCGGGGCGGCCCCTTCATCCTCGACCAGCCGGAAATAGCCGGTAAACTCGCGGCAGCCCAGGTAGGGCTGGTAGATGCACTGGCCGGCCCGGGCCCGCCTTTGAAAACTCTGCTCGATTTTTTGCCGCAAAGCGGGGTCTTCGCGGTAGAGCACGGCCTGGGCAGTCAGGCGGTAGTGCACGTTTTTGAGGGCCATGGTCTGGCGCTGGGTGCGGCCCTTGGTGCCACCGCTGGCGTCATCCCCCGCGGCGTCGGCGTACAGGGGCTCAAAGCGGCCGGGGTCTTTCATCCAGGCCTGGATGTTGCGCACGCTGGCCTTCTCCTTGACCTCGTTGCGCATCAGGCTGATGTAGCGCACCGGGCTCAGCACCTCGATGCGGCGCACCTGCCAGTACATCAGAGGCGTTTTGTGTTGGGGGTCGAAGTCGAGGTAGATGGCATCGAAGATACCCCGCGCCGCGCTGGGGGTGATGATGGGGTAGCTAAAGCGCTCCACCTTGAACTCGGGCCGGGTAAAACAGGCCAGCTCACCCCAGACTTCCAACTGAAAACTTCGCATCCAACCTCCTTTCAGACCACCAGCCCCACCGAGGCCCCATCCTGGGGGGTGAAGCCCAGGCGGGCGTCGTAGAGCGCAGGGTCGGCAGAGAGAAACCAGTCCGGAGCCTCGCCCCGCCCATAGCGCAGGAAGACCGTCTCCAGGAAGGGCGGGGGGCCATCTTTGGGCAGGAAGTAGGGCACGGTGTAGGGCCGGGCCCGCTGAATCCAGGCTGCGGAAATGCCGTGGTCGCGGGCCTCCTGCATCAGGGCCAGGGCTTCGTCGTTATAGGGCACCACTACGTTTACCGCCACCGACTCGATGATCCGGTAGCGCCGGGCCAGCTCAGCGTAGTTCTGGGTCTGAATCAAGGCCTCGATCGCAGGGTCGCTCACCTGCTGGAGCGCGTAGAGGCTCTGGTAGTAGCGGCGGAAGGTGGTGGGCTCGAGGGTGAGCGGCCCCTCGGCCTGCAAGGCGCGGGTCAGGGCGGCGGCCCGGCCATAGGCCCGGTCGGGGTAGGCTTCCTCCTGGGGCAGGAAGACCACCAGCCGGCCTTGCGGGCGCAGGCCGTGCCGGTTGATGCGCCCAGCGGTCTGGGCGATGGCCTCGAGCGGCCCCAAAGCGCGGTAGCCCGCCGGGAAGTCCAGCTCCACCCCGGCCTCCACCACCTGGGTGGCTACCAAGCGGCAGGGCTGGCCCTGCTCTAAGCGGCGCTGTACCTCCTCGAGCACCCTTCGCCGGTGGGCCGGGCACAGGGCGGTGGACAGGTGGTAGAGCCCCTCGAGGTTGCGCGCCTGGGACTCCTGGAACAGCGCGTAGGCCTGGCGCTTGAGGTTGAGCACCGCCAGCACCTGCGGCTCGGCCTCCAGCAGGGTAGCCAGATGGGGCCAGGGGATGGGGTTTTTCAACCACCACTCGAGTTCTACCCGCCGGCTCTGGGCAAAAAGCCGCTCGGGCTCCGGCACCATCTCCACCGGCTGCCAGCCCTGGGGCTCGCCGCGCTGGATCTGCTCGTGCAGGGTGTCGAAGGCGGGCTGGGTGGCGGTGGCGAACACCACCACCGCGCCGTACTTTTGGCTGGCTAGGCGGGCCAGGGTTTTGAGGGTGGGCACGGCCAGGTGGGTGGGCAGGGTCTGCACCTCGTCGAAAAGCAGCACGCTACCCGCCAGGTTGTGCAGCTTGCGGCAGGCCCCAGGGCGGTTGGCGTGCAGGCTTTCCAGAAGCTGCACGTGGGTGGTGAGGATGATGGGGGCCTCCCAGTTTTCGCTCAAGAGGCGGCGTTCGCGCTCCTGCAAGTCCTGCTCGTCGGAGAGTTCTCTGGAGAGGGGCCGGTAGGCCAGGCTGTGGTCTTCCAGGATGTAATGGGGCCCGAAGTCGGCGAACAGCTCGCGGTAGACTTTGGCGGTCTGGTCGAGGATGGAAAGATAGGGCAGCACCACCACAATCCGGCGTATGCGGGGGTCGCGCGCGGCCCGCCGCAGGGCGAAGCGCAGCATGGCCAGGGTCTTGCCCAGGCCGGTGGGGGCGGTGAGGGTGAAGACCGAGGCGGCCTGCTCTGCTGCGCTTGCTGCGGCCTCGGCCACCAGCCTGCGCAGCTCGCGCGTTTTCTGGGGGATGTGGCCTGCCTGACCGAGCCGGGCCAGGTGGGCCTCGAGGCGCTCGAGGGCCTCCCTGGCCCGCAATTCCGGGGGTGCAGGACGGGCTTCAGGGCCTTTGATGTGGGCCTCGGTGTCCAGAAAATCGGCGTCCACCAGGGCCGAGAAGAGCATGCGGGTATCCAGCATGGCGGCCGCGCTGGCCGGCGGGGTGATGAGGGTACGGCTGGGCGGGGGCAGCTCGAGGCCGTCCTTCTGCAGGCGGGCTTTGAGCACCTCGAGGTCGGGCTCGCTCAGCCGCAAATCGGGGGGGAAGCCCTTTCCGTCCTCGCGTAGCTTCATCTCCTTCAGGCTTTCCTTAGCCCCGCTCTGCAACCCGATGTGGTGGCCCTGTACGGCCAGGGCCACCGCGGGCTGGCGGTACTCAAACAAGGCCAGGTGGGCCCCCGCCGACCAGTGGTCGAGGCCCTTTTCCCTGCCCTCGAGCCGGCGCTGGAACAGGTCGCCGTACTTGCCCAGGTCGTGCAGGCGGCCCGCCAGCCGGGCGTTTTCTTCCTCGCCAAAGGGC
>Ga0101945_1002086_pt1 | contig 15504 bp, 11 predicted proteins | sample DewCreD2012metaG_2_FD_75246 | JGI IMG/M metagenome (GOLD analysis project Ga0101945, IMG submission 75246) | Hot spring sediment bacterial and archeal communities from British Columbia, Canada, to study Microbial Dark Matter (Phase II) - Dewar... ... | reverse complement strand
CGGACAAGGTTTCGGGAGCGAGGGCATAGACGACGAGAAGAAGCGTGGTCGCGCGGGCGCAGTCGGGCAAGGGTCAGGCTGAGGGCTTCTGGATGATGGAGTGGTCGTCCCCGTCTTTTGGGGAGGGGATGGCGTTGGCCGAAGCGGTGGACGAGCGTGCAGATGCAGGCGACCGAGCGCGTCGTGAGCGACGGTTTCACGATGCCCGAGCGTGTCATGCCCCAGAGGATACCCCATCCCATCCCCATTTTTCGAACACCCTCAGCGAAATCCAAAGGTGGGCAGGGGTGAAAGACGGCCGATACGAATCGCCTCTCCAAAAACTCGTAGCAGCGGTCTACAGACCGCGATGGATCGACCTCTGGAGAGACCCCTTTAGGGGATGGGCTCTTATCTGACCTTGCCCCGCGCCCCAGCTTCTTCACGCTCATCCAGCCTCCGATGAGGGCTCCGGCCCGACGGCTCACCGCCTTCCTTGTAAGGGCAGTGGGAGGACTGATGGGTGTGATACCAGTCGCCATTGAACAGAGGATAGTGAAAGGCTCGAAGGAGCTAGCTCAGCATGGACTCGTCAATCCGCCATCCGCCATCAGTTTGAGGTTCCCCCATTCCTTCCTCGTGCCCCGCGCTTGCTGGCGCACATGCTGGCCTCCCCGTCTTTGGGCGGTAGGCAATACGCACATATGAAGCCGGCGCCGGTGTCGATGGATAGACTCCTCTAGTGACGCCAAGGCGCTGAGAGCGAGGAGCTGGTTGTTATCATGCTGGCTGGCATGAGATGGTCATTTTGGGTTTCACCACGTCGTGGTTCCTCGTCGGATCAGGCGATCACTCATATATTCGGGCGCCATCACCATGAGCTTATGAGGCTGGATTTGCCCACTCCCCGGTGGGGATCGGCTAGTGATTGATTGATGAGAAGACCCAAGACCTTCCTCCAAATCCCGGGCCGTCAGTCTTGGTTCTTGAGTCTCTCAACTTATCGCAGCATTACCAATAGGTCGCTGGCACCTGTTCCACACTGGCGGCTGCTGTCAGTTCAGACTCAGTTGATAGTTCCCCGTTTCCCGCCCATTATCATCACTAACCAAAATCGAGAATCGCCCTGTCACGGGCAAGGTGACGCTCAGAGTTGCATCACGAAAGTCGCTTATCCGCTGAATCCTCCTCCCCGCTGGATCAAAGAGTTCAATCAGGGGGTTGAGGCTGCCGGACGTGCGCAGCATCCGAATGGTGACCATCTGGCCCGTCGTGCCATTGAATGTATAGGCATCCATCTTCGCCTCCGCATTAATCGAGCCCGTCGTGGTCTGGCCAATACTCAGCGAAGTCGCCCCGGCCGGGTTGTTCAAGCGTTGCAGGCTGATCCCGTAACCTCCCGTCTCGCGCCCATTGTCGTCGCTCAAGAGAAGGAAAAATGTTCCACCCGCGTCGAGCGTCCCGTCGAGAATCGCATCACCAAAGCTGGAGACTTGCGCCAAACGCATACCGGTCGAATCGAAGAGTTCCACCATCGGGTTGAGCGACCCCGATGACCGGCTCATGCGGACGCGCACGACATCGCCAGCGTTGGCCGTGAAACTGTAAGCACCCAATTCGGCGGCAGTATTGATGGAAGCTGTCAGATTCTGACCGAACGCCAATGACATCGCCCCCACCGGGTTGTTCAAGCGTTGCAGGCTGATCCCATAACCTCCCGTCTCGCGCCCATTGTCGTCGCTCAAGAGAAGGAAAAACGTTCCACCCGCGTCGAGCGTCCTGTCGAGAATCGCATCATCAAAGCTCGATGCCTCTTGAATGGGCATCTGATTCGCATCGAGTAACCGAATCCTTGGGTTCAAGCTGCCTGAAGCTCGACTCATCCGTGCTCTGACTACATCGCCCGCTGCCGCCTGGAAACTGTACATGTCCGTTTCGCCTGCGGCATCAATGGAGGCTGTGATCGTTTGGCCATACTGAATCGGCGGCACTGGCGGAGCCCAGACCACCGTGGCCGTGCAAGTGAACGGCGTCTCCGCGATAGAACCACTGGCCTGAATCGTATCGGTGCCGGCCATTCCATTGCTCATGTAGCTGAAGGATGTCTGCCCGCTTCCATCAGTCGTCCCGGAGCCGCTCGCACCAGCGTTTGGCCCGTTGGTCACGGTGAAGGTGACGGCCACTCCAGATACTGGGTTCCCATCTTGGATCACGGTCGCCGTCACCCTATGGCTGGAGCCAGCTTGATTGGTCGCCATTGCTGGTTGGAGCGAGCACCTCACGCCAGCAACCTGAAACTCATAAGCACCAATATCAACTGTGGCCGTCCCGTTAAGATCCCCATCGACCAGGCGCGGCTCCCCATCCAGGTCGGTGGTGAATTCCTGGATGACACTGTTGTCGCCCTTATCAATCGCTGGCGACTCTTGCTGCAACCGGTAATTGTCGTTCCCTGGATCAACAAACCTGGGATCGCCTGTGATATTCCCATTGCGACCGCTCGAATTGAACACTAGATCTCGGCCGATCAGGCAGTGGTGGATCGTAGTTTGCATGGCCGTTAGGCTTCGGCTAAAGTCTGAGTAAATCGCCAAGTCGCTTGTGTTGCGCCCAACGGAACCTCTCGATCCAGTTACAATGATATTGGCCAGCACCGCTTGACTCTGCCTGTCCTCGAACCCCACGCCTATTCCATATCGGGCACTATTGAGGATGGTGTTGTTGACGACGGTGAATTGGTTAATTGTATTGGCCGAGCCGACTACTTGAATCCCATCACCACCATCAGGAATGGCCGAGCCGCTGCCCACTATCAGGTTATTAATGATCCGGATCGTGCTGGTGCGCGTGCTGGCGTCCTCGCTTTGCGGAAACGTTCCAATAGAGATTCGACCAAGGTCAATGAACGCATTGCCGATGATGTCGGCAGAAGCGCCAACCAACTCGATGCCATCAGAAAATTGGCCATTCATAGGCCCACCACGAAACCCGTTGCCGCTGATCACGGCCGAGGCTCCTGTCGTCATGACGATAGCCGGCCCACCCAGGTTTAGGAACTGGCATTTTCTGATCGTGGCTGTATCCTCATTATCCAAAACGATCGCTGCTCTGGGAATCGCCTCGAACCGACAGTCCTCAACAGTCAGATTCTTGATCGGCGCACCGAGTGTCGCTAGCCCGTTACTAGTCCCACCGGTGATTTTCAAGCCGCGAATGGTGACATTCTCGGCGCCAAAGACACGAATGATTGTGCCCGTCGTGCCCCTGAGCGTGGGCGTCTGTCCCTCTCTGGCGCGGAGCGTCAGTCCATTCTTGCTTGAAGAAATCAGCAAGTCCTCCTGATAGACGGCGCTATCAATGATCTCGACGGTGTCTCCCGCAGCGGCTGCGATGATGGCCGCTTGAATCGAGGTGAAGTCCGCCGCGCCCGGCGTTTGCGATACTGTGAGGGTCCTTGCCTGAGTCGCCGCCGTGGTCCCCAGCCTCGGAGCCCACGCCCAGGCCATGGTGAGAACAACACCGGCGATAATCAGTAGTCGTCGCTTCATAAATGACTCCCTCTTATGAAAATATCCTGGGAGCGCAGGCATCTTGCCTGCCAAACAAGCCCGCGAAAAGCGTGCGCTCCCGGGTTTTCATCGCTCGTGGTGAACGTAAGCTCATGGGCGATTCCTTTTCCTCCTTTAGCTCAGTTCATTCTTGGTCAGGACTCGTCCGCAACCGTCTTACCGGCGGCCCCTTCGGAGCCTTCATTCGCTCGATGGCCTATCTAGCAGTTGCCGACGGCTGAGGCGGAGAAGACGCGCACCCAGGCGCTCCCGCTCCTTGCAGCATCATCGCGCGGCCATGAACTCCGCCCAGTATCAAGGGCAAACCCTGCCCATCGGCAGTGGTGCGGTTGAAGGTGGCTGTCGGTTGGTTGGAGCGCGCACCAACGGGTGCGGGCGACGCTGGAGCGTGCCCGGATGCGACGCCATCGTAGCACTCCGCGTGGCCGTGCTCAATGATCGCTTGGATCTTCTTCGACCACGACCCCACCTGGCTTGGTTGGAGGCGGCTTGACTTACCAACTTCTGCTCGCCGCAGCCGTCTGACCCCTTGTTTTTCTTCCAGGCCACAAGCTGCTGAGAACCGGGGCTTCGAGCAGAGAGTCGTGAGTCTTCACTCTGCGCTCGTCGCTCTCTCGTCTTGGCCTCATCGGCCAGAGAGAAACTCCAGCGCGGCGCTGGTGAAGACGGCGGGTCGCTCAAGCTGCGGCAGGTGGCCAGCGTTTTCGATCACCAGCAATCGCGCGCCTGCAACCAGTGAAGCATAGCGTCTTCCATACGAGAGCGTCACGATCTCATCTTGCTGACCCCATACGAAGAGCGTTGGCACCCGGAGCTGGCTGAGCTGCTGAGCGTCCACCATGAACTCGCCTCGAACAAACCCTGACTCGATCAACTTCTGAAACACAAACGAATAGTCAGCCTGCATCTTGTCGCTAAAGAGAGCCTTGACCGTTTGATCGTTAGTCCACGTCGCTTTGTCAAAGAACAGCACATCGAGCGTCCTCCGCATGCCCTCCAGCGTCGCCGGATTCAAATCCACGCCTCGGGGATTGAGTTCACCCGGCTGTGGTGCAATCCCTTCCGGGGTGATCAGGATCAGTCGCTCGACGCGGTCGGGATTTCTGAGCGCAAAGACGATAATCGCCCAAGCCCCAATCGAGGTGCTGACAAGCGATGCTTTCTGGATCTTCACAGCGTCCATAAAGCCGCCCAAGAAATCAACGAGCGTGCCGATCGAGTAGTTAATGAGTGGCTTATCCGAATTCCCTTGGCCTACGTTGTCAAGTGCATAGACGTGATATTGAGCGGCGAAGGCGTCGAAGTGACCGGTCAACTGCCACGTCTCTTTCCGCAGAAACGGGGCGGCAATCAAAAGAATCGTGGGCGCGTTCGCCGGTCCGGCTTCGAGATAGCGCAGCTTCATGCCAAACACCTCAACGGTTTTCTCTTCCACGGCTGCTAATTGATCCACAGTTCTCACCTCCGTGGGTATGGTCTCTCCCCCGCGCTGGTTCGAGCAAAGGCGGAGAGATTGGTTAAAAGGATCAACGTGATCGTCGTGAAACAGGGAACTCTTTTCATCATCAAATCCTCTCGTGTAACTATTCAAGCCTCCCCCAAAGACCTAACAACGTTAGCGCAGGCTAACGTAGGATCCCGGATTTGTCAAGGGGCGCGGAGGGTGTTCAAAAAATTTCGAAAAATTGGAGAGCGGCTGGGCATTGATGGGACGACGGCGGTGGGGTTGATCCAGGGGAAGGAGACACTGCTGGGGTATGCCCAAGTGGAGTTCTTGTCGGATGGGGTGCAGGAAGAACGGGCCAGTGTTCGGGTAGCATTGCAGAGTGTGCGACCGGTGCTGCAGGCGCGGGTGCAACGGCGGCTGGATCAGTTGGACCAGGAGTATGCGGAGGCGTGGTGACCCGGATGCCGACGGCAGCTGGAGCCGCAAGGACGGCAGAGCCGAAGTTGAGGCAGTAGGGTGGGGCCGGTGGAGTTGACGTATCAGCGGTGTCGGCCGTGCGGGCGGGGGCGAGCGCCGGCCCAAGAGAAGATCGGGATGAGGGAGTCCGATTCCACGCCGGGGATGGAAGAGGTCGGTACGCTAATGGCCACGACGGTGCCTCACGACCCGGCGGTAGGGTTATTAGAGCAGATGCTGGGGATTGAGATCAGCGACAAAGCCAGCAAGAGCATGACCGAGCGACGCGGGCAGAAGGTACTGGAGCAGATGATCGAGCAGGCGCAAGAGCTCAAAGACTATCAAGAGCGGTGGGGCGTGCGTCCGCCGATGGAGGTGGCCTCACCGGCAGAGAAGGTCATCGAGGTGGCCTCCCTGGAGATGGATGGAGTGATCGTGCCGACGCGACAGGAAGTGGAGACCGAGATCCCTCCCTCGGGGCGGGGTGGCAGGGGACGCCGGTACCACCGGGAGGGCCGTGAGGTCAAGAACGCGGTCTTCTACACGGCCGAGGCCTGTGCTCAAGAAAGTGAGAACCGCGCCTGCCTGTTGGAAAAAACGACCGTGTCGCGGTTAGGAGAGGGGCTCCCGTTTGCCCTGCTCGTCTGGACACAGATCTTGAAGCTGGGCTTTGACCGGGCCAAGTTGTTGGTGGTAGGAAGTCGAGGATCGGAGTGGATCCGCTGGGTGTGCACGTGGCTCTCACGGCTGGTGCGGCTGATCTTGGATCTGTATCACGTCAAGAAGCGGATCTGGGAGGTGGCCGCAGCGGCCTGCGGGAAGCGACCGCACTGACCCGACAGTGGGCTCAAGCGGCGTGTCAACAGGTGGAAGAGGGACGCGCCCCGGAGGGGATCGCTCAGTTGGACGGGCCCAAGAGAAGCTGTCCCAAGGCCAGAGAACAGATCGACGGCTTACGGACCTCTTTGGCCCACAATCTGGATCGGATGGACTATCCTCACTACCGACCGGGCCATGGACTTGCGCGTCGGCAGCGGCGCGGTCGAGAGCACCGACTACCACGTCACTGGAGCCCGACTGAAGTTGCCGGGGCTGCACTGGTCCGAAGAGGAAGCAGCGCAGATGGCCGTCTTGCGCGCCGATCCGTTTAATGGATGCTGGCAGCAACGCACTCGTCAGCTCCTGAAGGCCGCCTGAGTCTCCCACTTTACGGAACCGCACCCCAGAGAACCCCATCCCACCCCTATTTTTCGAACACCCTCGACTCGCCTTGACATCACGCACTAAGAGATATAAACTCCGCGTCGGATCATAAAGCTTCATTTTTGCACTAATCTTGCGTTAAATCTTAATAGGAGGAGATATCCATGAAGACTCGAAGTCCCTTCGTGAGCTGCTGTATCATCTGTGCAGGAGTAGTACTGTCAGCAGTACTGGTCCCTGCACCCAGTGAGACAGCCATAGGGCAGGACCGAGAAAAGCAGGATATAAGGTCTTCCACAGTACCTGTTCCGGGATCCGTCAGCGTTCCCGCATCCTACAAGACCCAGCTTCGGTACGTTCGCATCAGCTACAAAGAAATCGAACCAGGCGAAGTCAGGTTTGACGTCATCGCTGCTTTGCGGCGGGACTCTTACGGCGGTCCTGGCGCTCCCATCGTTGAACCTGGCGGGACAGGCCCTCGCTATTGCCCGACCTGTCCGCCGGGTGCCCTCCCCAAAGTGGGTGATGTCATTTTTGAAGGGACCGACGGCACCCGCTTAGTTTTTGGTGACGGGGACGTCACAAGGATTCTGGTATTTGAAGCTACCTCGGTGGACGTGACGAATAATCTGGTCGTTGGGGTCGCTCTGGATCCCGATGAGTGGGCAAGGGGAAAGCGCGTGCGCGGTATTTCACATAAGTACCGAATCCCGGGCCCATTTACGGCTAGGATCGATAGCTGCTGTAAGAATGGATCGAGTGGAAATTCACCCAATGGCGAGAATATGCGCTATGGGATTGGAGAGATAAAGGTGGTGCTGAGTAACTCCTTGGATGTCCTAGGGAAGATTTCTGGAGCAAGTACCAGCGCAGAAGTGGAAGTGCATGTTGTCTGGCGGGGTTGGAACGTGGCCAAAGGGGATTGGGATATCTTCTATCGGAATCTGGCGGATGGGCGACCGCCCATTGTCCTCAGCACCACCTCGAGGGCAAATGACGAACCCTGGGTTGACAGGCTTGAGGGAGGAGGCGCTGTTTGGAGCGGCTGGGATCCGGCTACGAGAACCCGCCACATTTATTATAGTCCTATCCCCCCATCCTCTCCCCCTGTACGGATTAGCACGGACAGATTCGTTGAGAATAAACTTCCAAGGATCTCAGGCGACTGGGTAGTCGCGGCAGCATGGAGCGTGGCTCATCGCGAGATGCATGTGTGGGCGAGAAACAAAAGAACGCTCGCGGCTCCGATTGTCCTGAGCACTGGCCTGAGAGCCAATGATATGAGGATAGAAATTAGTGGGACAAACGTTATCTGGAGCGGTCTAGATAGCGCCGGGATTCGGCACGTCTATTGGCAAGATCTGCTTGATCCAAGAGGGCCTATCAAGGTTAGTGACGAGAACTCACCTTATGTTCCCGGTAGATGCAAGGACATTACTTCCACCCTCCGTGTATGGGTCGGCTGGAATCGGCTCAAGGGCACCGCTGATATCTTCTTCCGAACAGTGCCTATTGAGCCGAGGAACCCTCCACTAGCGATCAGTACAAGCTCGGTTGATAACCGGGAGCCAAAGATCTTTGGGACACGGGTGGTCTTTCGAGGCCGGGATCCAAACAATGGGAGTTTCAATATCTATAAGGTGCTGGACGTGCTGACATTTAACCCAATGCACGACAAGCCCCTAATGGTCAACCCTAGCGAATCGGCCGAGAACCGCGAACCGTCTCTCTTCAAGGATTGGGTTGCCTGGTCTGCTCACTATCCTATTGAGGAGTGCGTAACCCAAGTACTCGCCAGAAATCTGGAAACGGGAGAACTGGTTGTCGTTAATACCACCTCGACCGAAAACTCTCAACCATGGGTACATCAGGTTGATACTCAGGCTGGCATTGTTTGGCGAGGCTGGGACGCCGATGACGCTTGTTTCAACATTTATTACCGAAATCTGCAAACAATGGTGGCACCAATAAAGGTGAACGACGGCTCATCTAAGGCCAATGAACAACCGAGGATGATTCTCGTCCGGCGTTAGCAAAAGGTTGCCAGTTCGCCAGAATCCCTCAGGGAGCTTCACCGCTGTGAAGCGACAAAGTAGATGAACAAAAGTTCGGGTCCGTTTTTGTGCGACGCATCTAACCGCTGAGACGCTGAGAACGCCGAGCCACAGCCGCTTTGCTCCACGACCTCTGCGCCTCAGCAGTGAAGGCTAAAAGGAACCCCGAACTTTCGCACGGTTACTAACTGAAAAGTGACAGGTAGCAGCCAGTGAACTAAGCGGAGACCTTGTATTTGTCGAGTTTTTCCTCCATCTCTGCTCAGACCGGTTAAGGTGTTCTTGATAGATATCATCCACAAAGCGGCGCTTCAGGTGCCAGAAACTGAATTTTTCTTCTGGCTTCATCTGCCGACCATACAGCCTCGACAACAACTGATACGCCATAATGGGCAGCAGCAGTGCCTTCCGCACTCGTTCCGGCGTCTTCATCACTTGCATCTGTCCCCAGTGCAGCCCGCTTTTGAGTTCTTTGATGGTCAGTTCGATGCCCCAGCGGCGCGCAAAGTAACTGAGAATCTGTCCCGTGCTGGCCTGGGTGAGATTGGTCACGATTAGTTTGATTCGTTTCGGCCCATCGTTACGCCGACGCCTGGAGAACAGGGTCGTGACATCACCTAAATGTTTGACCCGCGCCTGACGGCGAAAGACCCAGTAATCCTTGCGGCGACCGTCGACTTTGTAGGAAGCTATACGATGATAGCAACTTCGGGGCGTATGACGGGCCACCTCCCGCAGATGTCGGCCGTCGGCCAGCTTCCAGGTGCGGGCCAAGCCGAAGACAAAGTACCAGCCTTTCTGCTGGATCAGCTTGAGCGTGGCTTTGGTGGCAAAGGCGGCATCGACGATCACTGCTTGAGCCCACGAGGGGGGAAAGAACTGCTTCAGCATCTGACGAAAGAGGCTGTTTTGATGACCAGGGATCGTGGGATCGACCACGGCCGCGGCCACCGGGACACGGAAGCGTCCCCACTGGGCGATGAGCAAGACCACCCCCTGGCCAAAAATATAAGGAGCGTACTCGTTCAGCCGCGTCTTGTGGGCCAGCGGCTGATGCTGGCCTGTCTTCTCCACCACCGTCAGATGAATCACCCGATCGGCAGGGGCAGGCAAGGTGGTTAAAGCCATCCGGCCCATCTCCATCACTAGCCAAGTAGGGTCCCAATAGCCAAGCGCATCATGCGCAGCACCGTCCAGTAAGCCAACCGCTGGAGCATGAATCGGGTCAGCGCTTTGAGCGGGGCCCTCCCTCGATGACCAGGAGCGTGACTAAGAGCCAACAGAAGAGGCGAAAGTGGTGTCCCTGGGCACAGGTAAAATGGCAGGCCAAGAGGGCTAGCGCATTCCAGACTCGCTGTGATATACGTTTGAGGTGCATACCAACGGTCCTCCTGAAGTCAGGTTGGTCAAGAAACCTCCTGTATATCCTCAGGAAGGGCCGTTTGTCTAGTCGGTTTGGCCTCATTGGGTCTGGACCTTAAAACCTCATCTCAACCAACATTGATAAGCACCGAAGCGATTTGGTCACCTTTCACCTGTCACTTTTCAGCACTGAGCCGGGTCTTTCAAGGCCCGGAGCCCGAGCGATGTCAATCCCGCGTCGCACGAGCGACGAGTGAGTCCATCGTGGCAGGTCGTTCGATCGTCGCTTCGCGACGGGACGAGCGACACCGGCCAGCATGGCCGTTCTTGGTGATCTTTGGTGATCTATAGCGGTGATAAATGAGACTTTTTAATCCGTGTCCGGGATGCCACCGGCTTGTCCAGGGGAAACGCACGGTGACCGCTAACGGGCCACGTCTCGACTCGCGCCCGGCCATTACATCTTGGAAGTGATCGCCGAAGATTATGCCGGCAATCGCGCGCTGGGCCCGTCCACGCAGTTGCGCCTCACCGGGGTTGCCGCTTGAGTCACGATCCAGGCATGGTTGGCTCGACACTGCGGAACACGCCGCTGCCATAGGTTCCGGCGAAGATGTCGCCCGAAGGGCTGACGGCGAGAGACCACACCGATGGATTCGTCAATCCGGAATTAGCGGACATCCACGTTGCCCCATCATCATTCAGACGGAACACGCCACCGTCAGTCCCGGCGAGCACATGACCGGAGGGGTCCAGCGCCAACGCCCGAACCACTGTGTTGGCCAGACCCTCATTGATCGCTGCCCAGGTCTCTCCGTTATCAGTTGAGCGGAACACGCCATTTCCCGTGCCGGCAAAGATACGCCCTGACTGATCCACAAGCAGAGCAAAGACCGTATGGGTGAATCTCGTGCCCAATTGTGTCCAGTTGTTCCCGTTATCGGTTGAGCGAAAGATCTGCCCGCCGGAGGCGACAGCGAGGACGTGGCTCGAAGCAGTCACGGCTAAGGATTCGATTCGTTGAAAGGGACCCTTGCTCATGAGCGTCCACTTTGGGGTTGAAGCGCTCAAGCTGGAGCGATAGACGCCTTGATCCGTCCCGGCGAAGAGAAAGGTTGAAGTGGCGGAAAAGGCGGTGATGAATAACCTCTCCATGCCATCGTTGATGGGAATCAAACTCCGACCATCGAATCGGAGCGCGCCAAGGTGTTGGGTGCCGATGTAAATTCGATTCGCGTTCACATACAAAGTGCGGATGGGCTGGTCTGGCAAAAGAATCTCCCAGGTGTTCCCCTTGTCCGGTGAGCGCAAGAGACCCTCCGCCATCGTTCCAGCGAAGACGTCGCCGGTGGACGGCTGGACGGCGAGGGCTTGCACGCGGGTGCCGATGATCCCCCGGTTGATGGGCGTCCAGGTGGTTCCGTCTTTATTGGCGCGGAAGACGCCCTGACGGCCCCCGCCGATCAATCCGCCAGCGGTGTCCAGTGCCAGGATTTCAATCGGAGGAGTGGCAATGACGATCCATTGGTTTCGATTGAGCGTGACGACCCCCACACTGCTCACAGCGTAAATGCGATTGGACGAGGTCACCACGAGCGAACCTGCTGAAAAGGCAGAGCCAATGGCGGCCCAGGAAGCCCCGTTATTGGTTGATCGGAAAATGCCGCTGTCAGTCCCAGCGTAGATCGCTCCAGACTTCGCAACCACAAACGCATTGAGCCTGGGAATTCGCCTCCGGTTTCGCGGATCACGTAATCCCGTGCTGACGTTCTTCCACGTCGCTCCCCCATCGCTGGATCGGAAGATGCCCTCGTTATAGGTTCCAACAAAGATATTCGAGTCGTGAGCGGTCATGGCCGTAATAGAATTGTCCTCGTCTAAGGTGAGGGTGATGGACTTCCAGGCGGCATCCATCTCCGACCAATGGAAGAGGCGGCCAGTGCCCGTCGCGGCAAAAGTGTCTCCAGCCGCGGTGAGGGCCAGAGCCTGAACACTTTCTCCTGCTGGCCAGTTAGTGCTGAGCCGCGTCCAGCTCTCACCATTATCTGTTGAACGGAACGCTCCGGAAAAATCATCTCCGGCGACTCCGGCCACTAAGGTGGATCCGTTGGCCACGAGCGACCGAACGAGGCGAATATCGAGGCCATCATTGGAAGCCGTCCAGGTGTCTCCGTTATCCACCGAACGATAGACGCCGGCGCCTTCGGTGGCGGCGAAGACGTAATTTGTATTCACCGCCAGGGCGTTGATCCCCGCTCCATAGGGTCCATTAGTTTGCTGCCAGGCGATCTCCCCCTGCGGATAGCCCTGCCCAGGCAGCGATATCGCCAGCAGCAGTCCTATTAGCAGAAAAACAAAAGGCTGTGTCAATCCGCTCTTGGGTCGCATGTGTCCTCTCCCCCGAAAATAAAGCTCACCGCAGAGGCGCAGAGGGCGCAGAGACTCTCGGCTTTTCTCTGTGTGCTTCCCGGTCTCTGCGATGCGATTTTCATGGTTCGTGGTGTGCGCAAGCATATGGCGATTCCTCCGAAAATCCCTGGGAGCGCAGGCATCTTGCCTGCCTCGTTTCGCCTTCGACAGGCGGCGCGCTGGAAGCGTGCGCTCCCAGGTTTTCATCGTTGGTGGCGTGCAATTGCACATGGGTGATTCCTTTCAAGACTCTGACCACAGTTGAACATAGATGGGCACGAATTCTCGTTTGTCCTTTGTCACCTGTCTGTCGCCAATGGCCAATGACCAATGGCCAGTGACCAATGACCAATAACCACTGACCAGTTACCAGTGACCAAACTGTGTTCATCCGTGTCCAACAGTGGTAAATCCTCCTCCCACTCGAACGGTCATTTTCTGATCCAAATAATCTCCTTTGTGTTATTCGTCTCGTTCGATTCAACCACCTGAGCACTCCCCTTATTATTGAGCCGGGCCTTCCCGGCCAGCGCCGCATCCTCCTTCTCACGCCTGACCTTCCTGGCCATCGCGGTCGGTTGGCACGCTCCCCCTGATGCCTCTTTGAGGAGGGTTGGAGGATCGGGCCGGTAGATCTCACAGCACTCGGGACAGATGTCGCAAAGTTCTCCTATAGTTTCCATTGGGGTGTTCAAGCACGCTCGCATACACTCAGGGTTGCCGCGACAGTGCTTCCTGCATTCCTCAGTTTTGTCAACCGGAGGCTCAGCCGCGAGGCCATAGGATTCACCCGGGCCCCTGACTACGATGTGACCATTGTTCGATTTCGCCTTGTTGTAATTCTTTACCTTTGCCGGAGGCCAATCCTGATCCGGCCAGTCCCAGCCCGCCACAATATGGCCATTGTTCGATTTCGCCTTGTTGTAATTCTTTACCTTTGACATGGGCTGATCCTCATCCGGCCCACGCCCCACGATCTTAACCGGAAGGTTCTTAATAGGCTTGCCATTCCCAAGGCCACTTGGATCCAGGCCGTTGATCGCATCGTTGCCGACGAAAGCGTATCCGTTCCCCAGGTTGATCACATCCATCCAGATGCCAATCGTGTCGCGCTGCAGGAAGCGTCCCCGCGCCGGATCGTAGTGGCGGTTGCGATAGTAGTAGAAGCCGGTTTCGGGATCATACCGCCGGCCCGTGAACAGATACGGATTGCCGACCGCGCTCATGGCGTTGGGCATCCCGTAGGCATCATACATGATCTGCTCAACGACCTGGCCCAGAGCATTCGTTAAAGCCGCCACATGAGTCTTCCCGTCTTGATGGTAGAAGAAGGATTGATCCACCACGCCATCGTTGTTGTCGTCGCGGTCGAGCACGAGCGGCTCGTCAATCCACCCACCGTAGACATACTGCTGTGTCGAACCGGCTCGCCGCTCCTCGATCTCCTGCCAACCGTCGTAGAGGTAGCGTACGCGGTCATTCAGCGGTCCCGCGCTGGTCACGATTCGCTCCGTGCGCCGGTTGAGAGCATCGTAGCGATAGACAGCGATCAGCGCGTTGTCAGCTTTCCGAACGACTCGCCGCAGCCGATCGGCAAAGTCGTACTGGTAACGGAATTCGCCATCGTCAATGAGATTCCCGTTGTCGTCGTAAAGTTGAGCCGTGCCGTTGAAGGAGGCGTACTCATTCACGTTGTTCATCTGGTTCGTCATGCCCTGGCGACGAGCCCAATTGTTCGCCCCATCGAGTTGCCAGGTGTCCACCGGCTCGCCCGGTCGAGCAAAGCGCCCAAGACGATAAGCCGAGTCATAGGCGTAGTCCTCACGGAGGTTGCCGACGTGCTGCTTGACTTCAGACACGCGGTTGTCCGCTCGATCATGCTCGTAGGCGAAGCCTGCGACCAGGCTGTTGTTGGCGCGCAGATGCCGATGCTGCACGATGCGCCGCAGGCCATCGTAGCCGATGTCTTGCTGTCGCGCATTGTCCAGATAGGTGAGCCGGGCGCCGTTTGAGTAGGTGCGCTCCAGGATGCGGCGTGGACCAATGTAGTCGTAGTCTACGATTGGTCGCTGGTCGCTCGTCGCTGGTCGCTGGTTGGTGATTTGATTGATCCGATCCCACTTGTCGAACGTGATGCCGATTTCGCGGTTGTTCGGATAGACGAGGCCGATGCGGTTGTTGTCGCCCATCCAGCGGCTGGAGACGGCCAAATCGTTCTGCACTTCTTCGAGCCGTCGGCTCAAAGAATCAAAAGCGAATGTGACCGTGGCGTCGTCGGTTGGGTCATCCGGGTCGTTGTTGTCAAAGGCGCGAGTCAGACGCGACAGCCCATCGAACTCGAATTGTTGGAGCGTCGTGCCGATGACGGCCCAATTAACGTTCCGGTCCTTGAACCCGCCAGCGGGATGCGGCGTGATCGTTGTTGCTCGCGTCATCTCCCCCTGCACCACGCGGTTGATGCCGTCATACGTGTTGCGCACGATGGTGCCGTTTTCGTCAACCCCGCGGATGATGTTGTCGTCGGCATCGTAGGCGATGTCGTTAATCGTCCCGTCATCGAAGATTTCCTGCCGGAGGCGATTCAGATCGTCGTAGAGATAGCGGGTGACGTTGCCTCGCGCGTTAGCTGCCTCGATGACGCCAATGGAGGTATTCTGATCGCCGGCCATACTGCCGTCGTCGGCCTGGGCGACGAGCCGGTTGTTCAAATCCCATTCGTAGTCGGTCACGATCAACCCGTCGGGATTGGCCGGATTGCTCGTGTCAATGGGATTGCGGCCCTGACCGTCCACGCGCAGATGGCGCACGTCGGCCAGCTTGCGGTTGATGCCGTCGTAGAAGAACTCCATCGTGTTGCCCGGCCGGTTGATTGCGGATTGCGGATTGGGGAACAGGCCGAGAGGATCGGGAATCAAATCGGCAGCGTTGGCAGAGTGTTGGGCGTCGCTGGTGAAGATCAAGTTGCTCCGGCTATCGTAGTGATGGCGCGTCGTCTGGCCGAGATTGTCGGTGGTGCGGATCAGCC
>Ga0101945_1002074_pt1 | contig 15597 bp, 14 predicted proteins | sample DewCreD2012metaG_2_FD_75246 | JGI IMG/M metagenome (GOLD analysis project Ga0101945, IMG submission 75246) | Hot spring sediment bacterial and archeal communities from British Columbia, Canada, to study Microbial Dark Matter (Phase II) - Dewar... ... | reverse complement strand
GCCAACCTGGAGCACTACTACCGGGCAAAAGGGCCTGAGGAGCGCCTTAGGGTGGTGTTGAAGGCCAGGGAGCTTTTCCGGGAAGAACTGCAAAAGCCCTTGAAGCGGTTCATCCTGAACCAGCTCTTGCAGGCGTTGGGGGAGGGCAAGCTTTCGGGTGCCGATCCCGTGACGCGGAGAGAGGCGGCCCTGCTCCTCTACCGGCTTCTGCCATAATGGTCTAAAGTGCTAGCTATCTTGCTCCTCCCCGAGTTTTCCGAGCTGGAGGCGGCCCTAGCCCTCGAGGCGGCCAAGCGCCTGGGGCTTCCTGCCTATACCGTGGCCAAGGGCCGGAAGGGAACCCCAGCCCTGGCGGGTTCCGTTTGGACCCCCACCTACGCCTTCCCTGCGGCCCCGCCCCCGGAAGCCCTCCTCATCCCAGGGGCTAAAAGGCCGGGCCGGATGGCCCGGGATCCCTCCTATGTGGCCTTCGTGGAGGAGGTATGGGAGGGGTTAGAGGCAGTGTTTCTAGGCTTTAACGCCCATCTCTTCCTGGCCGAGGTGGGAAGGCTTCCTTCCCGGGTGGTGGCTCCAGGGGAAGTGGCCCAAGCCTTGGCCAAGCAGGGCTATCAGGTGGCGGATGGTTCCTTCCACCGGGAGGCCAAGGTCTATACCACCCTGGGGGGGTTGTCCCTGCTTAGGGCCTTAGAAGATTGGGCGCAAAAAGCGATTGAACTTTGAGTTTATACGGTAGTACACTACCCCCATGACCGTGAGGGAGTATCAGAAGAAGCGCCGACGGGAGCGTATCTTCCAGGCAGCCATGGCTCTTTTCCGTCAGCGGGGCTTCCGGGAGACCACCGCCACCGATATCGCCAAGGCGGCTCATGTGTCCCGGGGTACGTTCTTCAACTACTACCCCTATAAGGAAGCCGTGCTCCTGGAGTACGGGAGCCTGCTTTTGGCGGACCTCAGAGAGGAGATAAGGCGGCGCCTGGCCCAGGAGGAGGATCCCATGGCTCTCCTCCGTTTCCTCTTCCAGAGGCTCGCCGCCTTTACCCAGGCGGAAAAGGACCTTCTTTTACCCCTTCTCTACGAGCTTTTAAACCCCGATCCCGTCCGGGCCAAGGCCGCCTTCCTGGCCCTGCCTTTAGGGGATTTGATCGCCGAGATCCTAAAGCCCTTGCGGGAAAAGGGGGTGGTGCGGCAGGACCTTTCCTTGGAGCGCATGGGCCGCACCTTGGCCGACCTTTACTTCCTCGCCGCCTTGCGCTGGGCCGCCTATACCCCTAACCGGGATTTCGGGGAGGAGGTGGAGAAATCCCTGTCCTTGGCCCTGGAGGGGATTCTGGCCCGGAGCCAGCCCGCCCAGGTTGTCAGGAAATCCGCCAAAGCCAAGGCTTAGTCCGCGGCCACCTTCAGCCTCTCGGCGATCTCGGGGATTTTGGCCAAAAAGACCCCCGTGGGGCTTCCCGTGAGGGCCACCTCCTCCGGGGTACCCTCGGCCACGATCTCCCCGCCCCGGTCGCCCCCCTCGGGGCCCAGGTCAATCACCCAGTCTGCGGTCTTCACCACATCCAGGTTGTGCTCGATGACCACCACGGTGTTGCCGGCGTCCACCAGGCGATGGAGCACGTTGAGAAGCTTGGCTACGTCGTCAAAGTGGAGGCCGGTGGTGGGCTCGTCCAGGATGTAAAGGGTGCGGCCCGTGGCCTTGCGGCCCAGCTCCGTGGCCAGCTTGATCCTTTGGGCCTCGCCCCCCGAAAGGGTGGGGGAAGGCTGGCCCAAACGCATGTAGCCCAGGCCCACGTCCACCATGAGCTGGAGCTTTCGGGCGATGGTGGGAACGTTCTGGAAAAACTCCAGGGCTTCCTCGGCGGTCATGTCCAGGACGTCGGCGATGCTCTTGCCCCTTAGCTTGACCTCGAGGGTCTCCTTGTTGTAGCGCTTGCCCTTGCACACCTCGCAGGGCACGTAGAGGTCAGGCAAAAAGAGCATCTCGATCTTCACCGTGCCGTCGCCCCCGCAGGCCTCGCACCGCCCCCCCTTCACGTTGAAGGAGAAGCGGCCTGGGCCATACCCCCTCTTCCTGGCCTCCGGGGTCTTGGCGAAGAGATCGCGGATCTCGTCAAAGATCCCGGTATAGGTGGCGGGGTTGGAGCGAGGGGTGCGGCCGATGGGGGACTGGTCGATCTCGATCACCTTGTCCAGGTGCTCCACCCCCTCCAGGGATTCGTAGGCCCCCGGAGTGGTTTTGGCCCGCATGAGCCTTTGGGCCAAGGCGGCGTAGAGGACATCGTGGATCAGGGTGCTCTTTCCCGAACCAGAGGGCCCGGTCACCGCCACGAAGCGGCCCAAGGGGATTTTTAAGGTGACGTTTTTCAGGTTGTGCTCCCGGGCTCCCTTAAGCACCAGCCACTTGCCGTTCCCCTTCCTGCGCTCCCTGGGCACGGGGATTCGCTTTTCCCCCCTTAAGTAGGCCCCGGTAAGGCTCTCCTTGCACTTGAGGATCTCCTCCAGGGGTCCTTGGGCTACCACCTCTCCTCCGTGGATGCCGGCCCCCGGTCCCATGTCCACGATCCAGTCTGCGGCCCGCATGGTTTCCTCGTCATGCTCCACCACGATCAAGGTGTTTCCAAGCCCCTGGAGGCGTTTCAGGGTCTGGATGAGGCGCTGGTTGTCCCTGGGGTGCAGGCCGATGCTGGGCTCGTCCAGCACGTAAAGCACCCCGGTGAGGCCGCTTCCCACTTGGGTGGCTAGGCGGATCCGCTGGGCCTCCCCTCCGGAGAGGGTGTTGGCGGCTCGGTCCAGGGTGAGGTAGTCCAGCCCCACCCCCACCAGGAAGCCCAGCCTTTCCACGATCTCCCGGAGGATGGGGCGGGCGATCTGGGCCTGGAAGGGGGAAAGATGGGCCTCGAGGTTCCGGAAAAACTCCAGGGCCTCGCGAACGGGCAGGGCCGAAACCTCGGCGATGTTCTTGTCCGCCACCCTTACGGAGAGCACTTCCTTCTTGTAGCGGGTGCCGCCGCAGACCGGGCAGGGCTTCTGCGACATGAAGCCTTCCAGCACCTCCTTGACCCCTTCGGACTCCGCCTCCTGGTACCGCTTCTGCAGCCAGGGGATGACCCCCTCGTAGTGGACCTCCACCCGGAAGGTTTCCTTTCCTCCCCGGCGGAAGACCACCTCAAAGGGCTCAGGAAGGCCGTAGAGCACGGCCTGCTGGGCTTCCTCCGGCAGGTCCTTGAAGGGGGTTTTGAGGTCGAAGCCCATGTGTTCTGCCAAGGCCCGAAGCCGGTCCCAGAGGTAGCTTCGCCCCGTGTCCCGCCCCCGGGCCCAGGGCAGGATGGCTCCCTCGGCCAGGGAGAGCTCGGGGTTCACGATGAGCTCAGGGTCAAACTCCTGCTTGTAACCCAGACCCGAGCAGGCAGGGCAGGCCCCGTAGGGGGCGTTGAAGGAGAAGATGCGGGGCTCGAGCTCCTCCAGGACGCTTCCGTGCTCGGGACAGGCGAACTTCTCGGAGAAAAGCTCCTCCTGGCCGGAATCCGGGTAAAGGACCCGCATGAGCCCCTCGCCCCTAAGGAGGGCGAGCTCCACCGCCTCGGCGATGCGGGGGCGTTCCTCCTCCTTAAGGACCACCCGGTCGATCACCAGGTCAATGTCGTGCTTCTCGTACTTTTCCAGGTTTAGGTTCTGGGCCTCCTCCAGGAGGTAGATGACCCCATCCACCCGCACCCGGGCGTAGCCTTCCTTCATGAGTTGCTGGAAAAGCTTGCGGTACTCCCCCTTCCTCCCCCGCACCAAGGGAGCCATGAGGATGGCCCGGGTGCCCGGGGGGTTCTTCAGGAGGCGGTCGGTGATCTCGCTGGCGGATTGCTTCTCAATGGGGCGGCCGCACTCCGGGCAGTAGGCGGTGCCGATGCGGGCATAAAGGAGGCGGAGGTAGTCGTGGATCTCCGTCACCGTGCCCACGGTGGAGCGGGGGTTGTGGCTGGTGGTTTTCTGGTCGATGGAGATGGCGGGGGAGAGGCCCTCGATGCTTTCCACCTCGGGCTTGTCCATGACCCCCAGGAACTGGCGGGCGTAGCTGGAGAGGCTTTCCACATAGCGCCGCTGCCCCTCTGCGTAGATGGTGTCAAAGGCCAGGGTGCTCTTGCCCGAGCCGGAAACCCCGGTGATGACGATGAACTTGCCCCGCGGGAGCTCCAGGCTGATGTTCTTGAGGTTGTGCTCCCGTGCCCCCCGGATGACGATGCGGTCCATCCGTGGAAGTATACCACTACCTTCTGGGAAGGACCAGGTGGCAGGAGGGGGCTTCCCGTGCCCTATAGTGAACCTATGGCCTCTTGGATGCGTACCGAGGCGGAGGAAGCCCCCAAGGTCATAGAGCGCCTCCTTAGGGAGAACGAGGGCGAGATGAGGAGCCTGGCCCGCTTCCTGAGGAAGCGCCCCCCAGCCCTCACCCTTACCGTGGCCCGGGGGAGTTCCGACCATGCGGCCCTTTTTGCCAAGTACCTCCTCGAGGCCCGATTGGAGTGGCCGGTTCTCTCCTTGGCCCCTTCCGTCCTCACCCTTTACCGGGCTAGGCCCCGGGTGCCTTTTCCCTCCCTTCTTCTCGCCTTTAGCCAAAGCGGGGAAAGCCCCGACCTTTTGGAGGCGGTAAGCGCCTACCGCTCCCAGGGAGCCCTCACCGTGGCCCTGGTGAACCGGGAGGAGAGCCCCCTGGCCCGGATGGCGGAGGTGGTCCTTCCCCTCCATGCCGGGGAGGAGAAGGCGGTGGCCGCCACCAAGAGCTTCCTGGCCATGCTGGCCGCCACCCTCCACCTCCTGGCCCAGCTGGTGGAGGAATCCCGTCTGCGCCAGGTCCTTCCCGGCTTACCCGAGGCCTTGCACCGGGCCTTGGAGGCCTCGGGGGAGCTGGATTACCTGGAGGATGCGGAAAACCTTTTCGTCCTGGGGCGGGGGTTCACGTACCCCGTGGCCCTCGAGGCGGCCTTGAAGCTGAAGGAGGTGGCGGGGCTTCATGCGGAGGGGTTTTCGGCGGCGGAGTTCCTCCACGGTCCCCAGGCCCTTTTGGAGGCTGGCTTTCCGGTGCTGGCCTTGGTGCAAAAGGATGAGGCCTTGGAGGCCCTTCTTTCCACCCTCGAGGGGTTAAAGGCGAAAGGGGCTCATCTTCTCGTTCTCTCCCCGGAGCCCGATGCCCTGGCCCTGGCGGATTCTCCCCTGGCGCTTCCCGTGGCCTCCGTGCCCGAGATCACCCCTCTTTTCCTGGCCCAGGCCTTCTATCCCAAGGCGGAGGCTCTATCCCGGGCCCGGGGCCTGGATCCGGACCGGCCCCGGCACCTCACCAAGGTGACCCGGACCCGCTAGAAGACCCTTTCCCCCAGGGGTACCTCCCGCTCTGTGGTGAGGAGGACCACCCGGCCCTCGGCATCCTTAGCCCCCAGGACCAGCACCTCGGAGGGAAAGCCTGCGATGGAGCGGGTTCCCAGGTTCACCGCGCACACCACCAGGCGGCCCACCAGGTCCTCGGGGCGGTAAAGCTCGGTAATCTGGGCGGAACTCTGTTTGACCCCTAAGGGCCCGAGGTCGATCCAGAGCTTGTAGCTGGGTTTGCGGGCTTTCTCGTGGGGTTCGGCCTTCAAGATGCGGCCGATGCGCAGATCCAGGATTTGAAAGGCTTGCAGGGCCTCCATAGCTAGATTCTGCCAGAGGAAGGGGCTGGTACAAACACGTTTCCCGCCTCTTGAGGAGGCGGGACTCTTGCAGATAGGGCGCTGGTGGGCCGTGCAGGACTTGAACCTGCAACCAACCGGTTATGAGCCGGCCGCTCTGACCGATTGAGCTAACGGCCCACGCCAGAAAAGCATTGTAGCACAAGGCAGGACAAGGGACCGCGCTTTAAGGTGTATACTTCCATTTAGAGGTGAAGCCTATGACCGTAAACGAGAGCACCACCGATAGGGTGATTCGCTTTATTCTGGCCCTGGTCCTCTTCTACTTCGCTTTCCAGTCGGCATCCCCCTGGAACTGGATCCTGGGGATCGTGGGGGCGGTCCTCCTCTTCACGGCGGTCACCGGCTTCTGCGCCCTCTATAAGGTCCTGGGCATCAGCACCAAGAAGTAGACCGGCTTTGCCCAGCCCTGGACCCCAGGTGAGCTGGGGCGTCATCTGGCTGAAGGCCGGGCCGGTGGGGATATGGATTGGCCGCTTGCCCCTGGGGATCGCGTTCGGGTGGAGTTTTGGAAGTTTCCCGGGGATGTGCTCCACTACTTCTGGGAAGCCCGGGTGGTGGAGGTGACACCTGAAGGCGTCCTGACCCTTTTGCCACAGGGCGGGACCTTTCACCACGTGGCCAAGGGGAAGGCGGTGGTGCTGGACCACGATGCCTATGTGGCCTTTTTCCCTGGGGCCTGGTACTCCGGGGGACCGGATGTGAGGGAGGGCCGGGTGCTGGAGTATTACTGGAACGTGCAAACCCCGGCAGAGTGGACGAGAAGGGGTTTTCGCCAGTACGACCTCGAGCTGGACGTGCGTTGCCAGGCCGACCATACCTGCCAGGTCTTCGACCGGGAGGAGTTTTTGGCCAAGCGCTCCCTTTACCCCAGGCTTTGGGTGGAGGAGGCGGAAAAGGCGGTGGAGGCCATCCTTCACCACATGCGGCAGGGAAGGTGGCCGGTGCTGCCTCCCGGGGAGCCCCTTCCCTGGATGGAACGGATCTAGGGCGTGAGGGTGGGGAGGGAAGAGGGAGCTGGGTCCTGTGCCCCAGGCCCCCAGGCTTTAAGGGGCAGGAGGGTGCGGCCTTCCAGGTGCCAGCGTCCTTCCAGGACCACCTGGTAGAGGAGGCCTTTGAAAAAGCCGTGGAAGTTATCCTCCCAGGTCTCCAGGTTCTGGGCCCGTAGGGGATGGTTGTGCCAGGCGGGGCCCAGGTAGTAGAGCCAGGGGTCATCCAGAAGGCGGGTATCCCGTGGGGGGAGGCCGAGGAGGGCGTTGAAGTAGCCTCTAAGCCGGCTTGCGGTGAAGAGGAGGTTGAGGTAGGGATCCTCGAGGGCCTTCCTGGCCTCGGTCTCGGTCTTGGGGAAGGGTCTTGCTGGATCCCAGGCCCCGAAGAGTCGCAGGCGGTCCTGTTGCTTGAGGGCATCCTCCCAGCTCATCTGGGCCAGGCCCAGGGTGCGGCTCAAGGGGGCGTGGCCTTGGACCTCGGCCAGACCTTGGGCTAAGCCGTCCGCCGCTTCCCGCACCCCCCGGGAAAGCCCCAAGGCCTTGTCCCCCCCGTACTGCTCGTTATCCACAATGGCGGCCAGCACCCCATAAGGAATGCCGAGGGCGGAGGCGGCGGCGCGGATCTCCCGGGCGTAGGGAAGTACGTGGTGGGGGGCGGTGGGCAGGCCCTCGAGGTCCACCTTCTGGCCCCGCTTGGCCTGGCCGATGGCCTCCACCCAGCGCCTGGCCGTCAGGAGGGCGCTTTTGGCTTCGGGGTATGCGGCGCGCTTGCCGGAGCGCTGGTTTTTGAGCTCGAGGCGGAGCAGGCGGTCGTAGGCCCGGGCCGCTTTCTCCCCTAAAAGCAGGTGCAGGCTGGCCTTCAAGCTCAGGTGGAGGCTCACCCAAGCCTCCCGCTCTTCCCTTGGGTAGGGGAGAAGGTCCCTGAGGCTTGGGGAGGGGGGTAGGGTAGGGGGGATGGGAAGGGCCAGGTAGAAAAGGCCCGCTGCCAGCAGCACCAGCCAGGGGCCCGGGGGCATAGATCAGGACTGGGTGTCTTCCACCGGGGCGGGGGGCACCTCCACCGTGGCCTCCACGGGGTAGCCCGCGTAGGTGCGGCGGCCCCCCAGGGTTCTCTCCAGCACCTCCCGCCACTCGGGGAGGTTCAGGAAGCGGTCCGCCTGGTTGCGGAGCTCGAGGTCCGCCAGCTCGTGCACGCCAAGGAGGTGGATCTCCTTCCCCATGGCCCTCAGGGCGCTGAAGGTGTGGGCCAGTTCCCCCGAACCGCTGGCCACGATGGCCCGGTCCCAGCGGGGGGCGGTGGTGAGGAGGTCCGTGGCCATCATGGCCTCAAACCGGGCTTCTCCCCGGACCAAGCGGCTTCGCACCGTGTAGCCCATGAAGACCAAGGCGTCGATGAAGCGCTGCTGACGCTCGTCCTCGGGATCGGTGATGGGCACGTAGTAGAAGGCGTTGTAGAGCTGCTCCGGGGTGGCGAACTGGGTCAGGACCCGGCGGTGGTCCACGTTCCAGCCCAGGCGCTTGGTGGCCAGGTACATGTAGGATCCGTCAATGAAAAGGGCAACCCGCATATGCCCCCATCTTAGGACAAAGCCAGGCCCCGGGGTAGCCCGGGGCCCGTGAGTAGCGGGGCGGAATCTCAGGCCGGGGCTTTCTCCTCGGCCTTTTCCGAAGAGTGGCCGGGGTTCACCTTGAGGGCGGGGTTGGCGTAGGCGGCGGCGTGGTTGGCGGCGATGGCGGCTTCGCCGAAACCCAGCACGATCAGGGGAAGCTTCCCCGGGTAGGTGACGATGTCGCCGCAGGCGTAGACCCCGGGGATGCTGGTGGCCATGGTGGTGTCCACCTTGATCCTGTTCTTTTCCAGCTCCAGTCCCCAGTTGGCCAAGGGCCCCAGCTTGGTGAGGTAGCCCGCCAGGATCAGCACGGTGTCCACCTCTAGCTCCTTTTCCTCCTGGGTTCCGTTGTGGAAGATCACCGCCTTGCGCACCTGGGTATCCCCTTCAATCCGCCGGACCTCGTAGGGGGTGAGCACGGTAAGGCGCCCTTCCTCATGGGCTTTGAAAAGCTCCTTCACGCTAGCCTCGTGGGCCCGGAACTGGGGCCTCCTGTGGATCAGGGTGATCTCCTTGGCGGTGCCCAGAAGGTTCAGGGCCCAGTCCACGGCGCTATCCCCACCTCCCACGATGAGGACCCGCTTGCCCTGGAACTCGGCCTTGGTCTTCACCGCATAGTAAACGCCCTTGCCCTCCAGTTCCTTTTCCCCCGGGGCACCCAGGCGCCTGGGCTCAAAGGCACCCACTCCGGCGGCAATGATTACCGCCCTTGCGGTGTAGGTGTTCCCGGAGGAGGTGGTCACCTTGAAGTGGTCCCCTTCTCTCTCCAGGGTTTCCGCCCGCTCCCCCAGGCTGTAAATGGGGTTGAAGGGAGCCACCTGCTCCACCAAGCCCTTCACTAGGTCCTTGGCGTACACCTTGGGAAAGCCCGCCACGTCGTAGATGTATTTCTCCGGATACAAAGCGGAAAGCTGTCCCCCTGGCTCGGGCAAGGGGTCGATGAAGCGGAAGGAAAGCCCCCGCATGCCCACGTAAAAACCCGCAAAAAGCCCAGCGGGGCCCGCACCAATGATGATCACGTCGGTGTGCTCCATGGCCTCACCTCGCCCTGCATTCTACCCTTAAGGAAACCCTATGGGCGGCGGCTTCCGGTTAGGGACAAAGGTCTTGACCCCATCCCATAATCTTCGCCCTATGGTCCGCCAGCTTACTATGGAGGTGGGATCTTTCTCCCGCCTGGAGAAGACTAGTCCACCCGTAGCACCACTTTTCCAAAGACGCGCCGCTCCTCCAGGAGGCGGTGTCCCTCCGCAGCCTCCTCCAAGGGAAGCACCTGCCCCACCACGGGCTTTAGCCTTCCCTGTTCCACAAAGCGCAGGATGGGGAAAAGGCGGCTTTTGGAGCCCATGGTGGAGCCCAGGATGGAAAGTTGCCGGAAGAACACGTGGGCGAAGGGAAGGGTGCCCTCGTATCCCGAGGAAGCCCCGGCGATGGCAATCCTGCCCCCATTGGCCGTGGCCCGGATCACCCCTTCAAAGTAAAGGGCCCCCGTGTGGTCCACCACCTTGTCGGCACCTTTCCCGCCGGTTAGGCGGCGCACCTCCTTGGGCCAGTCGGGGTGGGTGTAGTTCACGGTTTCATCGGCTCCCAGCTCCTTGGCTTTCCTGAGCTTTTCCTCCGAGCCTGCGGTGGCGATGATCCGGGCCCCGAAGAGCTTGGCGATCTGAATGGCGGCCACACTCACCCCACTACCCGCCGCCATGACCAGAACATCCTCGCCAGGCCGCACCTGGAGTTTGTCCACCACCATCTGCCAGGCGGTGAGGAAGGTCAGGGGGATGGCAGCGGCCTCTTCAAAGGAAAGGTTTGGTGGCTTCTTGAGGAGGTTTGCCTCGGGTACCACCAGGTACTCGGCGTAAGCTCCAAAGCGGTGCTCGCCCAGTATCTCGTATTTGGGGCAGAGGTTATCTTCCCCCGCCAGGCACCGCTCGCAGTGACCACAGGAAAGGCCGGGGTTGACCACCACCTCGTCCCCAGGAGCAAAGCCCGTTACCCCAGGCCCCACTGCGTCCACCACCCCTGAGGCATCGGCCCCCAGGATGTGGGGTAGAGGAAGCTTGGGGCTGGCCACTCCCTTGCGCACCCAGATGTCCAGGTGATTGAGGGCTGCGGCTTTGACACGGATCCTTACTTCCTTGGGACCGGGTTCAGGGGTGGGCACCTCGGCCACCTTTAAGACCTCTGGACCCCCTCGAGCCTCCATGACCACTGCTTTCATCACCACCTCCTTATGGAGGGGATTTTTCCACGTGCTGGCAACGGGGTCAAGCTAAAGGGGTAGCACCCTTGACAGAGTCCAGAATAACCGGGTACCCTGTCCAGCGTAACGCAGCAGAGGAGGCAGACGATATGAGAAAAGCCCTGGCAGTTGTGGTCGGCCTTATAGCCCTGGCAGGAGTGGCCAGCGCCCAGACCTTTGTCTGGCCGCAGAAGTGGACGGTGGCCAAGCCCTCTGAGGTCAAGAGGGGCGGTACCCTGCGGGCGGCGGTTATCTCCGACTACCGGACCTTTAACCCCTTTATCACCGCAGAGGCGGGGAACGTTCCTGACATCATCTCCGGAGGTAGGGGCCTGGTGACCCGGGATCCCACCACCGGGGATTGGATTCCCTACATGGCTGAGTCCTGGACCGTCAGCCCCAACAAGCTGGAGATCACCTTCAAGATCCGCAGGGGCATGAAGTGGTCCGATGGCAATCCCATCACCGCCGACGACTGGATCATGACCTGGCGCATCCACACGGATAAGGCGGTGGGGTCCAACAGCTACGACTCCTTCTTTATCGACGGCAAGCCCATCACCCTTAAGAAGATTGACGACTACACCATCCGCTTCATCTACCCCAAGACGGATGCGGAAGCCTTTGCCGTGGCTAGCTTTGAGCCCTGGCCGGCCCACATCTTCGGGCCCGTCTACCAGAAGGAAGGGGCAGAGGGCATCAAGAAGATGTGGACCCTGAACGAGAAGCCGGAGAACATCGTTTCCGGCGGGCCCTGGCTCATCGAAAGCTACCGCCCGGGTGAGCGCCTGGTCCTGAAGCGCAACCCCGCCTTCGGCGAGTGGAACAAGGACGAGGCGGGGAATCCCCTGCCCTACCTGGACCGGTACGAGATCAAGATCGTTAAGGATACCAACGCACAGCTGGCGGAGTTCCTGGCGGGGAACATCGACCTCATGGCCCCTGCCACCGTGGACCACATCTCCCAGATCCGTCAGGCCATCCAGCAGGGCCGCCTGGACGCCACCATCAAGGTGAACGCTTCCCCGGTGGCCAGCAGCCAGTTCATGGTCTTCAACTGGAACAAGGCCTCGGATCCCTTCAAGCAAAGCCTTTTCCGCTCCGACAAGTTCCGGCGGGCCATGAGCCACATCGTGAACCGCCAGGCGGTCATCGACATCGTCTATGGCGGTCTGGGCACCCCCATGTACAGCAGCGTCTACCCGGTGCTCACCCAGTGGGTGAACCCCAAGGTGCCCAAGTACGAGTACAACCTGCAGCAGGCGGCCAAACTCCTGGCGGAGCTGGGCTTCACCAAGAAGGACAAGGAAGGCTACCTGGTGGACTCCAAGGGCCGGAGGCTTGAGTTCAACCTTTCCACCAACGCCGGCAACGTTCAGCGGGAGCAGATCGCCAAGCTCATCGTGGACGAGGCCAAGAAGGTGGGGGTGAAGGTGAACTTCACCGCCATCGACTTCAACACCCTGGTGGGCCAGCTTCTGTCCTCTGGCCCTGACCGGCCCTTTGACGCCATCATCATCGGCCTCACCGGTGGCGGTTTAGACTGGCCCTTTGGCTCCAACGTGGTGCCCTGCAAGGGCAACCTGCACATGTGGAACAAGTCGGGCCAGTGCCTGGATCCCAGGGAGACCCAGCTGGATGCCCTTTACTCCCGTGGCCGCACCGAGCTGGACTTCAAGAAGCGGGTGGAGATCGGCTACCGCATGCAGGAGATCGAGGCCCAGCTCCTTCCCGTCATCTACATCGCCGGGCCCAACTACCACCCCGCCTGGAACAACCGCCTGGGCGGGGAGCACCCCGATGCCATCATCAGCAGCATCTGGGGCCAGCGGGAGCTGGAGCTGACCTTCATCAAGAAATGAGCTAGCCGTAGGGTATCCCCGGGGTCTATCGGCCCCGGGGATACTTTGGGAAGCCATGACCGCATACATCCTTCGCCGCATCCTGTACCTGATCCCCACCTTCTTCGGGGCTACCTTTCTGGCCTTCCTCATCATCCAGCTGGCCCCGGGGGATTACCTGACCCAGCTGGAGCTGGATCCCAAGGTAACCCCGGAGACCATCGCCCGCCTTAGGGCCCAGTTCGGCCTGGATCGCCCCATCTACGAGCAGTACCTGCTTTGGATGGATAACCTGTTGCACCTGAACCTGGGTTATTCCTTTGCCTATCAGGCTCCGGTGCTGGAGGTGATCTGGCCTCGAGTGGTGAACTCCATGGTGATCGTCATCCCCTCCACCCTTCTTCTGTACCTGGTGGCCATTCCCATCGGGGTCTACGGGGCGGTGCGCCAGTACTCCTTGGGGGACAGGATCCTTTCCTTTCTGGCGTATATCGGGCTTTCCGTGCCCAGCTTTTTTCTGGCGCTCATCGCCATCTACGTGCTTCTCCAGATCAAGTTCCGCACGGGTACCCTTATCTTTCCGGTTTCCGGCATGACCAGCAGCGGCTTTGAGCAGATGCCGCCCTTGCGCCAGATCCTGGACATCGCCTGGCATGCGGTGGTGCCCGTGCTGGTGGCCACCGCCAACGATATCGCCGGGCTTTCCCGCCTCATGCGGGGACAGATGCTGGAGGTCCTGTCCCAGGACTATATCCGCACGGCCCGGGCCAAGGGCTTGGCCGAGCGGATGGTCCTGTACAAGCATGCCTTTCGCAACGCGGTGATTCCCTTTGTGGCCACCTTGGGCGGGCTTCTTCCCAGCCTGATCTCGGGAGCGGGGTTCGTGGAGGTGGTTATGGCCTGGCCGGGTATTACCCCCTTTTTCCTGGACGCCATCGCTAACCAGGACCTTTACGTGATCGCCGGTTTTCTCACGGTGAGCCTGGTCCTCTTGATGATCGGCAACCTCATCTCCGATCTCCTCCTGGCCTGGGTGGACCCCAGGATCCGCTACGAATAGGGGTGATCTGTGGAACGCCTTTCGTCTTCTACCACCCGAACCCAGCTGGTTTTGCGCCAGTTTCGCAAGCACCGCCTGGCGGTCTGGGGTGGGCGCATTCTTATGGTGCTTTACCTGATGGCCGCCTTCGCCGGGTTTTTCAGCCCCTACGATCCCAACTACTATGAGCTCTATCCCCCCAAGGGGAACCACCCGCCCACCCCAATCCACTTTGTGGACCCCGAAACGGGAAGGCTCAGTCGGCCTTTTGTCTACGCCACCAAACGCAGCATTGATCCGGTAACCCTCCAGCCCCGTTACGAGGAGGATCCATCCCAGGGCAAGTTCTACCTGCGCTTTTTCGTGCGAACCCCCGACCAGCCCTACACCGTCTTCAAGGTGTTCCGCTCCGACCTAAGGCTCTTTGGGGTGGATCCCCCGGGGCGCATCTTCCTTATGGGTACGGACAACTTTGGCCGGGACCTCTTCAGCCGGATCGTCTACGGGGGGCAGGTATCCCTTACCATCGGTATTCTTTCCGCTTTGGTGTCCTTCGCCCTGGGGCTCTTGCTGGGGGGCATCGCCGGCTACTTTTCGGGGCGGCCCTTTGCCCTTTCCCTTCCCCCTCGAGCCTGGCGCGGCTGGAGCGGGGTGCTGGGGCTTGTGGGCCTTCTTCTCTGGCTGGCAGTGGCCGCTGGCGTTCTTTTCTTGGCCTGGTCCTTTGTGCGGCTCAGCCCTGGCAAGGGTGTCTTTTCCCTGGCGGTGGATGGGTTCGTCCTGCTCCTGGGTTTTGGGGGAGCCCTTCTTATCCTTTGGAAGGTTTTCCGGGAGCCTTTGAAGCTCGATCCTGACGACCTCATCATGCGCACCGTGGAGATCATCGCCGCCATCCCCAGCCTTTTCCTCCTCATCTCCTTGCGGGCGGTGTTTCCCACCAACATCGATCCCCTCTTCACCTTTTACCTGGTGGTGGGGCTTTTGGGCTTCATCGGCTGGGGGGGGTTGGCCCGGGTGGTGCGGGGGATCGTCCTCTCCGTGCGGGAGATGGACTACGTGCAGGCGGCCAGGGCCTTGGGGGCTTCGGATGGGCGCATCATCGCCCGCCACATCCTGCCTGCCACCGCCAGCTACGTGATCGTGAGCCTCTCCCTGACCATACCCGGCTTCATCCTGGGGGAAAGCGGGCTTTCCTTCCTGGGGCTTGGGGTCACGGAGCCCTATACCAGCTGGGGCCTTCTCCTGCAGGCGGCCCAGCAGGGGGGGTTTGCCTCCTTTACCGATCGGCCCTGGGTGCTGTGGCCCGGGTTCTTCATCTTCCTTTCCGTGCTGTCCTGGAACTTCCTGGGCGATGGTCTGCGGGATGCCTTGGATCCCAGGCGGAGGCAGTAGGCCCTTCTCTTTTGACCCGGTATGGCGTATAACGGATGAGGTGTTTAGACGGCAGTGCCCAAAGGAGTACGCATGGACGAAAAGCGGTTACTGGAGGTGAGAGACCTTAAAGTCCACTTCTTCACCGACGACGGGGTGGTGAAGGCGGTGGACGGGGTTTCCTTCCATGTGGACAAAGGGGAAACCCTGGCGGTGGTGGGGGAGTCGGGTTCCGGGAAGAGCGTGACGGCCCTCTCCATCATGCGGCTCATTCCCACGCCTCCGGGTAGGATCGTGGCCGGGGAGATCCTTTTCCGCGGCAAGGACGGGGAGCTCCGGGACCTGACCAAGCTGTCCGAGGCGGAGATGCGGAGGATCAGGGGCAATGACATCGCCATGATCTTCCAGGAGCCCATGACCTCCTTAAACCCCGTGTACACGGTGGGGGACCAGATCGCCGAGGCCATCATGCTCCACCAGGGGAAAAGCCGCAGGGAAGCCATGGAGCTTGCGGCCCACATGCTGGATCTGGTGGGGATCCCCGAGCCCAAGAAGCGGCTTGCCAACTACCCCCACCAGATGTCCGGGGGGATGCGGCAAAGGGTGATGATCGCCATGGCCCTTTCCTGCAATCCCTCCCTCCTCATCGCCGACGAACCCACCACGGCTTTGGACGTGACCATCCAGGCCCAGATCCTCGAGCTCATGAAGAAGCTCCAGGAGGAGATCGGCATGAGCATCCTCTTCATCACCCACAACCTGGGGGTGGTGGCGGAGATGGCGGACCGGGTGGTGGTGAT
>Ga0101945_1002071_pt1 | contig 15622 bp, 10 predicted proteins | sample DewCreD2012metaG_2_FD_75246 | JGI IMG/M metagenome (GOLD analysis project Ga0101945, IMG submission 75246) | Hot spring sediment bacterial and archeal communities from British Columbia, Canada, to study Microbial Dark Matter (Phase II) - Dewar... ... | reverse complement strand
GTGGCACGTCCTGCCACGGCCGCTGCGGTCCTGGCCGCGGGCGCGGGACAATCCACCGCCTGGGGCCATCCCGGCGTCAGCGTCACCCTGAGCATAGGCCCGCCGGTCGCTTACGAGCTGCGGCATCGCATCCGGGGCAGTGTGCCGGTGGTGCTGAGCATGCTCCCCACTCCCTCCCTTTTACCCCAACTTGCAGCAGCCGATGCCGCGTTCCAGCAAGCGATCCCCCGCCCCCTGCCCCTCGAAGCCGTCCGGCAGCAATTGTCCCAGCAGTTGATCCGCGAGACAGCCCGCCGCTTGGCCTTCGGCGATTCCCCCACTGCTGTCCCCGGTGCGCCGACCATTCTCGTCGGTGATGTCCAGAAGTTCATCGATGAAGTCCGCAAGCTCTCGAATGACGGGCGGCTCCGACCGTCGCAAAAAGACAAAATCGCTGAGGTGGAAAAGTACATCCAGGAGTTTGTGACCCGCCGGGGGCTGACCCTGCGCGGCAATCGCGAACCACGCCATGAATGGAACCTGGAAGACGATCCGGAACTGGCCCCGCTGGTGGTCGCTCAACGGGAAGCGGTGCGTCAAGCGGCCCGCAGCCACGGCGGGACCACCTACATCCCCTTTGGCCGCTCCTTCTTCTGGCGCGACACTGCCCGGCGCGAAGCCCTCAATACCCTTTATCTGCCGACATACTATCCCGAAGAGCGCTTGGACCCCTTCCGGCGCCAGACCAGTCCCGAAGGCACAGTGCAATGGATCGTCTGGCGCGTGGAAGAATGGCCCAGCCGCACGCTCACCTACACGGAAGCCCGGCCGATGGTCCTGGCCGAATGGAAGCGGCAACAAGCCCGCCGGCTCGCGCAGCAGCAAGCGGAAGCGCTCGCCCAGGCCATCCGCAACAACCCCCAAAGCCAGCCCGCGACGCTCAAATACGTCGTCGATGATGCACGCCTCGAGTTTGCTGCCCGCTTTGCCGACCCGCAAGCCCGCGACCGCATCCGGCCTTTCCTCATCGAAGGCGTCGCTCCTCTTTCGACCGTCACCAACCCCACCGCCCAGCCCCTCTTCCCCCTCATTCCGACTGTGCCGCAACCCTTGCATCCCTTCCGCATCGTCCCCAGCGAAAACGTCAAATATCCTGCCCGCGAGATGGCCCAGGCGCTCCTCGATAAGCGGACCGAACCGCCCAAGACGGTCTTCCTCCTCCACGACGAACCCCGCGACCACTTCTACGTTGTGACCATCCTCCAGCGGGATGTCAAAACCCGTCTCGAGTTTGAAAATGCTATCCTCCGCGCCCCGTTCAACGACCCCAACCGCAACATGGTCCTCAATAGTTTCCAGCTCCAGATGCGAGAGCGAACCGTGGAATCCGTCCTCGCTCTGCTCAAGCGCGAGTTCCGTTATGAGGAGACGGAAGAGCAGAAGAAGAAGCTTGACGAGTCCGAGCGCCGCCGGGAGGATACTTGACCTTCCTTTCTCTCCCCGCCAAGCCGCTACGGATACCTGGGGGCGCCCCGCAACCTCAACCCACGGTCCACCCAGATGCCGGCCGGCAAGGTCAGCCCGCATCCCGACCGTGTGGCTTCCTTTTCTTTTTCCCGGAAACACAACCTCAAGAGTTGTCCACCCCAGCGAACCCAGGAACAAAGCGGCCGACTCAGGGTGGCCAACTTTTGCCTGAGGTGAGCAGGGGGAGTGGTACCCACTCAGGGACCGGCGAGGCGAGTTATGGCCGAGGGAGAACGGCTGTTTTTTTGCTGCCACGGTTGGCTGCCGTCCTAAGCCTTGTTACAAAAACACCAGACGATCCCTCCTGCAAAGTTTCCATTCACCCTCTGAAGTGGCGGAGAACATTTCTATGGCACGCAACACGATGGCAAGCCAGCGCACAGGGTGGGGATGGGGAAGCTGGCTGGCAGCAGCGATGGTCATCCTGGCGGCGGGAGTCCGCTTCGGCGGGTCCGTGTCCAACGCTGGGTTCCCAACCCTGCCTGTTTCCCAAACCCCGGCTGCCGCTCCACCCCAGTCCCCAGCCGTCCTGCTCCCCTTCCGCCTGGAAAAAGGGGACCACATCTGCATCATCGGCAACACCCTGGCGGACCGCTTGCAACACGACGGCTGGCTGGAAACCTTCCTCTACGCCCGCCATCCGCAACATAATCTCATCATCCGCAACCTGGGCTTTTCCGGCGATGAGATCACCCTCCGCCTGCGCTCGCAAGACTTCGGCACTCCCGATCAGTGGCTCTACGGTTCGGCTCCGATTCCCAACCCCAAGGCGATTGCGGACCCCAAGGTGGTTCGGGCCAACCGCTTCGAGTTAACGCAGACGCGGGCCGACGTGATTTTCGCCTTTTTCGGCGCCAACGAGTCCTGGGCTGGCGAAAAAGGATTGAACAAGTTCAAAAACGATCTGGAGCAATGGCTGCGGCACACACTGGCCCAAAAGTACAACGGCCGGAGTGCTCCCCGCCTGGTGCTGTTTTCCCCGATCGCGGTGGAAGACCATCGCTCCCCGCATCTGCCCACCGGTGAAGCCGTCGTGCGGCGCAACCGCCAGCTCCAGCAGTATACCCAGGCCATGCAGGAAGTGGCCGCCCGCCACCAGGTCCCGTGCATCGATCTGTTCACTCCGACACTGGCTCTGTATGCTCAAGTCAAACGCCCGCTGACCATCAACGGCATCCATCTGACTGAAGAAGGCCATCGCAAACTGGCGGAGATCATCGACGCCGCCCTCTTCACACCGCCGAATCAACCCTACACGCCACCGGAGGAAGCCCTGCTGGCCCGCATCCGGCCCGCTGTCCAGGACAAAGCCTTCCACTGGTTCCAGCGCTACCGCGTCACGGACGGTTATTCCACCTATGGCGGGCGGGCTTTCCTCAAATTCGTCAACGGGCAGACCAATTACGAAGTGATTCAGCGCGAGCTGGAAATCCTCGACATCATGACCCACAATCGGGACAAAGTCATTTGGGAGGCGGCCCAGGGACGCACGGCCCAACCCGATGACAGCAACCTGCCACCCTTCATCCCCGTCATTACGAATAAGCCCGGCCCTCTCCCCGGCGGCAAGCATGTCTTCCTTTCCGGCGAAGAAGCCATCAGCAAGATGACCCTCGGTAAGGGATTGAAAGTCCAACTCTTCGCCGATGAGAAAATGTTCCCGGAGTTGGTCAATCCCGTGCAGATGGCCTTTGATCCGCAAGGCCGGCTTTGGGTCGCCGTCTGGCCGCTCTACCCCCACTGGAAACCCGGCGAACCGTACAACGATAAACTGCTGATCCTGGAGGACACCAACGGGGACGGCAAGGCGGATCGCTGCACCGTCTTTGCCGATCGCTTGCAGAATCCCACCGGCTTCGAGTTTTACAACGGCGGCGTCATCGTGGCCCAAGCCCCGGACCTGATGTTCCTCAAGGACACCGATGGCGACGGCAAGGCAGATGTTTATGAACGCATCCTCCACGGCCTGGATACGGCGGATACCCATCACACGGCCAACAGCTTTGTCTACGATCCCGGCGGCGCCTTGTACTTCCAGGAAGGCACATTCCACCACACGCAGGTGGAAGACCCCTATGGACCTCCGAAGCGTTCGGCCAATGCCGCCGTGTTCCGCTATGAACCCCGCACCCACAAGTTTGAGGTCTATATCTCCTTCGCCTTTGCTAATCCCCACGGGCATGTCTTCGATCGCTGGGGACAGGACATTGTCATCGACGGAACGGGAGCGCAGCCGTATCACGCCACCCTGTTCAGCGGTTATCTCCCCTTCCCGCACAAGCACGCCCGCCCGCCCCAGGTGTACCAGCAGCGGACTCGCCCCTCCGGCGGAATGGAGCTGCTCTCCAGCCAACATTTCCCCCCGGAATTTGAGGGGAACCTGATCGTGACCAACTGCATCGGTTTCCAGGGGCTGCTCCGCTATCGCCTCAGTGACGACGGCGCCAGCTTCAAGGGTCAGGAACTGGAACCGATCCTTTCCAGCAGCGATCCGAACTTCCGGCCGGTCGATGCCAAAGTCGGCCCGGATGGCGCCCTGTACTTCCTCGATTGGCACAATCCGATCATCGGCCACATGCAACATAATCTGCGGGATCCCAGCCGGGATCGGAGCCACGGGCGGGTCTACCGGGTCACTTACAACGGCCGGCCTTTGTCCAACTCCCCCCGCATCGCCGGCGAGCCGATCGACCAACTCGTGGCCTTGCTCCAGCATCCGGAAGACCGCGTTCGCTATCGGGTGCGGATTGAGCTGGGCAGCCGGGAGACGACGGCTGTACTGGCGGCCCTCCAGAAATGGCTCGCCGGTTTGGACAAGAAGGACCCCAACTACGAACATGCCCGCCTGGAGGCGCTCTGGGTCCATCAGTGGCATAATGTGGTCAATCCGGAGTTATTACAAGAGGTGCTGCATTCGCCGGAGTTCCGGGCACGTGCCGCTGCGGTGCGGGTCCTGACTGCCTGGCGGGATCGCCTGCCGCAAGCTCTGGATTGGCTCCGCGCCGCCATCAACGATCCGCATCCCCGCGTCCGCCTGGAAGCCGTGCGCTCCCTGAGCTTCTTCCCCGGTGCGGAAGCCCTGCCCATTCTCGCGGATGTGCTAGCCCATCCCGACGACCCATACATCCGCTTCGTCTTCCGGGAAACCCTCCGCGCCTTGGAACTCGACCTGGGGGTGAGCGGAGGCGGCGGAGGGATCGCCACGGTCCTGGCCAAGATGTTAGCAACTGGCAAAGTACCTCCGGAACGCCGAGCGGCTTATGTGGAAACCGTCTGCCGCCAGGGAACCGCCGCCGATTTGCAAGTCATCTGGAATACCATCGTGGCGGACGCCCAGCAACCGCCGGCCTTGCGCCGCCTGGCTCTGGAGGGGTTGTACGATGCGGCCATGACCCGCGGCGTCCAGCCTCAAACCCCCGGGGATTTGTCCCCCTTGCTCCGTGCCACGGACCTGGAACTGCGTGCCGCCGCCATACGGCTGGCCGGAGCCTGGAAGATCGCCATCGTGGCGATCCGTACCCTGGCGGAGGAATCGGCCCAACCTTTGCCCGTGCGCTTGGCGGCGGTGGAAGCCCTGGGCCGTGCGGGTGATGCCGACTCGCTGGCAGTATTGCGCCGCCTGGGGCAGAACGCCCAGCCCTTGCGCTTGCGCTGTACAGCTCTGGCCGCCCTGGTCCGCCATGATCTGGACGGTGCAGCGAACCTGGCGGCGGCAGCCCTCCAACAAGTCGCTGATACGGACGATGCCGCCCCCCTCCTCGATGCGTTCCTCACCCGCAAGGGCGGACCGGAAAAACTGGCCGCGGCACTCCAGCGCACGCCCCCTGCCACCGATGCCGCCAAACTGCTGCTGCGCTACCTCTACACCGCCGGCCGCTCGGACCGCGAGCTGACCGACGTGTTGAGCAAGGCGGCTGGTTTGAGCGGCGAATTCAAGCCCCCCACACCGGCGCAAATCAAAGAACTGGCCGCTGAAGTGCTGGCGAAAGGCGACCCGGCCCGCGGAGAGCGACTCTTCCGCCGAGCGGACCTCGGTTGCTTCAAATGCCACGCTTTGCAAAGGGCCGGCGGCAATGTCGGACCGGAACTGACCGCCCTAGGAGGTTCCTCACCCGTGGACTACGTCGTGGCCTCCGTTCTCGATCCCAATGCGGCTATCAAGGAACAATACACCACCCGCATCATCACCACCGTGGAGGAAACGGTCATCACCGGCATTGTCGTAAGTCGGGATGACCAGCGGGTCCTGCTCCGCGATGCGACCGGCAAGCTCCTGACCATTCCGGTCAAGGACATCGAATCGGAACGCGAGGGCCGCTCTCTGATGCCCGAAGGCCTCACCCGCTTCCTGACGCATCAGGAACTGCTCGATCTGTGCCGCTTCCTGGCGGAGTTGGGCCGGCCTGGCCCTTACGCTGTCTCTACCACGCCGACCGTGCAACGCTGGCGCATTCTCCGGCCGCGCGACCCCGCCCTGCTCCGCGATGTCCCCAGCGATGCCGTCTTCCAGCGACTTGTGCTCGCCGCCGATCCCGCGGCGTGGGAAGCGGCGTATGCCACCGTTTCCGGCCATCTGCCCCTAGAAGAACTCCGCCGTCCGGGCAGTCCCAACATCGTCTATGCCCAAGGAGAAGTGGAATTGGCCAACAATGGCCCGCTTCTCTTCCGCATCGAAGGACCGGTGCAACGGGCGTGGATCGATGGCCGGACCCTGAACATGCAGGGGAATACTCCGGTTCGCCTGACAGCGGGCCGACACCGACTCACTTTGCGACTAGACCTTTCGCGCGAACCGCCCGGCGCCATCCGCGTCACGGTCACAAAACCGGAGGGAGCCGCCGTCCATTACGAAGTCGTCGGCGGACCTTAAGCCCCGGTTGTCCATCCCCAACACCCAGGGGGGAACCTTTATTCCCCTGCCTATCCCTAACAGTTAGCGGGGAACGTTTAGCCCTTCACGAAACTGCTAGCGGAGCCGGAGAAGGGTTGGACTTCTTCCGAAGCAGGGCTTCACTTCTTTTTGAGAGGCGGGAGGCCGCCATTGGGGCTGAGGCGCTTCCACCAGTCCGGCCCTTCCGCCTCGACCTGGGCATTGATCCGGGCAAGTTCTTCGCGCAATTCCTGGAAGATTTTCGGCTCCTTGTCTCGCAGATTTGTGGTTTCCCCGGGGTCGTTTTTGAGGTTGTACAGCTCAAATTTCTGGAAGTCGCGCGAGGCGAGCAGTTTCCAGTCGCCGCGGCGCAGGGCCAAATGCAGATCGTAGGGAGCCATGTCCAGCCGCCAATAGAGCGGGATCGGCCGCTCCACCGCCGTGGCTTTTCCGGTCAGCACAGGCAGGATATCCACGCCGTCGAGCACCCGGTCCTTGGGAGGTTGCACGCCCGCTAGCCGCAGGACAGTCGGGAACAAATCGGAGCCGATCACGGGGACATCGCAGGTGGTGTTGGGTGGAATATGTCCCGGCCAGCGTGCTATGCCTGGAACGCGGATGCCCCCTTCATACAGAGCACGCTTTCGCCCGCGCAAGCCTCCGACGGAACCACGGGGCAGGCCCTTGATCCCGGTCCCTTCCGGCCCATTATCCGAGGTGAAGAATACAAACGTGTTATCCGCTAACTTGAGTTGCTCCAGAGCTTGCATCAGCATCCCGAAGGCATGATCCATTTGGGTAACATTGCCGTGATGTTGGCGAATTTCTGGATCGGAAAAACGTTCGTAAGGCTTCTGGAACTGCGGGTCCGTCGCGATGGGAAGATGCGGCTCATGGGTCCATACCGCCAGGAAGAACGGTTTGGATCGGTCGCGGTGTTCTCGCAGCCAGCGGATCGCCTCCTCCACAACCAGGATCGCCGAGTAGCCTTCCCACGGCCCCACCGGCTTGCCATTGCGCACGAAATTGTTGGGGTTGTGATGGCTCGGTGCCGCATTGTTCTGAGTCGCCAGCCACCAGTTGTACCCATGATCGTTCGGCTGGGGATGGGCCGGATTGTTGAACTTACCATTGAGATGCCACTTCCCCACATGGCAAGTGTCGTAGCCGTGCTCACGCAACAGTTTCGGCAGGGCTAGCTCACTGCTGCGCAAGTGCACTTCCGAGCCTTGCTGAATCCAGGTGAAAACGCCATTGCGGTACGGCGTCCGCCCCGTCAGAATCGCGGAACGCGACGGGGAGCAGACGGCGCTAGCGGCGTAACACTGGGTCAAACGCACCCCTTGCTTGGCAAAAGCATCGAGATGAGGCGTATGCATGGCGGGATGGCCGTAACACCCCAGGTCCCCCCATCCCAAATCATCTGCCAGGAAAATGACCACGTTGGGCCGGGTCTCCGCTGCCACTCCGCTTGTCCCCCAGGCCAGGCTCCCCGCCAGGATCATCCACCAGCGCAGCATCGCTTCCTCCCTCTGGTCTCCACAGGCTGAAGAAAGGCGGCCACTTGACCAACGTCCACCATTATGCCTGAACCAACAGTGACAGGGAAAGGAAATTTTGGCTCGGCTTCTCGCTTGAGGAATAACCGATTCCGCGGGAGGAAAGCGGTTCACAAATGCGGTGGCAAGTCGAGAACCCGACGGAGCCGGAGGAGGGGGAATCGCGGGTCTGAGGGACCAATCGTATCCAATCGGTCGTGTCCGGGGTAGCTTGTGCCCTCCGTCGGCGCTGGAATCTGCTCACCAATCAGGAGTAAAGACTTCTCCGCCGTTGCGCGTCTGGATGGCGTACCACACCGGCAGGCTGATGGAATTGTTGATGCTGTGCACGGAACCGTCGGCAAACAGGCAGTTCAGACCCATCGGATGGCGGCTGTAAAAGTCCTCGATGTGAGCGGAGGGGCTGTTCGGTTCATGATCCCCCCGGCCGAGCACCAGCACCGGATGGTGTTCATGCTGGCTAGGGTCCCGGCGGTAAGGAACCTCCACTCCCGGCGGCGCCCCGACCCACGTGGACAAAGCAATGTCGCTGCTGCGCTCCCCGACGATATACGTATTGCTCAGGCCATCGGTCATATCCCCGAAGCGCACCCGGCTGTTGCGGTAAAATGTGCCGTTGCCCCGCCCGACCTCATCCTCTAGCTCGTTGGTGCCGAACACGCCGATGTAATTCCCGTGGGCCAGATTCATGACTGCGCCTGACGTAGTGAAGACCCCGATTGAACTGTCCGAAGGACAGAGGAACACCTTCAAACTTTGCGTGCGAACCGCATCATGCATCGGGGCTGCTATCGGGGCATTGAAATTGATCTGCCGGCGGAGATTCTCCTGCTCCAGGTCCGCCAGCAAAAACGCCGCCCATCCCCATCCCGGACCCGCTTCATCCTCCGCCGAGGCCAGTACGGAGGGAACTGCACTCTGATACCCCGGCGGCAGCATCCCGAAACGGTCGTGATAATTGTGCAGCGCCAAACCAATCTGTTTGAGATTGTTCTTGCATTGCAGCCGGGAAGCCGCCTCCCGCACCTTTTGGACCGCGGGCAGCAACAAGCCAATCAGAATCGCGATGATCGCTATCACCACCAGCAATTCAATGAGAGTGAAACCGCGTCGCATAAGAGCAACCATGTCCCACATCCGTCGATGAAGGTGATACTATGATAACCCTAATTGTAAACCAAGTAAAACCAGATGTCCACTCTTTTTTTCCAGGGCAGGGGAAAGGGGCAGGAGCGGGTTTGGCGGAGCGGTGTCGATATGGGCCGATGGGTTCTTGCAGTGTCGATGGGTTCGAGGGGTTCTTACGGTTTGCGTCCCGTGGCGAGGATGCGGACCGTTTCGCGGTCGTAGTACCGGCCAGCGACGAAAACCCCCTCGATTTTGCGAATGTTGCGGATGTCGGTGAGGGGATTGGCTGACAGCAGGACGAGGTCGGCGTATTTGCCACGTGCGATCGAGCCGAAGTCGGCGAGGCGATCCAGGAACTCGGCGGGTCGGATCGTCGCCATTGCCAGGGCTTCCCGTGGGGATAGACCCGCTTGGACGAGCAACTCCAATTCATCGAGCAAGCCGGAGCCGGGAAAGCAATACGGCACAGGGGAATCCGTCCCCGCCATCATCTTGACACCCGCCTCATGCATCGCGCGGACCAAGCGTAAATGGCCGGCGTAGAGCCGCTTCATGTTCTCGATGTCCTGGGGAGACAGCTCGATGTTGCCGAAGAGGGGGAAGCGAACTCGCCCGGCCTTGACCGTGTGGAACCACGTCGTGCGCACCGTCAGCGGGAGGTAGGCCTTACGGGGATCGTTGAGGAAGTTTTCGTCGTGCAAGCTCGCCCAGTTTCGCCGGCAGACCAGCGTGGGTACGACCCAGGTGCCGTTGGCGACGAATTTGCGGAACAGAGCTGCCGCTTTCTTCGCATCGTAGCTGTCGAGGGCTTTGACCTCGAAGCGCCAGCCGCTGGTGGCATTGAGGGTGTCATCGGCCAGAGCGCCGGCCCGGATCAGGCCAGCGATTTCCTTGCGCAGTTTCGCCTCGTCCTGAGAGCAGGCCAGGAAGATACCGTGGGCATGTTCCAGGGATTTCTGTCCTTTGTCCGAGGCAGCAGCGGCACCGACCAGGTGCGGAACATGCCCCACGACCGGCAAGGGCTGCGGACCGCGCTGGGCCTCGTCCAGAATGGCGTCATACACCTCTGGCAGGAGGAAGGGATAGACTTTGACGAAGGCATCACCGTTGGCCCGGACCTGCCGCACCGCCGCCCGGCCTTGTTCCGGCGTGGCCGCTACGATGGTGCTGTGGGCCACCGTGGCTTTATCGCCATTGAGGCCGTCGATCACTTTGGTCGTGGCGATGATTCGCGGTCCGATGCGTTGGCCGGCGGCAGCCTCCTGGCCCCAGCGCGCCACCGGCGGGAGCAATGGCGAGCCGCTGTACATGTGCCGCACCCCGGTCACCCCGTAGCCGACATAAAGCAGGAGGAAGCCTTCCGCCTCAACGTGGGCGTGCATATCCCACAAACCGGGGATCAGATACTTGCCCCGGCCATCGATGACCTGCGTCCGCGGCGGTATCTTCGCTTCCGCAGCCGGCTCGACTGCCACAATGCGATCGCCGCGGATTAGCACGGTGTGGTCGGGTCGAGGCAGGGCCGCTACAGCATCCAGCACCGTCACGCCAACGATGGCCGTGTATTCTGCTTTCTCTTGGGAGGGAGACGCGCCTTTCTGGCCTCCCTTGAGGAGGGTGAGAGACCCTCCGAGGCTAGCCAGGACGACTAATATCACCTGGGCGAGACGCGGTACCTGCCGAAATGTAAGCATGATCGCCTCCTGCTGGAAGTCATCTCCTGCCGTGTCCGCTGGGAAGCGGAACCTGGGGGGATCCCCCGGCCCAGCAGTCCTCCCACTGGCTACACTATTCTTCGCCAGCGTTGTCCACAATCCAAGCGCGACCGGAGTCATTCCCATGATGCCAGCGACGCTTTCGGAACGTTTTGCTGCGGCCTTCCCTCGTTCGCGCGCCCTGTTCGCCCAAGCGGCCCGGCTCTTTCCCAATGGAGTCACCCACGAAACCCGCCGCCTGGACCCCTTCCCCATTTATGTCTCGCACGCCCGCGGGCCTTACAAGTGGGCCGTCGATGGCCAGCGCCTCATCGACTATTTCGTCGGCCACGGCGCCCATCTGCTGGGGCATTGTCCGGAACCGGTCGTCCGAGCGGTGCAGGAACAGATGGCACGGGGGACCCATCCCGGCGCCTGCCATGAATTGGAAATTGCGTGGGCGCAGTGGGTGCAAAAACTCATCCCCTCTGCCGAACGCCTGCGCTTCACCAGCAGCGGGACCGAAGCCACTCTGCTCGCCTTGCGCCTGGCCCGACTCCACACCGGCAAAGCCAAATTCCTGCGCTTCCAGGGGCATTTCCATGGCTGGCACGACCTGGTCACACCAGGAGCCGATCCACCTTATGAGGATCTCTCCGTACCGGGAGTGCCGGAGGCAATCGCCCAGCTCGCCGTGGTTGTTCCGCCCCATGATCTCAATCGCGTCGAGGATACGCTGAGGCGGGATGGAGATATCGGCGCGGTCATTCTCGAACCGACCGGCGGACATTGGGGCACTGTCCCGATCCGCGGCGAATTCCTTCGGGGCTTGCGGGAGATCTGCACCCGTTGGCAGCGCGTGCTGATTTTCGATGAAGTCATCACGGGATTCCGAGTCTCGCCCGGCGGAGCGCAGGGGTACTACCAGGTCCAGCCAGACTTAACGACCTTGGCGAAAATCCTGGCGGGCGGTCTGCCAGGAGGCTGTGTTGCGGGCCGGGCCGATGTCCTCGCCTGGCTGGAACACCGTCCGGGCAAAAAGCGCATCCGCCATCCCGGCACCTACAATGCCAATCCGCTCTCCGCCGCCGCCGGGATCACGGCACTGCAACTGATCGCCGACGGCACGCCCTGCCAGCGCGCCAATGCCGCAGCCCGGCGATTACGCAACCGCCTCAATCAACTCTTCGCGGCCCGTCAGATTCCCTGGATCGCCTACGGCGATTTCTCGATGGTCAAGATTCTACCTCACTACCACGGCCCCCGACCGCCGGAGCACCACGGCGATTCCGACGCTTTCATCCCCTGCCAGGGCGATGTTCAGGCCCTGGACGGCCCGAAGGACTTCCGCCTCATCTCCGCCCTGCGCCAGGCCATGCTCCTCCACGGCGTGGACTGGTGGGGACTGGGAGGCATGACCTCCTGCCAGCATTCTGACGAAGTGATCGATGCCACGGTGGAAGCCTTCGACCGGGCGCTGGATGAACTGCCCCCTGCCCTCCTGACCGCTCCCTCTCCACCCTCTCACTCTTGATTTGTCAAATGCGGCATTTTCGCATCGTGACAGGATTTTGTCACAAGGCTAATCCTCCGGATTTTGATCCTTTTTCCTGAAAGGATCCGGATTATTGTCAAATCGCTCCAAGTCGCGGTCCGTCCAGCCGAAATGATGGGCGATCTCGTGGATGACGGTCTTGCGGATTTCGATGCGGAGCTGTTCAGGATCGGGAAAATCTTCCTCCAGAGGCCGCTTGAAAATGATGATGCGGCTGGGATGTTCGAGCATATCCGCCGCCGCTACTCCTTCCAGGGGTTGGAAATAGCCGTAGAGCGTCTCACCCGCGGCAATCTCCTCCTCAGTGAAACCTGCCTCCCGGAGAAACTCTTCGCTGGGTTCCTCTTCCACATCGATGACAATGTTCCCCAAGTGCTGCCGGATCTCCGCGGGCAAGCTTTGCACCGTCTCCCGGACGATGGCACAAAATCTTTTCATCGACATCCGCCTCATGGTTCCCTTCCCGCTCTTTTCCGACTCCACCCGGCCTGCTTTTGCCAGACCCAACTCATCATCGCCGATCCAATCCATCTCCTCCCATCAGATCGGACCAGTGAATCGGCCTCCCACTTCCCATCGCACTGTCCCTTCAATCCCGGTCTCACCTGCTCATCTGATCGATCTCAAAGGATCAACATGGCATCGCCGTAGCTATAGAAGCGGTACTCACGGGCGATGGCCTGCTCGTAGGCCTGTTTCAGCAGTTCGTCGTGATGCACAAAGGCGCTAACCAGGAGGAGCAGAGTCGTGCGCGGCAGGTGGAAATTGGTGATGAGGGCGTCCACAATCCGAAACTCGAAGGGGGGGTAGATGTACAAGTCGGTTTCCCCGGTGAAAGGAGCCAGGAGCTGGGTTTGGCCCTGGCGGGCGGCTGTCTCCAGAGTCCGGACCGTTGTGGTTCCAACCGCCACCACTCGCCCGCCGCGTTGCCGTGCAGCCTGGATTGCCGCGACTGTTTCCGCTGTCACCTGGCACCATTCGCGGTGGATGGTATGCTGCCGCGGGTCTTGACTCTTGATGGGAGCGAAGGTTCCCAGGCCCACGTGCAAGGTGACGCGGGCGAGGTTGACTCCGGCTGCCGTCAGTTTCTGGAGCAATTCCTCCGTGAAATGCAGGCCCGCGGTGGGTGCTGCCACCGATCCCGCTTGCGCGGCAAAGACCGTTTGGTAGCGTTCCCGGTCCGCCGGTTCATCCCGGCCTTTGCGGATGTAGGGCGGCAGAGGCACATGGCCATGCCGTTCGAGCAATTCCCAGGGGCTGCCCGCTTCCTGGGGTTCCATAAGCCAGTGGTGGTCCGGCGTACGACCCTGTAAGATCAGGGTCAGGCCGCTGTCGGTGATGAAGCGTGTGCCCCGGCCGGGGTGGCCGCGCGTCTTGGCCAGCATTTCCCAGAGTTGCCCCTGAGTTTGGAGAAACAGCGCTTCCCACCGCCCACCCGTGTCCGCCCGCCGGCCGATCAACCGAGCCGGGATCACCTTCGTATCGTTGATTACCAGCAGATCACCAGCTTGGAGCAATTCGGGCAGCTCACGGAAAATCCGATGCTCGATGCTCCCGCTCTGCCGACGCACGACGAGAAGGCGCGAGGCATCACGCCGCTGAGCGGGATACTGGGCAATCAGATGCTCCGGCAGCTCATAGTCGAAAAAGGGCATAGCCGCTTTGGAGGCGTCGCTTAGCTCCTGCCTCTGGGATGCGAGAAGCTCTCGGTTTTGGAGTATTCCGGCTACTTGAAGCTTTTCACCCATTCCACGAAGGCCTTTTTGTGTTTTTCCACCGTTTTGGCCGGTCCCAACAGCGTCATGGAATATACGATGGTGCTGCCGTTTTCCTGAACCTCAAAGATGACGTACAACTGCCGGTAATCCGGGACGCGGGTGATCTTGGCATCCGGGGCGAAGGGCGGAAACTTCTTGAGGTAAATCCCGCGGATGTCTTGGAGGTAGGCGTCGTACTTGCCGCCAAAGGAGAATTTTTCCACTTGGATGGCCTCCTCACGCTTGACCCCCGGCGGAATCTCGAACTTGGCCTCCTGACGCTTCAGGTTCGCCTCCACCGCCCCGCCGCCGCGCAGGACGAACAGGGCCAATTCGGCATCTTCGGGGTCGCCTTCGGCTTTAGCCAACTTGAACTGCATCATCCGCAGGGACTTTGGAGGCAGGGGTTCTTCCCGCCAATCCGCCGGTGTCACCGCTTTACACCCGGCCAACTCGACCGTCACCCCCTTGCGCTCTTGGCCTGAGAGCGCCGTCCCGATCACCAATACCCCGGCTACCACTCCGACGAACCGCATCATGAGACTCTCCTCCTGCGTTTTCGTCCCGTGAATCCACCAGCGACAGGCAGCACTCCCAGCACTGCCCTTCGCGGCGCCCATGAGCCATTCCCCTTGTAACCAAGCTCATTCTATCAGTCAGTGACAGGAAAGCCGAGGAAAGGGCCATTCGACACGATCAGGACGTTGGCTCCCCCTAGAGAATAACGAAGACCCGCAAGAAGTGGGAAGAGCAAGCTATCACCGCCATCACAGGGGCCGCTGGTCATCAGTCCTGGGCAAGGGGAATGCGCGGAGGAGCGGCGGCTCCCTCCCCAAAATTCACGGGCGGAAAGGACGATCCCTCCGTTTCGAAGGGTACAAAAGCGGAGGATGAACTCGTCGCTCGACCCTCGTCCTCGATCAAGGCATCCAAAGGGACGAGTGTGACCACGTCCTGTTCCTGTCCCTGGCCGACGGCAGCGGCCTGCGACGGGAGTTGCACCGCGGCACTTCCGGAGTTCCCGGACGCCTGCGGAGACGGCACGGCGGTCGGCATTTTCTGTCCAGCCTCCGGCCTCAAGAGGACCCAAAGATACCCGCCGCCAACTGCCGCCAGAATAGCTCCCACCCCGGCTGCTTTCCACATCGTAGATGACCACCCTCTCCATGCCTCCATAGTCCGCCTCCCCCAGCTTCGCCTGATTCTCCTCAACCCTGCCGGATAAAAGACAGCGGAAACTGCTGCTTCAGGGGACAGTTCATACCACCCCGCGCCTCTCCTTGCCAAGAGGAATCTCGATTTCCAGCGGTATCAATCGGACAAAACCTCAACCCGTCTCAGTCTGAACCGGATATCCACGGAAAACCAACCTGATTTCTGAAAGAGGAATGAGAAGTCGAAACACCATGGTGTCCAGGTGTGAAGCCTGGGGTTAAACCTGTGAGTGATCGCAGGAGCGAGTCTCCGCGACACGGCGATAAAAGCAGCGGGGTAACACGTTGTAGACCGCCCCCCTGCTATCCCACAATCAGAGGAGGGTATCGAGTCATGCG
>Ga0101945_1002065_pt1 | contig 15660 bp, 14 predicted proteins | sample DewCreD2012metaG_2_FD_75246 | JGI IMG/M metagenome (GOLD analysis project Ga0101945, IMG submission 75246) | Hot spring sediment bacterial and archeal communities from British Columbia, Canada, to study Microbial Dark Matter (Phase II) - Dewar... ... | reverse complement strand
ACATAGTTATCATCCCCCTTTACCTCCTTCCTGTTTTTAGAAGGAGATTATATCCTTATTAGGGGGTCAATTTTAAATGACGATGGGGGGTCAATTCTATTTTACGATCTACACAAACATATACAGATTTAGATTTTGGGCACCACTTATAAATTTTGATAGTGAAAACACTAAAATTGAATTAACGAAAGACATCGTTATAAGAAAAGCTTCTGAATATGAAAAACGAGAAATTGATGAGCTAATCAAAAAGTGGCCTACTATTACTCGTGGGGAGTTTCTATTAGAATGTGTGATTACCAAGGAGAATCCTCAATCAAGGCCTGGGGAATATATAGAAGATGGCAGAAATAGCATTGAAAAAACCTTGACAATACTTAGATTGTACAAAGACGACATTATAGGTTATAACCTTATTGTGCAACCTTTAGCGGAAGAGGAACCTTATGGTATTACCGCAACTACTCTAAAGCATTATCAACTATGGGTAAGTCCTGATGTAAGATTATTGCCACAAAAATACACAATTATCCATGAAGAAATAGATAATTTGAAGGAATTTTTTACTGAATTTAATGTTGAGACTTTTCAACATCTTAGTTTAGCCATAGAGTACTTTAATAAGAGTTATATTGAACCTTACACCCCACGGGACTCCTTCCTCGACTTGATGATTTCTCTTGAAAACTTATACTTGAAGGACGAAAGTCTTGAATTAGCGTATAAATTACGAATGAGAATGGCTTATATCTTAGCAAAAGAATTTAATAAAAGAAGAGAGATATTTGAAGACATCAAAAAAGCATACAGCTATCGTGGAAGAATTGTTCATGGTGAAACACCTCCTGGTATAAACTGGGATTTTTTCCTTAAAATCAGGGAATATACTAGAGAATCATTGAAAATATTTATTAAAAAGCCTGCTCTTAGAAATGAACTTGATGAAATCATTTTGAAAGGCGATTATTAGCTCCGGAATAGATTAGTGGAGAGGCGGTTGGGATTAAAACCTCTCAGATTCTTCAACATCTTTACCCTTCTTTTTACAATCTGTACATGGTTCGTCCCTTCGATATTTAAGATCCTCCCATAGACACAATTTTCCGAAATAGCAAAAAGGGGGACAGGTACATTTATCATGGCAAGGGGGCTTGGCTAAGCTTTGCTGAAGCTTGTTTCCCTGCAAGGCGAAGGACAACCCTGAACCCTGGCCTGACGCCAGGACAGGCTTGATTCAGGGGAAGGCATGAAGCTTGCTCTGGCATGAGCTTGAAGCTGAAGCGTAGCGTAAGCTTGAAGCGACCCGTTGTAGTGCTGGCATGAAACAAGCGGTTATTTGGATTTCGGTAAGTCTAATTTTCCTCTCTAATTTTGAGACCAGTTCAAAAATTATCACGTGTTAAATTCGCTTCTTATTTTATTATTTTATTAGGGACACATCCCCCTTTTTCTCCTCTCCCACCCGCATCCTGTGTTATTACTAACTCAATATGTTAAATTTTTACTAATTTAAAATGTTAATTTATGAACTGAACAACTCCTCCAAATAGTTTTTCAATTTCTCTTTGAGCCTCTTTTTCTATCTTGGTTTTTCTGATCTGTTTTGATCTAATCTCCTTAGCTAATGCCTTTCTCCATGGATGATTTGCAGGAGGTATATAGGCAATCTTTCCCTCCCTCCTTTTAACTGAAGAGGTTTTAACAGCAACATATCCTCTTTTATTGAGCAATCCCTCTATCTCCTTCTCCCTTTTAAGTGTTTTATTATCCTCAGACAAAATAGCCTTAGCAATGATCCTGTCTTTGTAAAGTATAAAGATCCTCCGGTCCTCCAATAAACACACATCAACCCTTGCCCCGGCAAAGGAAAGTTTTGTATCTGTAGGTGGTATTTGAATAACCTGACCGTTGAAGCTAACAGTATTGTCATTATTAACTGTCCGTTCTTTCTTGATGCAGAAGATCAGATCCAGATCCTTCTCTTTTGGTAAAGGCATATAGGAACTTTCAGCAGAATGGGTATATTTAGCGTTATACCAGGGTAGGAACCTCTCAAGAAGGAATCTATTCGCCTCATCATAGTCTTTGATCTGAGCAAGCCGCATCTCTTTAATGAAGCGATCCTGAAATAATCTGAATGTTACCTCTATCCGACCCTTTGCCTGTGGAGAGTTGGCTGGTATAAGGGTGACTCCCAACTCTTCCAATGCCCTCTCAATCTGTGTATCATCATGCTCATGGTTGACGCTATAATGCAACCCTCCATGCCTTGTAGTTTTGAAATGACTTGCCTTATCTGCATAAAGACTCATGAATAAGCCTTTCATTTCAATAAAGCGCCTGATTACATGCATATTAGCAAAGAGTGTGTCTTTAGGGAAGAATCTGGCATAAGGAACCTCGTTAGTGGCATCATCAATCATTGCTACAAGCCACCATTTCTCAGGTATACCTTCAAGCCACCTATGCTGAGATGAGTCCATCTGCACAAGCATACCTGCCTTAGGCATCCTGCGACGCTGTCTGTGGATTACTCTCTTCTTTCTCGGAGAGTGTTCTTGGGCCTTTATAAGGGTTCTCCTTAAAGATTCATAGCACAAGCGAATATTATGGTCTTCTTCTAATTTATCCTTAAAGTGCATGATATTGAAGTCATAATAAAACTCTCTATGGAGCCTGAGGATTTCGTCAGTCATTGCGGTTGTTATCTTTTTATTCGGGGGAGAAGGAGGGGTTTTTCTTAAGAGGCTTATAAAACCCTCTCTCAAGAGCCTCGCCTTAAGCCTTGAGATATGGACATAACTGAGGTTAAGTATTTGAGCTGCCTCAAAACCCTTTAATCTCTTCTCAATAACATCTTTTAGTACCTTGTATCTTTGTATATCTTTCACCGTAACTAATACCTTCTGTTCTTTCATGGTAGCCTCCTTTTAAGTTTTAGAATCGCTACGAGGCTACCAAAAAATTTAACATTTCAAAATAGTAATAACCTTTAACATTTCAAAATAGTAACATCAATCAGGCTTAATTCCTCTTGACAGAAATATATCATATGTTTTACTTTCTGAAAAAGTGGCTCATTAGCCTCGCTCAGCGAAGTGGGGAGGGGAAACATGCTTTTGCAAGAGGCTCTATGGTCAAAAATCAGGGCGAAACAATTAAAAAAGATCAAGGGAGTTTTCCAAAGAGAGGGGAAAAGAGTATAATTGACCCACCCGATTACGCGAAGACCCAAAAAAGTAATACCCTGTTAAGATATATGCCAGCAACGATTAAAGTTACTGCAAAAGGCATTTTGAAAATTTATGAAAAAGACAAAGTTTGATAAGGATGTAAAAGAGATACTCAGAAATATTGAGGTTGAGGAGGCTCAGATGGATATAAGGGCATATGTCTTAAAGAAGGCAGGAGAGGCAAAAGAGGGTGCAGGGGTGATTACAAAGGCAGGGTCAGATAAGAAAAATAATATCCTCACAAAAATGGCATCTGCACTAAAGAGAAACTCCGTGGAGCTTATAGAGGCGAATAAAAAAGATATCACCTTAGCAAAGGAGAATGCCCTCTCTAATGCACTTATTGATAGGCTTACCATTAATGAAAAGAGAATAAGGGAGATGGCAGAGGGGCTAAGGGAGGTAGCACAGCTTCCTGACCCTGTTGGTGAGATAACAAAGATGTGGAGAAGACCAAATGCAATGATGGTGGGTAGGATGCGCGTGCCGATAGGTGTTATCGGGATAATCTATGAGGCAAGACCCAATGTTACAGCAGATGCCACAGGGTTATGCCTCAAGGCAGGCAACGCAGTAGTTTTAAGGGGTGGCTCTGAGGCAATAAACTCAAACAGGGCTATTGTAGATACATTAAGGGCTGTCCTGAAAGAGGAGGGCATTCATGAAGGAGTGATTACATTTATTGATATCCCTGAGAGGGAGGCGGTAATGGAGATGCTCAGGCTTGAAGGAATTATAGACCTGATAATCCCCCGTGGCGGTGAAGGGCTCATCAGGACTGTGACGGAGAATTCAAGAATTCCTGTGCTCAAGCACTACAAGGGTGTGTGCCATGTGTTTGTTGACAGGGATGCTGACTTAAGGATGGCTGAGGAAATTTGCTTTAATGCGAAGGTTCAGAGACCTGCAACCTGTAATGCAATGGAGACAATGCTTGTGGATGAAAAGATTGCGAGGGATTTCCTTCCGGGGATGATAAAGAGGTTTAAGAGTGCAGGTGTTATACTGAAAGGCTGTCCTGAAACCAAAAAGATAGATGCCACTATAGAGGAGGTTAAAGAAGAGGACTTTTTCAATGAATACCTTGATTTGATTTTAAATATAAAGGTGGTAAAAGACATGGATGATGCGATGGAGCATATTGCAAGGTATGGTTCGGCACATTCAGACGCAGTCGTAACGATGAACCATGAAAAGGCGATGAGGTTCCTTAGAGAGGTTGACTCATCCGCTGTGTTTGTAAATGCATCAACAAGGCTTAATGATGGCTATCAGTTTGGTCTTGGTGCAGAGATAGGTATCTCAACAGATAAGATTCATGCCCGTGGTCCTATGGGGCTGGAGGAGCTGACATGCACAAAATTCATTGTCTTAGGCAACGGACAGTTAAGGGAGTAAATTTAATTTACAGCTGATGAAGTGATGCGGATAGGGATATTCGGGGGGACATTTAACCCCATACATTATGGACATCTGAGGGCTGCCGAGGAAGTCAATGAGATCTTTGCCCTTGATAAAATCCTGTTTATACCTTCAGGCAGACCACCCTTTAAAAAGCCTGCGCTTCTTGAGGCACGCCATCGCTATGAAATGACAAGGCTTGCCATAGAGGGTAATCCCTCCTTTGGTATCTCGGACATTGAGGTAAAGAGGAGGGGTGTTTCTTATTCTGTTGATACAATGAGGAGTCTCAGGGATAAATATAGGGATGCTGAGTTCTTTTTTATACTGGGCATTGATGCCTTCCTTGATTTGCCATCATGGAAAGAACCTGACAAACTCTTAAGGCTTGTAAATTTAATTGTTATATCAAGAGCTGGTTTTTCCTTCTTAGACCTGTCATCCTCGCCATATCTTATCGGAGATTCCTTCCGAAAGGGTGTTTCTACAAAGACCTTAAGGGAACTTGATAAGGGACTGAGGGACACATTCTCTTTCAGCATTTACCCCCACACCCAGAATGCCTCGAAGATGCCCCATCCTTCAGGATGGGGTGTGGGGGTTTACAGAGAGAAGAAGGTTTTCCTATGTAAGATTGCAGGACTTGGTATCTCATCCTCCTGCCTCCGTAGCATTATAAAGGCAGGGAAGGGCATAAAATACCTCTTGCCTCAGGCTGTAGAATCCTATATAATTTCTCATAAACTATATAAAGGAGGAAGACCTTAGACAGTAGAGAAAAGGCTATCAGGTCAGCTAAGATAGCCTCCAGTAAAAAAGCGAAGGATATAATTATCCTTGACCTGCGCAGGCTTACGAGTGTTACAGATTACTTTGTAATCTGTTCCGGAGAAAGCTCAACACATATTAAGGCACTATCGGCTGCAATAGAGGAGGGGTTTTCAAAAAATAAGATACCCCGGCTTGGGATTGAGGGTCGGGGTTTCTGGCGGTGGGTCCTTATGGATTATGGCGATGTGGTGATTCACATCTTTGATGAAGAAATGAGGGCTTATTATGAACTTGAAAAACTATGGCTTGATGCCCCAAGGGTCTCTATAAATAGGCGCCGTAGAGGGATAAAATGACAAAGCTTACAGTTTTCTTATTTATAATATTCATAGCAGTCTTCGGCTATCTCGCAATCCTGAATAAAGAGTCTGTTACACTCAAGCTCGGGGAGAAATATGTTTATGAGATTCCAAAGGTTGCCCTGATACTTCTTTCCACTGCCTTCGGCGCCCTCACAATGCTTCTGATTGTCACTGTGAGAGATGCAAGGCGCTATATTGAGAACTGGCAGAACCTGCGTCGGGAGAAAAAAACCCTTGAGATACAGGAATCTTATGCAAGGGGGATGGATGACTTTATTGCCGGCAGGTATGAGGAGGCGGAAGAGGTCTTTAAGCGTATCCTTGAAGGGGAGCCTGACCATTTAAACAGCCTTCTGAGATTGGGTGATATTGCATTCAGGACAGGTGATATGGTAAGGGCAAAGGAATTTTATATGAGGGCGAAGGAGATAAGACCAAGAAGCATAGAGATTCTGTTTTCCCTTGAGAAGATATTTGAGGCAGAAAAGAGATGGCATGAGGCACTGAGATACCTTGACAACATCCTTGAGATGGACGAGGGGAATCCAGTGGCACTTTATAGAAAGAGAGAAATCTATGAGATTAATAGAAACTGGGAAGCCCTTTTAGATGTTCAGTATAAAATCCTCAAGAGCGATATATCCCGTGAGGAAAGGCAGAGGGAACATAAAAATCTCTTAGGATATAAATACGAGCTGGGGCGCCATTACCTTGAAAGGGCAGATACAGATAGGGCAAAGAAGGTCCTGAGAACCATTGCAAAACTTGATAAAAATTTTATAGCCGCTCACCTTGCGCTTGCGGAATCATATCTCAGGGATGGTGAGGTTGAGGAGGCTGAGGAGACACTTATAAAAGGATATGAGGCAACTTCTTCTCTGATTTTTCTTCTGAGACTTGAGGACCTTTTTATAGCTATGGGAGAGCCGCAGAGGATTATAGACCTTTATCATAATGCAACTCGGAATGCTCCAGATGACCCGAAGCTACAGTTTTTCCTTGCCAGGCTTTACTATCGGCTTGAGATGATAGATTATGCCTTTGAGAGGGCGATGGTGGTTTCGGATAGTGCAATGGCAGATTCTCCCGGCTTGCATGCACTCCTTGGAAACATCTACGAGAAGCGCATGCAGTATGCCATGGCAGCACAGGAATTCAAGAAGACATTGGGTGTTGAAAGACCTCCCGGTGTGTCCTTCTGCTGTTCGGTGTGCAGTTACATTGCAAAAGACTTCTCAGGTAGATGCCCTGAATGCAAATCATGGAATACCTTTATCCTTGACCTTGATGGAACCTGCAGGTCGTAGAAGAGAAAGGGTTGTGCTTGATACCTCTCTGTTTATAAATCCCGAGGTGCGCGGTAACTTTGGGAGCACACCAACAGAGGCAGTTGAAGGCTTTCTCTTCTTAGCTTCACAGATACCCACCATTGAATTCTATATGCCCTCATCTATATTCAAAGAGCTCCTGAACTTTATAGAGCCTGATAAGGTCTCAGGAGACCTCCTCACCATCCTTCATCAGAAACCTCCCAGCAAACATGAGCTTACCTGTCCTGCATTTTTACTCTATGAGCTCATTGATGACATAAGGGAAAGGGTTAATAAAGGACTGAGGATTGCAGAAAAGGCTGTAAGGAGTGTCCAGAAGGCAGAGGAAAGCGATGTAATCCATAACATGAGGAAAAACTACAGGGACGCCCTGAGGGAGGGGATAATTGACAGCAAGGAAGATGTGGACCTGATACTCCTTGCAAAGGAGCTCAATGCATTGCTTATCACAACCGATTATGGAGCCATAAAATGGGCAGAAAAATTGGGTGTCCGATGGCTTTTGCCAAATAAATTTAAAGATTATCTCTTAAGCTCAATAAAAAGGGCAAAGGCTAAGAACATTGGTTCAGAACCTCCATCATCTTCTTCGCTGTAGAATACTTTTATTGTATAGTGCATCTTCACTCCTCCTTCAGGATACTCTACCCATAAACATGTGAAGTGGTGCCGAAGGCGGGATTTGAACCCGCACGGCCTTGCGACCACCAGACCCTGAACCTGGCGCGTCTGCCAGTTCCGCCACTTCGGCTCTTTATCAAAGAATTCACCCTCCCCATAATTGATAATTTTTACTTGTATTTATTGTAAAACAGTTTGTTTATGATTAATCCATGAATATTGGTGCAGTAAATGGATTATCCCTGTCTATCTGTATTAGCTTCATTGGTCTTGCCTGAAACACAAGGATGCCAGAGCCCCTGTCTCTAAAGGTCTTGCCTTTGAGACTCCAGTTTCCATGCCAGTTTAGATTAACCATAATCAGGGAATCCCTCAGCCTTACCATCCGCGGTGTAAATGATAACTCAGCCTTTTCAAAAAAAAGCCCTTTTAATATAACATCTCCAAGTTCAGGTGAGAGATTATCTCTCAGTGCATCATGGTCTTTTTTCTCGTATGCAGTTTTAATAATGTTTGTTATGCGGAGTGCTTCCTGTGTCATCAGGGAATCCTGAGAAGGCTTTATCTTCTTTTTGCCACAACCTGATGATACAAAGGATACAAAGGCAATAATCATTAAAACAATACAGATTTTTTTCATTCTCCTCACTCCCACTCAATAGTGCTTGGGGGTTTTGAGCTTATATCAAAGACAACCCTGTTAACCCCCTTGACCTCATTTATTATCCTGTTTGAGATAGTCTCCAGAACCTCATATGGAAGTCTTGCCCAATCCGCAGTCATACCATCAAGGCTATGAACAGCCCTTACAGCAATGACATTTTCATATGTCCTCTCATCACCCATAACGCCCACGGTCTTTACAGGCAGTAAGACTGCAAATGCCTGCCATAGCTCATTGTAGAGACCTGACTTTTTAATCTCCTCCAGAACAATAGCATCTGCTTTTCTTAAAATATCGCATCTCTGCTCTGTAACTTCGCCAATAATCCTTATTGCAAGACCTGGCCCTGGAAATGGATGTCTGTTTATAATCTCCTCGGGTATGCCAAGCTCCCTGCCAAGAGACCTCACCTCATCCTTAAAAAGCTCTCTTAAAGGCTCAATGAGCTTGAGTTTCATGTCTTTCAGGAGCCCGCCAACATTATGATGACTCTTTATAGTAGCTGATGGACCTTTAAATGGCACACTCTCAATCACATCAGGATATAATGTCCCCTGTGCGAGGAATTTTACGCCTTTTACCTTTTTAGCCTCTTCTTGAAAGACCCTTATAAACTCATTGCCGATGATTTTCCTTTTTCTCTCCGGGGCTGTGACACCTTTAAGCTTTCTTAAGAATCTCTTGGATGAATCAACTGCGACTATGTTCATATGGAAATGCCTCCTTAATGTCTCTTCAACCCTCCTTGCCTCTCCCTGTCTTAAAACCCCATTGTCAACGAAGATGCATGTAAGCTGATTTCCTATAGCCCTGTGCATTAATACCGCTGTTACTGTAGAATCTACCCCTCCGCTTATAGCGCATACAACACTGCTGTCTCCCACCTTTTCTTTTATTTCTTTTACCGCTATATCTATGAAGGACTTCATTGTCCATGTGGGCTTGCACCTGCATATCCTGAAGAGAAAATTCATGAGAATCTCAGAACCTTTCTCTGTATGCGCAACCTCGGGATGGAACTGAAGGGCAAAGAATTTCTTATTTTTCTCTGCCATCGCTGCAACCGGAGAGTTTTCTGTGTGGGCAATGACCTTAAACTTAGCTGGTGCTTTTTCAATCCTGTCTCCATGACTCATCCAGACGACAGTTCGGCGTTCAAATCCCCCCCTGCCCCCCTTTTCTAAAGGGGGGTGAGGGGGGATTATTCCTTTAAATAAATCTGTGTCATCATCAATTATGAGTTCAGCCCTTCCATATTCCCTCCTTACTGCCTTTGCAACCTTGCCCCCAAGGCACTGCGCCATCAACTGCATACCATAACAGATTCCGAGGGTGGGTATGCCCAAGGTGAAAATCTTCTTATCAGGAAGCGGAGCATTTTTATCATAAACGCTTGAGGGACCACCTGAAAGTATTATACCTTTTGGTGCAAATGCCTTAATCTTATCCAGATGGGCATTAAAGGGGAAAATCTCTGAATAAACCTTATTCTCCCTTACCCTTCTTGCTATAAGCTGTGTATACTGAGAACCGAAATCAAGGACTAAAATCTTATCTTCATGCATAGCCTAATTATTGCGAATTACGCAAACCTCTCAAGGTGTCAATTAAGTTATAGATAAATTATAGCAAAATAAACCACATTATGTAGTGAAATTTTATTATACCTATCAAAGGTGTGGAGAGGAAGGGAAATCATGGATGAGATAAGCTGCAGGATTACGAGCGCTATTATTAATTATGTAAAGAATACAAAGCCAGAGTTTTGATTAAAGGGGATTAAAGGGGACGGTTCGTGTGTCAAGACAAATGCCCAATCCTTATTGTGAGGTGAAAGTCCTCTTATGGCAAGAGACCACGAGCCATATAGCTTGGGCAGCATGGTTAGGGAGACCGAGGCCATGAAGCCTGCCGACAAAGTCCTGCAAGGCGGGATGAGCAAACCAGGGGGTTGTAACGCAAGTGAACCCACAGATAGCCTCGTTACCTATTGTTATGGTGGCCGAGCCCCTGAACCGTGGGCGAAGGCAGTATCCTTGACTGGAGGAGTGGTCGAAAGTAGTCAGAGACACCATCGGGGTACCATCTCAGCTCTCATTTGAATGGGGGCTTAAAACCGAGTCCTATAAGGCAGAGCCGAAAAGGATGAGGGGCAGGGATGGAGTCGGAACAGCCCATAATAGCGGAGATTATCGGGACAACACAACCCGATATAGCGAAGGGGCTACGGTTCAATCTATGTCTACGTTGCAGGGAGGGCGTCTGATTGCCGCAAGGCTACCAACGGACAACAAAAAGCTCAGGAACTGCAACGCAGGCTCTACCGCAAGAGCAAGCGGGAAAGGAGGTGTCGTTACTACAGCCTATACGACAAGGTATACCATCCAGACATCCTGATGGAATCATGGCAGAGGGTCAAGAAGAACCGAGGGGCAAGAGGAGTGGATGGTCAGGGGATAAAGGAGATAGAGGAGAAGGTAGGGGTAGTGGAGTTTTTGGAAGAGATACAAAAGGAACTGAAACAGAAGACCTATCAACCTCAGTCCATACGCAGGGTATACATACCCAAGCCCAATGGAGAAAAGAGACCATTAGGCATACCCACCATCAAAGATAGAGTAGCACAGATGGCGGTTAAGATAATCATAGAGCCTATATTTGAAGCAGACTTCTGCAACACATCCTATGGATTCAGACCCAAGAGAAACGCCCATCAAGCAATAGAAGTAGTTAGAAAGCTCATTACCTTTGGAAAGAAGAAGGTAATAGACATTGACATTGCCAAATACTTTGACACCATTCCCCATAATAGACTCCTTAAGAAGATAGCCGAGAGGATAGCGGACAAGAACATCCTCAAGCTCATCAAACAGTGGTTAAAGGCAGGGGTGATGGTGGAAGGGGAGTAGCAGGGAATGAGATAGGCACACCGTAAGGCGGGGTTATATCTCCACTACTTGCCAATATCTACCTCAACCATTTAGACAAGAAATGGGAAGAAGAGAGGATAGAGAAGAAGGTAGGAGCTACCCTTGTTAGATATGCTGATGACCTTATTGTGGTAAGCGGACACAGTGAAAGATGGCTATACCAAAGACTTAAGGATATAGTGGAAGGGGAGTTGGTGCTGAAGATAAGCAAAGACAAAAGTAAGGTGGTGGATGTCGAGAAAGAGGTTGTGGGATTTCTCGGGTTTGAAATAAAGCGGGTGAAAAGCAGGAGGAGTGGGAAGAAGTATGCTATATGCTATCCGAGTAAGAAGGCTATGAAAGGCATATACGAAAAGGTAAGGAAGATAGCCAATCCCCTAACACCCATTGGAGTAGAGGATATGATAAGGAGGCTGAATAGACTGCTAAGGGGGTGGGTAAACTACTTTCGGATAGGACATGCCTCAAAATGGTTCTCCAAGATAAAGGATTATGTAACCATGAAGGTAAGGAGATTCATCAGGAAGAAGCAGAACAAAGCAGGCCTTGGATGGAAGGCTATCAAGAGAGAATATCTCTATAAAGACCTTGGTCTGTATAACGATTACCGAGTTTCTTGGCGAAGTGCTTGAAGGTGAAAGGTTGTCCGAGAGCCGTGTGAGGGAAAACCTCATGCACGGTTCGATGAAGGGGAACTGGAAAAACAGGTGACCGCTGTTCGCCTGTTCCCTACTCTACTGTTTAAATAATAAAGCGCTGACACTTGGTTAGATGCAATTTTCAAATAAATAGAACCGTCCCCTTTATATTTTTTTCTCTTGATAGATGGGAAATAAAAGAGGCTCTTTGTGGATGTGAGTGGGTAAAATTCTCCTGAAACGGTATACTTGTTGATAGTCCCCCCTTTAGAAAAGGGGGGTGAGGGGGGAATGGTCAAAACTTAGGGGCAAACAATTAAAGGGATGTCAGTTTTACAGGCAGAAGATTATAGGCAACTATATTGCTGATTTTTATTGTTCAATCCCCCTCGGTCCCCCTTTCATAAAGGGGGAATAAATAAATTATAAAGCCGATACCTGCACCTCGGAGGTGCAGGTCTGAGGGTTATTGAGGTTGACGGCGGGCAGCATGAGTGCTGCAAGGGATAAAGGGCTCCTCAGGGTTGAGGGGAAGACCTATGAGGTCAAGGACGGGGATATAATTAATTTCAGGTTTAATGTATGAGAACTTTAATCTTTTTAAATAGATTTATAATAAGTTTTAATTGACTAACTAAAACCTGTTTTGCTATTTTTAACCAAAAGGCGATGGAGTTCGCCAATAACCGCCCCGATCTTATCGGGACTGATAACTCCTGCGACCCCCTCTAATCTCCCCCTTGCTAAGGGGGAGGCGAGGTGGGGGTAGTAGGAGTTTTTTATTGTGCAGACAGGAAGATAAATAATGCGTGATGCCTCCATTAAAAATTATTCTGATCTCAAGAAGGCCCTAATTAGCGACATTGATGAGATGCTTTCCATTGAGAGCATTCGCGGATGCCCGTGCGAGGAACTGCGGGAGAAGATACAGAATGAAACATTTAACCTCGTAGTAGTAGGTCAGTTCAAGAGAGGGAAGACAAGCCTCATCAATGCGCTGCTCGGCGCCGATATTCTGCCTGTTGCCGTAGTGCCACTTACATCCATAGTAACTATCTTGACCTATGGCGAGGCATTGAGGATTAAGGTCTTCTTTAATGACGGCAGGGTTACAGAAATAAAAACCGAAAGCCTTGTCGAATATGTTACAGAGAAGGGCAATCCAAAAAACATAAAAGATGTAAGAGAGGTGATTGTTACATATCCTTCGCCATATCTCAAAGATGGTGTAAGGCTGATAGACACGCCTGGCGTAGGTTCCATTTATGAGCACAATACCGACGTGGCATATCAATATCTACCGAAATCCGATGCGGCCATGTTTCTCCTTTCCGTTGACCAGCCAATGAGCAAGGCGGAACTGGACTTTCTAAAAGATGTAAAAGAGTATTCCAATAAAATATTCTTTTTGCTGAACAAAGCGGACTATCTGGATAAGAAGGATTTGCAGGAGTCCATAGATTTTTCAAGAAGCGTCCTCGAAGAGACAATGGGCACAGAGGTAAGGATATTCCCTGTCTCCGCAAAGCTGGCGCTGGAGGGCAAAACCTGCGGTTCGGAAGAGACGCTCCGGCAAAGCTGTCTGCATGAATTTTCCGAAGCGCTTAATAGGTTCCTAATGGAAGAGAAGGGGAAGATACTCATACTGTCCGTAGCCAGCAACCTCCTGAGGATCGTCTCTCAGGCAAAATTTGAGCTTGAACTGGAACTGAAATCCCTGACAGCGCCTCTTGATGAACTGCAGATGAAGGTGGGTGTATTTGAAAGCAAAAAACAGGAAGTGATGCTCGAAAAACAGGACTTTGATATACTCCTTGACGGAGAGACAAAGAGGCTTTTGAAGAATATCCTTGATGAAGATCTTGAGAAACTCAAAAAGGAACTCATACCGGAGGTTACGACAAAACTGGAGAATTATTTTAATGAAAACAGAAACCTCCCTTTAAAAGAACTTCACAGTGCCCTTGAACAGCAGGTCACAACAGAAGTAAAACAGGCATTCAGCGGATGGCGCACTGTAGAGGATGAGAGGATTGCAAAGGCCTTTGAGGCAATATGCAAGAGATTTATATTAAAGATTAACGATACGGTTGATGCACTTCTTAAATTTTCATCGGAACTCTTTCAGATACCTTTTGATGCTGTTAAGGCAGAGGCTTTATGGACTGTTAAATCGGGTTTTTATTACAAATTCAAGGATGAGCCTGTGGGGCTTGAGATGCTCGCATCCACCCTCGCCCTCGCCCTTCCCAAGTTCATCGGAGACAGGATAATCCTGAAGAAGATGAAGGAATACCTCCTTCAGGTTGTTGATATTCAGTCAGGAAGGGTGAGATATGACTTTGCAGAGAGACTGGATAAGAGTAAACTGGGTTTCAGATGGGAAATGCTCCAGAAGGTCGAGGCTACTATTGAAGGAATAGAAACCGCCATAAAGAAGGGCACGGAGCAGAGGAGGAGGGGAGAAAAAGAGGTCGAGGAGAGAAAGCAGGTGCTTTCAGGGATGATGCATAAACTGAACGGGATTAATGAAAGGCTTATGGAAATTAAGAGTAAGCTGCAATGACCTTTTTCTGCCCGGGATGCTGGAAAGAGATAAAGGGAGAGGATAAAAAATGTCCTCGCTGTGGCGCTGATATAACAGAGTACGAAAGGAAAAATTTTGAGGAAAAATTGATAAATGCACTTAATCATCCAGAACGGGAAACCGTTCGGAGGGCAGTCTGGATACTGGGCAGGCTCAAGAGTGTTAAGGCAGTACATCCCCTTATAAACCTATTTGAGCAGACAGGCAATCCATATCTTAAAATAGAAATATTGAATACCCTTAAAGAGATAGAAACAACAGATGCCATAAACTTAATTGAGAAGGCCGTTTATTCAGAGATAAGCATTGTAAGGAGAAAGGCAAAAGAACTAATGGAAAAGAGAATTTATAAAAGAGGTTCATCTCCAAATTAGTTGCTATATGCAAAGGCACTTTTAATGATTAAAGAGAAATACTCAATATCATAAAACCATAAGCCTTACGCTTAATGACCTTGATTTTATTATTAATCCCCTCCATACGGCTTGTATGGATAGGAAACCTGCAATGGTTGATAATACCATAGGCATATCTTTTAAGGGTTCTGGCAAAAGCCATCACTGGCCTTATCTTGCTTTGCTCGGCTATAGAGCACCAGTAGGCAAGAAAGTTCTCGGCAGATTTGGGGTATCTATACTGCCAGAGCTTCTTCAAATAATCCTTGAGGATGTAAACCGTTGTTATAACCTTGTTAAGCTTAAGGAGCGACTTAAGTCTTGGCTTCTCTTCTTTAAGGAGGTTTTCCCTATTCTTAAGGAGAAGGTATTTACTGCCCTTAATAACTTCTTTACCTTCCTTAGTGGCTTTTCTGAATTCGATATTTCTAACCCTATCTATAACCCTGCTAAAGGCGCTTTGGACATGGAACTGGTCAAAGACTATAGAGGCATTTGGACAGCATTCATTAACAGCCTTGATATATGGGTCCCACATGTCCATAGCAATAGCCTCTATAGCATTCCTCTGAGTTTCGGTAAGAGAGTCAAAGAACTCCCTAAGGGTTTCATACCTTCTTCCTTCACCTACCCACAGAACCCTACCGCTATCCCAGTCAGCTATGACAGTCAGATAGTTATGTCTTTTCCTGATGGATATCTCGTCCACAACAATAATCCTTGGATA
>Ga0101945_1002064_pt1 | contig 15678 bp, 9 predicted proteins | sample DewCreD2012metaG_2_FD_75246 | JGI IMG/M metagenome (GOLD analysis project Ga0101945, IMG submission 75246) | Hot spring sediment bacterial and archeal communities from British Columbia, Canada, to study Microbial Dark Matter (Phase II) - Dewar... ... | reverse complement strand
GTGCAATCTTGATTTTATCTCTTGTTATTATTTTATCGCCCTTCTCAAGTGGAACTGCATAACTATCCGTGGTTTCGGCGGCACTCATTGGTTCGACGGAGATTAGGAAAGCCAGCATCAAAGCATCCTTCAAACATTCATGTACATGGATTCTCTCGTGCGTAATGTGTCCTACGCATTCCGTATGTGTTCCATTGCATTGAGGGATTAATTTTACTTGGCTAAAATTACAACTTCCGCCTAGTCTAGTATCTCCGATGATCTTTTCAGTTTTATAAGTTTGAGCGCAAGCTTCCTCGACGCCGTACGCATTAGGCTGGATTCCCCCGAATCGCAGCGGAATTGCTATTGATACTGGCTCATCGAGATTGAATAAATTCAAGTCTGACATTCTTTAAATTAAATTTGTTCTTGTTTTTGTTCAAAATCTGCGAGTGCTTCAAAGGCGGCTTGCAGGACAGGTCTGGCTCTTAGTGAGTTATCCATTTCCCCAACGTAACCTGCTCTTACCATGGCGTCCAGAATGGCGGCAGCCCTGCCATACCCTATTCTCAAATGTCTCTGTAGAAGCGAGGTTGAAGCGCGTTTAGCATTCACAATTACCTTCAGAGCCTCCCAAAATAGAGGATCAGTATTTTCGGAGAAGTCTTCATCCTTTTCCATCTCATCCACAGTTTTGGTTATGGTTTCATCATACTCAGGTTTTCCTTGTGTCTTTATGTGTTCAACTATCTTGAATATTTCCTTTTCATCTACAAATGCTCCATGGATGCGGATGATTTGTGAGCTTCCTGGTGGTAGAAAGAGCATATCACCTTTGCCTAAGAGTCTTTCGGCTCCGTTTGTGTCGATTATGGTTCTAGAGTCAACTTTTGATGAAACCCTGAATGAGATTCTCGAGGGAAAGTTCGCTTTTATAAGACCTGTAATGACATCGACTGAGGGACGTTGAGTGGCTAGAACTAAATGAATTCCCACGGCTCTTGCCATCTGCGCCAATCTTGTTATTGACTCTTCCACTTCTTTACCAGCTACCATCATCAAATCAGCAAGTTCGTCGATAATTATCACGATGTAAGGCATGCGTTTATAAGGTTTTCCATCTTCGTCGAGCTTACCCTCAGCATTACGTTTCTCGATCTCTGAGTTATAACCATCGATATTGCGTACACCCCAGCCTGCCAGGTATTTATAGCGGCGTTCCATTTCTGAAACAGCCCATTTTAGCGAGATAGCCGCACGTTTTGGATCTGTTATTATGGGTGTAGCAAGATGAGGAATATCAGCGTAGACACCCAATTCAAGCCGTTTCGGATCAACCATTATGAACTTGACCTCATTGGGTTTTGCCTTGTATAAGATTGAGACGATTAAAGCGTTGACGCCTACGGATTTTCCAGAGCCAGTGGCGCCAGCAATTAATAAATGGGGCATCTTAGCCAAATCCGTAACGTAATTAGAGCCATCGATGGTTTTGCCTAATGCAATTGTAAGTAGCGAATCAGAATCTCTGAATTTTCTTGACTCGATTATCTCTCTCAAAAAGATTGTCTCACGTCGCGCATTTGGTACCTCTATACCTACATATGCTTTGCCTGGAATGCGATCGATCCGTATGGAATCAGCTTTTAGTGCCAAACAGAGGTCATCTGCCAGACTAACTATCTTTGAGTACTTGACTCCAGGATCTGGTTTAAATTCGTATGTGGTCACAACCGGTCCCTGACAAATGTTAACTACACGACCAGTTACATTAAACTCCTTCGTCTTGCTCATTATTTGCTCGGCTATCGCTAAGAGTTCTTCATCTCTCTGTTCAAGATGAGGTGGAGGTGAGGTGAGAAAATCAAGAGGAGGAAACTCATAGTTTTCGAAATTTTGTCGAACTTCTGGCTCGCCACCATGAGCTGTATCCTTCAGAGGATAGGATATTATTTCTGCTTGCGGTTCAATGTCATCTATAAATTCATCAGATAAATCATTGCTTATACTGATCTCCTCCTGATTTGGTTTAATGTTGCTGAATGCATTACTATCTCTCGGGAGTTCATTACTGTTTCTGATGATGGAAGGCTCTACATCTTTATCTTGTTCAATTGATATCTTTGGTTTGTTTTCCTCTGATCGAAGTCGCAGGTTTCTCCTTTCGATGGCTTTTTGTCTTCTTTCACGCCTCCAATCTTGATAGTTGCGTAATATTGCTTGTGCTTTTTTCAGGATTACACGCAGGCTAATCTTGATTCCATCGATGAAATAACTCAACGAGAAGCTAGTAATCAGCAGGACAGAGATTATCAGTATAAAAGAAAGCAGGATTATAGCGCCTACCTTGCCGACTAAATATAAAAGAATTTTTGAGGTGATGCTACCTGTGATAGCACCATAACCGCCGAATATAGACACGAGACCGGAACTACTTAAGATGAATAGGAGAAAGCCTGTAATTTTGCTAGCGTCGAAACATGCCGATTTAAATCTAAAGATTTGGAAAGATAGAGTAATGAATAGCAGCGGAAGGGCATAGGCAGTCCATCCAATCGCACTCAATAAAATTGCAGAGAGATTAGAACCTACTACACCGACTAGGTTTTTTACAGGTTCATTACTGGATGTGATTACCGATGGATCAGTTTCGTTATATGAGATCAGAGACAGAAGTATCAATAAGGCAATGGCTATAAGCGTTATGGCTACGACCTCGTCTGAATATGAAGTGTGTTTTTTCCTCCTTTCAATCTTGGTTGCCATGTTAACAAATTGGGTAGTCTTTTCGATGGATCAAATTGTCTTTTCGACGGCCCTCTGTTTTTGCCTAAAAATCAGGTACTCACGAATAAAATCGTCTATTTCTCCATCCAAAACTGCTTCAACGTCAGTTCTTTCATATTTTGTTCTAGTATCCTTTACCAGGCGATATGGGTGAAGAGTGTAGCTACGGATTTGTGATCCGAATGAAATCTCGCGTTTTGCAGCTTCAAGTTCAGCTGTTTCTGCTCTTCGTTTTTCTAACTCTAGTTCGTAGAGTCGTGAGCGCAAGACCTTCATAGCAGTTGCGCGATTTTGTATCTGCGAGCGTTGATTTTGACAGGTTACTACTATTCCCGTGGGAATATGAGTTATCCTCACAGCGCTATCAGTGACGTTAACATGCTGCCCACCTGCCCCCGAGGATCTGAACGTATCAATCCTCAAATCTTTCTCGTGTATCTCAATTTCTATATCATCGTCTATTTCCGGTATAACGAACAATGACGCAAAGGAAGTTTCCCGACTAGCACCGGCATTGAATGGAGATATCCTCACCAATCGATGAACCCCAGCCTCACACGAAAGTAATCCATAAGCGTACTCACCCTCAACTCTGAAGGTAGCTGACTTTATACCGGCTTCACTGCCAGGCTGAATGTCAATTACCTCTACCTCGAATCCTTTTCTCTCTGCCCATCTGACATACATTCGAAGTAACATTTCTGCCCAATCTTGCGCGTCAGTACCACCTGCTCCCGCTTGTATCGAACAAATGGCATTTTTCACATCTGATTCATTCGATAAAAGCATTTGTGTTTCAGCTTCACCTACTGCCATCTCGAGCTTTTTTATCAATTGATCTAACTCTTTGAGTGATTCCTCATCTGTCTCTGCAAATTCAAACAAAACCTCCGCATCAGACAGAGATTTCTCAAATTCTTGCTGCCGCTCTATCGATTTTTCAAGAGAGCTTCTCCGGCGCAGCAATTTCTTGGCAGCTTCTGCATCGTCCCAGAAATTTGGCGATGCTATTTGCACTTCAATTTTCTCTAATTCAGCTCTTTTACTAGGTAGGTCAAAGAAACCTCCCTAGCTGATCAACTTTTGTTTTGAGAACCTCGTACCTGTCTTTTAAATCAACTAAGTCCATATGCTTTTGAAAATGTAAGCGGTAAAGGTAAAGATCAAACTTACGATAGGCAGCCAATCTCCATATCTAACATAGAAGGTTTTGTGGCTATCAGATTTCTCGATATTCCACACTCTTACCGCCTCTTCATAAGTGTTTGCTTCATCAAGAATCTGTCCATTTTCGGTTATATACGCAGTAATACCAACGTTCGTAGCCCTTATCAACGGGAGATTTGTCTCAGCGGCTCGAAAAATCGCGTTCGCCAAGTGCTGACGTAAAACAGGCGTTTTGCCCAGATATCCATCATTTGTCATTTCAATCAGCACATTAGCCCCTCTTTCAGCATATTCTCGTGACAAGGTAGGAAAGTGTGATTCAAAGCAAATCATCACACCCATTTTTGCTTCCCCCAGAGAAAATAGATCATATTCGCTGCCGAACGCAAAATTACCAACCATAGTCGGCACAATTTCCTTGATGAATTCTGGCACTGGAGCGTACTCACCAAACGGCACGAGAAACATTTTATCATATTGTCCAACTTTTTCTCCCTTTTCATTTACCATGATTGCTGAGTTAAAAAAGTTACCCTCTTTCTCGTTGGGTTCTGCTGAATTAAATAGAATTGAGATTCTATGGCGTACTGTGAATTCATTGAAGAAATTGCGCTGGTTTTCGTCGATTCCATAAGCAAAATTCATTGGTGATTCTGGAAAGATTACCAGTATGGGCAGATGTCTTTGCGAATTCAAATTCTTTAGAGCACTCTCAGTCATCTCTACATGTTTCATCATTAGTTCATCCCACAAGCGATTATTTAAACCACTCATTGGCACATTGGGTTGAAGGACAATTGCAGTTGCGACTATGTCACCTCTGGGTCGTTCTTGCTTGATTAAAAAGCTTAGAGTCAACAAACATATTATGATTAACAGAACAGCAAGGCCCATAAAATCCACACGTTTTTTTTCGATCACATTCTTTGTCAATAACATCAAGCATGCATTGAATCCTACGATCATCAGTCCAACTAAATAAATGCCACCTATAGATGCAAATCTAACTATCTCCGGAACAAAAGCCTGAGAATATGCTATGGCGTTCCAGTTGTTGCCGGTAATCCAAAATCTTAAAAACTCTAAGGATATCCACAAAAACGGGGCAAATAAAACACCTCTAGTCCCAAACTGGCGAAGAAAGAGAAGTAAAAAAATGCTGAAAAGCGCAATAAAAAATCCAACTAAAACTGTACTGATGAAGATGAGTAAATAAGCAATAAATACAGGCACTCCGCCATAATGAATCGGAGCATAACTCAACCACCAACAGCTACCAAAGAAAAACACTATTCCCCATATCCAACCTAGCAAAAACGCCTGCTTAAAATTTCTTAACGTGTGAATTGCCCAAAAGAAAGGCACTAAGGAACACCATGCAACCTGCCAAAAATCAAAATCAGGAAAAGCCATTACGAGCAAAAGAGCCGAAATCGAAGTTAAAATAAGTTCAGTTTTTAAATTTGTGACTTCACGCTTCAGAAAATTCGTGAGCGAGGAAATAAACGGATCCTTCATGATCAAACAGTTTATCAGAACCAATAAAAAATTTCCTGGGGGGTACTTTTTAACTCATGATGTCAAGAATCATTCAAGATTATATCAAAATGAACGATTTCTAAACGTATAACAACAAAGTTTGTCATAGATAAACTGACAGTTTTTGTCATTATGTCAACCTTTTCGTGTTTTTTATGTCAAATTGAAAGGATTCATTCAAAGGCTTTCATTTTAGGTTTCTTTCGGGAGGAAAGCCGGTAACAATGGGGGAAAGTAAAAATTTGCATAAAAAGGCGAGAACCCGATCAACTGATCGGGTTCGAAAAGAAAGGCAAAACTGAGGGAACGCTCGGAAGGTCAGTCAAGCGCAGTGGCCTACTACGCTTGGATGAGTGATGGCATGGCAGGGTCTTGACCAAATATCAAGCTATCCGTTTCATATCCCGAGCACTTACTGTGCCAAATCGACTGAAAGATAGGACGAATTTTTTGCAAATTTTTCTGATGAGTTTTTTAGCTGGTTACCCGATTTTCACATGAACTTACAGAGAGGATTTTAGGTTTTCAGGCTTTTCGTCATTTTGATTAATGCGATTATTCGGCTTAAGGTAAATTTAACTTGACTCAAAAAAAAAATTAGAATAAGGCACAAAAGGAAGAAAGTATGTTAAACCCGTGGACTCGGAAGCGAGCATTATCTTCAGTATGTGTTTTTTTAGTGATAGTTATTTTCGAATCTTACGTCTTTGCTCAACCCACATATGAAGAAGTTCAAGGTGTAAAAAAGAGCTGCAATGTAACATTGGGTAATTTGCCACAAGGTCTGCCGAAAGGCGATTGGTCTGTTTCCTTTCATCCCTACCTAGGAGAAGATTTTTTGGATGCCCCGGTTATTGTTCAATCAGTTTCATCGAAGCAGCTTTCGGTTGAAAAATTAGAGATACGCAATATCTCTAATAAGCCAGTAAAAGCTATCAAGGTCAGATGGATTGTCTATGAAAATCAAAATAGACGCAATATCTTGATGCAAGGAGAGAGCAGAACCCTTCATTTTCGTAGGGAGCTTGCCGAAGGCGAGGCCGGCTTCATAAGGTTAAAAATAATCTCATTTTTTGATTTTTACCACAGATTTGTTGTAGAAGGACAACTCAACAAGCATCTCGATGTAGATCTAGTGATCAATGAAGTTATTTTTGCAGACGATTCATTTTGGAAGAGAGACGACAGAAAATTCTCAGATTTAAATCAGGAGCTACGAGCGAAATTATAGTCAAAAATGTTGGAATCGGCAGGAGACTGCGCTAAACAAAGATGCGTACCGCGACCTTCAGAGACAGTCAGAGGAGGGGTAGTCTATTCTTGCGCCTCGAGTGATTATAATGAACGCTGTGTCGTAAGCGGGAATTTTGAATGTACTAATCAATCTTGTTTCTCTTCAGGGGATAGCGGTAGTGAAATCGAAGTACAGAGGTTTAAGGGCGAAGTTGAAACTCCAGTAAGAGCCATAAAACAGAGAAGCTGTTGTAAGGTTCTTTTGTTACAATATGATGTTATTGAAAAAATCACGGTTAGCATTTTACGATTAGATTTGTTTTAGCCTAAATTGCTTCATGAGCCAAGCTTATTCTTTCACTCTCTCAGAGCAAAAACAAAGCTTTCAAAAATAATCAGCTTGATTATTCCTCATTTAGATATTTTCAAGGCTTTTGATGAAAATTCTCTTCAGATCGGTCAACATCGAATCGATTTTTTCGGGAAATGGTAGACTTTATCATTTTCCGCATCTCTCTACTTGACGTTGAAGTGCTAAAACCTCATCGTTTTTCGAATCGATTTCTAATGCAGATTTCAAGGTGTTTTCAGCCTCCAAACAGTTACCAGCCTCTATGTAAACCTTCAATAAGGCTATATAAGCGTCTATCAATCTATTATCCCAGAATATAGCGGTTTTTAAGTTACTGACTGCCTGATTAATTTCGCCTCGTCTCAAGTAAATGCTACCTATAAGGAAATAAGCCTCTGCGGTCATTGGCTCACTAACTAGTATTCTTCTAAGTATTTGCATTGCTTCATCGTCGAGTCCATCCTTATAGAAGGTTCTAGCTTGTTTTAATAGAGTCTCTATTTCGTTGGTCGCCTTTTGTTCGGGAAGTTTATTTTTTCTATCAGTTATCAAAAATGCTAACTCATCTTTGGAGATTTGGGTTACTCTCAGGGGAATTTCTATAGTTTTGCTTTTTGTCCATGAGCTTTCCAACTTTGCGTAAGTTTTTAAGAGTCTTCTCGCTTGGTTATCCAAGTCTGTGGCCTTTTGCTTATCTCCCAATTCCTCAAAAACTTTTGCTAGAAGAAAGCATACTTCCCCGTCATTTGGATTAGCGGCCAGTAGTTGTTTGAGTTTCTCTGCCGCAGTGGCAAAATCCTGATTCAAAAATAGTGCCAAGGCGTAGTTAAAAAGAATTTCGTTATTTTCTGAATTAGAGGACTCAACAGCAGTTTTTAGATAATCTATACCTTGGTTTAATAATGCTGCGCTCTTTGTTCTATCTTTTTTCTCTGCAATAGATGCTTGAACTGCTATAGCACCTAATAGATTGTAAACTCTAACAGCTTGAAGTTTTTCTGCCACGGGGCGCAGAGAGGCCAGAGCTTGTTCATAACTGCGTTGTCTCCAGTAGATTAATCCTATTTGTAAGGCCGCCTCGGGATATCTAGTGCTATCCTGGGGCACTATCGAAAAATACTTTATTGCGTTTTGAAGCTGATTTTGATTTAAGTAAAGATAACCCAATTCTACGGCTGCATCTGCATAGACTTTGTCGTTAGGATCGTCCTTTTCTGCGTATAGGCGTAGTGCATTCTTGAAATAATTCTCTCGGAGATCCAATTTATTGGAAAGCAAACCCTTTATGTACGCCTCGAATGCTTTAGTTGGGACTTTATTTACGATTTTTCTAACAAAGTCCATTTCAGAGAATGGGAAAGCCCCTCCGGAGCCGGAAATATTTAAAAATATTCGGTAAGCTAATTTGCCTTGCAATTGCTGAAGTTTTGTCAGGGCTTCGCTGATTGCAATAGAACTGTCGTGTTTCTCTGACTCTCCACTACCTAAAAATTTGCCTTTTTCAACCTCTATGATACGAGCTTTGATGCTGATCGAAGCATCAGCTTGATCTTTAGCTGGAAAAATCCTGTACTCCCCAACTACTAAAATCGATGCACCAGTTTCGCGAGCAACTTTCAATGAGGAAGCGATGGTCGGAAGGCTGATTGGTGAGATTCTCAATTTTTGTTGTGCAATTTTTCGCTCTTCATTAGAGACTATTTGCAATGAAAGAGCTCCAACTTCCTTTGTGTCTCCAAGTAAATCAGCAAGCCCCTTAGCTAAAGCTTCGCCTATCCAGTTAAACTCAGCCTTATTTTCTATCTCACTTTTATTCTCGAATGGCATGAAAACGACGCGTGTTAATTGCGGTTGAGATTGAGCACTTTTTTGCGCGAGTATGACAAGCAAAAAGGTTATTAAAATTTTCTTCATAGATCTTAAAGCTGCTCCCGGAAAATAAAAAAGCTTTCCTTGAGGGAAAGCGATAGATAGTTAGATGATATTTTTTCCAAAGTGTTTTTTATTTTTTATTTTGGTAGTCGGTACGGGATTCGAACCCGTGTTACCGCCTTGAAAGAGCGGTGTCCTAGGCCTCTAGACGAACCGACCAAAACTTGACCTTGCAAATAACAACCTTAAAAAATGCGAAACTTCAGAATAGCCTACTTAGATTTTTTTTGTCAAACTCATGCGATAAATTTTTTAATGAAGAGAAATAAATTTTATGAAAAACCGGCCAATTAGGATAGGCAAATCTGGACTTTCGCTCTGCTCGAGTCGCTTGTTAGTTACAGGAGTCTCAGAAAAGTATGGAGGATTTTGGCAGTTCGAGCGAATGTCTTTATTTGGATCCGATTGACAAACTGAGGCTCACGGAGCGAGAAGCAAGATTTTGCAGCTTCTTTGCGTGCTCATAAGTTAACCACAGTGGGAAACAAACGACATATGGGAAAAAGCGCATCCATATTGCATTGGATGCGCATACTTTAGTAATTTACGAGTTGTTAATCTAATCCTCTTCTTGAGTGCGAATTCTGCCATCAGCACGTGCTTGCTCTACTACCTTTGGAACCAGATTAGATGGAAGAAAATCATAGTGAGAAAACTGCATGTGGTAGGAGCCGCGAGCCTGAGTTATCGAGTTCAATTTAGATTGATAATCCAACATCTCGGCTAGTGGCACTTGTGCCTTTATAACTTGTTGTTTGCCGCGCATTTCCATTCCTTGCACTCGTCCACGTCGAGAGTTAAGATCGCCAATTACGTCTCCAGCCACTTCTGGCGGACAGGAGACCTCTACTTCCATTATTGGTTCAAGTAATGCAGGTTTAGCCTTTTCCATCGCAGCGCGAAAGGCTTTTCGTCCAGCAGCACGGAACGAAAATTCATCTGAATCCACCGAGTGGTAACTTCCATCGATTAAAATGACACGGAAATCTACCACTGGGTAGCCGGCTATGGAACCATTCTGGGCTGCTTCCAATATTCCTTTTTCAACTGCTGGTCGAAAGTTTTGAGGTATTGCGCCACCAAATATTCTATCGACAAATTCGAATCCAGCTCCTCTGGGTAATGGCTCGAATATGCATTTGCAATCTCCATATTGACCGCGTCCACCAGTTTGTTTCTTATGTTTCCCTTGCACTTCAACGGTCTGAGTTATAGTCTCCTTATATGGTACTTTAGGCGTGTGTAGCATTACCTCCACGTTATATCGGCGCTTCAATTTTGCTACTACTGTCTCTATGTGGAGCTGTCCAGTGCCTCTCAATATAAATTCCTTTGTTTGCGGATCTCGCTCAAATTTCAAGCTGGGATCTTCCTCGAGGATTTTATGCAAGGCTGCGGATATTTTTTCTTCGTCAGCCCTTGACTTAGGTTCGATCGCAAACGAGATGGCTGGTTCCGGATACGTGACCTTTGGATAGCATATTATGTTTGATTTATCGCAAAGTGTATCACCGGTTTGAGTGTCTTTTAATTTTACAACAGCAACTATATCACCCGTATGAGCTTCGTTTATTTTTTCGAGATTTTTTCCCTGAATATAGTGCACCGCTGTTATCTTCTCTTGTACATCTCGAGTCGAATTATAAACTGTGGAGTCAGATGCCAACTTCCCAGATATGATTTTGATTACATTGATTCTGCCGGCGAATGGATCTGCTATTGTGCGAAAGACATATGCAGAGAATGGCTCATCATCAGAGTAGCGTCTAGCTATCCTTTCGCCTTTTTCTTCTGGATTTGAGAAGCCATATTCGGCTTGGTGTGTTGCGGGATTTGGGGCAAATTCTATTATGTGATCGAGTAGAATGGAGATACCGACGAGAGTATGAGCTGAGACAGCGTAAACAGGGCATAGGCGACTGTTAGCTATAGCTTTCGCAAGATTCGGATATATATCCTCGTCATCTAATGTTCCATTTTCAAAATATTTCTCGAGCAGCTTGTCATCAGATTCTGCAACGATTTCAATGAGCCTCTCTCTTGTTTTATCGACAATTTCTCTGCCCTCTGATGGAATGGGAATTTCTTTTGACTTACCATTAGAGTCAAACTCATAGGCTTTTAGATGAACTACGTCTACTACACCTCGAAAGTTAGACTCAGCTCCTATTGGTAAGGTGAAGGGCACAATGGAGCGGGCGAAAGTTTGAGTTGCAGTGTCGAGAGCATGACCAAAATCAGCTCTTTCTTTGTCGAGTTTATTGATAACCATGAAACGTGGGAGCAGAAATTCGTTTGCATAGCCCCAGGTTTTTTCAGTTTGGACTTCTATTCCATTAACTCCATCAACCACGACCAAAGCACAATCGGCAACACGCAAGGCTGATCGTGCGTGTGGAACGAAAGCTGCGTAACCTGGAGTGTCTAGAAGATTCACTTTAGTGTCCTTATATTCTAAGTATGCAATGTTCGTATTGAGTGTAATTTTTCTCTCTATGGAATCTTCTTCGTAATCTGTTACAGTGGTGCCTTCATCTACTCTTCCTAAACGTGGTGTAGTTCCTGCAACATAGAGCATCGAACTTACCAGTTGCGTTTTACCGGCATCTCCATGGCCTATAAGGGCTAAATTACGAATTTTCTCGGTCGGAAACGTTTTCATATTCGGTAGAATCTCCTCACTTGAAATTAGAACCAACAGCAAAGCTATAGTTAATTTATCCGAAACATTTTTTCTATACAAGGAAGAGATTCGAATCTGACAGCAAAAACTTGTTTAATAGCTGTCGGGAAGAAGGATTCTACTTGTTAGCGTTTTGCTACTGCAGTAGAATCTATAGAGGTTTTTGAGTTAAAGGAGCTGAAGAAAATGAAAAGATTCATAGGTAATGTCATTCTAGCTGCAATTTTCGTTCAATATAACTCATTTACAATTCTGGCGCAAGACATTGTAACCAGTGAGGAGATAACTTTTGGTTCTAGTGTTTTCATTCTACGCTCTGCGAATAAAACTCAGAAAAAGTTTGCACCGCAGGTTACAAAAGTCAGTAAACAAAATTCGACTAAGAGTATAAGAGAATCGGTAGCATACGCCAAAACACCTAGAAAGAGTGAGGGTGCGTTACAAAATAAAAGAGGGAATACGAACGCCCAAGGACAAAAGGCTTCCAAGGAAAAAGCATCTCAAGACATAGCTATGGCCGCCCAAACTTTTCTTGAAAAGGGCGATTTTACTACTGCGATAGATTATTTTCTACAAGCAACTACTCTAGATCCCAATAACGAAGATGCTAAACGTGGATTAAGTCGTGCTTATACGGTAAAAGCGAATCATCTTCTGGAAGGTAAGAGATACGAGGAGGCTATCTCCTTCTACAATCAAGCTATAAGCTACGATAATCAAAATGCTGCAGCTTTTGCTGGTTTGGGAGAGTCATTCGAAGCCTTGGGAAGAAAGGAAGAAGCCTTGAGTAATTATGAGAAAGCCTTGAGCATAAACCCTAAGCTAGAGGACTTATACGTGCCGATTGCTAGTTTATATCTAGAGAAAGGAGAGGTTGCTAAAGCCGATCAATTCATCTCAAAAGCATCCACTAAGAATTCAGCTGACACGCAATATCTCAGAGGGTTGATTTATTATAAGATGGATCGTTATCCCGACGCGCTTGCAGCCTTCAATGAAACCATCAAATTAGACCCAAATAAGGCTGAAGCCTATTATTATCAAGCAGAAACCTTGGACAGATTAAATCAAAATGATCAAGCCCTTGAGGCTTATAGGAAAGCCGTGCAATTAAAACCTGATTTTCTAGAAGCTTGGTTCGATCTGGGTGTTGCTCTTTACAATCGCGGTGATTATCAAATGGCTGTAGATGCTTATAAAAAGGCCATTCAACTAAAACCTGATTATGCAGAGGCATATTTGAATCTTGCTAATACATTTAGAAAACTTAAAAGATACGAGGAGGCAAATAGCAATTACGTCTTAGCGTCGAATTTCATCAAGAATAATGCTGATTTGTACAGCGAATGGGGATTCTGTTTAGCTGCGGTCGGGAAATGGAACACTGCCATTGAAAAATTAAACCTTGCCGTTTCGATGTCTCCGGACGCGATTGATTATGCAAATCTCGGATGGGCTTACTACAACTCGGCTCAAGAGGACTTACGTAATAGGCAAAATGAGCCTGCAAAGAGCAAGCTTGCAAAAGCCAAAGAAGCATTACAAAAGGCTGTTCAACTAAACCCACGTCTGGCTCCAGCGTTTTTGAACCTTGGAATCACCTTAACCGACTTAGGTGAATATGATCAGGCGATCAAGGCCTTAAGCACAGCGGTTAGCTTGCGTAAGTCTTGGGTATTCGCTCTTAATGAACTAGGTATTGCCTACAGAAAATTTGGGAAACTAGATTCTGCTGCCGAGAATTTTCGTGAAGCTCTTGAAGTGAATCCTGATTTCGTCCCAGCCTTATACAACCTCGGTGAGGTAGAGATGAAAAGAGGGAACAAAAAAGAAGCCCTCAAGGCTTATGAACGATTGAAGACATTGAATCCAGATTTAGCTAAACAACTGGATATCATAATCTCTGGAGCTGTGCTTCAGAATAAACTAAATGAGCCGACTACCTTACCGAAAAAAATTCCGAGAATTCCGTTCTAGTGCCTCTGTAAAGGTTATTCGGTAAGCTCCATAGCCCTGAATATGAGGTTGCCTATAGGCAAGAATTAATAATTATGAAAAGACGAGAAGTCTGAAACTCAAAAGGTCAGGTTAACCTGACCTTTGGCTTTTTTTAACTTAAACTAATTCTCATCTTAGCTCTGAAATAATATCAGTAAGTTAAATTTTGTTGTTTTGTGGAGATTTTGCAAGAATCAAAATTTATGAGCGAGCATTTTTTGATTGATGATTATGATTACAATTTACCGGAAGAACTCATTGCTCAAGAACCTCTATCAGAGCGTGATAAGTCCAGAATGATGGTTTTAAGTAGAAAAGACAAGACATGGAAAGACGATTTCTTTTTTAATTTACCTTTTTACCTCACTGAAAATGACGTTATCGTTTTTAATAATACGAAAGTATTTCCTGCAAGACTCATAGGCCATAAAAAAACGGGAGCACGCATAGAAATTTTTCTCTTACGTGAGATTCAAAGGAATTTATGGGAGGCGTTGGTGCGTCCCGCACGAAGAGTCAAGACTAATACCGTAATCATTTTTGATCCTGAAGTTACGGCCATTGCTGTGGAGAAAAAGGAAGATGGACATTGTATATTTGAGTTTAATATCGATGGTGACATAAAGGAGAAGCTCGAACAAATAGGAAGAGTACCTCTTCCACCATACATTAAAAGAGAAGACTTATCAGAGGATCGGCACCGATACCAAACCGTATACGCTAAAATTCCTGGATCCATTGCAGCACCGACAGCAGGTTTGCATTTTACGCCGACAGTTCTTGAAAAATTACATAAAAATGGAGTCACGTGCGTTGAGATAACCTTACATGTCGGATATGGAACATTCGAGCCAGTCAGAGTAAGAGAGCTGTCAAGTCATTCGGTATCACCAGAGGAATGCGAAATTACTCCTGAGGCGGCAGCTATTCTCAACTCAGCTAAAAATAATAAGAAAAGGATCGTAGCGATTGGGACTACGACCACTAGGGCTTTAGAATTTTTCGCTACGAAAAAGGGAATGATAGAAAGTGGTAGAGCGGTCGTTGATCTAACGGTTACCCCTGGATATAAATTCAAGTTTGTTGATGCATTGTTGACTAATTTTCATCTACCAAAGTCGTCACTTTTGGTCATGGTTTCCACTTTTGCTGGTTATGATCTTATAATGAACGCATATCGTCATGCTGTCCAGCAGCGCTATAGATTTTATAGCTACGGTGATTGCATGTTGATTCTCTGAGATAATGAACTTATTCCAAAAAATCCAATATTTTCTCCTGTCTAGAATAATCCAAGCCATTTAGTGATGAGACAAATAACTAAGGCTGAGTTTGTTATATTTCGCCAATTTGTCATATAATTGCTTTTAGCATCGCTTTTGACATTGCAACTTGTGCGGCGCGTTCGTCTATCGGTTAGGACGCGAGATTCTCAATCTCGAAAGACGGGTTCGATTCCCGTACGCGCTGCCAACAAATCATGTTTGTAGGTTTCCCAGCCGTTTGAATATCTCGTCCAAAGTCGCAGCAAATTTTCTGCAAATTCTCTCGCATATTGCTTCTTAAACTTTGATCACCATTGACGGCGAATTTCAATTTTGATTTTTGTAAATTAACGGAGGATATTATGACGAATTTTCTAGAGCGAAAGACCTGGCTTGGTATAGGCGGAAAGGTCGGCGGAACTCTTTTTGTCGTTGGAGCAGAGGATACGACAGGCTGTGTTTTCAATCTTAGCAATCCGAATGTGAGGGCATGGTTTAGCCTAACCAGTGTGCGCCTCGGTCCTGGGCTTGGCGGCGGCGCGGGATTAACGGCAATGTGTGTTTTTAATTGCGATAATATCCGGCGTCTTCATAATACTCAAACTACAGACTGGGGCGTGAATATTTCTCTCGGCGAGAAATGGGATTCTGTTGTCAAAGCTTTGAAAAATATGAAATTTTTCGCGAAGATTGCAAGAATTGGCCCTGAGCTAAAGGGTTTTAAGCCGAGTGATATCGAG
>Ga0101945_1002048_pt1 | contig 15861 bp, 15 predicted proteins | sample DewCreD2012metaG_2_FD_75246 | JGI IMG/M metagenome (GOLD analysis project Ga0101945, IMG submission 75246) | Hot spring sediment bacterial and archeal communities from British Columbia, Canada, to study Microbial Dark Matter (Phase II) - Dewar... ... | reverse complement strand
AATTGATTAACTTGCATCCAACGACGCTGATACCGCTTAAAAACACCAGGCTGATAACCACACCGCTTAGTCCGCGGCACCCGCAACCGCCTAATATAACCAAACTTCGTACATAAATCCCAATACCGATAACCATTCCGATAATCAACCCGAACCCCATTCCGCTCATAATATGACGCCTTTAAATACCCCATCACCTCCGCCTTCATCGCACCTTCCAATAACCGCTTTAAACCCCTTAAAACATACTCACTCACTGCATCCTCAACATTATCCTGATATAACATCTTGACATCACTAAAAATTTCATTAAGCTTAGCCTTAGAATAATTAAATGGATTCATGGTGTATCCTCCTTTCAAGCTCATCTGAGCTTTTTTTGAATCCATATATCAAGGAAGGATACACCATTTTCTTTTATTTTCAAGACTAAATTCCACACTTTTAAGTATATTCCCTCTTCTCCGCAAAACTTGACAATTCGGTGATTTTCTATATACTTGTCTCAAGGAGGCTTTAATGAACTTAGGCTGGCAGGAGATTCTGGTGATATTGCTCATCGTGCTTTTGCTCTTCGGCGCCCGAAAGATTCCTGAACTTGCTCGGAGCCTTGGCAAAGGGGTTAAAGAATTCAAAAAAGGTTTGCACGAGATAGAAAATTCTGAAGAAGAAAAGAAAGAAGAGAAAGAAAAGTGATTTTGTTAACGGGCATCTTAACCGTTGAACCACCAACGATCTTTCAGGAGAGGTGTCCGAGTGGCCCAAGGAGCACGACTGGAAATCGTGTTTCCGCCGAAAGGCGGAACGCGGGTTCAAATCCCGCCCTCTCCGTGTTGCGTTTTTTATAGAACGAAAGGAGAATAATGTATTATAATGGAACGAAAATTTTTTTAGTCTCTTTTCTTGTATCTCTAATAACCTCGGTTATAGTCTGTGTATTATTTCTTTTTGTCCTGCCTGTTAGTAAATCTGGTGAGGTTGTGATTCCTGATCTCACGGGTTCCACCCCTGAACAGGCACGGGTCATTGCTGAAAATCGAGGCTTGTTGCTCGTTGTTGGTGGTGAAGAAGAGAATGAAAAATATACAGATAATCAAATCTGCAGACAGACACCATTACCTGGCTCAATCGTCAAAAGCAAATCAAGCATTACGGTCTTCATTTCAAAGGGCTCAAGCAGTGTGATAATCCCTGACCTGAAGGGGCTTGGTTTGAGCGAGGCAACGGTAAGACTGAATGAACTCGGTCTGCGCATTGGTGATATTAAGACCGAAGAGAATTCTACCGTTGAGAAAGACAAGATAGTGGCGACCCAACCAGCATCTGGCTCTAAGGCAAAAAAGGGTGATGCGATAACAATCGTTTTGAGTGGTGGTGCAGAAGCGGTTGAGGTGCCAAGGGTCATTGGCAGGGCATTATCCACAGCAAAGAGAATCATTGAAGAAAAAGGCTTTGTTGTCGGCAGTGTCTCTTATGAAGTGAGCACAGAATTTGATGTGGGGATTGTGATGGCACAGAACCCCCATGCCGGAACAAAGGCAAAAAAAGGGACCAAAGTAGACCTCACTGTTGCTACAGTCCTTGACCAATGAAGAGATTTCTAACTTATCTAATAATTGTATTAATCTTTTTTATCATCGGACTTCTAATGGCGAATTTTTTGTTAATACCAATGGTTGTGCGCAAAGGAGAAGAGGTTTCAGTTCCCAATGTATGCACCCTTCCGCTTGATTCTGCAACAATGTTATTAAAAAAAGCAGGACTACAGTCTGTTGTCACGGAAAGAAGGTATGACCAGATAATTGAACAGGGAAGGATTATAATCCAGGAACCACTGCCTGATACAAAAGTTAAAAAAGGAAGGATTATAAACCTCTCTGTAAGTTTGGGTCCTGAAAAAATTGTGGTTCCAGCCCTTTCTGGATTAGAATTTGCCAAGGCAAAACAGATTATTGACCGGCTCGGACTAATGGTTGGTGATATTGATACAATATTCTCTGATTCAATCGGTGAGGGCAGAGTGATACAGACCGTTCCTGAACCAGAGACTGAAGTAAAAAAGGGTGATGCAATAAAGATTATCCTGAGTAAAGGAATTCTTTTAAAGACACCAAATTTGGTTGGATTAAAAATTGACTCAGCAAAGGTTATTATAAAAAATTTAAAGTTAATCCTCGGCTCCATCACCGAAGTTGAAGGAACTGGAGAAAAAGGCACAATCATTGTTCAGAATCCACAGCCAGACCAGTTAGTAAATAATGGTGATACAATAAATTTAATGGTGGTGAAGTGAAAATTGCACCATCAATCATTGCTGCAGATTTTACAAAATTCAATGAAGAAATAAAGGCAATAGAAAAAGCAGGTGCGGATCTTTTCCATCTTGATATTATGGATGGTGTATTCGTTCCCAATATTACATTCGGTCCGATGCTCGTTGAGGCAATAAATCGGATGACCGAACTTGAACTCGATGCCCATCTGATGATTGTAAATCCTGATAAATACTTTGAAAGATTTATTGAATCTGGTGCAGACTGGATATCGGTTCATATTGAAACTGTAAAAAATCCTAAAAAAAGTATAAATTTTTTAAAGAAAAGAAGATGTCGTGCTGGCATTGCCATTAATCCTGAAACACCATTAAAAAGTGTTTTGTCATTTGTTGAATATTTGGATTTTTTGTTGATAATGACCGTGCATCCGGGGTTTTATGGTCAGAAATTTATCCCCGAGGTTCTGAAAAAGATTGAAAGGGCAAGGGATTTCATAGATAAGAATAGATTGAATTGTTTGATACAGGTTGATGGTGGAATAAATGGGGAAAATGCAAAGATTGTAGCAAAAGCTGGTGCAGACATCCTTGTTGCCGGTGCCGGTGTATTCAAAACAAAAGACTACAAAAAGGCAATTGAAAATTTAAGATACTGTAGAAAATAGCAACCTTCCCTTTTTAGATTTTCATAAATGTAGAGGTAGGATTCTTTCCTTCGCTGTCATTCTGAGGAAGCGGAACGTCTGAAGAATCTCTGGATTTCAGGTTAAGAATTCTCTTTGGAAGGATTACCCTATTGAATTTCCATAATTTTTCAGTAAAATAGAGTAATGTTTGAAGGATTAACTGATAGGTTTCAGATTTTCAGGCGTAAGGTCCTGGGATATGGTAGAATCACAAAGACCGAGATAGATGCCATATTAAGGGACCTCCGTATAACCCTGCTTGAGGCAGATGTCCATTATCAGGTTGTAAAGGAATTCATTGAAAATGTCCAGAAAAAGGCATTGAACCAGAATCTTGATAAGAGGTTGAATCCTGGCGAACTTGTGATGAAGATTGTCTTTGAAGAACTTGTAGAATTATTGGGAAAGACACCCCGACATCTGACATTCAAAAATAATGGTCCAACAATAATAAGTCTGCTCGGTCTTCAGGGTGTGGGTAAGACCACGACCGCAGCAAAACTTGCCTATCGTTTTAATAATAGAAACCCTCTGCTCGTGCCTGCAGATGCAAAAAGACCAGCAGCGGTGGAGCAACTCATCCAGTTAGGCAAGAGAAACAACATTCCAGTATTTCCTCTAAAAGATAATAATCCCATTTTGACTGCAAAACTTGCCAAAGAGACCGCAGAAAAAGAGAATTATGGTCTGGTTATCATTGATACTGCAGGTAGACTACATATTGATGATGAACTCGTTGACGAATTGATAAAGATAAACGATGTAGTAAAACCTGACTACAAAATCCTTGTTGCTGATGGTATGACCGGTCAGGATGCAGTGAATCAGGCAAGGACCTTCAAAGAAAAGGTCGGACTTGATGGTGTTATCTTAACAAAACTTGATGGCGATGCAAGGGGTGGTGCAGCATTATCAATTGCAAGGGTTTCTGGTGTTCCGTTATACTACATTGGAATAAGTGAAAATATTGATGGCCTTGCAGAGTTCTATCCTGACCGCATTGCCCAGAGAATTTTGGGATTGGGTGATGTGATAAGTCTGGTAGAAAAAGTTAAGACCATAGAGAAAGAGGTTGATCAGGCAAGGTTACAGAAAAAGATTGCCAAAGGCGATTTAAATTTAGAGGACTTTATGGAGCAGATGCGGGCAATAAAGAAACTTGGGCCACTTTCCAAAATTGCGGGGATGCTCCCTGGAGTAAAAGAGGCAGATATAAATGAAGATGAATTTAAGAAACTTGAGGCGATAATAAATTCAATGACCAAGAAAGAGAGACAGCATCCTGAGATAATTGATGGTTCAAGGCGGCGCAGGATTGCAATGGGTAGTGGCACTACAGTTGCTGATGTGAATCAATTACTAAAGCAATTCTTTTATGCGAGGGATTTATTAAAGAAGATGTCCCAGGGTAAATTACCCGGTAAGATGCCATTCAGATTGAGATAAATAAGATAAATGAATCCGTCCAGGGGATGACCTACCCAAGCGTAAAAAAATTGTCCGGTAATTTGAGACAATCTGTAGTTATAATTAAAAAGTTATGAAGAAAGCAATTGGGAATAGGTACTTCAGTTCTACAAAACAAATGGCAATACAAGCAATGAAAGGCCACGCGTATGTTCTTATGATACTTGGTGAATACGACAGAGCCCTTTACGATCTTGACTGTGCCAGTGATTTAGTAGATAAACTTTTTACTACAAAAATATGGACAAGAAAGTTGTTTGACCGAATCTCTCTTCGAGAGATCGAACGGGCAGATATTCTCATGCTAAAATCCTGGATATATAAAACAAAAGGAAATATGAATAAGGCTATGATGCAGTTACAACAAATGATTAGAAACCAATCTGAAAAAATTAACCCAAAATATAAAGGTGAAATATTAAATCGCATAAACAGGACACGGGTGGGTATATTTAACACCATGGGGGCAATATATGGTGATCGTGGGATATATATTAAAGCTATTAGTTGTTTTAAAAAGCACTTCGCAATTTCCAAAAAAATCAGGGATGTAGGAGGAATGGGTACTGCATGAAATAATTTGGGGTTTGTTTATAGCTTTTTAGGCGATCATAGACAGGCAATAAAATCTTTGAATAAGGCTTTGCTCCTGACTAATATTGCAGGGAACAGAGTTATTCAAGGTTTAGCTTACAATAATCTTGGTTATATTTATTATACAATATGTGAGTATGACAAAGCACTTATCTATTATGAAAAATATCTACAAATATCTGAAGAAATTGGGAGCCAGCTTGGCAAGGCACTTGCCATTAACAATCTTGGTGCATTGTATCTGCAAGTTGGTTCTTTGGAAAAAGCAGAGGCGTATCTGTTGGAAGCCGAACTCTTATTCAGCAGGATAGGCGACAGATATACATTAACAGAGACATATCTATTCCTTAAGGCATTTTTTTCTTGCCTATGAACTTAAATCAATTTACCGAATTGCCTGCTGTCATCTTACTGCTGGCCGAATATATCGTTGGGCAAATGAATTTGGCAAAGCTATCAAAAATTATGAGAAGGCCATCCAATTATTTAAATCAATTAATCAAAAACGCGAGTTAATTGATGCATATTTTGAAATTGGTAAGGTAATTGATTTGGTGACGGTCTTCAAAAACAGGAAAATTAAATTGAAGACGAAACAATCCTGGTATTTTACGCGGGCTCGGATTTTATGTAAAAAACTCCGGCCAACTCAGGTGCTCAAACTTATGACAAATTCCATTTGTGTTCAGCCCTCAAAGGGGTAACACAGTCACTGTCTTAGAAGTCTTTCTGTAATGCAACGGAGTCTGTGATGTAGACCAAAATCATTGGTTTTGTATGATGGCTGTCAATGTAAAATGCAAAGATTAAATCACAATTTAGCAGATATAGTTTTCAAATTTTGAAATTGTTTTTTATGATATTCCCTTATGACTGTTCCAATAGTCTCATATTTCGGCATTTCGGCAATTGACGAAATGACGAAATTGCATATAATTTGAACTATGAGAAGAAGAATGGCAGAGACTGCGTATCGGGCATCAAGGGTTTGTCGTATCCTGGGCAATCCTACTGCTTATCAGGTCATTAAACTTTTGTTAAATAGGCCGAAGACCCCTGGAGAACTTGCTGATGAAATTGGTGTTTCGGTCACGACGATTTCTGATGTTTTACGTCATTTAAGAAATATTGACCTTGTCCGGTATGAGGTGCGGGCAAATGAGCGGATTTACTGGATTAAAGATGCATCTGTTTCTACCATAACCAAATGGCTTGAAAACTTCGTTCGGAATATGCGGTATAAGCAATGGTGAGTATTTCGGTATTTCGCCAATTGCCGAAATACCGAAATAAGGTTTTGGTAAAAGTAGGGTAATGGAGATGATGTTGCAGTCAGTTTGGTTGGGATGCGGGGACGGTGAATGGATAATAATACCCGAATCCAGCGATAAGTGGATTCGGCCGTAGCGAGAAGCGAGCAGTCCGCCCGGGAGGTTTGAGCAAAATTTATCATGGATAATAAAATAATGCGGGTTAATTGACGATTTGGTATAGCCAGGGGGTGATTTAATGATTACTGTTTCTACTTTCATATTTATCTTTTTTGCAAGTTTGGAAGACACAATTGTTATCAATGACTGGGATTATCTTGGGCCTTTTCCTATTGGTGTGCGCGAAGGAATCATTGGCATTGACCTGGATTTGACCGACGAGAATTTTACACCAGATAACAATGTTTCTTATCCAAGTTTCCTTGTTCAGGGTGGATTTGTAAAATGGAAGGAATTAAATACTAAAGATGAAAAGATAGAAATCAAATACAAAGATGTCCTCTGGGATACCCTCCAGAATTATTATGGCATTGCCGGACTTGTCTGCGCAAGTATTTGCTATGGTGATTTTGAATCGGAAAAAGAGGTACAGGCATTGATAGATGCCCAAAGAATCGGAAGTTTTATTCTTAATGGCAGAACCTATCCTGCAGACCCTTATGGTGATGGATTTTTGATTCCGGTTGTTCTTGAAAAGGGTAAGAACAGAGTAATCTTGAAGCCGAGCGGCTTTGGTGAACACTCTTTTTCTTTTCGGATTATAACAAATCCTCAAGCATTGATGATTATCAGGAATATTACACACCCTGACTTTATAGAAGGCGAGATTTATGATGGTTATGCTGGTATTCCGATTATGAATACGACTGAAAGGGTTATTAAAAATATTAAGATTGAACTCAGTGGAGATATAATAGAAAGGACAGAAAAAGAGATTTCAAGAATTATGCCCTTATCCGCAATAAAGATCCCTGTGCATTTGAAATCAAAAGGCAGAATTGGCAAAGGGGATAGTTCGCTGATAAAAATCAGGGTATATAACAATGATTATAAAACACAGGATTCATTCTGGATTAAGATAAAAAAATCTAACGAGCCTTATGCAAAGACATTTATTTCTAAGATAGATAATTCCTGCCAGTATTATGCAGTATTGCCACCCAAAAATTTTTCTTCTGATTCCTTTTATGCCCTGATTATGTCCTGCCATGGTGCCGGGGTTGAGGCATTAAATCAGGTGCGGTCTTATTCTCAGAAGGATTGGGCTTATGTTGTTGCACCGACAAATCGTAGAAGATATGGTTTTGACTGGCAGGACTGGGGAGAGATTGATTTTCTTGAGGTCCTTGAGGATGTGAAAAAGAACTTTAGGATTAATATAAATAGAATCTATCTAACCGGACATTCAATGGGTGGACATGGTGTCTGGCATATTGGATTATCCCATCCTGACCTGTTTGCCGCAATCGCACCGAGTGCAGGATGGATAAGTTTTCCATTATACATCCCCTGGTTCTTGCAGAGAAGCGAAATTTTTTCAGAACCAGACCAGATTAAATTCCGGGATATGGTATTAAGAAAGGATAACACACCATTATTTTTAATGAATGCCCTAAACCTGCCCATCTATATTCTGCACGGTGGAGCAGATGATAATGTTCCACCGATTCAGGGACGGATGATGGCACAATACTTGAATGAATTAAAATATGATTTTGTATATAACGAGGTTGAAGGTACAGGGCACTGGTGGGATATAGATTCAACACCAGGGGCTGATTGTGTGGATTTGAAAGAGATGATGGATTTTTTAAAAGAAAAAGTTCGCAATCCTTATCCACATAAGATAATTTTTAAGACAACCGATATTAACCATTCAAATAAGGCATACTGGATAAGGATTGATGAACTGGAGGATATTTATCAGGATGGTGTGGTAATCGCAGAAGCGGATACAACAGGAAAAATAGAATCATTTTTGGAACCCTGGCATTATTACATCCAATACACGGTTCAAACAAAGAATGTTAGAGAATTTACAATACAAATAAAAGAAACAAAATTAAAACCGGATTATATCTTCTTTAAGATTGATAATACAGAGATTAAATGGGTAAAATATAAGGGCGAAAAAGAGTTTTCATTTAGAAAATCAGGCGAATCCTTCAAAATTACAAAAAATAGAGAAAAATTCTGTCAAAAAACTTTCAATTTATACGGTCCTATAAAACAGGCTTATTTCAGCCCGTTTATCTTAATCTATGGCACAATCGGTGATTCAAGTGATACAGAATATAATCTTCGTCAGGCAAGACTCCAATCCTATATCTGGTGGATAAAGGCAAATGGCTACACAGAGATTGTTCCGGACACTGAAGTCACCGAAGAACATATAAAAAATTTCAATCTCATACTCTTTGGTAATTCTGAGACAAACGCACTGATAAAGAGAATAAATAATAGACTGCCGATAAATTTCAAAAATGATTATAAATCTATTGGTAGAATGATACAGAATATCGGTCCGAATGAAGTCTGTATTTCATTGAATAAAAATATTCTAAGATATCGTGATTTGTGTTTGATGGAGATATATCCCAATCCCTTAAATTCAGAAAAATTTGTCTTGCTCTATTCAGCAACGACAAAAAAGGCACAGAAGTATCTTAATCTATTTCCAGTAATCTATTCAGGCTCAGGCCTGCCTGATTTCGTAATCTGGGATGAATCTGCTAATAAATATGGCTGGGCAGGAGTTGTGGCTGCGGGATTTTTCGATAAAAGATGGAAGATTGATAATAATTTAATATATATTGTTTCCCTTGACTTTTTGTAAAACGCAAATATAATATTATTATAATTGAAAGGGGGTTTATGCGAACTCTTAATCTTCTGTTTTGTGCACTGTTGTTAATTGTAAACCTTCTATTTTCTGCACAGCGGGTCGTTGTCGCAGAAATGGCAACGAGCGAAACCTGAAGTTCCTGTGCCCAAGCCAGCGGGACACTGGCACAGATTGTATTGAACCATCCTGGTCGCGTTGCCGCAGTTGATGTCCATTATCCAGCAACAGATTCATATTTTTTACAGGAAGGTTATGACCGTATACATTATTATCCACCACCATTTTATGGAATTTATGTTGAGCCCTGGCTCTGGTATGATGGAAATCAACACGGTGGAATGGATTATTCCCAGTGGGAATCTATGATTGTTAATCGGATGAATCAACCTGCAGCGGTGACAATCCATCTTGATGGAGAATATTCTCCAGGGAGTAATTCCGGGACGATATATGCTACATTTATTAATGATTCAACCGCCACGATCAATGGCAGGGTAATAATTGTGATTACCGAAGATAGTCTATTCTATCCTGCACCCAATGGTGCGATGTGGCATTGTAATGTGCCCAGGGATTATATTCCGGATGATAGCGGTGTAACTGTATCAATTCCACCTAATGATTCTGTGACCATAACAATGCCCTTTACAACCCATCCAAACTGGAACAAATCACACTGCAAGATAAAGACCTGGATTCAGAATGATGAGATGCAACCTGATTCAACAAAAGAGATATGGCAGGGCGCAATGGTGAATCTTTTGGAACTCGGCATAAAAGAAGAACAGACCTCAGAGATAAAAGAAATTCAGGTTTTCCCCAATCCTTGCCTGAAAAATGGTTCAATTTTGTTTGTGCTTCCTGTTGAATCAGATTTTGAAGTTTCAATATATGATTGCGCAGGCAAACTCGTGAATAAATTTTCAGATAGAGCAAAGATGACAAGCTGGAATTTAAAAGACAATCGGGGTTACAAAGTTAGCCCTGGAGTATATTTTTACTGGTTTGTGTCAAAGAGATTTACAAAGAATGGTAAGATAGTAGTTGAATAAGAAGGAGGTGCGAAACGAAAATAATCTTTGTATATAAGTATTTCTTAAAGGAGGTATTATGAAAATATTTTTGGCAACCCTTGTAATGATTGGTTTAATGGTTGCAGGAAACTGGGTAAACAATGGAGATTTTGAGCAATCCCTTGACCAGGGCTGGACAACGACTTCAGGCGGGTCTAACATTACCATTGACCGTGAAACGAATTATGAGCCCGACCCGGATTATGAATTACTGGCACAGAAAGGTGCAGGAAGTGGATTTATAAAGATATCACAGACCATTGATATAACCACACCGAGTGAGTTTAATTTCTCAATAAAAGCAAAACTCTATGCATATGACAATAATGCGGATACTTTAACCTATGCAGCGACTGCTGTAATAATTGGCTACCGCTCAGCAACCGGCACACTCCTTGGTGAGACCAGAATCTGCCAGTTCACTCCACCCTGTCCCTGGCAGAATACCTCAACCTGCCATTTGATTTTTGTCAGTGATTCACTCTGGCATACCCATTCTTTCAACCTTCAAACTGAACTTGGCAATCTTCCTGGTGTGAATCCTGCAAATGTGAAGAAAGTTGAAATTGCCTTTTATGATACAACTGCCCATACTTGTTGAGGGGCTTCACAATTGGCGAAGGTCTTCGCCGACGATGTAAAGTTGAATTATACTGGAACCCAACCCTATCTAACATTCATAAAGTCAAAGGTCTATGATACAGGTGGCAATAATAATGGAAGGCTTGATCCTGGAGAAACGGCAAACATAACTGTCTTTTTGAAAAATGTTGGTGGTGTCAATCTAAATAATCTGAATACGGTCTTATCAACGACAAGTCCTTATATAACAGTAACCGATAATTCTGGATATTTTGGGACTATAATGATTGACAGCACTAAAGAGAATCTTTCCGACCCGTATGTAGTAAATGTAAGTTCTTCAACACCAATGGGGCATAATGCACAATTCTGTGTGATTGCAACACAGGGTTCTTTTGTGGATACTTTCTTCTTCAATCTTGTTGTTGGCTCATATCATTATCTTGTCTGGAATCCTGACCCAACCGCTACACCAGGTCAAACAATGCACAATATACTCACTAACCTTGGCTATAGCGGATTATATTCTACTACATTACCAACTACCGACCTTGGTGTGTATCGGGCAATTCTTGTGTGTGTGGGAATATATCCGAATAACTATGTAATTGGTGCATCGAGTCCTGAGGCAACAGCACTTGTGAACTATACGAATAGTGGTGGAAGATTATACTTAGAAGGTGGTGATGTCTGGTATTATGACCCGCAAGTAGGTGGTTATAACTTCTGCCCGCTCTTTGGGATTAGTGCAACTGCGGATGGGACAAGCGATCTGGGACCAATTCAGGGTCAGACAGGAAAATTCACGAACCAGATGTATTTCAACTATGCTGGTGAAAATAATTATATGGACCACATAAGCCCGAGTGGCACTGGTGCGTTTTTGATATTCACGGATGTTGACCAGGTGTATGATTGCGGTGTGGCAAGGGATGCTGGTACATACCGGACAGTTGGCATGGATTTTGAACTCGGTGCCTTAGTTGACGGCTCTGGTGTTTCAACCCGTGCTGCGTTACTGGATTCAATCCTCCATTTCTTTGGAATATTCCAGTTGCCGGTCTATGAAGAAAATGCACAAAAGGATATTAAGAATATCTCTTTTGAGATTTCACCGAATCCATTCAAGGAGAAAACGATAATCAGATTCATGATTCAGGATACAAAATACACGATGCAGGATATAAATTTGAAAATTTACGATGCCTCGGGTAGAATGGTGCGTGATTTTTCGCGGTTAACGGTAAACAGTGAACGGTCAACGATTATCTGGGATGGGACTGATGATGCTGGTCTTCGTGTTCCTTCTGGAGTATATTTTGTCCACATAGATTCTGGCGCGAAAAAGCATACTGAGAAGGTGATAAAGATTGAGTAATGATTATAAAAGGGGATGGGGTAAAATCCCATCCCCTAAAAATAAAAAATCGAGGTTTAAGCCTAAAAAGGACTTAGAAAGGAGGTAATATGATTAAATTTCGGCTACTCTGGTTTTTATTGATCTTTAACACTCTGGTCTTTGCCCAGTGGCAGGCAATAGGTCCTTATGGTGGTTATGTCCGTTCAGTCGTTGTCTCTTCTGCAAATGACAATATCGTATATGCTGGATCAAATGGAAGTCCGGCGATAATTGCCAAATCTACAAATGGTGGTTCTTCCTGGAATACAGTGGGCAGTATCCCGAATTCAATCTACTGTATGGCAATTGACCCAACAAATGATAATAGACTATACGCAGGAAGTGGTCATAATCTCTATCGCTCTACTGATGGTGGTGTGAACTGGTTGGGCACAAGTATGTCCAACAAATATATCTATGGCATTGCAGTTCATCCTTCAATTCCTTCTACTATCTATGCATCAGGAATGAGTTATACTGGAACAAAATGGGGGATTGCATTCTTTAAAAGCACTGATTATGGGGTAAACTGGACAACCACGGTTATTGACACCTCAGGAAGTTCAAATTATGGATTCTGTATTGCGGCTGACCGCACAAATCCAAATAATATCTATATCGGTGGTTATTCTTATGTTTCATCTTACATACCGAGGATTTACAAGACCACAAATGGAGGTGGTAACTGGGTTTACCTGTCAGCTGATACTCTGTTCAACAACGCTTACTACATCTATTCTATGGCGGTTCATCCAACAAATTCCAATATTGTCTATGCCGGGACATATTTAATTAAAAGGAATCTTCCGCTCAACCAATGGTGGACTATCCTGGACAAAAAATTCTTCAAATTATTATAACTACAGCATGGTAACGACTCCGGCATCTCCAAACATTGCCTATTGTGGTGGCTATAATGAGGTCTATAAGACCACAGACGCTGGTGCAACCTGGTTCTCTGCAAGTTCTGGTCTTAGTGGTTATTATATCTATGGTCTTGCTGTGAGCGCGAGCAATGGTTCTATTGTTTATGTGGGAAATAACAGGGGAATGTATAAGACGACCAGTGGAGGCACTTCCTGGGCCAATATTACCAACAATCTGAATATGGGGCAGATACTATCCTTTGCCAATGCACCTTCATCACCATCAACGATTTATACATCATTTGCTGAAGTCGGGGTATTCAAGACAACAAATTCTGGAACAAACTGGGTTCAATTACCCACACCGGTTGGTTGTGGAAATATCTGCGAATTCGCAGTTGCCTATAATAATCCTAATATTGTTTATGCATTAGAAGGGAGTGGTGGAGGGAATGCCGAGCTCTACAGGAGCACAGACGGCGGGTCCGTCTGGTCAAATGCTTTAGATGCCTATTACGCTGATGGTGGAGCAATGGCAATTGACCCTAATAATAGTTCAGTTATCTATACAGGTGGTTATGTCTATAATGGTTCAACATATGTTATGGCAGTATCAAAATCTACCAATGGTGGCACAGCCTGGGAAAGAGATACCCTGACAATAGATTATAGTATTTGCTACGCGCTTGCAATAGACAGAACTAACTCAAATGTAGTTTATGCAGGTGGGTATAATGGTTATCTGTTTAAGACCACAAATGGTGGTGTAAACTGGACTCTCTCTAATTCGGGTATAAGTGGAACTATCTATGATATCAAAGTGGGTTCAACCAAGGCAAATACTCTCTATGCCGGAACATCATCCGGTGTATTCAAATCGACCAATGCCGGAGCAAACTGGACAAATACTGGTTTATCAGCAAATGTCCAGGCAGTATTGATAAATCCTTCAAATGAGAATGAGTTTTATGCAGCAACGACTGCCGGTATATACAAAAGCACAAGTGGTGGTGGTGCCTGGACATTGATGAATAATGGACTATTTAATACAAATACAACATCGCTTGGGGTTTATCCCAATAACTGGCTCTTTTGCGGAACCAATGGCGCTGGTATGTATCGCTGGAGTTTACAAGTAGGCGCTGAGGAAATTGATGCACAAAATGATATCCAGAAGATTTCGTTGCAGGTTTCACCGAATCCATACAGGAATCACCTTGTGATTATATTCCAAATACCAGCACAAGGAGTAGCCAGTAGTCAGTACCCAGTAGCCAGTATAAAGATTTACGATGTCACGGGCAGAATGGTACGTGATTTTTCTCGGTCAACGGTAAAAGGTGAACGGTCAACGATTGTCTGGGATGGCACTGACGAGGCTGGCCGTAAACTTCCTTCGGGTATCTATTTTGTAAGGTTGGAAGAAGGTGAATTCAAAAAGACAGAAATGGTGATACTGTTAAAATAGAGTAGCGCGTTAAAAAGAGCGAGAGCAGATAAAAATAGGGGCAATTGAAGGTGAAAAAGGAAAAGGGCTCAAAATACGGATAGTGAAGCCGTACACCCTTGACAGGTGACATAATTTTAATAAAATGTTGAGAAAGGAGATGTTATGAACAAATTCTTAAAAATATGCCTTGGTCTTCTTACCGCCTGGGCATTTTTCACTCCATTATTTTCTGCCCAGCGGGTTGTGCTCTGCGAAGAGTTCTATCAGGAGACCTGACCCACCTGTCCTGCAGCCAGCAGTGTGCTGGACAATATTGTTATTCAATATCCAACCAGGATTGCCGCAATAGAAATGCATCTGCGTAGTGGTTATCCACTCTATTCTGCAGAGGCATATGCAAGGATGCAGTATTATCCAAGTTCAAACTGGTACACACCGAATTTAATCCTTGATGGAACACCCAGGGGAAGTGGTTATTCAAGCTGGCAGTCTTATATTGTCGCGCGAATGAACCAACCTGCACCGATGCGGATATCAATGTGGGGTTCTTATGGTTCTGGCTCAGGCACGTTATATGCCCGTTATCATAATGATTCTACTGCCTCAGTAACAGCCTATGTCTACTTTGTCATTACTGAAGACAGTTGTTATTATTCTGCACCCAATGGCGACCAGTGGCATAACCATGTGGCACGGGATTATGTGCCCAATCAGATTGGGCAGCAGGTAACTATCCCGGCAGGTGATTCAGTGACAGTTTCACAGGCATTTACAATTCAATCTGGCTGGAATGTGAATCGTTGTAAAATTGTTACCTGGATACAGAACAATTCTACACGCGAAGTATATCAGGCAGGATTTATTAAGATTACAGACCTGACCGGAATTGAAGAGCAGATCAGAGCATCAATCTCTAAACAGATTACGACTACACCGAATCCCTGTATCAATGGAACAGAATTTCGATTTAGTTTAAAACCCGGCGCTGAATACACGGTTCAAATCTTTAATGTTCTGGGTAGAGAAGTTCAAAGGTTAAAGGGAGTGAGCACTGGAAGTGACGAGATTCTAAAATGGAACTTGCAGGATAAAAACGGCAAATCTGTAAGATCAGGAATATATTTCTACAAATTCACAAGTCCAGAGATAAATACTACGGGCAAGATTGTAGTAAGATAAAAGATTGCTCAAGGAAATAAGATAAAATTTAAAAACAAAATAAATAAACCAGAAAAAAAAGTCCAGGGTATGGGGTCAATTTTCTCTTTGAAAGGAGGTGATCCAGCCGCACGTTCCCGTACGGCTACCTTGTTACGACTTAGCCCCAGTCACCGACCCTACCTTAATCCCGCG
>Ga0101945_1002047_pt1 | contig 15864 bp, 14 predicted proteins | sample DewCreD2012metaG_2_FD_75246 | JGI IMG/M metagenome (GOLD analysis project Ga0101945, IMG submission 75246) | Hot spring sediment bacterial and archeal communities from British Columbia, Canada, to study Microbial Dark Matter (Phase II) - Dewar... ... | reverse complement strand
CACCGCCACCCCTGCTGCCTCCCCCAAGGCCATCTGCAACGGAACCACCCGGGCGGAAAAGGCGGCCACGCTGTCAAACCCTGCCGCCTGGGAAACCACCAGGAGGTTTCGCAACTCCTGGGGCACCAGGCTCCGGAAGGGCACCCCGTAGGGTGCTGGGGTACCCAAAAGGTAAGGGGTTTCCCCCGGAAAGTAGACCTGGCCGTCCAAGGGGTACCCCCCTAGAGCCACGGCATCGGGAAAGGTCCGGCCCAGGAGGACCTCTTCAGCCTTAAGGCGGTAAAGGGCCTTCAGGTGGCGGCTTTCCCGGACGTAGAGGCTAGGGGCCACCCCGGCCAGGCGGGCGGTGCCAAAGAGGAGGGGATCCTTCTCCCGCAGGTAGGCCACCACCCGCTCGGCCTCGAGGGCCGCTTCCAGGCGCATGCGCTCCAGGCTCAAAGGATCCGCCCCCTCCACCCCGAAGAGGAGAAGGGCGTTGACCAGCAGGCTCCCGTCGTCCTGGCGGGCCAGGTTCAAGCCCCGGAGGGCATAGCGGCTGGGATCGGAGGGTAGGTAACCCCGCACCAGACTTCCAAAACCCCAGCCGCTCCTCCCCCAGGCCCCCGCCCCCGTACGCTGCACCTGGCCCTCGTAGTTGAGGGCCAGAAAGACGGCACCCCAGGGAACCCCCTCCAACCGGAAGACCAAGGTGGCCGCCATGCTCCTCTGGTCCAGACCCGTATCCTCCCTCCCCTGGGTGAAGCTGGCCCCGGCGCGAAAGGCGAGCTCCGCGGTATCGGTGGCATCCACGAAGTAGGGGGCCTGAACGGGGCCCTCGGGGATTGCCACCAGGGTCAGGCGGCCCGCTTCTACCTCCACCCGGTCCAGGGGCGCCTGCAACCGAACCTCCACCCCCGCCTCCCGGAGCATGGCCCATAAGGCTTCCTCCGCCCGCCTCACGTCAAAGGAAGGCTCCTGCCCGATACGGCGGTAGAAGTCACGAAAAAGCCCTCCCTGGAGGAGACCCTCTCGGTCCTTGGCCAGGTCCAGGGTAGCCAGCCACCCTTGAGTGAGGACCCCTCCTACCCCCCGCCCGGGTTCCAGGAGGAGGACCTTAAGACCCTCCTGGGCTGCAGCCACCGCTGCCGTCACCCCTTGGGGGGTAGCCCCGTAAACCACCAGGTCGTACTGGGCGTAGGCCAAGCCCAGGGAGAGGATAAAGGGAAAGAAGATGCGCAAGGCGGTAAGCATCTTGGCGAAAACCCCCGATATGGAATCAGGGCAGGCTTTGCTTGGCCTCCTGGTACTCGGCCACCAGCCGGACCACCACCTCCTTGGCGGAAGGGAGATCCCGAATGAAGGCCACCCCGTGCCCGGCGGAATAGACTTCCTTCCAGGCCTTGCCCCCACCCTGGCGGAAGCGCTCCAGGGATTCCCGGAGGAAGTTGGCGGGCACCCCGGTAACCTCCGGGGTGTACTGGATGTCCTCAGGAGTGGCCCTCAAAAGGGCTTCCTTGTACTCCAGGGGAGCCTCGGACTCCAGGGTGGCGATGAAGCGGGTGCCGATATAGGCACCATCCCCCAGGGCCAAGGCGGCGAGGAGCTGCCTTCCCGTGGCGATGCCCCCGGCGATGAGCACGGGCACCCCGAGTTCCTCCCTAAGCCAGGGCCCGAGGACAAAGGGGCTCACCATCCCGGCATGCCCCCCAGCCCCAGCGGCCACCGCCACCAGGGCGTCGGCCCCGGCCTCCACCGCCTTTCTCCCGTGCCTTAAACCCACCACATCGCACCAGACCACGCCGCCATAGGCCTTGACCCGCTCCACCACCCGGGTGGGGTCCCCCAAGGAGGTGACCACCAAAGGCACCCTTCGCTCGGCCACCGCCTCCAGGTCCTCCTCGAGGCGGGGATTGTCCTTAAGGATGAGGTTCACCCCGAAGGGAAGCCCTGGGGGAAAGGTCTCCAAAAACTCCCGAAAGCCAGCGTGGGTACGGAAGTTGAGGCTGGGGATGACCCCGATGGCCCCCGCCTCGGCCACCGCCTGAAGGAGCCTGGCCCCGGAAACCAGGAACATGGGGGCGGCCACGATGGGATAACGGATACCCAGCATGCGGGTGATGACGGTCTCCATGGGGGAGATTTTACCGGGTTCAAGGATAATCATGGGGTGGAACCGGAGCGCTCCCTAAAGCTCTCCATATGGGAAGGCGTCTTGGCCATCCTCTTCCTCAACTGGAGCACGGGGGTGATCGTCACCGGGTATGCCCTGGCCCTGGGCGCTTCCCCCCAAGCCTTGGCCCTTCTGGGAGCCCTTCCCTTCCTGGCCCAGCTCCTAACCCCCCTGGCCCTTTCCCTGAGGGGAAGCCGCAAGGCCCTGGCGGTGCGGCTCAACTTTTTGGCCCGGATGCTCTTCCTGCCCGCTACCCTGGCCGCCTTTTTGCCGGAAGGCTTGAGGGTGCCAACCCTTCTTCTTTTTGCCGGCCTCTCCCAGCTTCTGGCTGCCCCGGTGGGGGTCCTCTGGCTCTCCTGGATGGCGGACCTGGTGGCCGAGGAAAGGCGGGGACGCTACTTCGGCTTCAGAAACGCCCTCTTGGGCCTGGTGGGCACCCTGGGGAACCTCATGGGGGGTATGGTGGCCGATCGCCTTCCTTCACCCCTGGGCTACCAGGTTGTTCTCCTTCTGGGGGTGGGGGCCGGGCTTCTTTCCGTCTTGCTGCTCCGCCTCCAAAGCGAGCCTTCGGAATCCCCCGCCCCTCCCGCCCGAAAGGCTCTCGGGATCGCCTGGCAGGACCTGGCCTACCGGCGCTACCTGGGCCTGGTTTTTCTCTGGTACGGGGCGGTCATGGTGGGAGGACCCTACGTCATCCCCTACTTCGTACAGGTGGGTGGTCTCTCCATGACCGAGGTGGGTCTTTGGACGGTGATCTCCGCCTCAAGCGGCCTCCTCTTCGGACCCATGTGGGGCCGGATGGCGGACCGGGAAGGCCACAAGGCCGTCCTCTTCCGCACGGCCATGGTGGCAGCCTTGATGCCCCTCCTCTGGCTTTCGGGGTCCAGGGCCTTTCCCTGGCCCATATGGCTTTCCGCCCTTGCCGATGCCCTGGCCTGGAGCGGTCTCGGAACCGCCTTGGCCAATGCGGCCTTGGCCCACGCCCCCAGGGAAGCCAGAAACGGCTACCTGGTCCTCTTCTGGCTGGCCCTGGGCCTGGGAGGGCTTTTGGGAAGCCTGCTGGCGGGAAGCGCCGCCAGCCTGGGCCTGGGGCCAAGCCCTTACCACTTCCCCATCCTCCTTTCCCTAGCCTTGCGCCTTGGGGTGGCCCTCCGCTTACGTAGACTCTAACCCCTTGCGCCGCATCTCCCCCCAGACCCCCCGTTTCCGCCAGACCTGGAAGGTGGCGAGAAAACGCTCCCAGGCCAGGATCTGGCGGTAGCCCAGGCCCTCGAGGATCGCCAAGAGTAGGAGCGCCAGGCGGTCCCTTAGCCGGGGATAGCGCTTGAGAAGCAAGGTCTCCATGCCCACCGCCAGCTGGGAAAGAAGCACCCCGTAGGCCACGGCCAGGAGGAAGAAGAGGAAGGCAAACTCCGCACTGAAAAGGCCGAGGAGGTAGAAAACCGGGAAAAGCACATACCCCAAAACCTCCACCACCGGGGCCAGGGCCTCGAAGAGGACGAAATAGGGCATGGCCAAAAGGCCGAGCCGGCCATACCGGGGGTTGAAGAGCATCACCCGGTGGTTCCAGAGCACCTCCCATAGCCCCCGGTGCCAGCGGTTCCGTTGCTTCCTAAGGGTGGCCCAGTCCGCGGGCACCTCGGTGTAGCAGATGGGATCCGGGGTGTACACGATGCGGTACTCCCGCCCCTCCTCCCGGGCCCGGCGGTGGAGGCGCACCACCAGCTCCATGTCCTCCCCCACGGTGTCCGTGCGGTACCCCCCAACCCTCAGGGCCTCCTCCCGGCGGAAAAGGCCAAAGGCTCCCGAGATGATGAGCAGGGCTCCCATGGCGCTCCAGCCCGCCCGGCCCATGAAAAAGGCCCGGGCGTACTCCACGATTTGCATCTTCTCCAGAAAGCCCCGGGGAAGGTGCAGGGCCTCCACCACACCCTCCCGCACCACCGCCCCGTTTAGGGGCCGTATGGTCCCCCCCACGGCCAGGACGCGGTCGTCCTCCAGGAAAAGCCGGCTCGCCCGCAGGAGGGCCTGGGCATCCAGGAGGCTATCCGCATCCACGGCGCAGAAGAGGGGGTAGCGGGCCAGGTTGAGCCCGGCGTTTAGGGCGTCGGCCTTGCCCCCATTCTCCTTGTCCACCACGATGAGGTTGGGGTAGACCAGGGAGCGGTAGACCGCCCGCACGGGCTTGGTGGGAAGCGCCCGGCGGTAGACCCATTCCACCTCCACCAGGCGGAAGGCCTCCTTGAGCACCTCCAGGGTCCGGTCCTTGGGCCCATCCGCCACCACGATCACCTCAAACTCCGGGTAGTGCAGGCTCAAAAAGGAGCGCACCGAGTGGGCAATGGTCTTCTCCTCGTTGTAGGTGGGCACCAGGATGGACACGGGCAGGTAAGCCTCCCGTTCCAAAAGGTCCTTCAGGGAGAGCTCGGAAAGCTCCCGGGCGTAGCGGGCCACCATCCCTAGGCCGAAGAAGGCGAAGAGGGCATAAAAGAGGTTCAGGAGGGCGAAATACCACAGGATCACCACCTGGTACAGGAACAAAAAGTCCAGGAGAAGGTTCACGCCGCCACCCGCAACACCTGCTGGGCCATGGCCCGGCCAAAGGGGTCGGGGTGGCCCTCCGCCGCCCGGGCCAGGAATCCCCTATTCATCAGCAAAAGTCCTTCCGCCGCCGCCCGGCGCACGTAAAAGGAAGGGTCGGAAAGCGCCTTCCACAAAGCCCGCTGGGCCAGCTCGTTCCCGAGAAGGGCCATGAGCCGGGCGGCGTGGGCCCGCAAGAACTCCTGCTCGTCCTTCAAGGCCGCCAGCAAAAGCCCCTCGTACCCCTTGGGTGGGTAGCGCATGCGGTAAAGAGCCCGCATGGCGGCAGCCTTAAGCTCCGGATCCGGATGATCCAAAAAGGGAAGCACCCTCTCCGCCAACGCCACAAGCTTAAGCCTGCCGATGGCCTCTAAAGCCGCCCACACCTCTTCCCTTCCACCCCGGGAGAGGAGGGCCTCCACCACAGGCGTCGCCCGCTCCTCCAGAAGAAGGAGCACCTCCAGGAGGGCCCCACGGGGTAGGCCTGCCTCCAGGAGAGCCTCCGCCAGCCGTCCAAGCCCCTCCCCCCGGGCCACCCGGGCCCCCGCCCGGGCCGCCCCCAGGCGCAACACGGGATCCCGATGGGAAAGGTAGGGGAGGATGGCCTCCAGGGTTTCCGGCAAACGGGCCTGGGCCAGGGCATCCAAAGCCTCCAGCCGGGCAGGCCGGGAGGCCCACCGGCTTTTCAGAAGACGGATCCAGTGGGGATAAACCTGGCGGAGCCAGTCGGCTATCCGCTCGGAGAACTCCCCCTTGAGCATCTCCCGGAGGTTCAAAAGGGCCTCGAGGGCCGGGCGGGGCCAGGGAGGAGGCGGGGGCGGCTCCTCGTTGAAGAGGGCCTCGGTGAACCGGGCCAGCCAGTCCTCGTAAGCCTTGCGGTCCAAACGCTCCTTGCTGGCGGTGTAGGCGTGGTAGAGCAGGATGTACGCGGAAAGGAAAGTGAGGGCCAGCCCCGTAAGGACCAGGGCCTGGAACAGGGCCCGGTAGGCCACCGGCGAGCCGAGGAGGTTAAAAATCCGCCCCGAGAAGGCCACCACCAGGCCCCCAAGGGCCAGGGCCTCCAGGAACACCACCAGAACCACCAGGAGGGCATAAAGCCGCTCACCGCGCCGCCACATAGCGCTCCAAGCGCTTCAGAAGCTCCCCGGGGCTGAAGGGCTTGGTGAGGTACTCCTGGACCCCCAGGGCCTGGGCCTCGGCCACGCTCCGCTCCTGCTTCAGGCCGGAGAGAACCAAAACGGGGGTGTTCCTCTTCAACTCCCTTCGCAGGTAGCGCAAAAGATCCAGGCCCGAGCCGCCGGGCACGTTGATATCCAGGACCACCGCAGCCCAATCCTTACCCAGGGCCTCCCTGGCAGAAGCATAGTCCCCAGCGATAAAAACCTCGTACCCTGCCCGGGTTAAGGCGACTTGCAACAGCTTGGCCACGGTAACGTCGTCCTCAACCACCAGCACGGGCCTCATTCCCGCATCAAGGTAACCGAAGGGTGTGAAGGCCCTGTGAAAAACTACGGGGTACCCAGGACGCGGTTGAGGAGTTCGGCTACCTCGGGATGGGGACGAAGACGGAGCTCCTCCCGCAAAAGAACCCTGGCCTCCTCCCTTCTGCCCTGCTCCAACAAGGCCTTGGCCAGGGTAAACCGGGCCAGGGGGTAAGAGGGCTCCACCGCCAGGACCTGCCGGGCAAGGAGCTCCGCCTCCTTAACCCGCCCCAGGACCAGAACCACCTCGGCAAGCCCCCAGCGGGCATCCAGGTTCCCCGGGTCCCCGGCCAGAACCAGGCGGTAACTCGCCTCCGCCTCCCCGTAGCGCTTCATGTGGTAAAGAAGCCTGGCGTAGCGGACCCGGATGTCGGGGCTGTCCAGGAGGGCCAGGGCCTTCTCGTAAAGGGGCTTGGCCTCGCCGTGGCGGCCCTGCAGGTAAAGGGCGAAGGCCAGCTCGCCCAAGGCCTCCGCATCGTCCGGGAAAGCGGACACCGCCCGGCGCAAGAAGGCTTCCGCTCCGGCTGGGTCCTGGGGAAGCCGCTTCCTGCCCTCGTAGAAGCTTTTCCGCTCCCTGAAGGGCACCGGGTCCGAGGGGTAGCCCTCGAGGCCCACTTCATCCAAGGCCATGGCCCGCACCTGGCTCAGGCGGTCCGCCTGGGGCAGGTAGCGGAACAGGTTGCCCTCCACCTTGGCGGAAAGGACCACCGCCTCCCCGCTCCGCACCTCCACCCGGAAGGCCCGGGTCCCCCCAGGGCCCAGGAGGCGGAAGACCACCTCCCCCTCAGGACCCGGCACGGGGCGCACCAAGGGGGCAGAAAGAAGCTTCCGCCTCACCCCCTTGCCCAAGACCGCCCCTTCCCCGGCAGGAAGGGTCTCCTGCCCCAAGGCCGCCTTCCCCCGATACAGGGAAAGCCGGGCCCCGCCTTCCCGGGAAAGGCGGAGGTGGGTCCCGGTGGGCCGCACCTGGCCTTCCGGGGTGGAAAGGGCCAGGGGCAGGGGTTTTTCCCGCACGACCTCCACCCCTCCTCCTTCCAGGCTCACCTGCACCCTATTCCCCCCACCCCAAAGGCTCCGCCAGCGCCGGGCTTCCCCCTTAGCCTCAGGGCTAAAGGCCAGCTCCAGCCCGGGAAGCCGCACCACCTCCCCCGCCGGCACTCCCCCGAAGGCCTTGGAACCCAAGGGAGCAGGGAAGATGGGCAGGCGGGCCAATGCGATCAGGGCCACCATGAGGAGAAGCAGCCTTCCCACCGGGGCCCTTTGGCCCGGGCGGGGCCTGGGCAAGAGGAGAAGGAAGGTGCTTCCCTGGCCGAGCCGACTTCTCAGGCGCACCTCCCCCCCGTGGGCCTCGAGGACCCGCTTCACCAGGGCAAGCCCAAGCCCCGTCCCCTCCACCTCCCCCCGGGTGGAGGCCCGGTAGAAGGGTTCAAAGACCCTTTCCTGCTCCTCCTTGGGGATGCCGGGGCCCGTGTCGGAAACCGCAATGCCGTACTGCTCCGGGCCCACCAGAAGGCGCAACGCCACCCGCCCCCCTTCCGGGGTGTACTTGACGGCGTTGTTGACCACGTTGAGCACCGCCTGATACAGCCACTCCCGGTCCCCGTAGACCCAAGCCTCCCGCTTGGGCAGGATCAGGCGCAGGGCGATGCGCTTTCTTCGAGCCAGGGGGCGCATCTCCTCCGCCACCTGCAGAAGGAGGGCCTTCAGGTCCACCCGCTCGCTTCTCAGCCGAACCCCCTGGCCCAGGCGCAGGTACTCCCGGGCCTTGTCGAGGAGGTCCTGGATGCGCCGGGCGCTCTTCTCGGCAATGGAAAGAAGCTCCTTGGCCTCCTCCGGCAGGCCCTCCACCTCCAGGGTGAGCTCGAGGGCCCCGAGGACGCTCATAAGAGGGTTTTTGATCTCGTGGAGGAGAAGGCCAAGGAGCCTCGAGGTTTCCTCCTGGCTCTTCAGGAGGGCCAGTTCCCTCTCCCTAAGCTCCAAAACCTCCCGGAAGACCTTAAGGAGAAGCCGAAGCGCCTCCCTGACCTCTTGCGAGGGGGGTGGCCCCTCCCAGTAGAGGGCGATCTCGCCCTCCTCCCAAAGCTTCTCCCCCCTCAAGGGGCCTTCGGGAAGGACCTCCCCCCGGAATAGGACCTGCACCGGGTAGCGGCGGAGGACCTCCGCCAAAAACCCCAGGTCGGCGGGCAGGGCTTTTACCATCGGGGTAAGGCTACTCCAAGGCCTTGAAAGCCCTGTGAAAGGCTAAGGCCTTGGGGCCATCACCACCAGGAGAAGGGCGGGGTTGGCCGATTCGTTCCGCACCCCGTGGGCCTCCCCCGAGCGGGCCAAAGCCGCCATCCCCGGGACCAAAAGGGCCTCCTCATCCCCGATGCGCACCACCACCTCGCCCTCCAGAACGTAGTACACCTTATCGGAGCCCTCGTGGGCGTGCACCTTCTGGGCCTGGCCCGGAAGAAGGGCGTAGAGGTCAAAAAACATCTTATCCGAGGAAAAGACGGGGATTTTCGCCATCTTTTCCGGGTTGTACTGAACCAGACTCTTCAGGTCCTTGATCTCCATGCCCTCAAGTCTACTTGACGGGAAAGAGGTGGCGCACTAGACTAACCTTTGCGCGCCGGGGAGTAGCGCAGCCTGGTAGCGCACACGCTTGGGGTGCGTGTGGTCGTCGGTTCAAATCCGGCCTCCCCGACCAAAAGTCCCCGCCCACACGGGCGGGGTTTCCTCTTTGAGGACCCCTTGCGGTCCTGGATCCTCACCCTGGCACGGCTGGGTGGGGTAGTTTACGCCCGGCCCACGGTGCCCATCAGCTCAAACTTCTCCCGGATCACCTGCTTGAGGTAGTCCCGGCCCCTGCCGATGATCTTGCGGGGGTCGAACTCCTTGGGGTTCCCCATCACCACCTCGCGGATCCCCAGGGTCATGGCCAGGCGCAGGTCGGTGTCGATGTTGATCTTGGCGATGCCGTTGGGAATGGCCTTTTTGATGTCCTCGTCGTGGATGCCCGTGGCCTCCTTGAGCTCGGCCCCCGTGGCCAAGAGCTTCTCCTTAAGCCAGGTGGGCACCCCGCTCGCCCCGTGGAGCACCAGGGGGATGGAAACCCGCTTGCTGATCTCCTCGAGGCGCTTGTGGTCGATGTAGGGCCGGCCCTTCCCCTTGTAGGCCCCGTGGCTGGTGCCGATGGCAATAGCCAGGTAGTCAATGCCCGTTTCCGCCACGAAGCGCTCCGCTTCCTCGGGGTCGGTGAGGAAGGCCTCCGCCTCCGACACCTGGATGTTGTCCTCGATGCCCTGAAGCCGGCCCAGCTCCGCCTCCACGCTCACCCCCACCGCATGGGCCGCCTCCACCACCTTCTTGGTCTCGGCCACGTTCTCCTCAAAGGGATGGTGGCTGGCATCGATCATCACGCTGGTGAAGCCCGCCCTCAGGGCCTGCATCACCATCTTGAAGTCGGCCCCGTGGTCCAGGTGGAGGACCACGGGCACCTTGGTGCGGCTGGCCATGTCCTTCACCAGGTTAGCCAGGTTCTCCAGCCCAGCGTACTTCCTGGCCCCGTCGGAAACCTGGATGAAGACCGGGGCCCTTAGCTCGTCGGCCACCTCGAGGATGGCCTGGGTAATCTCCAGATTATTGGTGTTGAAGCTAGGAACCGCATAGCCTTCGCGCCGCGCCTTGTCCAAAACCTCTTTACCTGTCACCAAGGGCATAAAGCACCTCCTTTAGCTCCTTAAGGTTATCAGCCACAGGCCGCCCATTGAAAAGAGCGCTTCCCGCCACGGCCACATCCGCACCCGCCCGGTACACCTCGGCCACGGTATCCCGGTTCACGCCCCCATCCACCTCAATGAGGCAAGAGGGGTTCAGCCTATCCCGCATCTCCTTGAGCCGGCGAAGCCTTCCCGTGGAGGTGGGGATGTATTTCTGCCCCCCAAACCCCGGGTTCACGCTCATGAGGAGGGCCAGGTCCAGCTCAGGCAACAGGGGCTCAAAGGCCTCGAGGGGCGTGGCGGGGTTGATGGCAAGCCCCGCCTTCTTCCCCAGCTCCTTCACCTTCTGCACCGCCCGGTGGGCGTGCGGGGTGGCCTCGAAGTGGACGGTGATCACATCAGCCCCAGCGCGGGCGAAGTCCTCCAGGTACCTCTCCGGCTGCACGATCATCAGGTGCACGTCCAGGGGCAGGGAGGTCACCCGCCGCACCGCCTCCACCAGAAGGGGCCCGAAGGTAAGGTTGGGAACGAACACCCCATCCATCACGTCCAGGTGGATCCAGTCCACCCCTGCCGCCTCGGCTTCCTCGATCTGGTCCTTCAGCCTCGCCAGATCCGCCGTGAGGATGGAGGGCGCAAACTTGAGCATCCTTTCCCCCTAGGCCACCCGCAGGTGCCCCCGCTCGATGGCCAGCTCCCGCATCTTAACCAGATAGTAGGCGATGATGAGCTGGGTCAGGGCCAGGGGGTAGCTCTGCCCCGCCTTATCCCAGAAGGTACCCACCAGGCTGGGGTCGAAGTGCTGGGCGTGGTGGCCCAGATGGTCCCAGATGATGCGCTCAAAGGCCTGGGCCTGCTCGGGGGTCACGTTGCCGGTGATGTCCAGGATGTCCGCCTCCTTCCGGGTTTCCAGGCGGACCAGGGCCTCGTCCTCGTAGGCGGAGTGGAGCACCTCGGAAAGATCCAGGCGGGGCAGGGTGTGCTTGAGGGTGATCCTCACGTTCAGGGTGCTGGGGTTTTCCGGATCGTAGCCCGCAGGCCGGTAGAAGCGCACGATGATGTCCGCATGCTCCTTCTGCGGCCAGATAAAGGCCCGGGAGTCGGGCATGCGCCTTTCGATGTCGGCGATGACCTCCTCCGGGGTGTAGCCCCGCTTGGCCACATCCCGCTTCACCTTCCACTCCCGCCTGAGTTCCTCCTCGGGGTCCAGGTAGACGGTGAGGTGGTAGCGGCTCCTCAAGGCCGGGGAAAAAAGGGTAAGGAGCCCTTCCAGGATCACCACCCGGGGGATAAGCCTACCCTCCTCTTCCACCGCCCGGGGGGCAGGGATGTATACCGGCGGGTCAAAGGTACCCGTGGAGTGGTTGTACACGGGCTTCAGGATGGGTTCCCCCTCGGAAAGAAGCCTCACGTGCTGCTCCATGATGTCCATATAGTTGCACTCCGGGTTCAAGGGGGTGATGCCCAGCTCCTTGCGCTGCTTGCGGTCGTACTTATGGTAGTCGTCCACGCAGATGTTGGTGGTGCGCTCCACCCCCAAAAGCCGGGCGATCCCCGCAGAGATGGTGGTCTTCCCCGCCCCGGAGTCTCCGGCAATCCCTAACATGAAAGGCCTATGGGGCATCTTCCTCCTCCTTTTCCTCCTCCCTAAAAACCGAGCTGGCGTAGATGTCGTCGGCGGTGATGGTCATGAGTTCCTCTGGGGTCACCGGCCCCGCCTTCTGGTAAAGGCGGTAAGCCTGCCTGAGCTTGAAGCGGTCCAGGGCGTTGCGCACGCTCCGGGCGTAGGCGAAGTTGGGAAGGCGCATGCGGCGTTCCAGGTACTCCAAGAAGGCCTTTTCCGCCTCCTCGGTGAAGCGGTAGCCCTGCTTCTCCAGCATGAGCTTGCCGATCTGGAAGAGCTCCTCGGCGCCATAGGGGGGAAACTCAATGTGGTGGGCGATGCGGGAGCGCATCCCCGGGTTCAAGGCGAAGAACTCCTCCATGCGGTCCTTGTAGCCCGCCAGGATCACCACCAGGTCTTCCCGCTGGTTCTCCATGACCTGGAGGAGGATCTCAATGGTCTCCTGGCCGTAGTCCCGCTCGTTTTCCGCCCGGTAGAGGCTGTAGGCCTCGTCGATGAAGAGAACGCCCCCCATGGCCCGCTTCAGGACCTCCTTGGTCTTGGGGGCGGTGTGGCCGATGTACTGGCCCACCAGGTCATCGCGGCTCGCCACCACCAGGTGGTCGCGGCGGATGTAGCCCAGCTTGTGCAGGATGGTGGCCATCCTCAAGGCCACCGTGGTCTTGCCCGTGCCCGGGGGGCCCACAAAGGCCATGTGCAGGGTGGGGCGATCGGCGGTAAGCCCCAGCTCCCGGCGGAGCTTGTCCACGGAGAGGTAGGCGGCGATCTCCCGGATCCTCTGCTTAACCGGCCTAAGACCCACCAGCTCCCGCTCCAGGGTTTCCAGCACCGCCTCGATCTCGGGGTTCTTGACCACCGCCAGGTTTTGGCCTTGGGTTTCCTGCATAACCCTCCTTGATTTAGCTAAGGGGCCCCGGGCACGGCCGGGACCCCCAGACCCTTGGGACTACTCCTGGTAACGCTCGCCTTCCGGCCTCATGGTGGCGTAGGCCTCGAGGGTGTACTTGAGCCTGCGGCCATCGCTCCAAAGCTGCCGGTGCAGGCGGAAGCCAGGCTCCTTCTTGGGCCGGTGGGCGATGAAGGAGACCCTTTGCGCCTGCCACATGGGGGAGGGGTCGTAGCCGTTGATCTTGATGTAGTGGTTGGGGAAGGCCTCGCGGCACTTCTGGAACTCGTACATGGCCGCCGCCGCATCCTCCAGGTCAAACATGGGGAGGCCCCACATGTTCCAGTACACGTTGTAGGGGCTGGGGTCGTCGGTGTACTCGATGGCAACCGCCCAACCGTTTCGGATGATGTACTCGATCTGGGCCCGGATCTCCTCGTCCGTGAGATCGGGCAGGTAGGAGAAGGTACCTTGGGTGATCCGCATCCTCACACGCTCCTTTCCTCGTCAGTTGCTGGGGGTGGGCAGGACATCCGGGGTGTCAGTGGAGGCAAAGTCAAAGGTGACGCTGCCCCAGGTGTCCAGGGCCGCCGCCAAAGCCGGGGAGTGCTGGGCCGCCTTCTTGAGGATCTCGGGGCCTTCCGCCAGGATGTTCCGGCCCTCATTGCGCGCCTTCACCATGGCCTCGAGGGCCACTCGGTTGGCGGTGGCTCCCGCTTGGATGCCCATGGGGTGGCCGATGGTGCCGCCGCCGAACTGGAGCACCACATCGTCCCCGAAGAGGGAGAGGAGAAGGTGCATCTGCCCGGCGTGGATCCCCCCAGAGGCCACGGGCATCACCGCGGGCAGGTAGGCCCAGTCCTGGTCAAAGTAGATGCCCTTCACGGGATCCGCCTTCACGTACTGCTCCCGGAGGATGTCGTAGTAGCCCCGCACCAGGTTGGGGTCCCCCTCCAGCTTGCCCACGGCGGTGCCGGCATGGATGTGGTCCACCCCCAGCATCCGCATCCACTTGGCCAGGACCCGGAAGTTAATGCCGTGGTTCTTCTGGCGGGTGAAGGTGGCGTGGCTGGCCCGGTGGAGGTGGAGGATCATGCCGTTTTTGTGGCACCAGTTGGAAACGGACTGCAAGGCGGTGTAGCCCATGGTGAGGTCCACCATGACGATGATCGCGCCGATCTCCTTGGCGAACTCCAGGCGCTCGTAGACATCCTCCATGGTGGCGGCGGTCACGTTCATGTAGTGGCCCTTGCGCTCCCCCGTGACCTGCTCCGCCTTCATCACCGCCTCCTGGGCGTAAAGGAAGCGGTCCCGCCAGCGCATGAAGGGCTGGGAGTTGATGTTCTCGTCGTCCTTGGTGAAGTCAAGGCCTCCCGCCAACGCCTCGTAGACCACCCGGCCGTAGTTCCTCCCCGAGAGGCCCAGCTTGGGCTTCACCGTGGCCCCGAGGAGGGGGCGGCCGTACTTGTTCAGCATGTCCCGCTCCACAGGGATCCCGTGAGGAGCCCCCTTAAAGGTCTTGAGGTAGGCCACGGGGATGCGGAGGTCCTCGAGGCGGAGGGCCCTCAATGCCTTGAAGCCGAAGACGTTCCCGATGATGGAGGAGGTCATGTTGGCGATGGACCCCTCCTCAAAAAGCGCCAGGTCGTAGGCGATCCAGGCGAAGTACTGCTCGGGATTCCCCGGCACGGGCTCCACCCGGAAAGCCTTGGCCTGGTACCGGTCCAGGCTGGTCAGGCGGTCGGTCCAGACCACCGTCCAGGTGGCGGTGGAGGACTCCCCAGCCACCGCCGCCGCCGCCTCCTCGGGCTCAATCCCTGGCTGGGGAGTCACCCGGAAAAGGGCAATGGTGTCCGTTTCCTTGGGCTCGTAGTCGGGCTGCCAGTAGCCCATCTGTTTGTACTCCACCACCCCACCCTTCTTGTACATGGCCTTTCTATCCGTCATGCTTCCCTCCTAGTAGGCCACGGGGCTGATGCCCCGAAGCTTTTCAAGCTGGTGCCAGGCTTCCACCTTCCTCAGGGTGCGGGTGGCCCCGCGGATCACCAGGCTTTCGGTCCAAGCCCGGCTTTCCCCGTAGCGCACCCCCCTCAAGAAGGGCCCATCGGTGATCCCGGTGGCGGCAAAGTGGGTGTCCTCGGCGGCGCAGAGCTCCTCGAGGGTGTACACCCGATCCAGGTCGTAGCCGGCATGGACCACGTTCCAGCGCTCCTCCTCGCTTTGCGGGTCCAGGCGCATCTGCATCCCACCCCCCAAAGCCCGCACCGCCACCGCGGCGATCACGCCTTCCGGCGTGCCCCCGGTGCCCATGAGAACATCGATGCCCGTGTCGGGGAGGACCGCAGCCAAGGCCCCGCCCACATCCCCATCCGTCTGCAAGCTGATGCGAGCCCCCGCCAGGCGGATCTCCTCAATCAGGCGCTGGTGCCGGGGTTTGTCCAGGACGAACACCGTGAGCTCCCGCACCTCCTTCTTCAGGGCGCGGGCGATCTCCTTCAGGTTGTCGGCCACAGAGGCCTTGAGATCGATGGCCTCCTTAGCCCCGGGCCCCACCACCAGCTTGGCGGCATAGAAGGCCGGACCCGGGTTGAAGAGGGTGCCTTCCGGGGCAGCGGCGATCACGCTGATGGCCCCCGGGCGGCCCAGGGCGAGAAGCCTCGTGCCCTCCACCGGGTCCACGGCTAAGTCCCAGAGGGGACCTTCCCCCTGGCCCAGAACCTCTCCGTTATGGAGCATGGGAGCCTTATCCTTCTCCCCTTCCCCGATCACCACCCGGCCGCGGAAGTCCAGGCTGTTGAGGAGAAGGCGCATGGCCTCCACCGCCGCCCGGTCGCCCCCTTCCTTATCCCCCCGGCCCACATAGCGGGCGGAGGCCAAGGCAGCCGCCTCCGTGGCCCGCATCAGGTCCAGGCCTAGGTTGCGCGTGGGCATAGCCATGCGCTTACCTTAGAGGGGGGGTTTTATTATTGCAATCATATGTTTTCGGGCATACCATAAGCCCATGCTCATATCTAGAAACGCTAAACTACCGAACCCCGCCGCATTACGGGTCTTCGTCACGGTGGTGGAGGAAGGAGGAGTAGGCCGGGCAGCCTTGGCCCTGGGCATTACCCAGCCGGCGGTGAGCCAGTACCTGAGGGCCTTGGAGGAGCAAGTGGGCCATCCCCTCTTTGAACGCCGGGGGCGGCATCTGGTGCTTTCCCGGGTAGGAGAAACCCTCCTGCCCGAGGCAAGGCGGGTGGTGCAGGCTTTGGAGGAGTTCCAGCGGGTCTCCCAGGCCATGGGCCGGCTGGAGCTGGGGGAGGTTACCCTGGGAGCCGCCACCACCATGGCCACCTACGTGCTTCCCCTTTTCCTGAAGAACTTCCACGACACCCACCCCGGGGTGAGGGTATACGTGGAAAGCGGCTCCTCCGAGCGCCTGGCGGAACGCCTGCTTA
>Ga0101945_1002040_pt1 | contig 15894 bp, 15 predicted proteins | sample DewCreD2012metaG_2_FD_75246 | JGI IMG/M metagenome (GOLD analysis project Ga0101945, IMG submission 75246) | Hot spring sediment bacterial and archeal communities from British Columbia, Canada, to study Microbial Dark Matter (Phase II) - Dewar... ... | reverse complement strand
GAGGGATGGTCCGTACCTGCTCCTGAGGGGCCTGGTTCGCCTGCTCAACTATGAAGTCACCCAAGAACTCTTGAAGCAGGCTAAGGGAGGGCGAGGAAGGAGTTTTGGGTAAAGCCCTGCTACTACCGGGCCTACCGCTTTGGCCGGCCCGAGGAGCTCAGGGAAGCCGCCCGGCAAGGCTCCTTATGCAGCCGCCTTTACCTGGCGGTGAAAGGTCTCTGCCCGTGACCATGGAAACCCTGGTTCTGGTCAACCTGTTCCACGAGCTGGCCCTGAAAGGGGAAAACCGCCCCTTTTTCCTGAGGAAGGCCAAGGCCCATGTAAAGGAGGCCCTTAAGGGCACGGCGGCCCGGTTGGAGGCGGAGTGGCCCATGGCCCTCCTCTTCCGCCTGCCCCAGGAAGCCTGGCCCGAGGCCAAGGAACGCCTGAAGGACACCCTGGGGGTGGAGGGCTTTGCCCGGGTCCTGCGCACTCCCCCGGATCTAAAGGCTCTCGAGGCTGCCCTGGAGGAAACCCTTGCGAGGGAACGCTTCGAAAGCTTCCGCATCACCGCCAAGCGCTCCGACAAGACCTTCCCCCTCACCTCTCCCGAGATCGAGCGCCTTCTTGGAGCCTTCGTGAAGGAGAAGACGGGAGCCAGGGTACAGCTCAAGGGAGCGGAAAGGGAGTTGGTGGTGCGCATCCTGCCCAACGCCGCCCTTTTGGAGGTGGAGCGCCACCCGGGACCGGGAGGGCTTCCCCCCGGGGTTTCCGGAAAGGTGGTGGCCCTCCTTTCCGGGGGGATTGACTCCCCCGTGGCCGCCTACCGCCTCATGCGCCGGGGAGCGGAGGTGGTCTTGGTGCACTTCCACCCCTTCCCCCTTCTCTCGGGCCAGAGCCGGGAAAAGGCCAAGGCCATCGCCGAACGCCTGGCCCGCTTCCAACACCGCATCACCCTCCACCTGGTTCCCTTCAGCGAGGTGCAGCGGCAGATCATCCTCGAGGCCCCCAAGGCCTACCGGGTGGTCCTCTACCGCCGCTACATGCTCCGCATCGCCGAGGCCATCGCCAAGGAGGAAGGGGCCTTGGCCTTGGCCACCGGGGACAGCCTGGGCCAGGTGGCCTCGCAGACCCTGGAGAAACTCCATGTGGTCAACCAGGCAGCCACCCTTCCCGTCTTCCGGCCCTTGATCGGCTTTGACAAGATGGAGATCAAGGCGGAGGCGGAGCGCATCGGCACCTACGCCATCTCCATCCTCCCCGACGAGGAGTGCTGCACCCTTTTCGCCCCCAAGCACCCCGTGACCCGGGCCCAGCTTTCCGTGGCCTTGGAAACGGAAAGCCGTTTGGATACGGAAAGGCTCATCGCCTTGGCCCTCGAGGGCCGGGAGGTGGTGCGCTACACCTGGCCGGGGCAAAAACCCCTACCAGAGGCTCAGGAGAAGGCCCCTATAATGGAGCATGGACCTCTTGACGGCTAAAGCCCTCCTGGAAAGGGGCGAAACCACTCCCTTGGCCCTTTTGGAGGAAGCCCTGGAAAGGGCCCGGGCCTTCCAGGACCGCAACGCCTTGGCCTACCTGGACGAGGAGGGAGCCAAGGAGCAAGCCAAGCGGCTTACGGAGGAGCTAAGGCAGGGGTACTTCCGCGGACCCCTACACGGCATCCCCCTCACGGTAAAGGACCTCTTCCCGGTCAAGGGCATGCCCACCCGGGCAGGAACCCGGGCCCCCCTCCCTCCCCTTCCCGAGGAGGCCCAGGCGGTAAGGCGCCTGAGGGAAGCCGGAGCCCTCATCTTCGCCAAAACCAACATGCACGAGGTGGCCCTGGGCATCACCGGGGAAAACCCTTGGACGGGCCCGGTGCGCAACGCCTTAGACGCAAGCCGCCAAGCCGGGGGAAGCAGCAGCGGAAGCGCCGTGGCCGTGGCCTTGGGGATCGGCCTCGCCTCCCTGGGCTCGGACACGGGAGGGTCCATCCGCATCCCTGCCGCCTTCAACGGGGTGGTGGGCTTCAAGCCCTCCTACGGCCGGGTAAGCCTGGAAGGTGCCTTGCCCCTCTCCCGCTCCACCGACCACGCGGGGCCCATCGCCAAGACGGTGCGGGACGCCCACTTCCTCACGGAGATCCTGGCCGGGGAAAGCATCCCCCTCGAGGGCCCGCAAAACCCCACCTTCGGCGTACCCCTGGACTTCCTGGAGGGCCGTCTGGGGGTGGAGGTGCGCAGGGCTTTCCAGAGGCTTCTAGAGGAACTCCCCTCCTTGAGGGCCGAGGTAAGGGAGGTATCCTTACCCCTACCCGGGGTCTATGAGGTCTACACCCGTCTGGTGCGCTACGAGGCAGCCCGCATCCACGAAAAAGCCTTAAGGGAACATCCGGAAGGCTTCTCTCCCCAGGTGCGGGAGGCCCTTATGGCCGGGCTTTCCCTCACGGAGAAGGATTACCGGGATGCGGTGGCGGAAAGGGAGACCCTGCGCCTCCAGTTGGTGAAGGCCTTAAGGGGGGTGGACGCCCTCCTCCTCCCCGCCCAGCCCCTTCCTGCCCCCCCTTTGGGCACGGAGGAGGTGGAGCTGGAATCGGGCAGGAGGAGCCACCGGGAGGCCTTCATCACCCTCACCCTGCCCTTCAGCCTCCTCGGGGTGCCCACCCTAACCCTCCCCTTCGCCCGGGTGGAGGAGATGCCCGTGGGGCTCCAGGTGGTGGGGCCCTACGCGGAGGATGGCCGGGTGCTGGCCATTGGAGGCTGGCTCGAGGCCCGGCTAAAGTAGCGCGTAGAGCAGGCCCAGGGTCAAGAGGGTAAGGGGTAGCCCCAGCCGAAGATGCTCCATGAATCCTATCCTCACCCCTTCCCTTCCCGCCCCCTCGGCCACGATGAGGTTGGCCACGCTGGCCAAGAGGGTCAGGTTCCCCGCCAGGGTGCTTCCCCCAGCCAGAAGAAGCCAGTCCCTGGGCTCTTGCACCAGGGGAGCCAGGAGCAACACCGCAGGCACATTGGAGATGAGAAGGGAAAGGAGGGTGGCGGCCAGAAGAAGCCCTAAAGGCGTGGTGGCCAAGGGCACAAGAAACTCCGCCAGGCCCAGCCTTCGTACCCCCTCGGTGACCATGAAGAGGGCGGCGAACATCACCAGTAGCTCCCAGTCCACCCGCAAGAAGTAGCGCTCAGAGCGTAGGCGGCGGGTGAAGAGGAGGATGCCTGCGGCCACCAAGGCCCCCTGGGCCATGGGGTAGCCCAGGAGGAAGGCCAGGAAAAGCCCAAAGGCCACCCAAAGCCCCTGGGCCAACAGGGGGCGGTGGAGCCGGTAGCGCAAGGGGGGGATGGGGGGAAGGGGCTTTAAGGAGCGTACCTCGGGGTAGAGGAGGGCCAGGAGAACCACCTGAAGCCCCAGGCCCAGCAGGGCCACGGGCCAAAGGGCCGAAACAAACCCCAGGTAGGAGATGCCGGATAGGCTCGCCACCACGATGTTCTGGGGGTTCCCCGTGGGGGTCATGAGGCTTCCCGTGTTCACCGCCGCCATGAGGGCAAGGAGGTAGGGCACGGGGTTCAGGCCCAGGCTCCGGGTTAGGGAGAGGACCAAGGGGGTAAGGAGAAGGGCCATGGTGTCGTTCAGGAAAAGGGCGGAAAGGAACCCGCTTCCAAAGGTAAGAAGGAGGAGAAGGGCAAAGGGAGTCCTGGCCAGACCCAAAAGCCTCTCCGCCGCAAGGCCAAAGAAGCCCGCATAGCCCAGATGGGCGTTCAGGACCATGATGCCGAAGAGGAAGGTGAGGGTTTGGGCGTCCAGGGCCTGCCAGGCCTCCCGGAGGTCCAAGACCCCGAGGAGCACCAGAAAGCTCGCCCCCACCAGGGCCACCCCCGCCCGGTTCATGCGGTAGCCGGGAAGCCCTCCCAGGGCCAGGCCCAGGTAGGTGAGGAGGAGTACCAGGAGGCTAAGCCCCTCCCGTATCTCCTGGGAAAGCTCCATACAGTTTCTCCTCCAGCCGGGCCTTCACACGAGGCCACTCCTCCCGCAGGATGCTGTAGACCACGTCGTCGCGGAAACGGCCATCCGAGAGAAGGCGGTTCCGCCGCAAGACCCCTTCCCGCACCGCCCCCAAGGACTCTAAGGCTCTTTGGCTTCGCAGGTTCAAGGGGTCCACCTTAAACTGCACCCTTTCCGCGAGGAGCACCTCGAAGGCGTGGCGCAGGAGGAGGTACTTGGCCTCCTTGTTGGCGGGGCTTCCCCAGAAGGGTTTGAAGATGAGGGTACCGATCTCCAGCTTGCGGTTTTGCGGATCCGGGGCGATGACGGAGATCCGCCCAGCCAGCTCCCCTCCCAGGAAAACGGCCCAGTTAACCCGGCCAGGCTCGGAAAGAAGGGCCTCGAGGTGAGCCCTTAGGTCCTCCGGCCCCCTTACCCTATGGCTCATGTGGCGGTAGACCTCGGAGTCGAACTGGGCTTGGAAGCCCGGAAGGTGGGAGAGGGTTAGGGGCTCCAAGCGGACATACCGGCCCTCGAGGCTCTGGGGAAAGGACCACATAGGCTCATTATGCTGGGGTTTGTGGAAACCCTGAAGGAGCTTCTTTCCCTCCTCCACCTTCCCCACCGGGGAAGCGCTACCCCCCTCGAGGCCGAAGCCTTCCGCCGCTTGCGCACCTTTTTGGAAGAGCGGGGCCACCGGGTCCAAACCCTTCCTTTCCGGGGGGTCAGAAGCTACGGGTGGGAACTTCTCGGCATCAGCCTCCTCCTTGCCTTGGCTCCCCTTTCCCCTTGGCCACCCCTTCTGGGAGCCTTGGCCTTTTTCCTTTACTTCAACGGGTTTAGGCCTTGGAGCTTCCTTCTAGACCGGCATCCCTCGCAAAACCTCCTCGCCTGGAAGGGGCAAGGGGAAAAAGCCCTTCTCCTTATGGCCCACGTGGACACCGCCAAGACCTTTTTCCTCTACCACCCGCAAAGGGTTCGCCGCTTCCGGGAAAGCTTCCTCCTGAACGCCCTACTCGCCTTCCTGTCCCCTCTTCTCGCCCTCACCCCCCTCAGGTGGCCCATAGGCCTCTACTTCCTCATCCAGGCTGCCCTCCTCCTCCACCGGGAGCTAGGGGCTCCTTACGTGGAGGGGGGAAACGACAACGGAAGCGGGGTAGCGGTGGCCACGGCCCTTTTCCTGGAAACCAAGCCCCCAGAGGGCTGGCGGCTCGGCCTCGCCCTCACGGGTTGCGAGGAGGTGGGGGCCCTTGGGGCCAAGGCCCTGATCCCGCATCTTCCCCCAGGCACCCTGGTCCTTAACCTGGACAACGTGGGCCGGGGAGAGCTTTTCTATGCGGAAGGGGAAGGCATGCTCCTTTATGTTCCCTACCGTGGAGCGCTCTTGGATGCGGCCCGAAAAACCCCAGGAGCCCGTCCCCTCCGCTACCGCCTGGCCTACTTCGACACCCTGCCCCTGGCGCAAAGGGGCTTTCCCTGCCTTTCCCTGATACGGCTGGAACAGGGGGTGCCTCCCGAGTGGCACTGGCCCACGGATACCTTTGCCCGTTTGGACCAGGGAGCCCTCGAGGGCACCCTGCGCTACACCCGCACCCTTTTGCAAAGGGTCTTCCACGGGGTAAGCTCTTGACAAATGTTCCGCGTGGGCATCCTGACCGTATCCGATAAGGGCTCGAGGGGGGAACGGGAGGACACCACCCACCTGGCCATCCGCGAGGCCCTAAAGGAAGGGCCCTTCGAGGTGGCGGCTTACGAGATCGTCCCCGACGAGCCTCCCCTGATCAAGAAGGTCATCCGGCTTTGGGCCGACCGGGAGGGCCTGGACCTCATCCTCACCAACGGGGGCACGGGCCTGGCCCCCCGGGACAAGACCCCCGAGGCCACCCGGGAGCTACTGGACAAGGAGGTGCCGGGCCTTGCCGAGCTCATGCGCCTTAAGGGCCTGGAGAAAACCCCCATGGCTGCCCTTTCCCGGGGCCTCGCGGGGGTAAGGGGAAAAAGCCTCATCCTGAACCTGCCAGGAAGCCCCAAGGGAGCCCGGGAATCCCTAGAGGCGGTGCTTCCCGTCCTGCCCCATGCCCTAAGCCTCATCACCGGCAAGGCCTGGCGGGAGGGGCACCATGAGTAGGGTTCCTGAAGCCTCGGTCTTCCTGGTGGTGGATGAGGCCAAGAGAAAGGCCCGGGAGAAGGGGATCCGCCTCATCGACCTCTCCATCGGCTCCACCGACCTCCTGCCCCCTTCCGAGCCCCTTCAGGCCCTGCGGGAAGCCCTTTCTGACCCCAGCACTTACGGCTACTGCCTGAAAAGCTGCACCCTTCCCTTTTTGGAGGAAGCCTCCCGCTGGTACCAAGGCCGCTATGGGGTACGCCTGGACCCCAGGCGGGAAGCCCTGGCCTTGATCGGCAGCCAGGAGGGCCTGGCCCACCTTCTTCTGGCCCTCACCGAGCCCCAAGACCTCCTCCTCCTGCCCGAGGTGGCCTACCCCAGCTACTTCGGCGCTGCCCGGGTGGCCTCCCTAAGGACCCACCTCATCCCCTTGCGGGAAGACGGCCTGGCGGATCTCTCCCGGGTGCCGGAAAGCATCTGGAAGGAAGCCAAGGTCCTCCTCCTCAACTACCCCAACAACCCCACGGGGGCCCTGGCGGACTGGGGCTACTTTGAGGAGGCCTTGGCCCTGGCGGAAAGGCATGGGCTTTGGCTGGTCCACGACAACCCCTATGTGGACCAGGTCTACCAGGGGGAGGCCCCCTCCCCCCTGGCCCTTCCCGGGGCCAAGGAACGGGTGGTGGAGCTCTTTAGCCTCTCCAAAAGCTACAACCTGGCAGGCTTCCGCCTGGGCTTCGCCCTGGGGAACGAGGAGGCCATAGCCCGGCTGGAAAGGGTGAAGGGGGTCATGGACTTCAACCAGTACGCCGGAATCCTGCGCATGGGGATCGCCGCCCTTAAGACCCCTAGGGAGGTGACCCGGGGCTTCGCCCAGGTCTACCAAAAGCGGGCCCTGGGAATGGCGGAAGCCCTTAAAGGGGTGTTAGACCTCCTCCCTCCCAGGGCCACCATGTACCTCTGGGGGAAGCTTCCCCAGGGGGTGGATGACCTGGAGTTCACCCTAAGCCTGGTGGAGCGGGGCGTGGCCGTGGCCCCGGGGAGGGGGTTCGGCCCTGGGGGAAGGGGACACGTGCGGATCGCCCTGGTGCAACCCATGGAGACGCTACAGGAAGCCGCCCGCATCCTGCGGGAGGCCCTGGACTGATACCACCCTACCCCGGCTTCGCCCGGTGGGGTGGTGTTACTGCCACCTTTCCTCCGGGGGAAGCCCCAAAAGGGCCCGCTTCACCTCCCCCACCAGGTAGAGGCTCCCCGCCACCACCACCCGGTTCTCCAGGGTGAAGGCCCTTTCCACGGCCTTTAAGGGTTCTTCCTCCACCAGGGCCCCCGGGAAGAGGGGGAGGAGGGCCCTGGGGTCTTGGCTTCTAGGAGAGGCGTAGCGGGTGAGGACCACCGGCCCCAACCCCTTAAGGGCCTCGGCCATGGCCCGGTGGTCCTTCTCCCGGCTGAAGCCCAGGACCAAGGCGGCAGGCAGAAGCCCGTGGAAGCGAAGGGCTTGCCGCAAGGCCCAGGCCCCTTCCGGGTTGTGGGCCCCATCCAGGAGAAGCTCCCTCCCCCCGGGCCAAGGAAGGCGCTCCAGCCGCCCCGGGTTCTCCGCCCGAAGGAGGCCCTTTTCCACCGCCTCCCAACCCGCCCCAAGGAGCCTTCCCGATACCGCCGCCAGGGCCAGGTTTTCCGCCTGGTGGGGGCCAAGAAGCCGCGTGCGGAAGGTCCTCTCCTCCCCCCGGATCCGCAGGCGGAAGGCCAGGCCCTCTCCCAAAGCCTCCACCCCGAGAAGGGAAAACTCCTCCCCCAAAACCCAAAGGGGGGTGCCCATAGTCCGGGCCCTCTCCCGAAGCTCCTCTAGCCCCTCCCCCCTGGCGGCGGTGAGGGCCGGCACCCCCTTGCGGAAGATCCCCGCCTTCTCCCGGGCCACATCCCTCAGGGTGGGGCCCAGGATCTCCAGGTGGTCGTGGCCGATGTTGGTCACCACAGAAAGCTGGGGCTCCGTGGCGTTGGTGGCGTCAAAGCGCCCCCCCAGGCCCACCTCGAGGACCGCAAACTCCACTCCTTCCCGGGCAAAGTGGAGGAGGGCAAGGGCGGTGGCCACCTCAAAGAAGGTGGCCTCCAAGGATTCAGCCTGGGGACGGATCTCCTCCAGAAGGGAAAGAACCGCCTCCTGGCCTATGGGTCGGCCCTGGATGGCCACGCGCTCCCGGAAGTCCACCAGGTGGGGGCTGGTGTAAAGCCCCACCCTTAAGCCCGCCTCCTCCAGGATGGCCGCCAGGGCCCGGGCCACGGTCCCCTTACCGTTGGTTCCCCCAACGAGGGCCACAGGGTAAGCCTCCTGGGGATTCCCCAGGCGGGCAAGGAGAGCCAGGATGCGCTCCAGCCCCGGCTTCACCCAGCCCTGCCGGGCGTAAAGCCAGGCCAAGGGTTCCATCAAGATGGCCCTCCGGGCCGACCTAGCCCTTAAGGGCTGCCTTGCAGGTGGGGCAGAGGCCCTTGTAGGTGACCTCCACCTCCCTTACCTCCAGCTGGGGGTAAGCCTCCTGGACGGAAGTGAGGAGGTCGGGAAGGTCCACCTCCAGATCCACGATGGCCCCGCACCCCTGGCAGACCAGGTGCAGGTGGGGGTGCAGGTTGGCGTCGTAACGGGTGGCCTCCCCCGCCTTGGTGATGGGGATGAGGTAGCCCTCCTCCACCAGGGCCTCGAGGGTGCGGTAGATGGTCCCCAGGCTCACCTTTGGCACCACCTTGCGCACCTCCTGGTAGATCCAGGCGGCATCGGGGTGGTTGTGGGCCCTCTTCACCACCTCCAAAACAGCCTTACGCTGGCGGGTCAAGCGCTTAAGCGCCATCTACCCCACTATACCCTAGGCCGGGGGAAAACTCCAGCAAACCTATCGGGTTTGGGCAAGAATCTCCCGCCCTCCCTGCTCCAACACGTCCTGGGCCAGCTCCAACCCCAGCTCCTCGGCCTCGGAGGCGTCGCCTTCGATCTCCGCCCGGATGAAGCTCTTGCCGTCGGGGGTGAGGACCATCCCCTCGAGGAGGAGGGTGCCGTCCTCCGCCACCTGGGCCAAGGCCCCCACCGGGGCCAGGCACCCAGCCCCAAGGCCCTTCAAAAAGGCCCGCTCCGCCCGCACCCGGTCGTGGGAAGGATGGTGGTGAAGGGCGTAGCAGAGCTCCTCCGCCAGATCGTCCCCCTGGCGCACCTCCAGGGCCAAGGCCCCTTGGCCGGGAGCGGGAAGCATCACCTCGGGTTCCAGGAACTGGTCGATGCGGTTGCGCAGATCCAGCCGGATGAGCCCCGCCGCCGCCAGGATGATCCCGTCATACTCTCCATTCCCCAAGGCAGCCAGCCGGGTGTCCACGTTGCCCCTCAGGTCCTTCACCACTAGGTCCGGGCGGTAGGCCAAAAGCTGGGCCTTGCGCCTTATGGAGCTCGTTCCCACCACAGCGCCTTCAGGGAGGTCCTCGAGGCGCTTATACACCTTACCCAAGAAGGCGTCCCGGGGGTCCTGCCTGCGGGGTATGGCGGCGATCTTGAGCCCCGGGGGTTCCTCCGTGGGGAGGTCCTTCAGGGAGTGCACGGCGATGTCGATTTCCCGGGAAAGAAGCGCCTCCTGAAGCTCTTTGACGAAGATGGCCCGCTCCGTGGGGCTCGCCCCCTGGTCCCCCCGGGTCTTGATGGTCTTCACCTTGAACTCCGCCTCAGGCCAGCTTTCCTTAAGACCCTCCACCACAAAGCGGGTCTGGGCCAGGGCCAAGGCGCTGCCCCGGGTTCCCACCACGATGACGCGCATACTTTCCCATACTACACGAGAACCCGGGGCCGGCCACCCCCTATTCCAAGGCCAGGCCCAAAGGATCCTCCAGAAGCTGGGCCAGATAGCGGCAGAAGCGGGCTGCCTCAGCCCCATCTATAAGGCGGTGGTCGTAGGTGAGGCCGTAGGGCATGATGAGGCGGGGCTGGAAGGCTTCCTTCTCCGGATCCCACACCGGCTTCATCTGGGAACGAGAAACCCCTAAAATGGCCACCTCCGGCCAGTTCACGATGGGGGTGAATCCGGTGCCGCCAATCCCCCCCAGGTTGGAGAGGCTGAAGGTGCCTCCCTGCATCTCCTCCGGCGTGAGCTTCCGCTCCCGGGCCCGTTCGGAAACTTCCTGAAGCTCTTTGGCCAGGCGCAGAACCCCCTTTTGGTCCACATTCCGGATCACCGGCACCAGGAGGCCATGGGGGGTGTCCACCGCTACCCCGATGTGCACGTAATCCTTGTAGATGATCTCCCCCCTTTCCACATCGATGGAGGCGTTGAACTTGGGGAAGGCTTTCAGGGTCAAGGCCAGGGCCTTGAGGAGGAAGGCGGTGAGGGTGAGCCGAAAGCCCCTTTCCTCCGCCCGCTTGGCGTAGCGTTTTCTTAAGCCCTCCAGCTCGGTGATGTCCGCCTCGTCAAAGTGGGTGACCATGGGCACCTGGGCCCAGGCTTGAGCCATGGCCCTCAAGGTGGCCTTGCGAACCCCGCTCATGGGCTCGGTGCGCACCGGACCCCAGCGGCTGAAATCGGGGAGCCTGGGAGTCGGGAGGGGGCTTATGGCCTCCGCCGGCAGGGAAGGGGGAACCTGGCCCGCGGCCCGCCTCACGTCCTCGGCGGTGATGCGCCCCGCAAGGCCTGTACCCCTCACCTGACGAATGTCCACCCCGAGCTCCCGGGCCAGGCGCCGCACCGAGGGAGCCGCCGGGATGAGCCGGCCTTCCTCCTGCCCTGCCGGGGCCGGCGAAGGGCTGGGGGCTTTTGAAGGAGGTGCTGCCTGGACCTTCTCCTCCCTGGGTGGAGGGGGCACCTCCTGGGGCGAGGGAACCCCCACCTCCCCAGCCTCCAGCTCCAGGAAGGGTTGCCCGGGACGCACCTCGTCCCCTACCTTCACCAAAACCCGCTTCACCACCCCGCCCGCCTCGGCAGGGACCTCCATCACCGCCTTGTCGGTTTCCAGTTCCAAAAGGGGGTCCCCCGGGGCCACCCGGTCCCCCTCCTTCACCAGCACCCCCACCACCGTGGCGGCGCTCACGTTATCGCCCAGTTCGGGAAGCCTCAGCTCCATCTTGCCCTCCAGAATACCCCCTTACCTCCTGTGAGGCGGAGTCTCCAAAAGCTCGAGCCCAAGCTCCTTCCGGGCCTTGACCAAGGTCTTAGCCGGCACCTTGCCCTCCTCGGCCAAAAGGGCAAGGGCCGCGTAGGCGATGTGCCGGGCATCCACCTCAAAGAAGTCCCTTAGGGCCTCCCGGGTATCCGAGCGGCCAAAGCCATCCGTGCCCAGGGCGCAGAAGGGCCGGTCCAGATACCCTCGTATGAGGTTAGGCAGGGCCTTGAGGTAGTCGGTGGCGGCCACCACGGGGCCCTCGTGACCCTCCAAAACCTCGGCCACATAGGGCTTACGGGCCTTCCCCAAAAGCCTCCGTTCCCTTTCCGCCTCTATGGCGTCCATGTAGAGGGCCTTGTAGCTGGTGGCGCTCCACACATCCGCCACCACCCCGTAGCCCTTAAGGAGCTCCTGGGCCTTCACCGCCTGGGGCAGGATGGGCCCCGAACCCAGAAGCTGCACCCTGGGGCCCTCCCCCTCCCCCGGACGGAAGAGGTAAAGGCCCTTGAGAATCCCCTCCTTCACCTTCTCCCTGGGCTCGGGCATGGGGGGGTGGGGGTAGTTCTCGTTCTCGATGGTGATGTAGTAGAAGACATCCTCCCCCTCCCGGTACATGCGCCTAAGGCCGTCCTCGAGGATCACGGCGAACTCGTAGGCAAAGGCGGGGTCGTAGGCCAAGAGGTTGGGGGCGGCCAGGGCGTAGATGTGGCTCTGCCCGTCCTGGTGCTGCAAACCCTCCCCCTCCAGGGTGGTCCGCCCGGCGGTGGCCCCAAGGAGGAAGCCTCTGGCGCGTTGGTCGGCCGCCGCCCAGACCAGGTCCCCGATGCGCTGGAGGCCGAACATGGAATAGGTGATGAGGAAGGGAATGGTGGGGATGCCCCAGTGGGCGTAGGCGGTACCGGCGGCGATGAAGTCCGCCATGGCCCCCGCCTCGGTGATGCCCTCCTCCAGGATCTGGCCTTCCTTGCTCTCCTTGTAGGCGGTGAGGGTGCCGGCGTCCACGGGGATGTAAAGCTGTCCCTGGGGGGAGTAGATGCCCACCTGGGCGATCAGGGCCTCCATGCCGAAGGTGCGGGCCTCGTCGGGCACGATGGGGACGATGAGCTTGCCGATCTTGGGATGTCGGAGAAGCTTGGCCAGGATGCGCACGAAGGCCATGGTGGTGGAGATCTCCCGCCCCCCCGTGCCCTCGTAGAACTCCTGGAAGAACTCCTCCCCCGGCACCTCGAGGCCCCCGGTAAACCGCACCCGGCGCTCAGGGACAAAGCCCCCCAGGGCCTTCCTGCGCTCCAGGAGGTACCTCACCTCGGGGGAGTCCGGCCCCGGGTGGTAATAGGGAAGCTCGGAAAGCTTCTCCTCCGGAACGGGAATGCCCAAGAAGGCCCGGGCCTCCTTCAGGTCCTCCTCGGTGAGCTTCTTCACCTGGTGGGCCACGTTCTTGGCCATGGCCGTGGGCCCCATGCCGTAGCCCTTGATGGTGCGGGCCAGGATGACCACGGGGCTTCCCCGGTGCTCCACCGCCGCCTTGTAGGCGGCATGGATCTTCACCAGGTCGTGCCCACCCCGGCTCCGGGTGAGCTCATCCAACTCCTCGTCGCTCATGCCCTCGATGAGCCGCTTGAGCTCGGGGGTGTTGAAGAAGCGCTCCTTGAGCTCCTTGGCCCCGAAGGCGGCGTACCGCTGGGACTCCCCGTCCACCAGGGCCTCAAACCGCCTCAGGAGGTGGCCCTCCTTATCCTTGGCCAAAAGCCGGTCCCAAGCAGAGCCCCAGACGATCTTGATCACCCGCCAGCCCGCACCCCTATAGAGCCTTTCCAGCTCCTGGATGATCTTGGAGTTGCCCCGCACCGGCCCGTCCAGGCGCTGCAGGTTGGCGTTTACCACGAAGATGAGGTTGTCCAGGTTCTCCCGGGCCGCCAGGTGCAAGGCCCCCACGGTTTCCGGCTCGTCGTGCTCCCCGTCCCCCAAGAAGGCCCAGACCTTGGCGCTGCTCCTGGGCTTCAGACCCCGGTCCTCCAGGTAGCGCATGAAGCGGGCCTGGTAGATGGCCTGGATGGGGCCAAGGCCCATGCTGACCGTGGGAAACTCCCAGAAATCCGGCATCAGCCAGGGATGGGGGTAACTGGAAAGCCCCCGGCCACCCGGAACCGGAGGGTGCACCTCCCGGCGGAAGTTCTCCAGGTCCGCCTCGCTTAGCCTTCCCTCCAGAAAGGCCCTGGCGTAGATGCCGGGGGAGGAGTGGCCCTGGAAAAAGACCAGGTCCCGGTCCAATCCCGCCTCGGGCCCGCGGAAGAAGTGGTTGAACCCCACCTCGTAAAGCTCGGCGATGGAGGCGTAGGTGGAGATATGCCCCCCGATCCCCTCCGCCTTCTTGTTGGCCCGGGTGACCATCATGGCCACATTCCAACGGAGGATGTTGACGATGCGCCTCTCCAGCTCGAGGTCCCCGGGATAAGGGGGTTCCTGCTCCTTAGGGATGGTGTTCAGGTAGGGGGTGGAGAGGCGGTTTTGAGGGGAGAAGCCCTGGAGGTAAAGGAACTCGTCCAGAAGGCGCAAAAGCTCCTCCACCCTGGCGAAGCCTTCCACCCGGAGCACGTACTCCAAGGACTCCCGCCACTCCCGGTTTTCCTCCTCCCTGAGCCGGGCCATTTCCTCTGGGGAAAGGGCCTCTAGGGCCTGCCTGAGCACATCCGCATTCACCGCCGTCAACCTCCCCCCTTTTGCGCAAAACTACACTACACCGACTCCTTTCCCAGTCTGGGGCAGACGGGGCCCTTTGTCCAATAGAAAAGCCTGGGGCGTGATGATAAGCTAACCTTATCATGGACCTGCGCCGCCTGCGGCTTTTCCTTCTTCTGGCCGAGGAGAAAAACTTCCACCGGGCGGCAGAGAAGGCCTACCTCTCCCAGCCCGCCCTTTCCCAGCAGATCCAGGCCTTGGAGCAGGAGCTAGGGGTGAAGCTCCTGGAACGCAGGCCCTTCCGCCTTACCCCGGCGGGGGAGGTGCTGGTGCGGGAGGGCCGACAGCTTCTGCAGGAGGTGGAGGCCTTAAAGGCCCGGGTGCGGCGTGCGAATCGGGAGGAACTCCGCTTCGGGGTGCCGGAAAACCTCCTTCCCGACCTCATGCCCCTTTTGGACCACCTGCGCCGGGGCTTAGGCCAACCGGTGGAGATCCTGGAGATGCACACCCCCGAGCAGGTAAAGGCCCTTAAGGAGGGCCAGCTGGACTACGGCCTGGCGGGGCTTAGGGTGGAGGACCCCGTCATCGGCCAAGAACCCCTCCTACAGGTACCCATCGTGGTGGCCCTGCCCGAGGGGCATCCCTTGGCCTCGAGGGAACGGGTGCCCCTCAAGGCCCTCAAGGAGGAGCCCTTCCTCCTCCTCCCCAAGGAAACCCTCCCCCCCCTTTACGAGGCCTTCATGGAGGTGTTCCGCCGGGCGGGTTTCACGCCCCGGGTGGCCCGGGAAGTGGCCCGGTTTTCCCAGGCGGTAAGCCTGGTGGCCGCCGGGGTAGGGGTCTACCTCACCCTAGCCCCTTACCGGGTCTTTCCCCATCCCGGAGTGGTGCTCAAGCCCCTAGAGGAGGAGGCTGCCTTACAGGTCTCCCTCATCTACCGCCTCACCCCTCCACCCCCTAGGCTTTTGGAGGTGCGGGAACTCCTCAAAGCCCTGGTCCTCTAAGCCTGCAGGCCAGGGGCATCCGCCTCCCCCCAGGCCAGCTCCACCAGGCCGATAAGCTCCTCCACCGGCAGGCCGTAGTCGCGGGAAAGGCGCGTGATCTCGTGCCCAATCCTTCTCAGGTGGGCCAGCTGGGAAGGGCTGGCCTCCTGTGCCAGATCCAAAAGCCAGGAAAGAAGGGTTTCCGCTTCCTCATCGGTGAGGCCTTCGGTCAGGGCCTCATCCTCCAGAAAGAGTGCCGCCGGGTCCTCCCTCATCGCCTCCTTAGTATCTCCTCTTGCCGCACAAAACCCAACCTGCGGACCAGGGCCTCGAGGTAAGCGGGATCCTTGGCCGCCTTCACCTCGGCCTCTAGGCGGGCCACCCGGGCCTCCGCCTGACGCAGGGCTTCCTCCAGCCTGGCCCGCTCCCGGGCGAGCTCATACGCCCTAATCCCCTCTTGGCCTAAAAGGAAAAGGGCATGGGCCAAGCCCAGGGCGAAGACCAGGTGCAGGATACGGTAGATGGGCCGGTCCAAGATGGACCCATTATACCGCGGACGACCCCTTCCCCTGGGATCCCCAGCCCCCCTGGATAAGGGGCACGGCGTGATGAAACAAATCCGGAACTCCATCCAAACTTGGGGAGCAACACCTAGGGAAAACCCTTCCCAAAAGGGGAGGGGTAGTCTATACCATCCTTCGGCTATTTTAGGTGTTGCATTTGCACATAGCCTGTGTATACTGGAACTGGAAGGAAGGAGGAGCCATGCCAAGGATGAGGGAAAAGGAAAACTACCGGGCGCGGCTAAAGGCGGTTGGTCTCAGGCACACCCTGCCCCGCGAGCGGATTCTAAGCTACCTAGACCGCAAGAACGTCCACCCCACCCCCGAGGAGCTCTACAACGGCCTTAAGAAGCGGGGCTACGACATCGGCCTCTCCACCGTATACCTGAACCTCCACGTCCTGCGGGAGCACGGCCTCATCTACGAGTTCCGCGACCCCAAGGGCCTGACCCGTTACGACGGCTACAACGAGCCCCACGTGCACCTAGTCTGCACCTCCTGCGGGAAG
>Ga0101945_1002015_pt1 | contig 16126 bp, 12 predicted proteins | sample DewCreD2012metaG_2_FD_75246 | JGI IMG/M metagenome (GOLD analysis project Ga0101945, IMG submission 75246) | Hot spring sediment bacterial and archeal communities from British Columbia, Canada, to study Microbial Dark Matter (Phase II) - Dewar... ... | reverse complement strand
TTCATATTGACTCCTGGGGTTGGGTTTGGATGTAATGTTAGATCAATTTGCGGTAGGAATCAATAGGGGAGTTTTTGGAAGCCTTGATTTTAAAGGCTTTTGGCATTATTGAACAATCACTTAAATCAAAAAGGAGGGGAATTTTATGACCATTAGCAAATGGATCACTGCAGGGACAGTCCTTAAGATGATGGCCATGCATTATCCTGATAAGCCAGGAGCTGGAGATAAGTTCAGAAAGATGACCTTCAAGGAATGGAATGAGAGGAGTTGTCGGTTAGCAAATGCCTTGAACCAATTAGGTGTAAAGAAGGGAGATCGATTTGCCATTCTGGCCTATAATTGCGTGGAGTGGATGGAGATCTATGCAGCCTCAGCCAAGGGAGGACAGGTCACCGTTCCGATTATGTTTCGTCTTGCCGCTCCAGAGATCGAATACATTATCAATCATTCAGAATGTAAAGCCTTCTTTGTCGCCAAGGAGTTTGTTCCATTGGTCAACTCCCTCAGGGGCAAGCTTCCTACCATTCCTCCAGAGAATTATGTCTACTGGGGGGATGAAAATGTCCCCGAAGGCTACCAGTCTTATGAAAAATTGATTGCCCAGACCTCCCCTGAGGAGCCCGACGTGGTAGTCGATGGAGAGGATATATGGAATTTGATGTATACCTCTGGAACCACAGGAAAACCGAAGGGGGTTGTGAGAACCCATGAGAGTAATATTTCCCAATATATCTTAAATGCGATGAACATGGGATTAAAGCCAGATGATTGTGTCATGCTGGTTATGCCCATGTGTCATATCAACTCTATCTTCTACTCCTTTACCTATACCTACGTGAGCGCAAGGGTCTTCGTTTATAATATGGTCAGCTTCGATCCTGAAGACCTGTTAAGAACGATTGAAAAGGAGAGGATCACCTTTACCTCTCTGGTTCCCACCCATTACATTATGATCCTTTCGCTCCCTGATGAGATTAAAAAGAAATATGACGTAAGTTCCATACGACAACTCCTTATATCTTCAGCTCCTGCCCGAAGGGATACGAAGTTGGCGATCATGGACTATTTCAAAAATGCAGAACTCTGGGAAGCCTATGGATCCACAGAGGCAGGTTTGGTGACCCTGCTTCGGCCAGAAGAACAGTTTAAAAAATTGGGGTCCATTGGGAGAGAAATCTGGGGAACCGATCGGATCAAGATCTTAGATGAGAATGGGGTGGAGGTGCCGGATGGTCAGGTCGGAGAACTCTATTCTCGCACTCCCCATGTCTTTAAGGAATACTGGAAAGATCCAGAGAGGACCAAAGCCGCTTTTAAGGGAGAGTGGTTCTCTGCTGGAGATATGGCCTACAGGGACCCAGATGGCTACTATGTCCTGGTCGACAGAAAAGCCAATATGATCATCACAGGTGGGGAGAATGTCTTCCCATCCGAGGTGGAAAACGTGATCGGATCCCATCCTGCGGTCAAATATGTGGCCGTCATCGGCGTTCCTCACGAGAAATGGGGTGAAGCGGTAAAGGCGGTCGTAACCTTAAAGGAGGGAATGAGTGTCACCGAGAAGGAATTGATTGACTATTGCCGTGGAAAGATTGCCGGGTACAAGATTCCGAAATCAGTAGATTTCATTAAGGATGAAGAAATGCCCATGACCCCTACAGGCAAGATCCTCCATCGAATCCTCAGAGAAAGATATGGAAAATGGAGCGATGTGCGATAAACTTCTCTAAGCATTAAAACGATTGACACCAGGCCCAGGACGTATTTCCTGGGCCTGTTTAATTTTTTCATCCCCTTGAAAAAAATAAAGCAATAGGCTATGTTTCTGAAGTCCAAGGGATTCTTAAAGATCCCTTGGTTTCATTTTGTCTCTCCCTGATAGATTTCATCGGATGAGGAGAGAAGGTTTCGGGTTGAACCTAGATGAGAAAAAGCCTCAGATGGAGATTGATCCTCTATACGGCCGTTACCCTCTTTGCCGTGCTTCTGTTTCTTCCCACGGTGGTTTCTGAGCTTCCCTCCTGGTATTTTAAAGTGATCCCTACCGAGAAGATTCATCTGGGTCTGGATTTACAAGGTGGGATGCATCTGGTCCTGGAGGTGGAAGCCGAAAAGGCGGTGGAAAGTTATCTGGAACGGATTAAAAATAATCTCCGTGAGGAGCTGCGAGACAGAGGAATTCCAGTTGGAAAGCTCGAGAGAGAGAAGAATAACCAGATCGTCATGGAGGTTTCGGGAGATAAAGAGAAATGGGAGAAACTCATCAGTCAACGCTATGGTATCCTTCAGGAACTCTCCACTACCCCTCTGGAGAAAGGGATCTGGAGGGTGACCTTTGTTCTTGACCCTCGTCAGGTTGAACAGGTTAAGAAGAATGCCATTGATCAGGCCCTTGAGACCATTCGAAATCGAATCGATCAGTTTGGAGTCTCAGAGCCTGAAATTACCCTCCAGGGAGTCGATCGTATCCTTATCCAGTTGCCCGGGATTCGAGACCCCCAGAGGGCGATCAACCTCATCGGTCGCACCGCCCTATTAGAATTCAAATTGGTCGATGAAGAAGGAAACCTGGAGGAGGCTCTAAAAGGAAACATCCCTGAAGGGTCCATCATTCTCTATCAGAGAGTGGTGGATCCAAAAACAGGAGGCACGAAGAAGATCCCATGGCTTCTCAAAGAGAAGACCTTGATGACAGGAGAGGTTCTGAAGGACGCCCGGGTGGCCATTGATTCTCAATTTGGGGAACCCTATGTGGCTCTGGAGTTCGATGATATCGGGGCAAAACTCTTTGAGCAGATCACCGGGGCCAATGTGAAAAAGAGATTGGCCATTATCCTGGATGATAATGTCTATTCCGCTCCTGTGATTCAGGAAAAAATCGGTGGAGGAAGGGCCCAAATCACAGGCCGATTCGATATGAAGGAGGCCAGTGATTTAGCCATTGTCCTTCGCGCAGGGGCTTTACCAGCCCCTGTGAAGATCATCGAACAGCGAAGCGTCGGTCCTTCCCTTGGGCAGGATTCCATTCGGAAGGGAATCTTCTCCACCATTGTGAGCGCTATTCTCATTGTCCTCTTCATGATTTTTTACTATCGAGGAGCAGGGGTGATAGCCAATATCGCTCTTATCCTAAATGTGTTGTTTGTGTTGGGAGCCCTGGCTATCTTTCGGGCCACCCTCACCCTTCCTGGCATTGCAGGTCTGGTCCTATCGATCGGAATGGCAGTAGATGCGAATATTCTGATTCACGAGCGAATCAAAGAGGAGCTGAGATGGGGAAAGACGATTCGAGCGGCCATTGAACAGGGGTATCATCGCGCCTTTGTGACCATTATCGATTCCAACCTGACCACCCTGATTGCCGCTCTTTTTCTCTATCAATTTGGAACAGGTCCGGTTCGGGGATTTGCCGTGACCCTTTCGATTGGAATTCTGGCAAACATCTTTACCGCCGTCTATGTGACTCGCTGGGTATTTGATTTTCTTACCCTTCGATTGAAGGTGAAACGATTAAGCATATAAAAGGACTTCGGAATGGAAATCATTCCTCCCAACGCTCGTTTTGATTTCATTGGAAAGAAGAAATATACGTTTTGGATTTCTATCCTTGCTATCCTTGTGAGTTTAGGTTCGATCTTTCTCCAAGGAGGATTGAGATACGGAGTCGATTTCGCTGGCGGAATTCTCATCCAGGTGAGATTTTCAAAAGGGGTAGAGATCTCTGAAGTTCGTCGGGCTATGGAAGAGATTGGATTGAAAGATGCCATGGTCCAGAACTTTGGAGAGGAGAACGAGTTTCTCATTCGACTGGAAAAGAGTGCTATGGATCTGGAAGAGATGTCCAAGAAGATCCAGGCTTCTCTTCAGGAACGATTCAAAGAGAAAGCCTTGGAGATTCGCAGGGTCGAGGTCGTTGGTCCGAAAGTCGGAAAGGACCTGAAACGGAAAGCCCTTTGGGCGATCGGGCTTTCCTTTTTAGCCATGTTAGTCTATGTGGCCTGGAGATTTAAACAGGTTTCCTACGGGCTTGGAGGAATTGTTGCTCTCATTCATGATATCATTGTGACCTTTGGTGCCATTTCGATTGCCCGCCTGGAGTTCTCCCTCTCCTTGATGGCCGTGATTTTGACGATCATCGGATTTTCTATCAATGATACGATTGTCATTTTTGATCGGGTGCGAGAGAACATTAAGAAGATGAGAAAGGAGTCGCTCGAGAATATTTTCAATACGAGTATTAATGAGACCCTTGGCCGAACGATTCTGACTTCTGGGACGGTCATGATGGTCGTCATCGTTCTCTTTTTCTTCGGGGGACCTGTGATCCATGATTTTGCCTTTACCCTGATGATTGGATTGATTTCAGGAACTTATTCCACCATTTATGTGGCAAGTCCGGTCGTCCTTTTTTGGAATCGCCTGATCAGTAAGAAAAGAAAGGGCTGAAAAAAGTGTAACCCCTCACTGAAGGGTGGAAATAAATTTAAGCCCGACAGGAGTATTTCCAAAACCCATAGAACGCGGATGGATGGAATATAAATAGATCCTACGAATCGAGCCATCGTAGAAATGGGGTTCTGATTAAAACAAACCAAAGTAAGGATTTCTATGGGCCATTAAAGGTAGCCGCACCATGGGTTTCTCCAATACCCCTTTCGGGCTTACTCCCCGACTGAGTGAGGGATTACAAAAAAGTAGAACCTTTTCTTGACATAAATGGAATTAATATATTAATTAATAAAATGATGAAGACGTATCAAGCAAAAAAAGAAGAAATAGAGCGGAAGTGGTATCTGATCGATGCCGAGGGGAAGGTCTTGGGCCGACTGGCAACAGAGGTGGCCAAGATCCTGAGGGGAAAGAAAAAGCCTATTTTCACCCCTCATGTGGATACTGGGGATTTTGTGGTGGTGGTCAATGCAGAAAAAGTCTCCTTAACGGGAGACAAGAAAAAGAGTAAGAAATATTATCATCATACAGGATACCCAGGGGGGATTCGGGAGATTACGGCTGAAAAGCTTTTGGCTAAAAAACCCACAGAGCTCATTTTGAGGGCGGTCAAAGGAATGCTTCCAAAGAATAGCCTCGGAAGAAGAATGCTTCGTAAATTGAAGGTCTATGCTGGGCCCACGCATCCCCATGAGGCTCAGAATCCAATACCGATCCAAATTTAGAGGAGAAAGAGAAGGTGCCAGAGACGTTTAGCGCGACCGGGAAGAGAAAGACTGCTGTGGCCAGGGTATGGCTTGAACCTGGAGAGGGAAGGTTTGTGATCAATGAAAAGGCCCTGCAGGAATATTTTGGAAGAGAGACCTCCCAACTGATTCCCCTTCAACCTTTTGAGCTAACAGGTTTGAAAAATCAGTTTGATGTAAAGGCCACGATCAGTGGGGGAGGGGTCTCCAGTCAGGCTGAGGCCCTCCGTCACGGGATCTCAAGAGCCCTCCTTCAATATAATCCTGACTTAAAGGATGTTCTAAAAAAGGCTGGTTTTTTGACCAGGGACTCGAGAGTGAAGGAACGAAAGAAGTATGGAAGGCGGGGAGCCCGTAGGAGACCCCAATACTCTAAACGATAAATCATCACACCCCTGGCAGAGAAGCCATCAGGGAGGGAGGTCACTGAAAGACCTCCTTTTTTATTTTCGAGGAGAGAGATGAAAACAAAGATAGCGATCATTGGAGCAACAGGCTATACGGGCGTAGAACTACTTCGCCTTCTCCTGGCTCATCCAGAAGTCGAGATTACGGCTTTGACTTCACAAAAATATATAGGTCTTCCCATCGAAGAGGTCTTCCCTTCGTTGAAGGGTCGTTTATCCTTGGTCTGTGAAGAATTGAATGTAGAACGAATCTCCCAAAAGGCCGATGTCATTTTTACTGCTCTTCCTCATAAGAGAGCGATGGAGGTGGTCCCTCTCTTTTATGAACGGGGGAAAAGGATCGTCGATCTCAGCGCGGATTTTAGGTTCAGGAAGGCAGGGATCTATGAAGAGTGGTATCAAAAGCATCAGGCCCCGGAGCTTCTCTCTATTTCTGTTTATGGACTCCCGGAGCTTCATCGAGAGGAGATTCGAAAGGCGACGATCGTGGGTAACCCCGGGTGCTATCCGACAGGTGCTTTGATAGGACTCATCCCGTTGGTGAAAGAGGGGTTCATCTCATTGGATGGAATTGTCGTGGACTCCAAGTCAGGAGTCAGTGGCGCAGGCCGTGATGTGGTTCTGGAATCCCTTTTCTGTGAAGTCAACGAGGGAGTGAAAGCCTACAAAATCTTTTCCCATCGACATACCCCTGAGATCGAACAAGAACTGAGCGAATTGGCTCAACGGGAAGTGAAGGTCACCTTCGTTCCCCACCTCATTCCAATGGATCGAGGCATTTTGACTACCCTTTATGTCCATTTGAACAAAAAGTTGAAGACCCGGGATCTTCTAAAACTTTTTGAGGAATCTTATCAGGAGGAGCCCTTTGTCCGTGTCTATTCAGAAGGAAGACTTCCTAATACGAAGGATGTAAGAGGGTCAAATTTTTGCGATGTGGGCATCGTTGTCAGTGAAACGGATGAAAGGGCTGTCATTGTGACGGCCATTGACAATTTGGTCAAAGGGGCCTCTGGAGAGGCGATTCAGAATATGAACCTTATGGTAGGGTATCCTGAAACCATGGGGCTTGATGGTATTCCCCTTGCTCCATAAGAGAGAGACGGAGGATTCAAGGGATGGGCAGGATGAGAAGGCTTATCTTCTTTTTCATTTTATTTCAATTTTTATCCATCCTATTTCTTCCATGGGCGAAAGGAGTAGAAAAGATAGAAATCTTCTTTGAGGGAAAATTGAATCAGGAAGGTGTCCCTGAGGGCTGGATCCTGAAGGAGAAGACAGGAGAGGCTGAATTCAAGATTCTAAATGAAAACAACGAGACGATCGCCTATTTTGTAAGCCGCTCAGCCTCCTTTTCCTTAGAGAAACCCCTCCAGATTGATCCCAGGAAATATCCTTTTCTTTCATGGAGGTGGAAGGTATTGAGACTGCCTGCAGGAGGAGATTCGAGGCTAAAGGGGAAGAATGATCAAGCTGCCCAACTGCTGATTGCCTTCGAAGGTCGAAAGATTATCAGTTATATCTGGGATACGACGGCCCCTCTCGGTTCGATCTCGGATGAATCAATCAGATGGCCTATTAATTTAAAAATAAAAACCATCACGGTAAAATCTGGGGCTCAAGATCTTGGCAAATGGCTCTCCTTTACCAGAAATATCGTAGAGGATTATAAAAATCTATTTCAGGAAGAACCCGCCTTGCTCAAAGGGATAAGAATCCAGATCAACTCCCAGAATACCCGAACGATAGCCGAAGCCTTTTTTGGAAAGATCCTGCTTCTCTCTTCCCTCCAAACTCACTGACTTATCGTTTACACCTTGTATCCCCCTCACCGAAGGGTGAAAATAAATTTAAGCCTGACAGGAGTATTTCCAAAAACCCATAGAACGTCCAATACCCCTCTCGGGCTTATTCACCACTTCTGAGTGAAGGATTATTACAGCTTGTATTCCCTCACGGAAAAGGGGAAATCGTTTTAAACCCGAGAGGAGTATTTCCGAAACCCATAGAACGCGGATGAGTTTAATATGAATCGATCATACGAATCAATCCATCATAGAAATGGGTTTCTAATTAATACAAACCAAAGTTAAGATTTCTATGGACCATTTAAGGTAGCCGCACTATGGGTTTCTCCAATACCCCTCTCGGGCTTATTCACCACTTCTGAGTGAAGGATTACTACCCCTTCTTCTTTCCATTTTACAACTCCGAAAGATTTTGTTAGATTTAATAAAAAATCTTCGACCTGCGATTGGAAGAGGGATGAAACCTCTCACCCCGATGATCAAACAGTATCTTCAGATCAAAAGTCAACATCCTGATGCCATCCTTTTTTTCCGAATGGGTGATTTTTATGAGATGTTCTTCGAAGATGCCGTGATCGCCTCAAAAGAGCTTGAGATTACCCTCACCTCCAGAGATAAGGGGGAGAAGGAACAGGTTCCCCTCTGCGGGGTTCCCTATTTTACAGCAGAGACCTATATCTCCAAACTCTTGCAGAAAGGGTATAAAGTTGCTCTCTGTGAACAGGTCGAAGATCCCAAGTTGGCAAAAGGGATCGTCAAAAGAGAAGTGATAAGAGTCTTTACCCCAGGGCTCGCCACCGATGCCCTCCATCTTGGATCTGGAGAGAATAACTATTTGATGGGATTCTGTGCCGAAGGGGAGGTCTTTGGATTGGCTTTTCTGGATATTTCCACCGGTGAGATGAAGGTCACCCAGATCTCGGGAGTGGATCCTTTTCTCAACGAGGCCTTTCGGAACGAACCGAAAGAGATTCTTTGCGAAAAACGTTTTCAACAGCACCCCTGTTTTGAGAAGTTCAAAAAGAGTTTTGAAGACCACCTCATCACGTTTGTAGATGAGGAACCCCACGAATTCTCCCAAAGGCTCCAAACGATAAAGAATCTTTCTCATCCCGAGGGAATTCCTCTGGCCCTTCTTGCCTCAGGGATGGTTCTTCATTATGCCGAAAAGAATCAGAAGAGATCCCTTTCAGAGTTCTCCTCCATCCACTTTTATCAAACCCAGGATTTCATGATTATTGATGAGACCGCCAAAAGGAATCTGGAGTTGACCCAGTCCCTCTTTGATCAAGGGAAGAAGGGTTCCCTTCTATGGGTCTTGGATGAGACGATGACAGCGATGGGAAGCAGAAGATTGAAGCAGTGGCTCCATTACCCTTTAATGGATATTTCGGAAATCGAACGTCGTCAGGAAGCCATCTCCGAGCTTAAAGAAAAGAAGATAGAGAGGAAAAGGATTCGAGAATCTTTAGGAAAGATCCAGGACATCGAGCGTTTAACCTCTCGTGCCTTTTTGGGCCATGCCAATCCCAGGGATCTGGTGGGACTGAAGCATTCCCTTCGACCCTTACCCCATCTGAAATCCCTTCTCCAATCCTTCTCGTCTCCTCTTCTTGTTCAGTTGACTTCTGAGATCGAGGAATTCGACGATCTTTCTGGACTCCTGGAGGCCGCCATTGAAGAGAATCCTCCGATTGCTTTAAAAGAAGGAGGGATCATTAAACCGGCATATCATCCAGAGTTAGATGAATTAAGGGAGATAGGAAGAGAAGGAAAGAGGTGGATTCTTGAGCTCGAAGCAGAGGAGAGGAAGAAGACCGGAATCTCCTCTCTGAAGATTCGCCATAATCAGATCTTTGGTTATTATATCGAAGTGACTAAAAGCAACCTTCATCTGGTCCCCGAGCATTATGTCCGAAAACAGACCCTGGTTCATGCAGAACGATTCATTACGCCTGAGCTAAAAGAATTCGAGACCCGAGTATTAGGGGCCCAGGAAGCCATCTGTCAATTAGAATATCGGCTCTTCGAAGAGATTCGTCAGAAGGTCGCAGAGGCTACGGGGAAGCTTCGAAAAACCTCCTCAGCCCTTTCCATTCTTGATGGGTTGGCCTCATTGGCCGAGGTGGCCGATCGATACCAGTATGTAAGACCAAAGGTCGATGAGGGAGACGAGATCGTCATTCGTGATGGAAGGCATCCTATCGTTGAAAGGATGAATCTTTCGGAACGGTTTGTCCCTAATGATACGTTGCTCAATACTCGGGACCACCAACTCATCATTCTCACCGGTCCGAATATGGCGGGGAAATCGACCTATCTCAGACAGGTGGCCCTCATCGTTCTGATGGCGCAGATGGGAAGTTTTGTTCCAGCCAAAGAGGCCCGGATAGGAAGGGTGGATCGAATTTTTACACGGGTCGGAGCCTTGGATCACATCATGAGGGGGCAGAGCACCTTTATGGTAGAGATGATGGAGACTGCCCGGATTTTAAATCAAGCCACCTCCCAGAGCCTGGTGATTTTGGATGAGATCGGAAGGGGCACGAGCACCTTTGATGGATTAGGGATTGCCTGGGCCGTGGCCGAATATCTCCACGATCATCCCTTGCTTCATCCCAGGACTCTTTTTGCGACTCACTACCACGAACTGACCGAATTGGCTCTGACCAAAGAAGGGGTGAAGAATTATAATGTGGCTGTAAAGGAATGGAAGGGAGAGATTATCTTTCTTCGAAAGATTGTCGAGGGTGGAACCAATCGGAGCTACGGAATTCAAGTGGCAAGATTGGCTGGTCTTCCTGAAAAGGTCATTTCCCGAGCAAAAGAGGTTCTCTCAAACTTAGAAAAAGGGGAGCTCGACTCGAGCGGGATGCCCAAAATTGCAAAGACCAAAGGGGAGACAAGGACAAACCGATCCTCCCCTCAACTTTCTCTTTTCACACCCCATGATCCCATCCGATGGGAGCTAAAGAGGATTGATCCAAACCAAATGACACCCATCGAGGCACTCAATTTTTTGAACACGTTGAAGAAAAAGATCGAGCAAGAGGAATGATCGATTTCCCAAAGGCACGGGAGAAGATGGTTGAAGAACAGATCATTGCCAGAGGGATTAAGGACCCTCGAGTGATTGCGGCGATGAGGAAAGTTCCACGTCATCTCTTTGTTGAAGAGGCCCTCCAGGAGCAAGCCTATAGTGATCATCCCCTGCCGATCGGGGAGAAACAGACGATCTCCCAGCCCTATATGGTTGCCATCATGACCGAAGCCCTCCAATTGACCGGAAAGGAAAGGGTCTTGGAGATAGGGACAGGTTCCGGTTATCAGACGGCCATTCTCGCTGAGATAGCCATGGAGGTCTATTCTATCGAAAGGATTCGTTCCCTTGCCCTGAAAGCAAGGAAATTACTGTATGAGCTGGGATATTACCACGTGGAGATCAAGATTTTTGATGGAACGGTGGGATGGCCAGAGAAAAGCCCTTTCGATGCCATCCTTGTAACCGCCGGAGCCCCTGAGATTCCCCCACCTCTTTATGACCAATTGGCTTTGGGAGGAAGGTTGGTCATTCCTGTAGGAGATGCCTATTCTCAAGACCTCATCCGGGTGACAAAGACCAAGGGAGGACAAAAGAAAGAAGATTTGGGAGGATGTCGGTTTGTAAAGTTGATTGGAAAATACGGGTGGGAGGATGAAGAGGTTAATCAAACTAATGAGAGATGAGGGATGAGAGACGATGGAGGATAGAGGAAGATGATCGTTCTGGCGATCGAGACCTCCTGTGATGATACAGGAGGAGCGGTTCTTCTCAACGGACGAAAGATCCTTTCCAATGTGGTCTCTTCCCAGGCCTTGGTTCATCAGAAATATGGAGGGGTTGTCCCTGAACTTGCCTCAAGAAAGCATATCGAAGCCATTGTTCCCATAGTCGAAGAAGCCTTGAGAAGGGCAGGAGTGACAATGAGAGAAGTCGATGGGATAGCAGTGACTCAGGGGCCTGGATTGGTGGGGTCACTGCTGGTGGGCCTTTCTTTTGCGAAGTCGATCGCCTTTGCAAAAGGGATTCCCTTTGTGGGAGTCAATCACGTGGAGGCTCACCTCTCTGCCATTTTTCTGGAAGAAGAGACTCCGAGGTTTCCTTTTATCGGGTTGGTCGTTTCAGGGGGGCACACCTCTCTGTTTCGAGTGGATGGATTCGGGAAAATGATTCGATTGGGTCAGACGAGAGACGATGCGGCAGGAGAGGCCTTTGATAAAGTAGCCAAATTCTTAGGATTAGGTTATCCGGGCGGGCCCATTATCGATGAACTTTCAAAAAAGGGAAATCCTAAGGCCATTCGATTTCCCAGGCCCTTTCTCGGAAAAGCGTCCCTCGATTTTAGCTTCAGCGGACTCAAGACAGCGGTCGTCCATTTTGTCAAGACTTATCAGGATCCTCCTGAGAGGCTTCCGGAAGCTCTTCTCTGCGATATTGTTTCAAGTTTTCAGGAAGCGGTGGTCGATGTCCTTGTTCAAAAAACCCTCCTGGCCTCCAAGCAAGAAGGGGTGAGAAGAATCGTGATTTCCGGAGGAGTCGCTTCTAATCGACTCTTACGAGAAAGAATGAAACAAGAGGCCATGGATCAAAAATTAAAACTCTATATCCCTTCCCCCGAGCTTTGCACGGACAATGCAGCGATGGTGGGAGTGATAGGCTACGAGTACTTAAGGCAAGGCCTTCGATCGGACTATTCGCTGAATGCCTACTCAAGTCTCCCTCTTTAATTCCTTTTTCTTTGAGGAAGAGGAAAGAGTTTCTCGATGAGTTCTGTCTTAAAGGAATTGAAGGAGTATGGGTTATCTCCCAAGAAGAGACTGGGTCAACATTTTCTCATAGACCGGAATATTCTCAGCAAGATCCTTCGTTTGGCACGGATTGGAAAGGAAGATACCATTGTTGAGATTGGTCCAGGTTTGGGAGAGATGACCCTGGCTCTCTCTCAACTGGCCAAAAAGGTGATCGCCATTGAGATCGATTCCCATCTGGTGGTGAGATTAAGGGAGAAGTTTGCACACACTCCAAATATAGAGATCGTCGAAGGCGATATCCTTAAGATGAATTTTTCCTCCCTCTTCCATCGAGAGACTTCGTCTCTCCGGATTGTCGCAAACCTCCCCTATCAGATCTCCACACCCCTTCTTTTCCGATTGATCGAAGAGAGGGATCGATTTCGGGATCTCCATCTCACGATGCAGAAGGAGGTCGCTGAGCGATTGATCGCTCCTCCAGGGGAAAAAGAGTATGGCCCTTTATCCGTGTTTACGCAGATGGTCTCTATTCCCACTATCCTTTTTTTCATCAAACCCTCTGCTTTTTTCCCACCTCCCAAGGTAGAGTCTGCCTTTGTTCGAATTGAATGGCGAAAGAAGGCACTCCTCGAGATTGAGAAAGAAGATTGGTTTAAAAAGGTGGTGAAAGGCTGTCTGGGATATCGTCGAAAAACTCTCATCAATGCCCTTAAATACTCGGGTCTTTCCCTTCCTGAGGATCTTGAAAGGAGATTAAAGGACGCAAAGATCGATCCGGATCGAAGACCCGATACCCTAACCCCTCAAGAGTTTGTTAACTTATCTGAATTATTGAAGAATTAATCTTACTCCTCCAATTAAAAATAATTTGCAAAAATGGCGATGGATGATTATGTTTTCTTCGAAAATGGATGTTTTTAGAAAACCACATGCAAACAGGAGGATTAGATGCAACTTGACCGATTGACCTTAAAAGCCCAAGAGGCTTTACAACAGGCAAAGGCAGTAGCAGAGCAGAGAAATCATCAGCAGATCGATGTGGAACATCTGCTCTTTGCCCTTCTTACACAGAGGGAAGGAATTGTCATCCCCATTCTTCAGAAATTGGGAGCCAATGTAGAGCTTATCCTTTCTCAATTGGATGGAGAACTGAATCGAATCCCGAAAGTCACAGGGGGTGGAGTAGGTCAGGTTTATCTTTCCAGTCGTCTTAATGAAATTTTGAATGCGGCATGGAAAGAAGCGGAGAGACTGATGGATGAGTATCTCTCGACCGAGCACCTCCTCATTGCCATTGCGGAGGAGAAGAGAGGACCCTCCTCGCAGATTCTCCAAAGAAGTGGGGTTACCAAAGATGCGATTTATCGAGTCCTGCAGGAGATTCGTGGTCCTCATCGAGTTACGGACCAGAATCCAGAGGAGAAGTATCAGGCCCTGAAACGCTACAGTCGGGATCTCACCGAAGAGGCCAGGAAAGGAAAACTGGATCCCGTGATTGGAAGGGACGAAGAGATTCGAAGGGTCATTCAGGTTCTTTCAAGAAGAACGAAGAACAACCCCGTTTTGATCGGAGAACCAGGAGTGGGAAAGACCGCTATTGTCGAAGGTCTGGCCCAGAGGATTGTGAAAGGGGATGTCCCGGAGACGTTGAAGAATAAGAAACTGGTAGCCCTGGATCTGGGGGCTCTCATCGCTGGGGCGAAATACAGGGGAGAATTTGAAGAAAGATTGAAAGCGGTTTTGAAGGAGATTCAGGCAGCCTCGGGCAATATCATCCTTTTTATCGATGAGCTCCATACCCTGGTAGGGGCAGGAGCTGCGGAGGGGGCGATCGATGCCTCCAATATGCTTAAACCTGCCTTAGCCAGGGGAGAACTGCGCTGCATCGGGGCGACCACCCTCAATGAATACCGAAAGTACGTCGAGAAGGATGCGGCTCTCGAGAGAAGATTTCAGCCTATCTATGTGGCCCAACCCAGTGTCGAGGATACCATTGCGATTCTAAGGGGATTGAAAGAACGCTACGAGGTTCATCATGGGGTGAAGATCAAAGACTCTGCCTTGATCGCTGCGGCCATGCTTTCTCATCGTTATATTTCGGACCGGTTTTTACCGGATAAGGCGGTAGATTTGATTGACGAAGCCGCCTCTCGCTTAAGAATCGAGATTGATAGTGTGCCTATGGAGATCGATGAGGTCCAGCGAAAGATCATGCAACTGGAGATCGAACGGCAGGCCTTAAAGAAAGAGAAGGATAAGGCTTCGAGAGAACGATTAAAGAAGCTTGAGGAGGAACTGACAGAATTAAAGAAAGAAGTTCAAGAGAAGAAGATCAAGTGGGAGAGCGAAAAGAAGTCGATCTCACGAATTCAACAACTCAAGGAACAGATCGAACGGACTCGACAGTTGATGAAGGAGGCGGAAAGAGAAGCAGACTATTCGAGATTGGCGGAGCTTCAGTATGGGGAGATGACTCACCTGGAGAAAGAGTTGAGAGAGGAAGAGGCAAGATTGGCTGAGCTTCAGAAGGATGGAAAGATGCTCAAGGAGGAAGTCGATGAGGAGGATGTGGCAGAAGTCGTCTCCAAATGGACCGGAATTCCCGTCTCCAAGATGTTAGAGGGAGAGGTCGAAAAACTCCTCCATATGGAAGAACGACTGCGACAGAGGGTGGTTGGGCAGGAAGACGCCATCAAAGCGGTCTCCAATGCCGTGAGACGGGCAAGGGCAGGGCTTCAGGATCCAAATCGACCTATTGGTTCCTTTATCTTTATGGGACCCACCGGAGTAGGAAAGACAGAGTTGGCTCGTGCATTGGCTGAGTTTCTCTTTGATGATGAACAGGCCATGGTCAGAATCGATATGTCAGAATACATGGAGAAACATTCGGTCGCCAGGCTCATTGGAGCTCCTCCTGGTTATGTAGGATATGAGGAGGGAGGATTTCTCACCGAAGCGGTTCGAAGAAGACCTTATTCCATTGTCCTGATGGATGAGATTGAGAAGGCCCATCCGGAGGTGTTCAATCTCCTCCTCCAAATCCTCGACGATGGGCGTTTGACCGATGGTCATGGAAGGACCGTGGATTTTAAAAATACCGTGATCATTATGACCTCCAACATCGGGAGTCAGTGGATCATGGATTTGGGAGAGAAGGATTATGAAGAGATGCGAAGGAGGGTCATGGATGCCGTGAGGACCCATTTCAAACCTGAATTTATCAATCGGGTCGATGAATGGATTATTTTCCGAAGTCTTGGGATGAGCGAGATTAAGGCCATTGTGGAGATACAGATTCGAAAACTCGAGCAGAGACTTGCAGAAAGGAAACTCAGGCTTAAGATGACCGAAAAAGCGAAGGAATGGCTTGTCAGAGAAGGTTACGATCCTTCCTTCGGGGCGCGACCTCTTAAACGGGTGATTCAGAAAGAGATTCAAGATAAATTGGCTCTTCAGATCTTGGAAGGGAAATTTAAGGAAGGAGATACGGTCATTGTCGACCGAGAAGAGGGAAAGGAGGGGCTGACCTTCAGGGCTTCTGAATAAAGGCTCTTCTAAGGAGTCTTTTCACGAGGTTTTCGAGAAATGCGTATTCCCACACTGAAGGGTGGAAATAAATTTAAGCCCAAGAGGAGTATTTCCGAAACCCATAGAAGGCGGATGGATTGAATATAAAATAGATCCTACGGATTGATCCATCGTAGAAATGGGTTTCTCCAATACCCCTCTCGGGCTTATCCCCCACTTCAGTAAGGGATAACAAAAATGCTTAGAGAGACCTCTGAAAAAGTCTTCTTTTGGTCTGCCTGAGTTCTCCTGCTGAGATTCTTCTTCATAACTCTTTCCAGTTCGAAGAAAAGGATTATTAAGAAAAAAACACTTGACAAAATATTCTGTTTTGTATTAGTATATATCAGTATGA
>Ga0101945_1002010_pt1 | contig 16156 bp, 18 predicted proteins | sample DewCreD2012metaG_2_FD_75246 | JGI IMG/M metagenome (GOLD analysis project Ga0101945, IMG submission 75246) | Hot spring sediment bacterial and archeal communities from British Columbia, Canada, to study Microbial Dark Matter (Phase II) - Dewar... ... | reverse complement strand
TGATAAAAACATGCCCGGCTGTCTTATTGCTATGGCGCGCCTTAATCGTCCATCTGTTTTCGTTTACGGGGGGACTATAATGCCCGGTCTTTACTGTGGGCAGCCGGTGGATATAGTTTCCGTTTTTGAGGCTGTGGGTGCTTATGCAAGTGGTAAACTTACGGATGAGGAACTTAAATCTATAGAATCCTGTGCAATACCCGGTCCTGGCTCATGTGGGGGCATGTACACTGCAAACACAATGGCTTCTGCAATTGAGGCTCTTGGGATGAGCCTTCCAAATAGCTCAGCTCAGGCAGCCATATCACAGGATAAAAATATGGACTGCTTTAATGCTGGTGTTGCAGTTATGAACCTTATTAAAAATGGTATTTGCCCACGGGATATAATGACAAAAAAGGCATTTGAAAACGCAATAACCGTTGTGGTTGCTTTGGGTGGTTCTACAAATGCTGTTTTGCATCTTATTGCTATGGCTCATGCAGCTGGTGTAAGGCTTTCTCTCGACGACTTTACAAGGATTGGGAAAAGGGTTCCGGTACTTGCTGACCTAAAGCCGAGTGGAAGGTACTTTATGTCCCAGTTCTGTGAGATTGGTGGGCTCACACCTTTAATGAAGATGCTACTTGATAAAGGGCTTCTGCACGGTGATTGCATAACAGTTACCGGTAAAACTCTTGAGGAAAACCTAAGAGATGTTAAACCCTATCCCCCAGGACAGCAGATTGTGGCCCCGTTTGACAATCCTATAAAAAAGGACAGCCATATTGTGATACTCTATGGTAACTTGGCTCCTGAGGGAGCAGTTGCAAAGATAACAGGTAAGGAGGGTTTAAGGTTTAGGGGTAGAGCAATAGTATTTGATTCTGAAGAGGCATGCTTAAAGGCCATTTTGAGTGGAAGGGTAAAGAAAGGCCACGTTATTGTGGTTCGCTATGAGGGCCCAAAGGGTGGACCGGGAATGAGGGAAATGTTGGGACCAACCTCTGCTGTTATGGGCAGGGGATTGGGTAAAGACGTTGCACTTATTACGGATGGGAGGTTCTCTGGAGGCACACATGGTTTTGTTGTAGGGCACATTACTCCGGAGGCTTATGAGGGTGGTGTGATAGCTGTTGTAAAAAACGGAGATCCCATAGTAATTGATGCACAGAAAAGGGAGATCAATCTGGATATACCTTCAAGGGAAATTAAGGAGAGGTTAGCTAATTGGAAGAGACCAAGACCAAAGGTAAAAAACGGTGTTCTTGCAAAGTATGCAAAGCTTGTTACCTCTGCTTCAGAGGGAGCGGTAACCGATAAGAATCTGTTTTAAGTTTTTACTTTAGCTTATAATTACTTCATATAGGGAACTTCCGTATCATGTCCAGAATTGCAGGCAAAAAGATAGTTGTAGGCGTTACAGGTGGAATTGCGGCTTATAAGACATGTGAGCTTGTAAGAAGGCTTGTAAAAGAGCAGGCCACTGTACAGGTGGTTATGACAAAAAACGCTACAAGGTTTGTATCTCCTTTTACCTTTCAGACTCTTTCTGGAAACCGTGTTGCTGTTGAGGCTTTTGATCCGTCTTGGGAATCGGAGATCGGGCATATAAGCCTTGCTGACAGTGCAGACCTTGTTGTGATTGCTCCTGCTACAGCCAACTTTATCGGAAAGGCCTCTGCGGGTATGGCAGATAACCTTCTTTTAACGCTTTTACTTGCAACCAGAGCTCCTGTTATATTGTTTCCGGCTATGAACGTAAATATGTACAACAACCGGGTGGTTCAGGAAAACCTTGAGAAACTCAAGAAACGAGGTTTTATAGTGATAGAACCATCTGAGGGAGAACTTGCCTGTGGGTGGGAAGGGAAGGGACGATTACCGGAAGTGGGAGATATAGTTGAGGAGATAGAAAGGGTATTTTCTCCAAAGGATCTTACAGGGGAGAGAGTGCTTGTTACTGCAGGTCCAACAAGGGAGTTTATAGATTCTGTACGTTTTATATCGAATCCTTCAACCGGAAAGATGGGATACGCTATTGCACGCGCCGGTTGGTTAAGAGGGGCTGAGGTGGTTCTTATATCGGGAAAAACATACCTTACCCCCCCTAGAGGCGTTAAGTTTGTTGAGGCTGTGACTGTATCTGATATGTATGAGGCTGTAATGGATAATCTTGAGTGGGCAACGATCGTTATAAAAGCAGCAGCTGTTGGTGATTACACACCCGTAAACACATTTGAGGGTAAGATAAGTAAACGTGCAAAGAAGCTTGTCCTGGAGTTGGTCAGAACCACAGATATACTTCTTGAAGTCGGGAGAAGAAAAGACAACAAGATAGTTGTTGGTTTTGCAGCTGAGACGGAAAATGTAATAGAAAATGCTCTTACCAAACTCAGGGTAAAGAAATTAGACCTGATTGTGGCAAATGATGTATCAAAGTCAGGAGCAGGTTTTGAGAAAGATACAAACATAGTGTATTTTGTGGACAGATGGGGAAAGGTTGAAGAACTCCCCCTTTTAACAAAGTCTGAGATAGCGGAGCGTATATTTGACAAGGTAATACAGATTAAGCAGCACTTTGTTTCTTTAAATCAATAAGATGCTTTATCTTTGTTACCATCTCTTCTGGTGATGAGCCTTTTATTATGTATCCCAGTGCTCCTAGCTCTAGACACTCTTTGATCCTGTTTATCTCAGAAACGCCAGATAGCATGAGTACCGGTATGTTTTTTAGCTCGTTGTCTTTTTTTAGTATCTTTAAAACCTCAATGCCGTTTAGCTTGGGCATTATTATATCGAGAACTATGACATCGGGTTTAAAAAAAACTACCTTGGCAAGTGCATCGGCTCCATCTATAGCTGTTTCAACATTGTAGTTTTTCAAACGCAGGTATTTATAGTAAAGCTCTCTCACGTTATCTTCGTCTTCAACGAGTAAAACCTTTAGCATATTTTCCTCCAGCTAAGCTAAATTTTAGCCCTTTTTTTTGTAAAGTCCATACTTAATTGGGTACTTATGGGCTTTCACAGGGTATGTTATTATGATAACCTTTAAGGTATAAAGAAACAGGGGTTTTGGAAATGGGTAAAGTTAAAACACTTAAGGAAGCAGCTTCTTTGGTATCTGATGGGGATAGGCTTGCCATAGGAGGTCTTTTACTGCAGCGTATACCAGCAGCTTTTATAAGGGAGCTGGCTCGTCAAGGAAAAAGGGAGCTTAAGGTTATGAAAACTGCTGCAAACTACGATTTTGATCTACTCTCATTTGCAGGCTGTGTTGATGAGATTGCAGCGGGATTTGTAAGTTTTGAAGCTGAGTTTGGCCTTGCACCAAATTTCCGCAAGGCTGTGGAAGATGGAAGGGTTCGGTTTGAGGAAAACTCTTGTTACACAGTAATTGCTAGTCTTAGGGCTGCAGCATTTGGCATACCTTTTATGCCTATTGCGAGCCTGGGAAACAGCTATCTGGTTAACAAATTCAAGGAGATTGAGAATCCATACGGAGAGGGAAAGGTTCTTACTGTTCCTGCTATTTATCCCGATTGGGCTGTGCTTCATGTTCATAAGGCTGATGAGGAAGGTAACGCAGTTATCTATGGTCCTGTATATGAGGATCTAATTATGTCAAGGGCTGCAAGAAACATAGTGCTGACAACAGAGAAGGTGGTTTCTAAGGAGGATATAAAACGTGAGTTGGACCTGGTTGTTATTCCAGGATTTAAGGTTAGAGCTGTTGTTGAGGTGCCGGGTGGAGCATCCCCTGGGGCATGTTACCCGTACTATGACTACTCTTCTGAACACTTGAAAAGATACCTTTCTATAAGGGACCTTGAGGGATTAAAGAGGTATCTGGATGATGTTAACCCATAAGATTTTTTGGTGTTTAAATGGATAGAGAGAGGAAGCTTCTGATTGCCAATACAATGATTGTAACCATGGCACGGCTTCTTAAAGATGCTGAGAACGTCTTTATGGGGGTTGCTTCAAATCTTCCCTTTTTTGCTATCTGGCTTGCAAAGAAACTGTATAATCCGGACCTCATCTGGCTTAATATTCCTGGTAGGGTTAATCCTGACCCCTCTTTTCCTCCACTTTCAACCGTTCATTATGAGATTGCCAGAGAGGGAAGTGCTTCGTTAACACTTGCAGAGATATTTGATATGTCTGCAAGGGGTGAGCTCGACGTTGCGTTTCTCTCAGGTGTGCAGATAGACAAATACGGAAACTTTAACCTGAGTTTTCTACCTGATGAAGTTAAGGGAAGGGTAAAAATTCAGTTTACAGGAGGAGCGGGTAGTGCCCTTATTTATCCAAACTCAAAACGTGTAATCCTATGGAGAACAAAACATGATAAACGTACACTTGTTGAAAGATGTCCGGTTGTTACTGCAGGTGGAAATCTCTATAGGGTTGTAACCTCACTGGCTGTCTTTAAAAGAGAGGGCAAAGAGGGACTTGTTTTAGAAAGCATTCATCCGTACTCAAGTTATAAGGAGGTTGCTGAAAACACTGCATTTCCTGTACACCCTGCTCCCTTTACTCCTCCCCCAACTCCGGAAGAGATTGCCCTACTTCAGGAGTTTGACCCTGAAGGGATAAGGGTAGTCGAGTTTGATTAAGCTTGACTATGGCTATTTCTCCTTACCGTACTCTAGCGAAGCAGAGTAGTGTGGGCCGAAAGCGTATTCTTTGAGCAAATCAACCTGATATCTGAGCTCTTTTATAAGCCTTTGCTGGAGATCCCACCAGGAAAGCATACCATGGTACTTTCCTATATCATCAAGGATTACCAGATGCGATATGTGATGCCTGTCCATAAGTTCCAAACACTCAAAAAAGGAAGTATTAAGGTGTACAGTTATTATATTGGTACTCATTATTTCAGAGACCCTCACCTCCGAGGGGTGCCTGTTCATTGCTACAACTTTGTTGGCAAGATCACTCTGTCCCATAACACCAACAAGGCCTCCGTTTTTTGTAACACCAATCGTTCTAACCTTAAAACTCTGGAGTTTCCTTGCTGCTACATCTGTTGTGTCGCTTGCCTCTACCGAGTATATCTTATCTCTTTTCCCTATTAAATCTCTAACCTTTAGATTCTCTAACATACCTTCCCTCCTTACAAGGGGTTTTATCTCCATCATAGCATAAGTCAGGTAAATAAAGAACCCCTTATTTTAAGTTACACTGTAAAATTCCTATACATATTGGTTATTTCATAACCAGTTTTTTCTGTGGACTTTGTAAAAAAATTGAGTAAAATAAAGTGCTTAGATTTGGTATGTATTTTGCTAAAAACTTCCAAGATAAAGAAATTACCAATCAGTAAAATTTACAAAAAAGGAGATGGCTATGGCAGAGTATGCACATCCTGAGGTTTTGGTTAGTACACAGTGGGTCGCTGAGCATTTAAACGACCCAGATGTTAGGATAGTCGAATCAGATGAAGATGTTCTTCTCTATGATATAGGTCATATTCCGGGGGCTGTAAAGATAGATTGGCAAACTGAGCTTCAACATCCCGTTATAAGGGATTATATAAGCAAGGAAGACTTTGAAAAGCTAATGTCAGAGAAGGGGATTTCAAACGATACAGCTGTAGTTTTCTACGGTGATAAGAGCAACTGGTGGGCCTGTTATGCGTTCTGGGCGTTTAAGTTGTTTGGACATAAAAAGTGCCTAATTATGAATGGGGGCAGGCAGAAGTGGATAGAAGAGGGGCGGCCTTTAACCAAGGAGGTACCCAAGTATCCAAAGACCACATATAAGGTAACAGAGTTTAATGAAAAACTTATAAGGGCCTTTAGAGACGACGTTATGAAGCACATAGAAGCTAAAAAACCGCTAATTGATGTTCGCTCTCCAAAGGAGTATACGGGAGAGCTACTCCATATGGAAAACTATCCGCAAGAGGGAGCTTTGAGAGGAGGACACATACCGGGAGCAAAGAATGTTCCTTGGGGACGTGCAGCAAATGAGGATGGCACATTTAAATCGGCTGATGAGCTAAAGGCTATATATGAGGGAGAGATAGGTCTTAAACCAGATGACGATATAATTGCCTACTGTAGAATTGGAGAAAGGTCATCACATACCTGGTTTGTTCTGACCTATCTACTGGGTTTTAAAAACGTAAGAAACTATGATGGCTCATGGACAGAATGGGGTAACCTTGTAAGGGCTCCTATTGAGAAGCCTTAGTTAAGCAAACGATAAGATCAGACAAAGTATGCACCCTAGTATACTAGGGTGCATACTTTTATAAGTTGATAACCTTTATTAGATATAGTATAGTTTAAGGTTAATGCAGATGGACAGAGAAGAGTTAATGACGTTTATACTTGACCATTACGAGAGCCCAAGAAACTATGGCTCTATAGAAGATGCTCATGTTGTTCAAAAGGGTGGAAACCCTGGTTGTGGTGATATTGTTACGGTTTACTTAAAAGTAGGTGAACAGGGGAAAATAGAGGATATATCTTTTGAAGGGGAGGGATGTATAGTTAGCCAGGCAGCAACATCTATAGTTACCGATATAGTTAAGGATAAAACCGTAGAAGAGGTAGAGTCTATGGGCCCAGATGTCATATCGGATATAATAGGTAAGGAACTTGCTATGGCCCGTCCTTCATGTGCTACCCTTGGTCTTACAACGGTAAAGCTTGCAATTAAAGACTGGCGTAGAAAAAGAATGTTGTCGGAAATTGAGGAAGAAAAAGGCTTATTACCTAGTGGTAAGTAGGTTAACTTAACCCAATCCACCGGTAATAACCGGTAGATTGGGTGATATTTATGGGTTTTGTTTTTCTTTAGGCTTGTCTTCTATAGTTATAAGGTCTTTTATTCTTTCAAACTTCTTCTCCCCTATTCCCTTTACGTTTTTTATCTCATCTATTGTCTTGAATCCGCCAACTTTTTCTCTATATGCGACTATGTTTTTAGCTGTGGACTCTCCTATACCAGGTAGCTGAGTAAGCTCTTGGATTGTGGCTTTGTTGATGTTTACTTTACTGCTAGTTTCTGTAGTAAAACCTGTTGATGAAATAAGCATAAGTACAAAGGAGAGGGCAAAAATGGATTTAAGTCTTTTCATTGTGTATTTACCTCCTTTTTTGTTTTTATGTGGGAATTATTGTCCTTTCTATGTTTTTAAATCAATAATACTTTTGGGTGATTTTAGGGTTAGAATTTTTTAGAGCTTTTGTTCTAGTAAGGTTTTAAAATAGTTATTTTAGGTGATGGTAATGAAAGGATGGGTTATAATTGGCATTTTTGTTATGTTTCTCTGGGGGATCGGTAGCTTTTTTGGAAAGATTGCTCTTTTTAAAGATACCCCATATCGGGTATACCTGTTTGAGGGAATGGGAACATTGGTTGTTTTAGCTGTGTTTGTTCTCTTAAAGAGAGGAGATATATTTACCGATTTTCACATTAACTACCCTGCTCTTCTTATGGGTCTTAGCTGGGGTGTTGGAACGGTGCTTTTTATACTTGCTTTAGATTCCGTTAGACTTTCTGTGTTTGTTCCGTTAACGGCTCTTTATCCTGCTGTTACGGTTCTTCTTTCCGTTGCTTTCCTTAAAGAGGAGTTGGAGCTCAGGGAAGCAGTGGGGGTTTTTCTTGCTATAATCTCGGTGCTTATGTTATCCAGATAAAAATAAAAACCCTGTTTGTTTTTTAATTCTTATTTTGCTAATATTATAATAAAGTTTGCTTTTTATCCTATTTTATTTTAAATTCTTTAAACTCACTACTCGGGAGGAAAATCATGAGTAAGAAGGGAAATTCTTTTCTCAATAAGGGATATGAGGCAGCATTAAAATACCCACTTTTTGATTCCATTTTGCATCGTCGTTCTCGCAGGTTTGGTTTGGGGATGGAGTTAAAGGACAGTTCTCTTGAGTTTAAATCTTCTGCCCCTCCAATACCTTTGGATGAGATGGAGGAGGCTTTACTTGTGTGGGCGGGAACAGGGCTTACAGGTCTATGCCTTGCGGATCTGCCTCCGGAGACTGGTATAGACCTTCTTTGTCAGTGGACCGGACGTACTTGGCCTTCTGCCTGTAACAACCACGGAACGGAGCTATTCTTTACAAACGACAAGGGGCTTTACTTTGTAAATGTAAAGAAAATGCTTCCCCAAAAACACGAGGTCGATATGTTTTTTAAGATGAGTCGTGAAGAGAAGATGCAGCGAATCCTTGAGCTTTACAGGGAAAGTCTGGTAAAGCTTGAGGATGGAAGGGCACAGCTACCAGACCGTATGCCTGGGCTTTTTGAGTTCAATCAATGGAATACAAACAAACCTGGAACAACGGTATTTATTCCGGTAACGGATGTAACTGAGGAGTACATTAACCTCCTGCACCTCTACTGTAGCCATTCTTATGGATTTACCATTATAGATGACCTTACAGGAAAACCTGCAGGGCAGGATCACTGGATAAAGAAAGGCAGGATTAAAGAGAATGTTAGGCTCTCTCTATTTGATTTGGAGGTAAGGATCCTTACTGGGTTAAATGTTGAGCAGGCCTTTATATGTCAAAACATGAGCCTTGCCCTTCAGGCCCTTGGCCTTGCTGGGTGGACTTTTAGCGGATTCATTCCAAGGTTTGCCCTAGGGGCAGCCCCTGAGTTGTTCAGAGGACTTGGATTTAGATTTATCCAGCCCAAAAAAGGTGTTATCGAACCTCCTCAGACAATACCTGTTGGAAGGGATGGTGTAATGGAGGGGTACTGTCCACCCTATTATAAGGATATGAGTGAAGCCGTTGATGCTTTCCTTGAACACAAGGAAGAAGCATGGAAACCAGATAAACCTTTTGCCTATCTGGAGCCTGATAAACACCTTATGAAAGCTCCCCGTCCAACAAAAACGACTACCCAGATCGTTAAAGACGTTGCCAACTACATATACGATACCTATGGAAGATTTCCAGCTTTTATAGACCCCATGTTTATGCGCCTTGTGTTTCAGGCACAGCATATAGATTTAGAGTTCTACGATAAATACTATCCACCGGGTGCCTATACGGATATGCATCTAAATCACTTTAAACTCTTTCATCCCGATATTGAAGACCCATTTGCATACAAGTTTGATAAGAAGGTCAGGGCAACCCAGTCCAAAACTAAAAGGCAAAGCAAAAAGGTTCGGGCATAGAAAACCCCCTTCTTGTTTACGAAAAGCGTTATTAACAAATGCCGGGTGAAAAAGCCCGGCATTTGTCTCCATACTTGGTTTTTTCTGTAACTAGGCTATGGTTATGTCCTTGTTAAGGTATACGTTCTGAATGGCGTGAAGAAGCTCTATACCATCTTTCATTGGTTTCTGAAATGCCTTACGACCCGATATAAGTCCCATTCCCCCTGCCCTCTTGTTGATAACTGCTGTTCGGACAGCCTGAGCTAGGTCGTTTTTGCCGGATTCTCCTCCTGAGTTAATCAAGCCAGCTCTTCCCATGTAGCAGTTTACCACCTGATATCGCGTGAGGTCTATGGGATGGTCAGATGTTAGTTCTGTGTAAACCCTCTCATCTGTTTTTCCAAACTTAAGTGCCTTAAAGCCTCCGTTGTTCTCAGCCTGTTTTTGCTTTATTATATCGGCTTCAATCGTTACCCCCAGGTGGTTTGCCTGTCCGGTCAGATCAGCCGATACGTGATAGTCCGCATCGCTTGTTTTAAAGGCTGGGTTTCTAAGATATGCCCAGAGTATGGTAACGAGACCCAGACTGTGTGCATAGTGAAAAGCTTTTGATATCTCTTGAATCTGACGGTTGCTCTCGGGAGAACCGAAGTAGATTGTGGCTCCAACTCCTACCGCCCCCATTTGAAATGCCTGATCAACGCTTGCAAACAGTATCTGGTCATACTTATTTGGATAGGAAAGCAGCTCATTGTGGTTTATCTTTACTATAAATGGAATCTTATGTGCGTATTTCCTTGCAACCGATCCCAGTACCCCAAGTGTAGAAGCAACTGCATTACAACCCCCCTCTATGGCAAGCTTAACTATGTTTTCAGGATCAAAATAGATTGGGTTTGGAGCAAATGAGGCTCCTGCAGAGTGCTCAACCCCCTGATCTACAGGTAGTATGGAGAGATAACCAGTGCCTGCTAGTCGACCGGTATTAAAAAGAAGTTGCATATTTCTAAGAACTGCAGGTGGTCTGTCAGAGGGACCAAGCACCTCATCTACAAAAGAAGGACCTGGTAGATGAAGGTGCTCTTTTGGTATTGTTTTGCATTCGTGATTTAGTAGGTAATCTGCTTCATCACCAAGTAGCTCTACTATAAAATCTATATCTTCTTTAACCTTAACCTGTGCCATTTTTTCCACCCCCTTTTTGTTTTTTGTCCTTTAAATACAGGCTTTTTCAGGCAACTTTGTCATTTAAAATGGAAATCCCAGGGAGTTCTTCTCCACCAAGGAATTCAAGTAAAGCTCCACCACCTGTTGATATGTGAACGATCTCTGAGTCCAGAACCTCTGCTTTTCTTATGGCTGATATTGTTTCTCCCCCGCCAACTACGGTTGTTGCCCCACGCCATGTAGCAAGAGCAATAGCACGGGCTATATGGGTTGTCCCTACCGAAAACTCTTCTATCTCAAAAACCCCCATGGGACCATTCCAGAAAATAGAACCCATACCTTTTATTTCAGATGTGTACTTTCTTACGGTTTTAGGACCTATATCAAAGCCTTTAAAACCAGCAGGGATCTCCTCATCTACAATCATATAGGTTTTCCTTTTCTCTATACTTTCTGCAACCACGTGGTCAACAGGTAGCAATATCTTATCGCCGTAGTTCTTAAGTGCCTCCTCTGCCCATCCAATCATTTCGTCTTCAGTTAGCGAGTCTCCAACTCCTACTCCTTTAGCTTTTAAGAAGGTGTAGGCTACTCCTCCTCCAATAAGAACTTTATCTGCCTTCTCAAGAAGGTTTTTTAAGGCATGTATCTTATCCTTTATCTTTGCTCCACCAACAATTACAACAAAGGGGTGCTCTGGATTCTCCCTTATCCTTGTAAGGAACTTTAACTCTCGATTGAGCAGAAAACCTGCCAGTCTCAGGTTAAAGTAAAAAGCCATTCCGTAGGTAGAGGCATGCTTTCTATGTGAGGTTCCAAAGGCATCGTTTACATATATGTCTGCAAGTGATGCCAACTCTTTTGCAAAGTTGGGGTCGTTATCGGTTTCTTCTTTATGGAATCTAAGGTTTTCAAGGAGCATAACCTCACCGTTTTGAAGCTCTTCTATCTCCAGCTTTACCTCATTTCCTATTACTTTACCGATAAACTTTACTGGTTTCCCTAAAAGCTCGGAAAGCCGATAAGAAACTGGCTTTAAGGAAAGATCCGGTATAAATATACCCTTTGGTCTTCCAAGATGGGAGGCAAGGATTATTCTTGCTCCTTTATCTATCAAGTAATCTATAGTGGGAATTGCTCTTCTTATTCTGTAGTCTTCACTGATTACACCATCCCTTATAGGAACGTTAAAATCAACCCTGACAAATACGCGCCTTCCTTCGTATTCTTCATCTGGTACGTCAGATATTACCATCTTTGGCATTACAGCCTCTCCCCTATAAACTCTATGAGATCCACAACCCTTGATGAGTATCCATACTCGTTATCATACCATCCAATAACCTTAACCAAGTTGCCATCTACAACGGAGGTAAGGGATGCATCAAACACTGCAGAGTGGGAATCACCTATGAAATCTGATGAAACAAGTGGCTCATCCACGTACCTTAAATAGCCTCTGAGTTCCCCTTCTGCAGCTTCCTTGAACTTTGAGTTAACCTCTTCTACCGAGGTATTCTTTTCAACCTCACATGTAAAATCAACCACCGATACATCCGGAGTTGGAACCCTCATTGCAACCGAGCTTAACTTTCCCTTTAGCTCGGGAAATATTAACTCTATTGCTCTGGCAGCACCTGTGCTTGTTGGTATTATAGAGAGTGCTGCTGCTCTTGCTCTTCTTAGGTCCTTATGTGGAGCATCAAGTATCCTTTGATCGTTTGTGTACGAGTGTATTGTGGTCATCTCACCCCTTTTTATTTTAAAGTTTTCGTGAAGTACCTTAACTATCATCGCAAAGCAGTTTGTGGTGCAGGATGCGTTTGATATAACATGGTGTGTAGAAGGGTTGTAGTTAAGGTGGTTTACACCAAGGACGGTGGTAAAATCTATTTCTCCCTTTGCTGGTGCAGTGATTATAACTTTCTTTACCGTGCCACGAAGGTGAGCTGAGGCTGCTTCTCTAGATGTAAACAGTCCACTTGCCTCTACCACTATGTTGGCTTCTACTTCTTCCCAGGGTATGTTTTTGGGTTCTCTTTCTGAAAACACCCTTATTGCTTTTCCATCTACCAATATGTGGTTGTTTTCGGATCTAACCTCTCCCTTGTAGGGTCCAAAAACTGAATCATATTTAAAGAGATGTGCAAGAGTTCTGGCGTCTGTTATATCGTTTATCCCTACAAATTCTAACCCTTTTCTCTGAAGCCCTATTCTAAGCACATGTCTTCCGATTCGTCCAAAGCCGTTTATCCCAACTTTAACTGACATAAAACCTCCCCCCTCTCTACTAGGTTTGTCCTAATTTTAAATTACCCCTTTTGCTTTGTAGAGTCAAGGTGTTATATCACAGAAATCAGGCAAGGAATTCCACGGCTTCGGTGGTGGGAGGAATTGCCCTCCTTTATTTAAAATTTGTAATATGTGATATTTTGAACAAGGTAGAACTTGTTAAAACAGTTAAATGCAAACTCGAAGTTCGTGAAGGCATTAAGCCAGTTCTCCATGATACCCTGATTAAATTCTCCAAGGCCTGTAATGATATCCTTAAGGTTTCTATTGAGAATAAAACTTCTAACAAGGTTAAAATTCAGCATCTTTGTTATCGAGAAGTCAAAGAGAAATATAGCCTTCCTGCAAATCTTGTAATACGTGCTATAGCTAGAGTCTGTGCAAGCAGAAAGTTTAAGAGGCCAATTAAAGAGTTTAGACCAACCTCTATTGAATATGATGCAAGAACTTTTTCTCTTAAATTCATTGGTGGTTATTACTTTACTTCTCTCTCTACAGCTCAAGGGCGGATTAAGAATATTAGGCTTTCTATTGGTAACTATCAACTTGGGCTTCTTAAAGGGCAAAAACCAACATCTGCTACTCTTGTGTGGAATAAGAGAAAGAAAGTATTTTATCTCCATATAGTTCTTTCCAATCCAGTTCCATCACCTGGAGAGGTAAAGAGATTTGTAGGTGTTGATTTGGGTATTAACCGTATTGCTACTGCAAGCAATAAAGTTAAGTTTAAAATTAAAAATCTTAAACAAGTTAGAAACCATTACCTTAAAGTCAGGTCTTCTCTCCAGAAGAAGGGCACAAAAGGAGCTAAAAGACTCCTGAGACGGCTGTCTGGAAAGGAGAGAAGAATCTCAAGAGAGATAAATCATATTGTCAGCAAACAACTTGTAGAGTCTCTTTGTGATGGAGATTGCATCGTATTTGAAAATCTCAAGGGTATCAGACAAAGGGCTAAACTTGGAAAGTGTCAACGTAGACACTTGCATTCTTGGAGCTTCGGTCAGTTGATTGATTTCTGCAAATACAAAGCCCTTCAAAGAGGAATTCCAGTTGTGTTTGTAGATGCAAGAAATAGTTCTAAGGAGTGCAGTAGATGTGGGTATATTTCCAAATCTAATCGTAAATCTCAATCTCTTTTTCGTTGTATTAGATGTGGTTTTCAGCATAATGCTGACTTTAATGCCTCCTTAAATCTGGCAAAGAGAGCTGGCTCTCTTGCCTTGGGCTACCTGTCAGATAGCCCTAAAGTCTCAGCCCTTAGTGGCTAGGGACAAGCCCACGACTTCAGTCGTGGGTATCTGACCTATATGGTTGACAGAAGCTATAACCTGCCATATATTTTTGATATGACACATCTTAAAAATATGCCAGGAATAAAGCAAAGTGTGGATAAAGTTAGGCAAAGCCTGTATCTACTTCATATAGGCCCCCAAGGTAGAGTAGTTATACCTGCACCTATGCGTAAGGCTTTAGGAGTAAAACCCGGAGATATAGTAGTGGGATGGATAGAAGGGGATAAACTGGTTCTACAACCCCGTCGTGTAGTAGAGCAAGAACTTTGGTCTATGTTCAGGAAAGCAAAATTTTCATCCAAGGAACTTATAGCAGAAAGAAGAGAGGAAGCTAAAAGGGAAGAGGGGCAATTGGGATAATATTAGCCTATGTCCTCATTTGCTAAAAGGGTATTTGCAGTTCAATGAAACCCTGTGTTGTTTTAGATGCTTCAGCATTAATAGCCTATCTTAAGCAAGAAAAAGGATATAAAGAAGTAAGTGATGCTATAGCTAAGGGAGCAGCTATAAGTGCTGTAAATCTTGCAGAAGTGTATGCGAAAATAGTTTCAGAAGGGCTAAGTCTTGATCAAGTAAGTCCACGATTTAAAGCACTGGGATTAATAGTGGTGCCTTTTGGGGAAGATGAGGCAAAGATTTCTTCGGAAATTTATCCTATTTGTAGACCGCTTGGTCTTTCTCTTGGTGATAGAGCATGCCTTTGTCTTGGTTTAAAGCTTGGTTTGCCTGTTTTGACCGCTGATAAAACATGGTCTAAGCTTAATTTGAAGATAGATATACGTATTTTACGATAGGAATGTTTAAGTTTTATCTCTTATCCCTTTCCTTACGTAAGGGGACTTCCTGAGGATGGTTGGATCTTTTTGAATCTAAAGAGATATAAAGAGGGTAAGATTTCTCTTGAAACACTGGCTAAGGAACTTGAGTTTAGTGTAAGTGAAACCATAGATCTTCTTGCTGAATATGGTGTTATATCTCCCATCTCATATGATGACTATCTTGAGGGGCTAGAAACATTGAGACATTGTAATATCTGATAGTTCGAATAACTAAGAATTTCCAATCAAAAATATTTCTCCCGTAGGTAGAGGGACTCCACCCTCAGGTTCTAGAGTAACAGCAAATTTTTGGATTTTACTAGGTTCTGGAAGAGATTCCAATTTCATAATACTATTTCCTTTTTCATCTACTTTAAAAATACCCATATTCATGGGAGTGTGATCTGCAATTACCCAGAGTTGATAAGTTTTTCCTGAGGGGACTGATGGAAGATTCAATCCGTAAAAGAGTGCTTTATTATGTTTCGTATCCCAAAGTATTCTTCCACGAGCTTTAAGGTTAGGTTGAGGGCTTAAGAGGTTTATAATAACAACGTTTGGATTCCTAAAAAATTCCAAGATCTCATTCTGGCGAGCAACCTGATTTTTTAAGTTATTTATTTCTATTTCCTGTTCTTTGAGTCTATTTCTAAGTGATAAATTAGATATAAAAAGCAGTATTAATAAAGCTAAGGCAATTACACCCGCAGGTTTAAGCCAAATAACTTGGAGTCTAGCCCAGGAACTTGTTATATAAGGTTCCTTTTTTTTAGTGGCTTTAATCTTTTCAAAGAGTCTTTTTTTAACCCTTGGTGAAGGTGAGGTGACAGGGGCAGAATACAGAATAGAAGATAAAACTTCTTCATTTTCCTTGAGCATTTCTTTACAAAGTGTACAACCGGATTTAAGGTGTTCTTCTATCTCTCTTAGTTCATCTCCATCGAGAGCACCAAGAGCATAAATTGGGAGAAGTTCTTCAAACTTATTGTGGTCTGTCATTTCTTACAATTTTATTATCTATCCTAATTTTCCTCAATTAGATAATATATAAGAACAAACTAAATTGCTAGTATAAATCCTTGGGATTCTAATTGTTTATAAAGAATTTCTAACCTTCTAAGGTTTAAAGTCATGTGCTATAATCTAACAAGCTGTAAGTGTATTGAGCTAGATAGTATATGATGAGTTAAGATAGCAGCCATACTTGATTTAAAATGGGGAATAAATACATAAGTTATTGAATAATCTATCTATGTTTACAGAACAAGAACTGGTAGAGCTGATTTCGCAAATTGCTAAAGGCAATGAACAAGCATTAAGTAAACTTTATGATAATACGAGTTCTTTAGTCTACGGACTTGCACTACGCATATTGAATGATGCATTTGAGGCTGAAGAGATAACCATTGATGTTTATATGCAGGTATGGCAAAGAGCAGCAGAATATGATCCAAATCGCA
>Ga0101945_1001999_pt1 | contig 16278 bp, 16 predicted proteins | sample DewCreD2012metaG_2_FD_75246 | JGI IMG/M metagenome (GOLD analysis project Ga0101945, IMG submission 75246) | Hot spring sediment bacterial and archeal communities from British Columbia, Canada, to study Microbial Dark Matter (Phase II) - Dewar... ... | reverse complement strand
TATGACAAAGTTAAAAACAACGAGTATAGCCTCGTTTGTTACGATGAAACACAACATTTACCTGCGAACACATTCATCCGCTTAGCACTTTGAAGGCAAAATATCGCATGGGCTTTAGCGGCTCGCCTTACCGCGAAGACGGACGTGAAAACTACATCTACAATGTTACAGCAAGGGCTGTGGACGCCTATTTCTGTCGAATTGCTCGAAAATTTGCAGGCAAATTTCATGGCAGAAATCCATACAGCCCCCACTCTTTAAGAGCTGCCTTTCGCACGCTGCTAAGCGACCACAAAGTTGACCCGCTATACATAGAGTTTTGGATGGGACATAAAGTTCCTGAACAGCAACGTGTCTACATTAGCAAAAGCAGAGAGGGCTGGCGACAGACATACCGTGAACAAGCAGAACCATGGTTAACACCACACTAGTATAAAAAAGAACATTTATTCGGTTAACAGCAACTAATAGAATAATGCGTTCTAATTATCTTCCAAAAGCGCATTTGAACCCTCCATAGACGTTTAGGCTGATGCTTGTTGCTTGCTCATTTTGGAGAGCATTTAGGCTTCTGGTTGGGAGTGGCCTGAAAAATTGGGTTCTAACCGTCAGCACTTAAGCTGGCTTATCAATGTTTTTGGCGCCTTTGCTGTTCTCTTGTTGCAGCTGAATGACCGGCGAGCAAAAATGTTCTGGTAACATTCATCGAGACTGGAGTGGGGACAATATGGTTTGGGTGTAGGCGTTTGAGATTCAAAACCTAGTGGAACGACTGAAAATTCCTAAAGGATGTAACAGGGTTTTCTGGAATCTGCGGATTCCAATCTATGCTAAAACTAACTTATGTAACTATGTTATGGATTCGCTTTTTCTTTATGGCTTCCTCGATTTCTAGGGCTATTCTTCTGCCAGCATACATTTTCTCCCCGTACTTTAGATAAGCGTAGGGTGACGTCCCGATTCCGACGTTTGTTCCTGCAACAATGCGCGCTGAAATTTCAAAAGTGTAGATTTCTAAAGTGTCCGTAACAACGGTTTCTAGACAAAATGGTCCTATTATCCCTGGCGGAGCGAGTTCTTTCGCTGTTTTTTGCACGTTGCCGCCCATTTTTAGGAGTTCTGGCAGTAGCGACTCGCGAATGGTCAGAGGGATGTTCCCCACAATTGTGTAAGTGGGACTTACGTCTATTTCCAGCTGTTCGGCTGCTGGCACCCTTCCAATGGCGTCTACTGTGGATTCGTAGCGTTTGTCCACGCCTAGAAATTCGACGTCATCATTTATTATTGACGAGAAGTAGTGGGGGTAAACGTTCACGCCCAAAACATACTCCTGCAAATGTATTTGATCAACGTCTTCCTTGCTGAGCAGGCCGCGGCGAACCATCTCCTCCACTTTTTTGCGGAAAGCCTTGGGAGAATTTGCCAAAAAATAGCCTTTCCCACCCTTGGCTCCGGGAAGTTTGGCTATAGCTAAGCCGCTGATTTCCTCTGGGCTTTTGAAGGTTTTTGGAAGCCTAAGTCCGGCTTTTCTAAGCCATTCTGCCTGTTTCTCGCGGTTCGCCTCCCATTGGAGGAGTTGGCGGTTTCCAAACATGGGAACATAAAAGCTGTTTATTAACTCTTCAATGCTTAGGTACGCCGTGAAAGAACCATGGGGCACGATGACTGTGTTAAGCCTTCTGAGTTTTTCCTGCACTTTGTCATCCAACAATTCTGCAAAGTCATCTACTATTATGAGTTCGTCCGCTAATGGAAACTTCTTGTAAACAATTGTGTCTTTTTCTTTGCATATGCATACAGTTCTGAAACCCTCTTCTTTCGCGCCTTTAAATATGTTTAATGCCGAATGGGAGCCTATAGTGCCTATGGTTAAACGCTTCAAATTATATCTGCTTATTAGCTGGCTTATTTCTTCGCTAGTTATCATGTCACAATATCCTCGAGTTTGCCCTCTCTAATGGCGCGTTTTATCTCCATGGCAACTCTTCTGCCAGGTCCAACTTCCACGCCATACTTATATTTCATGTACGGCGAAGTAGGTTCTACACATGGGCAGCCGGGCACGCGGGGGCTAACGTCGAAAACATAAAATTCAAGGTTCTTCTTTACCGCGCCTTGCAGTGCGAAAAGCCCTATTATGCCAGGCGGATACTCTTCTTTGCAGACTTCAACGAAACGTTCCGCGGCTTCAAAAACTTTTTCAAGCTGGCTTTCCCGCATTGTAACGCCCATATGTCCAATCTCAATGTTTTGCGTGACTATTCCAAGTTCTAGCTGCTCTTGAGCTGGAAGGTCTAATATACCGTCCAAGTCTGTTTGAATTCGTCTATCAAACCCTAACAAGTCGATTTCGTCTGTTAATGGCGACCAGAAAAAGTTTGCGTTAAACTTGGCGCCTGTCACATACTCCTCCATAACGGCTTTTTGGAGGGCTTCAGGGCTTATAATACCCTTGCGTATTCGTTCTTCTGCTTTTTGCTTGAACTCTTCGGGTGAGGAGGCATAGAAGAAGGCTCTTTCGATGGCACGTTCTTTTTCTGGAACCTTAACTATCACCAGACGGTCTATTTCCTCTGGAGACTTAAAAATTTTAGGTGTGGGGATTCTAGCTTTCTGGAGTAAATAGTACTGGTTTTTGGGTAGGTTGCGTTCTTCTGTTTTAAGCATGAAACGGTTTCCCATTATGGGCACGGTGAAACGCTCTTCAATGTTCTCGTAGCCCACATAAACCGAAAAAGAGCGGTTTGGCACAAAAATGGTGTTTAAGGCTCTGAGCTTCTCAAGATTTTCCACGTGCACCACGTCTGCAAATCGGTCAAGCAGTAGCACATGGTCAAACAGGTCACGATAGTATTTGGTGTAAGTTTTCTCGCGACCCTTTTGGCAAATAACTACTGTTTCGAGACCTTCTTGTTTGGCGCCATGGGCGATTTCCAACGCTGAATGGGAGCCTAAAACGCCTATCCGAATGTTGCGTTCATCATGTTCGCCAATTATCTTATCAATTGTCCGTTTGTTAATCACACCTTATCGCCTACATATCCCTCATATTTCCTCATGGTTTCAGCAAGGCTTGGGGCATCAAATAGCTTACGGTTTGTTAGGGTGTTTGCCACCGCCATATACATTTCGCTTATTAGATTTTTTAGTGACGGATCTAGTTTTGGCGGTTTCGCCTTAACCAACCTTTTCCAATCTTCTATGCCTTTTTCCTTTGCTTTTTGTTTGGCGTTTTCCACTTCTTTAGCCCATTCCGTTCGCCTATAATAAATGCGGGCTACCTCTTTGCTTACATGCAACCCTTGATACGTGAACCTACACTCGTCAAGTGTGCCGACAACATCTGCCACCATAAGCCTTCTCTCGTTGTCAAAGGCTAACTCTATTTTTCCATCCTCGTTCACCAAACCAGCTTTTGCGGCTATCTCAGTTATGGTTCCATCCACTTTGAGAAGGACTTCCTTAATTTCTTCAACTTCGCTGTCTGTTAATCCCGCCAGCTGCTGGGCTTCCCGCCATGTTATGTATCGGTCGCCTTCTTCTAGTTTTGTGCTCACGTCGAAGATGGGTTTTACCAGTCTTTCGCCAACCTTGGGGTAGTGGTCTAAGCCTAAATCTTCCAGGGTCACTAAGCCTTGTTCAAGTCTTTTGAAGACTGATGAGCCTTCTGGCAAGCCGTTTCGGTAGATAATCTCCAATGGAATTAGGAAATTTTTAAGCCTTGGCGTGTATACGCTGTAATCATATTTTAATTTGTCATTTTCCACGTAGGCCTTCGGCCTATAAACATTTACAAGGTGGAATTCCATGACGTTGGCGGGTTTTTCCAACTCATTGAAACGCACAAGCTTGCCTCTTTCATCCACGAGCCCACGGTAATGGGTCCTTATGCCCTTTTCTTCAAGCCTTTCAAAGCAGTAAGCCCCCATAAGGCAGAGAGCTGCACCTTTCCCATCAATGTGGTCTGGCATCTCACCCCAATCAAAAACCGAATAACGGTCAGAAAAATGGAATCTGCCAACACCCATACGCGTCTTTGTAGGCTTCTTCACAACTTCTAGATCTTTCACACTTCCCATATTAATCCCTCAATCTTTTAATTTGGCAAGTATATTTTTGTTTTCTATTTCATCCGAGACATCTTCTAATCCTAGCCGCCTCAATAAGCGAAGTGGAGGTGCCAGCTTTGTCGCCGTCTATGTAGGATATTAGGAAGTTGTTTGCAAAGTTTTTATGTTTCTTTTCAATGGAGCTTCTAGGTCCAAGTTTTATGCTGAAGGTTTTCTCTATTGCTTCGATGTCGGCTGAAACCTCGTTTAGAACATTCATCAGCTTCTCCCTGCTCATACTTGCTTTTTCAGCCACTAATTTGCAATTATCCTTTAACATTTCTACATTTCGCCTGGAGAGATAGCCGCCCGCCACGTCCAAGTCGTGTTTTAGGTTAACATAGAATTTTTGAACCAGTTTCCATTCATCTTCCTTCATTTCCTCGAAGAACTTGCCGCCCAAAAATTCTGGAGGTATGCCTAGAGAGTAAAGTGCAGCGGCGAATGGTATGGCTCTTGGAAGGGAGACTCCTCCAACTTTGTGGCTGTAGCCGAAAAGCCCTATGTGAAGCTTTCTAGCCCTTCGCGCGGGAACATAGGAGGACACGCTGTTGATGAGGGGAGCCAACTCCTCAACAACTCTCTCATAAAAACGCCTACTTTTATGAAGCATTTCAACAAGTTTTTCCTCTTCTGAAGGATCTATAGTTGGCGGTTCTCCGTTTGGAAGCCTCTTATTTAAGGTGTTTATGCAATCTTTTACTTGCGTGGTGGGATAATCATATTTTAGGGCAGATTGAATCGTAACAGTAGACAAGCCCCTATATTCGTGTAGAAACTTTCCAACATTTTCGGGTGAAAGGTGCCCTCTAAAGGGCATTGATCCAACTCCCAAAATGAGATGTATGGTTACGTCTAGCTTCTTTTCAAGAACCCTCAGCTTTGAAAAGGCTAGTTTAGAGAGCAGAACAGCGGATAAAAGCCCATAGTTGAGAGCCGGATCCGACCTTGCAATAAAAACTCTCAGGTACTTTGGCTTAACCGCCTTTATATATGGCTCTACGATTTTGTCAGCTGCTAAGATGCTGTCAAAGTCCTCTATTAGCGGGATTACTTCAATGCTTTTAGGCTGGAAACATCCAATCCAATCTTTAGCTTTCAAGCTGTTGTCTAAGTATGCCTCCTCAACTGTGGTTATCGCCTTTCTATAATAGTTGTAAAGCCAAATTGGTTCTTTAGCATCCGTCGTGAAGGGGAGTATAACCTCAAAGATAGGCGCAACATCTCTCTTGTAGAAGGTAGATGCAACATCACACGCCACCGCAATGTTGTATAAAGTTTCTACGAAAACCTTCCTTTCAGCGCCTTCAATTTTTGGATTAGGGATTCTATAGGTTAGGAAAACATTTTTTCCAAGCTGATGTTCCATAAAAAATTCTGGATGCTTGTCTAAGAGTTTCCTTACAACGCGCGTGTCAACGTCCTTCCCCTCAGAATCCCACATGACTTCATGGCAGCCAAGCTGACTGTAGGCAAAATATGCCTCATAAATTTCCACATCTCCTTCAATTACGGTGCCTTCACACCAATCTGGAAGATTCACGTTGTCCGGGTGCTGAGTTGACATGGTCGCAGGTATCTTTCTTTCATCAACCAAAGATTCATGCCCTCAATGATTTACCACTAATTGTTTTTAAGCATTTCCTCGAGACACGCGCGAAAGTTTATACAATATGTTCGTAGCGTTTTGAAAATTTTGCATTCCAAAGTTTCGTTAATTTGTTCCATTAGTAATGTTTAATTGAAAACAGATGAAATCTTGACTTCAATTTAATGTGAAAAGCCCTTGACAGGGTTGACATAGAAAGGCTCCTATATAAGGCGCGGTTTGAAGTTTTAAAAATTTTTATGTTATTTTTCTTGCTTGTCTGTTAACGTGAATTAACAGAACAAGCCCTATCATGGAGTTTAGGGCCACGGGCTGGTTTTTCTAACAGGAAAAACTAGAAAAATTGCGCGAGTGAAAAAGCAATGAGAGTATAAATATTGTTGAGGCTTTATTCTCTATAATAGTATATTATTATTACTATTGTGGAGGGGTGGGGTATATTTTTCTAACTGGTGTAATAGTAAACGGTGCGAAAAAATGAGTGTCGATAATAAAAGGTTTAAGGGTAATATGCCTCGCTCGTTTTACGTTGACGTAGAGGTTTATTCAGAGTTTAAGTCGTTTTTAGCTCAGCTTGGCAGATCCGTGAGTGAAGAGGTTAACGAGTTTATGGTTAGGCGTTTGGCTGAGCTTAAGGGTGAGGCAGAGAAATATCGTGAATCTCTCGATTATGAAGTCCTCAAGCGCCGATTCGCTAAGGTTGTAGACGAGGTTGAAAAGCTTTCAAATAAGCTTAAGCGGTTGGGCTATTATGAGGATTTGAAAACTTTAGCTTTCGATTTAGGGCTTGACTTTAGCGATCTTCATAACCTATCTGAAATAACGCCTAAAATTCTAGCTAAGTGGGATGGTCCAAGTGAATATGCACATCTTTTCATAAGTTTAGCTGAAACAGCGAAAGAGAAGAGGGAATTGGAGAAAAAGCTGAAGGAAATTAGGCTTTCTTTGAAACCTGTTGATTCTTCTATTGGAGGTTGAAATGGCTAAGCAGACGCCGCAACATTTGCCTTTTAAAGAGTTGAAAGCTTGTCCCAAATGTGGACGAATGGAACTTGAGAAAGTTCATGACCAGAAGTATCCTGGAAGGGAAGGCGTCTATAGGTTTGTGATTTACCGTTGCCCAAATGGGCATGAAACCAGTGTTCGGCAGCTGGTAGTTAGACAATTTAACGTTTTAGATCGAGAGTGGTGGATTAGCTGATGGCTAAGGGATACTCGCGTCCTGTGGCTGTTTTCACTTATTCAAGGCGAATCAAGAATCTGAAGCCTGGGCAAGTGAAGTTTGTTCGCTATCGGGGACGGCAAGTGAAGGTTATGCTTGATCCTAGTGGAAGACGCTTAAAGGTTCTGCAAGCTCCCATGGACCTGAAGTCCATAATTAGGAAAGCTGAGATGGTAAGAGTTTCTGATGGGACATTGCAGATAATCGGTGCACTTGAAAAGACAAAGCCAAAACTGCAACTTAAACGTGACAAGCCCGTTCCAATAGAACCTAAAGAAGAACCGAAACCCATCGTGAAGCCCGAGCCAGAAACCGAACAGAAGGAGCCACTGCCGGAATCCAAACCAGTGCCTCCCCAGCTAACGCTGAAGCCTTCTAAGCCTTCGGCAATCACTGAGGCAGAACGCAGAAAAGCCATGCTTGTTCCTGTTCCAGACAAGGGTCTAATCCCCACACCCTATATCGACTGGAGCAAAATCCCACAACATTGCAACGTGAAAGATGTAACGTACATTGACTATCCTACGCAGCAAGCGCCTAAAGGAATGTTAGCGGAGCTTCGTGAAATGTTCAGGAGAAGCAGACGCTACCAGAACACAGCTCCAGTAAACGTTGTGATCATTGGACCTAAAGGTTCAGGTAAAAGTGAACTTGTAAAAAAGTTTGCTGAAGATACGGGCTTACCTTACTGGCAAGTTATTGGACAAGAGGGCATCAGAGCCGACGAGCTGCTTGGACATTATGAACTTAAAGAGGGCACTAGCAGGTGGGTTGACGGCATAATTCCCAAGGCTGTAAAGCATGGCGGGATCCTTCACATAGACGAGGCTAACGTTATTGAACCCGCCATTCTCATGCGCTTGGACGAGCTGCTTGATAATAAACGTCAACTTAACATGGAAGACCTTAATGGTGAAATCATCAAAGCTCATCCAGACCTATTCATAGTTTTCACTTTAAACCCGCCAACTTATGAAGGTATTAAGGACTTACCTGAACCTATCAAAAGCCGGCTTACGAAGCGGTATTGGATGACTTATCCGCCGCCAGAAATAGAGATGCGGATTCTAAAGGAGAAGTTGAAGCTTTCAGATTCTGAGTTTAAGCCGCCATCTAAAACGCAGCCGGCAAGCGGAACCATAGCTCCAGACATAATTGACATAATGAAAATTATAGGCAGTTTGCGGAAACAGACTGATCTTTCTTACACACCGTCTATGCGTGAAACCCAAGCCTTCATTCAAGACCTTAGGGAAGGAGACGATTTCTTCACAGCTTACGACAGAAATATCAAGGCATTGTATTGGGGCGAAGAAGCAGACCGCATTGAAGAAGCCTTAAAAGCTGTTAGGGGTAGACCACAAAGATGAAATCCTACAGTAAAAGCCAAAACTTACAGTATAAGCAACGGCTGCACTCTGCGAGGCTTCTTCGCAAAGCCTTTAAGCCTTCCTCTCGAAACTTCAAAAAAGCTGGCCCTCTACGTTCTGAGACGGCAACGGTTGTTGCCAATGTTATGGATGTAGCAAACTTTTTGGCTAGATACTTGAGTGGAAAACAGAACGTTGTTGTTTCTACTCGCGCTCGTGATGGATACTCTTCAGAAGTGACTTTTGCTCCGAGAGAGGTTTACCGCATTAACTTGCCAAATTGGGAAGAGTATGATTTGCCCTTGGAAGGCTTCGACAAGTATAGGATTTACCGTTCTGGAGTTTTTCACGAATCTTGCCATGTGAAGTATACTCCGCCATCCATGTTTAAGTATGGCACAGGGATTGAGCATGACGTTTTCAACATTTTAGAGGATAGACGCATTGAGGATTTAGGGGTTGAAGAGTGGCCAGGCTACCTTCCAGAGCGAATTTACACGCGAGCCTATGCATACGCCTTGCGCCCAAATGTTGACGTAATACAGCTTCCAGAATTAGCCCGCTACGAAGCTTTCCTCCAAAGACTCCTGATTGGGAAGATTAAGGGCAAACTTCCTCCGCAAGATATGGAGAAAATTGAAGAAACAGCAGAACATGTCGAACGTGAACTTCAAAAACTGAAGGGAGCCAACGAATACACTATAGAAAAGAGAATGGCTGAACTAACAAACGACGTCATCAAAAAACTTGACCTACCACCGAATATGGCGCCTCCACCACAATATGGAGGCCACTCAAGCTGGACTGGAACCTTCACAGAAGACCACGCTAAACACGCAAAAGCGCAACCCGAAAAAGTCGAACAGCAAATGGAAGAGTTCTTCAAAGAGGAAAAGAGCAAAGCAAAACATAAGGAACGGAAAGATGGAAAGACATCGCCCACAGAAATAACAGAAGAAGATGTAGAAAAAGCGAAAGAAGGAACATCCGAAGTTAGAGATGAATATAATAAGGTGCAGAGCAAAAAGCCGGTAGAGGATCCAACCATTGTTGGATGGCTTCCAGTAGCCTCACAGGGAATAGCCTCCCTTTATAGAGACCAAAAGTTCATCACGGCAATGAACACGCATCTCAGAACTTGGAAAACAGGATACAAGGAGCACATTAGCGAGAAAGGTTCTAGGCTTAGCATACCAAATTACATACGCCATAAAGAGGAACCATTCGCAACTCGCATAAAACAGTCAGCAAGAGGCAAGAAACTACTCGTTGTCGCAGATTTTTCAGGAAGCATATCGCCAAGAGAGGAAGAGTATAAACGAGCGATAATAAGCGCTATGGAAGTTTTAAGCGGAATAGGAAGCAACATAGCTTTCTTCACCTTCGGCTCAGACCCAGCCCAAGGCGACGGCTTCTTCAAAGTTAAAACTTTTGAGGAGCCGAAATGGAGTAACATTCACTCCGCCAAAGTCGCAGCTTTAGAGGCTAGATATGGAAGCACGCCTACGGACTACGTGTATCAAAAGCTGGAAGGCTACATAGCCAACAATAGACCCCATGTTACAGTAACCATCACTGACGGAGCCCCAGACAGACCAATAGATACAGCGGAATGCGTTAAAAAATTGAGAAAGCACACGCGAATGGTTGCTTTCGGCATAGCCCCAGGCGATGATCCAAGCCTAAAAAACCACATGGAATGTATGCTGAAAAGCCAAGGCTACAACAAGAGCTTCGTTGTAAAAGAAGTTCATGAAATTCCGCCAAAACTTGTTAAAATGATAGCTCCAGAATAGAGGGTTTTCCATGAGCTACAAGAGAAATGAAAAACGTTCCTATATGCCCCGAAAGCCTCGTTCACCATTTTCAACAATGCATCATATGAGTTTCCGCAACGAATGGGAATCAAACATAGACAACGCCATAGCACAAGTGTACAAACTGAAAGAGCAAGGCTACATGGTTGAAGAAAGTTTACAGCGAGGAGCCCTAATGGAAAGCCAAGCTAAAAGCCTCTTAAAACGCCTAAATGAAATGGATTGTGATGCGCAGATAATTCCAGTGGCAACATGGCATGGAGAAAAAGTCGTTTTCCTAGTTTATAAATCCCCCAAAGAACCAACACCAACACAAGAAGTGGAAAAACCATAAACCGTTAAACGTGTTAAGCCCCAACTTCCACCAGAAGAACTCGTTAAGAAGTACGTCAAAACGTTTTTTGCAGGAACAAGTAAAGAGCCAGACTATAGCAAACTCCAAACAGACGGGTTCATAATCGACCCACATTACGTGTGCGCCTTCATCCCTAAAACATCCAATCACCCCTCAGGAATTGTTGGAATGCTAAGAACTCTTCAGAAAGGAGCTGCGCTGAAAACATTTGAAAACACAACAGAATTCACTAAAGCCTTGGGTTATGCAAAAAGGATAGGCACCGCCAACATTGCTTTCGACGACGCTGGAACAGTAGTCATTAGTCTTTCGAATTTTCAAAGGGCATTGAAAGTTTTAGGGCGCGGCGAGCTTTCCGTTCACTCTGAAGGTAAAGACAAACCTGCGTTTATCGTTGACTGGGAAGGAAATGCCATAGCTATAGCGCCTGTCATTGATCCAGAGCCTAGCTTAACCACAACAGTGGAAGGCGCTATTAAAACCTATGAAAGCTTGAAAGTGTAATACTGAAGCCATTTTTCTTTTGGGCATACCTTAATGCGGTATCGAAAAAGCAGAAGGCGAAGCTATGAAGGGCGTAGGCGTAAAATTTTGGTTCCAAGAGACGTTAAATCAAAATCTAACCGGCACTTGTATGAACTTGTAAGGTTGCAGCCTGTAGGCGAGTGGAGTCGAGACCTTGTAGAGTCTACAGAAGCAGGGAAAATTTTAGCTGAGACTCATTGGAAAAACGTGAAAAAGGCACTGAAGAAGGAGAAACCATCCACAAAGGCGCAGTTGGAAGCAGTGTTAAAGAAGGCTGTCATGACGCCTCAGCAGAAGCTGGTTATCTTATACGAAAAAAGCTTGCGAATGCCTCTTTCCACAGAAGAGTTCCAACAGTACTTGACGCTTTTCCAAGAGAACTTTCCTGAAGCCTACAAGTCCATGTATGGCAAAAAGTCACCGTCAGAAATTGTGGCTCAAAATTTACAGCAAATGAAAAAGGTGAGCTGACTTGTACTGGCAACATCCAAGAAAATCCTACGCTACCAGAAGATGGGCCAAACGTGTTTTCGGAAATCAACATAGAAGCATCAAAAGGTTCCTTGTTAATTATGAGGCGGTTGTAGATGGCGTGCACATCCTTGATAAATGTCTCGTTTTAGCAAGTAACGAGAAGGAAGCCCTGCTGAAAGCCCACAACCTTGTTAAGTCCTTACACCCCAAATCAGAAAACATAGCCATGAACGTTGAAGAGGAGCATGGGCTTGAATAGTTTTTGCCCCGGGGCAAATTTCGCCATTATTTTTCTTTTGGTGAATTGAATGGGAAGACGTTACAAAGTTAAACGTGCTCCTGGACATTATGTTGAACGTGACAGACGTGGACGCTTCAAACGCTGGGCAGAAATTCACAGAAGCATAAGCATTGACAAAAGACGCAAGGTTGAACAGAAAAGGTCCGAGTCTGGTTTCGGACACGTTCAGGATTATCAAAGATAAAAAAGGGTATTATTCATGGCTAAATCCTACACTAGAACAGCGCAGACAAGCTATGACAGAGCAGTTCTTGTCCATGTCAAGCCCACATCCTATAAGCGAAAAGGCAAGCTTGTTAAACGCAAAGGCTACACGTACAAGAAGCGAGACATAGGCAAGCCTGGAAGAGGACCTAAACTAATTATAATCAAGAAGCCGGGGGCTTTACGAAAGCATGGTTACAGCGTCAAGAAAGGCGAAGCTGCAAGGCATAAGGCACTAGCATCTGCAATAAAAGAGTTTGGAAGTCTTAGCGTCTACAGAAAACTATTGGCGCAAAGCGTGTATCGGAAAAACTATGATCCCGAGACAGCTGGAATTTTTAGGGCAGATGCAGAGTGGGTTAGAAGCCATTACAAGATGGACGGTTTCGTAAGTTAAAACGCTTCTATGGCTATTTTTCTTTCGGGTTGCCATGTCGGAGACTTCCGTTTCAATAATTGACCAGCTGCTTCAAGGCATAAGCCTAGTAGGCAGAGCCCTCACTTCTGGCATACAATATGTTTTGGGACAGTTTGGCTTGCATGTTCCAGACTACGCCATAACTGTGGGCACAATAATCTTAGTTATCTTGTTAATTTACAGGTTTGGCAACGTAGTCAACAAGATTGTGCTCTTCGCCTTAATCTTCCTACTATTGTCAAGCCTTGCAGGCTTGTTTTCGCCTCCGTTGTTTTCTTGATATATTTCTCTTTTGATGAAAGGGCTAAAACCCGAAAACGGAGGAAAGTGCAAGTGTCTTTGAAGGATTTGGAGAAGATTCCATGGTTTGCCGTTTTAGGAGCCATCGTTATCTTAAGCCTGTTGCTGAACGCTGGTTCTGCAGATATAGCGCTGATGGTGCCATCGTATTTGACGCAGGCATTTCTCTACTTGGCTTTGGGCTATGCTTTTATGCGTGGACATACAGGGCAAGGTTTCACTGTTTTCCTTATGGCTGCTGTCTGGCTTTTAACCAACATTTTAATTTGGAGCAATCTTGGAAGTCTATTGTCTGCAAGCCTATGGCTGTTGTGCATCACGCAACTTGCCTTAGTTTACATGTTCTTCACGGGCAAATCGCTGAAGTTTGCAGGTGAAGGCGGAGTCACATGGACTTATGCGGGGTTATGGCTAATTTTCGTGTTTGGCTTAGGCAAAATTTGGCTTGCGCTTTCGCAAGGAGCCACTTTAGCTCAAATACCATTGTGGGGCGTTGGCGTTCTACTGTTAAGCTTAGGCTACATCGTTGAGCCACTGGAGAAAAGCTGGGCTACACCATTCAAGCTGATAGGCTGCTTGCTGGCAGTGGTTTCAGGGCTTACAATAGCAGGTTCTGGGCTTCAACTTTTGCCCTAGTATTTTTCCTATGGAGCGATAAAAATGAAGGAATCCAACAAAACAATAATCGTTGTCTTGCTGGCAATATACATAATTGCATCTCTCACCCTCGGAAGCTTCAACCCGCTTGAATGGAAACTAACGAAACAGCCAACAACACCAAGCGGAGCAAAAGTTGCAGGAATGTTTGACGTCGCCACCAAAGGCTATAACACGCTTGACATTTCCTCAGTTCTAGCTGAGAACACGGCTTACCATTGCTATTGGTACGCAAACCGCGGAGGCTGGCTGCTTCTCGGCAAAGGAGACACAACCATCGAAGTTGTCGAAAACGACAACGGCTTCATCTACGCAGTTGTGGAAGTGCCCTCTGGGCAAAGCTATTACGTGGACTGGGCTGAAACAAAGGCTAAAAATCCAAGAGCAGTTGAAGTAACATATCAGGATCCAGATAACGACGGCTACAAAGAGTTTGTATTCAAATTTAACATGGCAAATATTCCACAACCAGCCAGCGGAAACCCGAAGGTTTACTTATACCCATACTTCCTCGCTTATCAACAACCCTCAATCAACCAACCAGCAGACATCACAGGAATAGGAACTTCTCGCGTAACCAAATATGTCGAATGGTACCTCACCTTCGCCCAAGCACAAAAAGCATACGCCATAACCAAAGTTGAAATCGAGCTAAACACAACGGACACAACTAAAGTTACATTGAGAAGCGTGAACGTTCCAGGAATAGGCATAGTCTCAAGCGAAATGTTTGGCACGCCACTGAAAGGCTTAGACAGATTAACATGGACCTACAGCATCGGCTCAAGCCTCTTCGACGCCAATTACATAAAATACGGAACAAACCAGCTTAACAAGTTCCAGTTTACAACAGAGATTGAATGTCAACTGCAAAGCTCAGACGTTTTAACATTAACCATAACTATCTATGGATTGACAACCACGGGAACATTACAGACAGTAACAGACAGCGTCGTATTGAAGGCTGCCAGCTAAACCTCAAACTCCCCATTTTTTCTATCCAAGCATTTTTCCACTGGAGAAACCAGCATTGAAGTTAACAATTCAAGAGATAGGTTTAGCCTTCGCCTTTGCAGTTATAGGCTTCATATTCAGCAGCCGTTCAACAATAATGTTCCTAAACGGTTTATCGCCCATGCAAGGCCTAATCGTATACTACATAATTCTGTACGTAAGCCTTTACATGCTAAGCAGATTAGACCTTGTGGTTTTAGGCTTAAAAATAAAAGATCCAATGCAAACCATAGGGCTTCTAATGATAACATTCGCCTTCTTCATCTGCGTAAACTGGGAAAACCCCTACGTGCAGCTTGTCACAAAAGGAAACATAGAAAACGTTAGCCCGGTCTTTTTTCAAGCGGAAGACGGAGCCGTATGGTTTGTTTGGCAGTCAATTTTTCCATGGCTAGACATTGAAACCTTAAGACTTCTCACGTTCGTCGTTACTCCTTTCACACTCGCCCTCATTGGAGGCTTCTTAGTTTCCGAAAAGATACGATTAGGGTGAAAAATGATGAGCAAACGTTCAATCCTAGACATCAGCATTTTCCTAATCGTTTATGCAGTGAGCATCACATACTTCATTCTGAAAACATATGGAGACGCATCACTTTTCAGCGCAACAATAGCCTTCACAGTTATGGCTTCAGTAAGTCTCTTCGCAGCCCTCTATACACAATCTGAAGAGGGCTATTACCAGAACTTAACCTTCGAAGGCTTACTATACGTGCTTGCAGCTTTAGGAGGCATGATTGCAGTCAGCAGCTTCTTCATAGGCATGGTGGGAGGAAGCGTCCTCTATTTTCCAACAATTTTCTCAAGCCTCGCCACAGTAGGCGGAGCCAGCAGCATCTTCACAAGCATACTAGGCGAAATGGTCTACCAGTTTACAGCAGTCGCCGCAGGCGAAGAGCTACTCAAGTTTGTAGCCTACACAGAACTTAAAAACCGTTACAAAAGCATGGTTTTAGCCGTAGCCATAAGCGTAGGCTTCTGGGCTGGATTCCACGCACTACAAGCTTACAAAAACGTCTACTATATTATACCAGCCTTCATCTGCGGTTTAATACTGCTATTCATTTTGGAGCATACAAAAAGCTTACTCGCGCCCATAATAGCCCACGGAGCCTACAACACAATATGCATACTTACATCCTACGCAACAACAAACGTTCCAATAAATGTTCCATGGTTTCCCACAGCCCTCACAAGCGAAGATGTCTTGCTCATAGGCTTAGCAGCAATGTGGACGGCTTTTATAATGCTTCCAATCTTAACACGTCGACGTTAACCCTGATATTTTTCCCTCGAGAACAGCCATGACCAAGCATAAGCATCTACTACTGTTAACCATAATATTCTTATCCGCACTAGCCTACATTGACTTTCACGTTCAACCTGTAGAGGCTGCCAGCTGGTTAGCTGGCTACCAGTATCGAAAACCAATCATCGTTAACGGCACTTCCGGGGCTGGGATGGACTATCAGCTTAAATTTTTTGTTTGGAGAGGAACAGGGTTAGATGAAGGGTTCAATGTTCACTTAGGCGGTAAGTGCCTCTCCACGTATGGCGATGTAAGATTCACAATAAGTGACGGCGTAACCAAATGTCCCTACTACATTTACAGTGCAACATCTGACTACGCAGTCTTCTGGGTTAAAGTTTTGTCCGACATAAGTGTAGACCAAACCTTATACGTTTACTATGGAAATCTCACCACTGAAGCTGGCGTTTCAGAATCAAACTTGGATGCGACTTTCGTGTTCGCTGAACCCTGGGATGATTCAAACCTAAACACGGACAGGTGGATAAACGATGGAAATGGCGCAGTTTCAATAGACCCAGTCCTGCATAGGGTAACCGTTTCTGGAACCGTAGGCTTCACTCTTCGCAGCAAAAACTACATTTCCTTCCCAGC
>Ga0101945_1001991_pt1 | contig 16325 bp, 15 predicted proteins | sample DewCreD2012metaG_2_FD_75246 | JGI IMG/M metagenome (GOLD analysis project Ga0101945, IMG submission 75246) | Hot spring sediment bacterial and archeal communities from British Columbia, Canada, to study Microbial Dark Matter (Phase II) - Dewar... ... | reverse complement strand
CACCCCCGCGAGTGCGACGAGGGCACCCACGACCGTCGCCGCGAGGGGCACGAACCGCATGAACGCATACCCAGCGGCCGACAGGAGTCCGCCGACGGCGCCGAAGACTGCGAGCACCCCGGCGGTCATCCCGGCTCCGGCCCGGACACCGGTCAGGAGACCGCCGGTGGGCGCGTCCTCGGCCCGGCCCACGAAGTACGCGACGTACGCCGGGAGCAGCGCGAACCCGCAGGGGTTGAGGGAGGCGGCCGCACCCGCGAGGAACGCAAAGGGCAGGAGCGTGCTCGCTGGAACCACGGCAACACCTCGCAGCAGGATGGGAAGGACATCAGCGTCCGACGCCGACGGTGGCGAGTGCCCGTCCCCACGTGTCGTACCCGGCGGGGTAGACGTCGGTCCACCGGATCACGGCCTGGGGATCGAGCACGAACTTCGTATCGAGGTAGCGCACCCCGTACTTCCAGACCATCCGGTCCGTGTCCGGTGCGTAGAACCAGCTCCGGGGGAACCCGTAGCGGTCGCGGTACCTGCGCACGTCCGCCTCTCCTTCCCTCGGGTCCACGAACACGATGAGGACGCGGAACGGCTCTGGCGCCCCTAGCTCCTGCTGGAATCGCTGAAGCTGCCGGAGACCCTCTATGCACGGGAGGCACCAGGTGGTCGTGAAGAAGAGGAGGCCGGGTTTCCCGCCGCTTAGGAGGCCGGTTCGCGTCACAACGCGCCCCTCGATATCCACCAGGCGGAACTCCGGGGCCGTATCCCCCGGACGGGTGCCCACGACGCCCGAGGGCGCGACCGCCGGCGCCTCCCGCGGCCTCAACGCGCTCCACAGGCTTGCGCCCACCAGCACGGCGATACCCGCCGCCACCAGCACCAGTGCCCACGGAGGGCGCGGCGAGGGTCTCTGACCGCGTCTGGGTCTCATGGCGTCCCTCCCCGCGTCCACAGCAGCCCCGCGCACGGGCAAACCGCTTGTGCCCTCCACAGGAGGGCGGCAAGCCCCCACGCCGTGATCACAAGCGCGACAAGCACTTCGTCGCCGCCGATCCTGGTCCTCTCGTCTCTCACGGTTCGACCCGGAAGAGCCACAGATGATCCGGCAGCACCGCGGCGACGTCCTTTGACCCGAGAACAGCGAGCACTGGACCGCCGAGACGCACCGCGTGCGCGCGACCCGGGAGCCTGGCGCGCCACAGCATCTGCCGCGAACCCGGCGAGCGCACCTCCATTTGGTCACCGGTAATCAAGACGACGCGTCCGTCTCGTCCCATGGCGGCCGTGGTGGGACGTCTCACACCCCGCCACACCACCTCACCGTCCCGGGACACCAGCCACGCCCCGTCCCCGAGGAAGTCGGAAACGGCGATCCAGCGGCCCCAGGCGTCTACCTGCAGGACGGGCACCGTCGCTCCGCCCAGCAGCCGGCGCCACCGCCACCGTCCTTCCTCCACGAACCCCAAGCGCAACCGGTCGTCGGTTCCACGCCACGCCACCACGAATCCGCCCGGGAGTCCCGCGGCTGCCGCCGCGGGCGCTGGCCCGACCTTCATCCGATACCGGGGCGCCGGAGGTGTACCGGATAGCACCACCACCTCCTCCAGGGTCACTGCAGCCAAGTCGCCGTGGTTGCCCAACGCGAGATCAACGAGCTCGCCGCCCGCGTGCGCACGCCAATGCACGCGGCCCCCTCTAACCGTGAAGCCAACGAGCTGTCCGTCGGCCTGGCCCGCCACCGCCCAGCTTCCATCGCCATCCATGCGCACGACGTTGTTGAGCGCCAGGCCAGAGCGGCGTCCGATGCGGCCCGCCGGTTGCCTCGCAAACGTGAACAGCACCACGTCCTGCGCGCCCCCGACCGCGACCCACTCCACGTCCCGCGTAGCCGAAAAGACCGGGAACGAACAGCAACTCACCGCGGGGAGCGTGCGCTGCCAGACGATGCGCCCAGCGCGAACGTCCATGGCCGTCACGACCCGCTTCGGCGTGCTGCGCTTCAGGTCATAGACCACGCTCGCGGCCACCGCCCGCCCGCCATCCTCCGAGAGGATCAAGTCCGTGACACCCGCCGGAAGCCGCATCACGCTGTACAGTCCCGCCTCCGCCACGCCCCACGGCGGGCCCGCGGTCACCAGCGCTCCAACCGCCCCTGCCAGCAGCACCCCGACCGGCCTCAACCAACGCACCGCATTACTCGCGCTCGCCTGCACGGCCAAACCCCGCCCTCTTCCTCGCTCGCTGGGGAATTCCACATCAGGGCAAGCCCCCGCCCACGAGAAGGCTGACGAGACCCACCGCCACCGCAGTGCCTTGGCATACAGTTCGCTCCAGACTGCGGGGCCCGGCATTCATATCTCTCTCCGTATATCAGTGTAGACGCCCCGTGAGAGCTGACAACCGGACAAAGAAGAAACAAGCTGGACATCCACCGACCCCCGAGCGATCCTTACATTCGAAGATCTCGATTTTTCGGCAGAGGTGCTGGGTGGAACAGTCGTTCGACCTCGTGATCCTCGGATCCGGCTCCACCGCGTTCGCCGCCGCCATCCGCGCCGCAGAGCTCGGCAAGGCGGTTGCTATGACGGAGTCCCGGACGCTCGGTGGCACGTGCGTCAACCGCGGGTGTCTACCGAGCAAGAACCTCATCGAGGCCGCGAGGGTGTATTGGGAGGCGCTCCGCCCGCGATTTCCGGGCTTGCGGTCCAAGGGGGTGGAGCTGGACTTTGCGGCCCTCGTGACCCAAAAGGACGAGCTCATCGCGGACTACCGGGAGAAGAAGTACCGGTCCATCGTGCAAGGATCCGATCGGATCCGCGTCTACGAGGGACATGCTCGGTTCACGCTCGACGGTGCGGTAGAGGTGGATGGCGTGCGGCTGCGCGGGACGCACTACCTCATCGCCACCGGTTCCCGGCCGCACATCCCACCCGTGGAGGGGCTCGACCGCGTTCCCTACCTCACCTCTGATCTGTTGACCTCCGGGGAGCCCATGGAGCTCCGGGAGCTCCCCCGGTCCCTGGTCATTTTGGGCGGCGGGTACATCGCGCTGGAACTGGGCCAGATGTTCTATCGGTTCGGGGTGGAGGTCACGATCCTGGAGCGCAGCGCGCGGGTGCTCCCCCCGTACGAACCAGAGGTCTCCCTGGCCATCACCAAGGCCCTGACGGATGAGGGGGTGCGCATCATCACCGGAGTGTCGGTCCACCGGGTGCGCCAGATCGACGGCGGGATTGAAGCCACCGGCGAACGGGAGGGCTTACCCGTGACCGTCCGCGCAGAACAGCTCCTCGTGGCCGCCGGGCGCGTCCCGAACACCGACGCCTTAGGGTTGGAGCACGTAGGGGTGCGGACGGACGAGCGGGGGTTCGTGCTGGTGGACGACTACCTGCGGACCACGGCGCCTAACGTGTGGGCCGCGGGGGATGTGATCGACCACTACACCGACAGTCAGATGGCGACACCCGTGGGGGCTCATGATGGGGTGATCGTGGCGGTGAACGCCCTGAGTGGAGAACTCCGCAGAGCCGACCACCGCGTGATCCCGCGGACGATCTTCACGAACCCTCAGGTCGCAGTGGTAGGGCTCACGGAGGCCGAGGCCCATGCGCGCGGCTACCGGTGCACCTGTTCTGCGGTCCCCATGGACCTCGTGCCGCGGGCGGGTGTTGTACGGGACCCCTGTGGGGTCATCAAGATGGTGCTGGATGCGGACACGGACCGAGTGCTGGGTGTTTCCATGGTGGGCCACGACGCCGGGGAGGTGATCCACGAGGCGGCCATGGGGATCCGGCTTGGGGCCACGGTACACGACTTCATCGACATGGTCCACGTCTACCCCACCATGGCTGAGGCTCTCAAGATCGTGGCCCTGTCCTTCTTCAAGGACCCCAGCCGGCTCAGCTGCTGCGCGGAGTGAGGTGATGGAAGCCGCTACTCCTGCAGAGATCGCAAAGCACTTCCCTTAGCTGGGCCTCACTCCACGTAGAATCGTGCACGGATCTCAAGTGGAGCGGGCGAAGCTCTTCCGCAACGGTCGTATCTATACCCTCGACGCTGCGGGGACCACGGCCCAGGCCGTCGCGTGCTGGCAGGGCCGGATCGTGGCCGTGGGCGACGATCCGGACGTGCGCGCCCACTTCCCCTCTTTCTCCGAAGTGGATCTGGGCGGGCTCGTGGTCTTCCCAGCCTTCACCGACGCGCACATCCACCTCACGGCCCTCGGGTTTTCCCTTCTAGGCGTGAACCTCGAGGGCGTCCGGTCCATCGGGGAGGCTGTCGCCCGTGTCGCCGAGGCCGTGCGGAGTGCACCACCCGGCGCTTGGGTCCTGGGCCGCGGGTGGAACCGGAACGTGTGGCCTGAGGGTCGCTGGCCCACCAAGGACGACCTCGACCCGGTCTCCCCCCACAACCCGGTGGCCCTGTGGAGCAAGGACGGGCATGTGCTGTGGTGCAACGCGCTCGCCCTGCAGAAGGCCGGGATCGGCCCGGACACCCCGGACCCGCCCGGTGGCGAGATCGTCCGGCAGGACGGAGAGCCCACGGGCGTGCTGAAGGAGGCGGCGAGCGCCCTCGCCACGCGTGCGATCCCGCCACCCGCCGACGAAGAGGTCGAGCGGGCGATCCTGGAGGCCACCCGTCTATTGCACCGGCTCGGGATCACCGGCGTCCACCACATGGCGGGTTCCGCCGAGGGCACGACGCTCCCGGTGCTCCAGCACCTTCACCGGGAAGGGCGGCTCGGAGTGCGGGTCGTCGCGGCGATCCCCGAGACCTCGCTGGACGACGCGATCCGGATGGGGCTCCGTTCCGGTCTTGGGGACGAGTGGCTTCGCGTGGGGTTCGTGAAGATCTTCGCTGACGGTACGTTGGGCTCCCAGACCGCGGCGATGCTTACGCCCTTCACCGGACAGCCCGACAACACGGGGATCGCGCTGCACGGACACGACGAACTCGCAGCACTCGTCCGGCGGGCCTCAAGGGCCGGGTGGGCTTGCGCGGTGCACGCCATCGGGGATCGGGCGAACCGCTGGGCCCTGGATGCCTTCGAGGCAAGCCTCGAACACAGCCGCCGCCTCGGGTTGCGCCACCGGATCGAGCACGCCCAGCTCATCCATCCGGACGACCTGCCCCGGTTCGCGCGGCTTGGGGTTGTGGCTTCGATGCAGCCGGTGCACTGCCCCGCCGACCGCGACTTGGCCGACCGCTACTGGGGTGAGCGGTCGAAGCACGCCTATGCCTGGCGCTCACTCCTTCGGAGCGGGGCCGTCCTCGCCTTCGGGTCCGATGCGCCGGTGGAGACCCCAGACGTGCTGCGGGGCCTGTACGCCGCGGCCTTTCGCAGGGATCCCCAGGACCCCCGCGGTCCCTGGTACCCGGAGGAGGCGATCCCCGTCCTGGAGGCGATCCGGGCCTACACCCTAGGTGCCGCCTACGCCGCCGGTGAGGAGCACCAGAAGGGGAGCCTTGAGGTAGGGAAGGTCTGCGACCTCGTGGCGGTGGACTGGGACATCGTCCGGGAACCGGAAGCCCTCGCGGACGCGCGTGTGCGGTTGACGGTGATAGGTGGGGAGATCGTCTACGAGGCCCTCTAAGACCAGTCCTCGTCTAGGTCCTCTTCCTCGAACGGGAGCTCTTCCTCTTCTTCTTCGTCCCAACCCTCTTCGTCTTCCAGCTCCTCGTCCTCGAGGTCATCGTCTTCCAGGTCCTCGTCTTCGAGGTCCTCGTCCAGTTCTTCCTCAAGCTCCTCGTCCACGGCCTCCTGGGTCTGGAAGCCGCACTCCGTGCACTCGTAGAGGACCACCGAGCCCGCGTCATCGGAGACCAGGAGCTCCATGTCGGCACCGCACTCAGGACAGGGACGCGTGAGCGGGAGCGTCATCGTGGACCTCACTGCAGATAGAACCGGAAGGGTGGCATCTCGTCGTCCAGCGAACGCAGGCCCTCGGGCTCGACCCGATGCCCGCAGATGGGACACTCGTACCACGAGGCTTCCTGGGCGCGTGGCTCAAAGTAGGTCTCCATGACGGTCTCGCAGTACGGGCAGGTCAGGACCGGCTTGCGCATCCCACTCGCCCCCTCAGACTGGCTCCCTAGCATTCTTCTCGGGGCCGGGAATTCCTCCTGCCCCCAAGAAGAACAGGAGGGGGTCTTAAGACCCCCTCCTGCGAGACGGTTTCAGGCGCCGGCCACGCCCGCGTGTCGGAGGATTCCGAACTGTTCGGCCCGCTTCGTCACGGCATGCCAGTCTAGGTTCCGGAAGAAGGCGTCGATGTAGGCGGCCTTGTTCGTTCCAAAGTCGATGAAGTAGGCGTGCTCGAACACGTCGAGGGCCAGGATGGGCGTGGCGTTCCAGACCGGGTAGGTGTTCTGCTCGTCGCCGATGTAGTTGAAGAGCTTACCGGTGTCCCAGTCGTAGGCGAGCCAGGCCCAGCCCCGGGCGGCGATCCCCGTCGCCTTCAGGTCCTTCTGCCACTCCTCGAAGGAGCCAAAGTCCCGTTCGATCATCTGCAGGATCGGTCCCTCCGGTTTGCCGCCGGGCCCTCCCAGATGGTCGAAGTAGATCTCGTGGTTCTTGATCCCGCCCAGCGCGCGGGTGAGCTCCACCTTGAGGACGCGGATCTCCGAGTAGGTGGGGTTCGCCTTCGCAGGGTCCTTGTCCAGGGCGGCGAGCCGCTCGAGGATCTCGTTCGCCTTGTTCACGTAGCCCTGGTAGAGCTTATAGTGCTCCTCCATCGTGCGCTTGCTGATCCCGTCCAGCTCCACCTCGAAGGACTTGAACTTCTTGGCCTCATACTTAGCCATCGGCATACCCTCCTTTCCTGTGCGAATGGGCACCGCACCCCGGGTAGCCACCAGTATAGCACGGCCGGAGAGGCCCTACGGGGCGACCTGAGGCGGATGTCCTTGAATCGGCTGCATCGTGCGCGCGTCGTAGAGCACGTAGTCCGCCTTCCGGTAGGTTTCCGTGGCCCCGCAGTGCGGGCAGGTGTGGTAGTTGGCGGCGAACGACCCCTTGCGGAAGGACTCGGTATCCGTGCGGATCTTCGTGTCGAACACCTGCCCACACACCCTGCAGACCACGTGGAGCGCAACCCGCGCCACCTTGATCCCTCACCGTCGGGCTGCGATCAGGTGCTCCCTGCGCCAGACGGCCTTCTCGCCCTCCCGGAAGATGGGCGGGGGGAGCTCGCCTGTCTTTACGCGCCGCCACAGTTCCTCCTTCGGGATCCCCAGCGCCGAGGCGGCCTCGTGGGTGGTCAGGATCTCTTCCCCCTGAACCACCGCCTCGCACACGAACCGCAGGAACCGCCTTGTGCCCGGACGTTGTATGATCAGGCCGACGGCCGACTTCCCGTGCGGATGGGCCTGCTTGAGGAGGGTACTGAACCGCTCGAGCTCGTCCGGAAACCCCCGCAGGTGCCGGAGCACGGCCAAGTCGTGGGAAAGGTCAGACAGGTCTTGCGCCATCGTCCCCCTTGGGGCGCAGGCGACTGGGTGCGCATGGTGCCGGAGGAGGGATTTGAACCCCCACGGGCGTTGCGCCCACTACGCCCTGAACGTAGCGCGTCTGCCGTTCCGCCACTCCGGCCCGTGCAGATCCTCATCCTAGGAGAACGTCGGGGAGCCGTCAAGGGATGCCGACAAGCGTTCCGGACGTCGTCCGTCTCTTGAAGGATCGCTACGGCGACCGGATTGTGCACGTGGAGCACCTCCCGCCGCGGGACGCGCACTACCAGGACCCGGCCCGCCCGCTCCCGCCCCGTCTCGTGGAGGCCCTCCGCCGACGGGGAATCACCCGCCTGTATCGCCACCAGGCCGAGGCCCTGGACGCGGTCCGGGCGGGAGAGTCGGTGGTCGTCACCACGCGCACCGCCAGCGGGAAGACGTTGTGCTACACCCTGCCGGTCGCCGAGCACATTCTCACAATACCGTCCGTGCGCGCCCTGTACGTGTACCCCACGAAGGCGCTGGCCCAGGACCAGCTGGACGAGCTCCGGGCGCTGGGAGTCGGCCTTCTGGCCGGCATCTACGACGGGGACGTGCCCCCGCAGGACCGTCCCTTCATCCGGGACACCGCCCAGGTGATCCTCACGAACCCCGACATGCTCCACACTGGAATCCTCCCGCAGCACCGGCGGTGGGCGCACGTGTTCAGGAACCTCCGGTACGTGGTCCTGGACGACCTCCACGTCTACCGGGGCGTGTTCGGAAGCCACGTGGCGCTCGTCCTGCGCCGGCTCCAGCGGATCCTGCGGGCATACGGATCCAGGGCGCAGTTCATCTGCACCTCGGCCACCCTCTCGAACCCCGCCGAGTTCGCCGAGCGACTGCTGGGCCAGCCCGTGCGGGTTATCGAGGCCGACGGAGCCCCGCAGCACGCCCGGCACTTCGTCCTGTGGAACCCGCCGCTGGATCCCTCCGGCCTCTTCCGCCGCAGCCCCTACCGCGAAGCGACGGAACTGTTCCGGGTCCTGGTGGGCTGGGGCGTGCGGACGATCGTGTTCACGAACGCCCGCAAGGTCGCCGAACTCATCTACCGGTACGCCGCCGACCGGCTCCCCCCGGACCTCGCGTCCCGCACGAGTCCCTACCGGGCCGGCTACCTCCCAGAGGACCGGCGCGAGATCGAGCGGAGGCTGTTCACCGGACAGCTCGTGGGCGTGGTATCCACGAGTGCACTGGAGCTCGGGATCGACGTGGGCGAGCTGGATGCGGCCGTCCTCGTTGGCTTTCCGGGTACGGTGGCGAGTATGTGGCAGCGGGCCGGCCGCGCGGGCCGCGCCGGAGAGGGCCTCGTGGTCCTGGTGGCGCTGCAGGATGCCCTGGACCAGTTCCTCATGCGCCACCCCCACTTCCTCTTCGGCCGCCCCGTGGAGGCGGCCTTGGTGGATCCCCAGAACCCCTACATCCTCGCCGACCACCTCCGGTGCGCGGCCGCCGAGCTCCCCCTCTCCGAGGAGGACTTCCACCTCTTCGGAGAGGTTGCGCGGGAGGTGGCCCGCTGGCTTGAGGAGCGCGGAGAGCTCGTGCGCCGCGGACAGCGCCTCTTTTGGTGCGGGGATCGCTACCCGGCATCGGGCGTGAGCATCCGCTCGGCCGGTAGTACCCCGGTGCGGATCGTGGACCAGCGGGGAACGGTGCTCGGGACCGTGGAGGAGGCCCGGGCCTTCGAGCAGGTGCACCCCGGGGCCATCTACCTGCACCTGGGCGAGACCTACGAGGTGGAGGACCTCGACCTGGCCAACAGTGTCGCGCACGTGCGCTGGATTGCCGCCGACCACTACACCGAGCCGCGCACCACCACCGATCTCGTGATCCGGAGTGAGCGGGCCTGCCGGCCCTTCGGATCGACCAAGGCCTGCCTGTATGAGGTGGACGTCACCTCCCAGGTCGTCCAGTTCGCCCGCAAGCGCCTGTACACCGACCAGGTCCTCGAGGTGGTCCCGCTGGATCTCCCGCCCCAACGCCTCGTGACGGTGGCGGTGGGGTTCGACCTGCCCCAGGACCTCGTCGCACGGCTCGCCGACGAGGGCCTGGACCTCGCCGGCGGGATCCACGCGGTGGAGCACGCCGCCATCGGGCTTTTGCCCCTGTTCGCGATGTGCGACCGGTGGGACGTAGGCGGTGTCTCCTACCCGCTGCACCCGCAGACCGGTCGGGCCTCCATCTTCGTGTACGACGGGTACCCGGGCGGGGTGGGGTTCGCCGAGCGCGGGTTCGAGGTACTCGAGGCGTGGATGCGGGCGACCCTTGAGGCGGTTCGCGGGTGTCCGTGCGAGGACGGGTGCCCTTCGTGCATCCAGTCACCCAAGTGCGGCAACGGGAACCAGCCGCTGGATAAGGCCGCATCCGTCCGGATCCTCGAGATCCTCTTGGGACAGACAGCTGCACCAACGGCCGAACGACCTACCGGCCGAAGCCGACCCCGGAGGTAGGGATGGCGAAGACCGGTACCCTCTACGTCGTCGCGACCCCCATCGGGAACCTGGAGGACATCACCCTCCGGGCCCTGCGCGTGCTGCGGGAGGTGGACCTCATCGCGGCCGAGGACACGCGCCACACGAGCAAGCTCCTGCAGCACTACGGCATCCGGAAGTTCCTCGTGAGCTACCACGAGCACAACGAGGCCCGGCGCGTCCCCGGGTTGGTGGCCCAGCTCCGGTCTGGCCGGTCGGTGGCCCTCGTCAGCGACGCCGGGATGCCGGGCGTGTCGGATCCGGGTTATGAGCTCGTACGGGCGTGCATCGAGGCCGGGATCCCCGTGGTCCCGGTCCCCGGGCCCAGCGCGATCCTCGCCGCCCTGGCGGCGAGCGGCCTTCCCACCGACCGGTTCCTCTTCGCGGGCTTTCCGCCCCGCAGGGCGAGCGAGCGACGGCGGTTCCTGGAGGAGTTGACGGAGGAGCGTGCGACCCTCATCCTGTTCGAGTCGCCCGAACGGGTCGTCCGGACGCTGCAGGATCTCCTGGAGGTCCTGGGCAACCGCCGTGTGGCCGTCTGCCGGGAGCTGACCAAACTCCACGAGGAGGTCTTCCGGGGGACGATCCACGAGGCCATCGCGCACCTAGAGAAGCACCCGCCGCGCGGAGAGATCACACTAGTCGTAGAAGGCGCCCGCGTAAGCCCGGCCGACCCGGAGCGGGCGGAGGAAGAGCTGCGGCGTCTGCTGGATCTTGGGGTATCCGCCCGGGAGGCGGCGAAGGCCGTCGCCCGGACCCACGGCGTGTCCCGCCAAGACGCGTACCGGCGGGCGCTACGGATCCGGGGGAAGCAGTGAACCTGTTCGTCTACGGGACGCTGCGAGATGCACGGCTCGTGCGACGTCTCGTGGGCCGCACGTTCCCCGGCGTACCCGCCGAGCTAGAGGGGTGGCGCTTCATCCCGCCGCACGCCTCCCGATCGGGTTACCCCGAGATCGTGCCGGATCCGGCCTCCCGCGTGGAAGGCCTGCTGCTCCTGGGGGTGGACCCGGCCTCCCTGCGGCGGCTGGATCTCTACGAAGAAGGGTATGTGCGGCGCCGGGTCCGGGTCCGAACCCAAGACGGTACCGTCGACGCCGAGGTCTACGTTCCCACGTGGTGCGCGGAGGCGACCACTCTTCCGCAGGACCCGCCGTGGGGTGCCCTCGGCCGGTCGCTGCGCCGGTGGATCTACGGGGAGGCAAGCGCCCTCGTGGTCGCCCACGCGGCGCGGACCCAGGTCGAGGCCGAAGTCCTCCGAGATGTGCTTCATGAGGCCGGAATCCCGGTGCTGGTCCGGCCGCGCGGGATCCCTGGCTATGAAGGCGTCGTGGAGCGCGCCCAGGGAGTGTGGGCCGACCTGCTCGTAGCAGAACCGGATCTCGACCGCGCCCAGGCGGTGATCGACGAGTTCTTCCGGAGCTCGAGCGAGGCAGAGTCGCCTTGACAGTTCAGATGCGGGGCCCTATGTTCACAGCACGGGTGACGACGGAGCGGGAGTAGGTGCGGTCGGAGGGTGAAGCGAGCCGGGAAGGGTGCAAGCCGGTGCCCGGGCCGTACCGAACATGGCTCCTGAGCCGCCGGGCGAACGAAATTCCAGTAGTCCGGCCGGTTCCCCACCGTGAGCGGGGGAGAGGGCCGGCCGAGCACACTCGGCCGGAACCTGGGTGGTACCGCGGAAGGCCCTTCCGTCCCAGACGGAAGGGCAATTTTTGTTCGGAGGTGACGGAGCGTGGTGAGGAAGTTCTACATCACGACCGCCATCGACTACGTGAACGCGACCCCGCACATCGGTCACGCCTACGAGAAGGTCCTGGCCGACGCCCTCGCCCGCTACCACCGGCTTGCGGGCGAGGAGGTCTTCTTCCTCACCGGGACGGACGAGCACGGCCAGAACATCGCCACCGCCGCAGCCCGGGCGGGTCGAGATCCGCAGACGTTCGTGGACGAGAACGCGGCTGCGTTCTTGGCCCTGTGCCGGGCCCTCCACATCTCCAACGACGACTTCATCCGCACGACCGACCGGGTGCGCCACTGGCCCGGCGTGCAGGAGATCTGGCGTCGGGTGGCCGCATCCGGTGACCTCTACAGGAAGCACTACCGGGCCCTGTACTGCGTCCAGTGCGAGGCCTTCAAGACCCTAAGCGACCTCGTGGACGGCCGCTGCCCTCTCCACCTCACGGAGCCCCAGGTCATCGAGGAGGAGAACTACTTCTTCCGGCTGTCCAGGTACCGACCCCACCTCCGGAGGCTCTTCGAGGAGCGGGCGGACTTCGTGGTTCCGGCCTCGCGCTACGCGGAGATGCTGAACCTCATCGACACCCTCGAGGACATCTCGGTCTCGCGCCCGGTGGAGAAGCTCACCTGGGGGATTCCGGTACCCGACGACCCCTCCCACGTGATCTACGTGTGGTTCGACGCCCTTACGAACTACGTGAGCGCCATCGGGTTCGGCCGGGACGAGGCGCGCTTTGAGACGTGGTGGCCCGCCCACCACCTGATCGGCAAGGACATCACCCGGTTCCACGCGCTCCTGTGGCCGGCGATGCTCATAAGCGCTGGGCTCGAGCCGCCGCGGCAGATCCTCGTCCACGGCTTCCTCACCCTGGAGGGCCAGAGGATCAGCAAGACGCTCGGGAACGTGATCGACCCGGTCGAGGTTAGCCGCCAGCTGGCCGAGCGGAGCGGTGCGGAGGTGGACGTCTGCGTGGACGCGATCCGCTACTTCCTGCTCCGAGAGGTGCCCTTCGGAGAGGACGGCGACTTCAGCCGCGCCCAGCTGGTGCACCGGTTCAACGCGGACCTCGCCAACGACTACGGGAACCTCCTGAACCGCACGCTGCCGCTCGTGGACCGGTTCTTTGACGGCGTCCTGCCCGAGCCCGGCCCGGAGGAGGGGATGGACCCCGCGTTGCGCAGGGAGGCCCAGACCCTTGCGGACTCCGTGTGGGAGCACGTGCGCCGGTACGACTTCCAGCGGGCCCTGGGGGCGATCTGGCAGCTCCTCGGGGCGGCCAACCGCTACCTCGACCAGGAGGCTCCATGGGCCCTCGTCCGGGAGGGACGGCGGGACCGCGCTGGCACGGTACTCGTAAACGCCCTGGAAGCCCTCCGCGTCGCCACGATCCTCCTGGAGCCGGTCCTGCCATGGGCCACGCTCCGGGTGTGGACGCAGCTCGGCTATCCGGAGTTCGAGGAGCGAGCGCAGGAGGTCCGCGCAAGGGGCGAGCCGTACAAGGGAACGGGCCTCCGGTTGGAGGATGCGCGGCGGTGGCGGTGGCTGCGGCCCGGGGTGCGCGTGCGCCTTGGGCCACCCATCTTCCCCCGCATCGAGATCCGTACGGGGAGGGAGGTGAGCACCGTGGAGACGGTCTCCATCGAGATGTTCCGGAAGCTCGACCTGCGCGTCGCGAAGGTCCTGAGCGCAGAACCCGTGCACGGTACCGACAAGCTCATCCGGGCCCAGGTGGACCTGGGCACAGAGGTGCGCACGATCGTAGCCGGCCTCAAGCCCCATTACCGGCCCGAGGACCTCGTGGGCCGGACGATCGTCGTGGTGGCGAACCTGGAGCCACGGAAGGTGCGCGGGATTGAATCGCAGGGGATGCTGCTTGCTGCCGAGTGGGACGGCGAGATCGCCCTCGTGACGCTGGACCGGGACGTGCCTCCAGGAGCGCGGGTGTCGTGATCGACACGCACCTTCACCTGGACGACCCGAAGTTCGACCCCGACCGCGACGCCGTCGTCGAGCGGGCGCTTCGGGCCGGCGTGACCGCCATGATCACCATGGGGGTGGACCTCCCGACGAGCACGCGGGCGGTGGCCCTCGCCGAGCGGTTCGAGGTGGTGTACGCGGCCGTGGGGATCCACCCGAACCAGGCGCACCGGGCAAACCCGGACGACCTCCAGGAGATCGCGCGTCTTGCACACCACCCAAAGGTCGTCGCCATCGGCGAGTGTGGACTGGACTACGTCCTCGGGCGGTGCCCGCCGGAAGTGCAGCAGGAGAACCTCCGGCGGCACGTGGCTCTTGCAAACGAACTCGGGAAACCCATCGTGATCCACAACCGCAACGCCCACGGGGACCTCTTGCGGATCCTCCAGGAGGAAGGGGCGGGGCAAGTCGCGATGCACGCGTTCACAGGACCCCCAGGCCACGCCGACCGGTGTGCGGCCCTGGGATACTGGATGGGGGTGGCGGGGGTGGTCACGTACCCCAATGCCGACGACGTGCGGGAGGCGGTTCGCCGGATCCCCGACGAGCTTCTCCTCGCAGAGACCGATGCACCCTACCTCACGCCCCACCCGCACCGGGGGAAGCGGAACGAGCCGGCCTACCTCCCCCGGATCGTGGAAGCGGTCGCGGTGGTGCGTGCCGAGGAGCCCGAGTCCATCGCCACCCTCGTCGGCCGGAACGCGCGGAGATGCTTCGGGCTGTAGCCGTCCTGGTGTGCCTTGCGCTCCTGGCGGTGCCCGCGGGGGCGCAGTCAGACGAGGACCGCGCGGACATCGAGCGGGGCCGGCGGGCGGCCCAGCAGATCGAGCGGGCCCTGCGGGTTGTGACCGACCCGGCGGTGACCGAGCGGGTGACCCGCATCGGGAAGGCCATCGCCGCCGTGACCGAGCGGCCGGAGCTTCCCTGGACGTTTAAGGTCGTCGAGCACAAGGTCCCTAACGCCGTAGCACTCCCGGGCGGGTTCGTCTACCTGACGAGCGCCATCGTGCGGATCGTGCGCACGGACCACGAGCTGGCGGGCCTCCTTGCCCATGAGGCGGCCCACGTGGCCCTCCGACACCACCGCCGGATGGAGCGAGAGGCAGTCCGCACGAACCTTCTCGTGATGCTCGTGGCGATCCTCGTGCGGGACCCGAAGATCCTCACCGGCGCGCAGCTGGTGGGCGGCGGGATCCTCAGCGCGTTCTCCCGGGAACTGGAGCGCGAGGCTGATCTCGCCGCGGTGGGTTACGTGCAGCGTACATCCTGGCACCCAGTCGGTGTTCTGACGCTCCTGGAGCGGATGGCGCGGGAGGACCTCCTCACCGCGAACTCGGACCCCGGTGCCTTCCGCACCCACCCTACCTGGGGCGAGCGGATCCGGGCGGTAGAGGACGAGCTCGTCCGGCGGGGGATTCCGCTGTACCGCCGCATCTCCATCGGCTTCCTCCGCCTCGAGGTCCGGGAGGAGGGGCGGGCGGGTGTGGTCCTCGTGAACGGGGAGGTCGTGATGCGGCTGGCAGGGGGACTTGAGCGCGCCCGGGAGGTGGCTTCCCGGCTGGACCGCGCCTTCAACGAGGACCCTTCGCCCTTGGACGTGCAGGTGACGGGGGTGCTGGACGAGTGGGAGATCCGGATCGGAGGGGAACGGATCGTTGTTCTCACCGATGCAGATGCGCGCCTGTTGAACCGTTCCCGCCGCGACCTCGCCCTGGACTACGCGGCCGCGCTGCGGCGGATCATCACCGAGGACCGCCGCCGCCGCGCGATCTCGGGATAGACAGGGTCTCGGGGTTCGGAGCGTCTAAGTCCGTGAGGTGGATGAACGCCTCGACGACGCGGGGGTCGAACTGCGTCCCGGCCTGCTCCCGGATGTAGGCGAGGGCCCGCTCGGACGGCCACGCCGACCGGTAGGGACGCTCAGAGGTGAGGGCATCATACACGTCCACCACCGCGAAGATCCGGGCCGAAAGCGGAATCTGCTCCCCCCGGAGACCGCGCGGGTAGCCCGTGCCGTCCCACCGCTCGTGGTGGCTGTAGGGGATCTCGAGGGCCGGCCGGAGGAACTCGATGGGCGAGAGGAGCTCGTAGGCGTACACGGGATGCCGGCGCATCACCTCCCACTCCTCGTCGGTGAGTGGGCCCGGCTTGTGGAGGATGCTGTCGGGGATCCCGATCTTGCCGATGTCGTGGAGGAGGGCACCCCGCCAGATGTGCACGAGATCCGCCTCTCGGACGCCCACCACCCGGGCGAGCCGGACGGTGAGTTCCGCGACCCGCCGGGTATGCCCCTCCGTGTCCCGGTCCCGCAGGTCCAGCGCCCGCGACCACCCTTCCAGGGTCGTGTCGTACGCCATCCGGAGGTCCGTGTTCGCCCGCTCAAGCTCGTCGAAGAGGGCGGCGTTGTCCACGGCCACCGCGGCTTGGGTGGCGATGGACTCCAGGAAGTCGAACCACTCTTCGTCCACGCAGGGTGGCCTCCGGTGGAAGAGTTCCAGCACTCCTTTGACCTGGGCCTTCGCCACGAGGGGCACAGCGACGTAGGCAACGAACCCCTCGCCTGAGGCGTCCTGGAACTCCGGGACGGAGATCAGGCGGCGCTCGAGAGCCGCTTGCCCCGCGTGCCCCTCGCCGAGCCGCACCGCTACCCGTAAGGG
>Ga0101945_1001971_pt1 | contig 16451 bp, 17 predicted proteins | sample DewCreD2012metaG_2_FD_75246 | JGI IMG/M metagenome (GOLD analysis project Ga0101945, IMG submission 75246) | Hot spring sediment bacterial and archeal communities from British Columbia, Canada, to study Microbial Dark Matter (Phase II) - Dewar... ... | reverse complement strand
AGCGCCGGTCTGAGAGAGGCTGGATGTACTCGGCCAGGCGGGGCGGGCTGCTGGTCATGGGCGGTTCAAACTGCCGTCGCAGGATGAAGGTGGCCCCCACCCCGGCCCCCACCGCCAGGCCCAGCACCAGCAGGAACCCCCAGGGTTTGCCCAGGGCGTCAATCAGGGCGCCAGCGGCCAGGTTGCCCAGGGTGCCCACCAGGCCCAGCAGCCCGTTGCGCAGCCCAAAGTAGCGGCCCCGTAGTTGATCTGGCACCAGGTCGGCCATCCAGCTTGTCCACAGCACGCTAACTGGAGCCAGGATGAGCTGTGAGAGGGCGGCAATGGTCAAAAGGCCTGGTATGCGCCAGGCTTCGGGCATCAACGGCACGAACAGAGCCAGCACGAACAGCCCGCGTCCGAACACCGAGAGGTTGGCGCTCAGATCCTTCCGGCTGCCCCGAAAAAACAGGGCCAGCGGCGCGGCCATCTGTCCGACCATGGGCAGCGCCCCCAGGATGGCCAGGGCCACCGGGGGCGCCCCCAGCCACAGCGCATAGCCGGTCATGACCATGCCGGTGCTCCAGTTGATGAATAGAATCGCGAGCACGCCCTCCCAGATGGCTAGGATTTGCGAGCGACGCGGTTCACCAGGGGGCGGTGTCACGAGAGTCCATTATTGACCTGGAGGTCAGTTTTGCAAAGGGCGTCCTTATCGCACCAACCCGGGGGAGGGGCTCGGCTGGGTAGCCAGAAGAAGGGGGTGAGAACTGCCCGAATGGTCTGGATATGTATTTTGCGTGAAGCCATGGGTTGGTTTATTGCTCCAGAACGGCAAATTTTTTGATGGCCGACTTAATGCTGTCTACACACGAGCCACCCGGTTCTTACACACCCCTCGCGCATACTTCCTTTCAGGAACGGGCCCAGGCCCTTCCGAGATCGAAAGGAGAACAGTATGAAGAAGTCCATCCTGATTGCTAGTCTCACTGCTCTGGCCCTTAGCTTTGCTACTGCACAAGATGTGCGCATTGACCAGGGCGATCCCTCGGCGGTTCTGGTGCAATGGGTCAGCTTGCTGCCCCAGGAGGTGCAGTTGGACGCCTTGAGCCAGGGCCAGGCCCGGCTGCTCTACGATGCCCTGAGCGGCCTGTCCTATGCTTTTACGCCGGCCCAGGCGCAGGAGGTGGTGCAGGCCATACGCCAGGCTTTGCCCCAGGATGAGGTGCAGGCCCTCGAGCGCGCCGCGGCTCAGACCGCCAGCCTCAGCGACTCGGACAAGGAAGCGCTGGTCTATTTCTCCGGAGCCCAGTTTGAGGACAGCCTGCGGACAGCCCTGGCCCAACTCTCGGTGGCGGTTACCCCAGACTACTCAGGCGAATAACCGGGTTTATACGCCTTTCGGTAGTATCGTTTAGGCTTGTCAAAGTGAACGATACTACCGTAATGCTTTTCTACTCCCTTCGGTCGGCTTGAATCCTTCACCCCTGACTGCGTCCAAAGCTGAAGGATTCAAGCGGAAACGGTATTATTCAGACCGAAGACCCTCAGTTTTGGGGGTCTTTTTCAAATCTACATAAAGGCCACCCGAATCCTTCACAGGGCTCTGCCAGGCTATACCCATGTCGTCCACAGCCGATACACTGGATTCGATGGCGCTGGTACTGGTGGTGGAAGACGAGCCGGAGATCGCTGAGATTCTGGAAGGTTACCTGCGCCGGGAGGGGTTCCGCACCGAGCGGGCCTCCGATGGCCGGCAGGCCCTGAACCTGGTGCGAGCGGCCCGGCCCGACCTGGTGCTGCTGGACAGCATGCTGCCGGAGATGGACGGCCTCGAGGTGCTGCGCCGCATCCGCAGCAGCGGCCACACCCCGGTGATCCTGGTGACGGCCCGCACCGAGGATCTGGACAAGCTGCTGGGCTTAGAGCTGGGGGCCGACGACTACGTGACCAAGCCCTTCAGCCCGCGCGAGGTGGTGGCCCGGGTCAAGGCGGTGCTGCGGCGGGTGGTGCTGGCCGAGGCCCCTAAAGAGGTTCTGCGGGTGGGGCCGCTGGAGATTGATAGCAAGAAGGTGGTGGCCCGGCTGGGAGGGGTGCGCCTCGAGCTCACCCCCACCGAGTTTCGCCTGCTGGAAGCCCTGGCCCGCACCCCCGGCAAGGCCTTCAGCCGGGCCGAGCTGCTGGAGGCCGCCCTGCCCGACTCGGACGCGCTGGAGCGGGTGGTGGACGTGCACCTCAAGAACCTGCGCAGGAAGCTCGAGGCCGCCGGGGGTGCGGGGCTTCTGGAGACCGTGCGGGGGGTGGGGTACCGGCTCTGGACGGAGTAGGCGGGGCCATCCAGCAATATATGCGCTTCTTCAACCGCATCGAGGTTCGACTAAGCTTGCTGATGGCGCTGGTGGTGGTGGCGACCAGCCTGCTCACGGTGGGCCTCAACACCTACCAGCGCGAGCGCACCTTCCGGGAGTTGCCGGCCGAGGTGCGCGATATCTTGCGGCGCAACGATGGCCGCCTGCCGGCGCTGGGTTTTCCTTCGGAGCTGCGCGATGTGTTGCTTTCCGGTCAGGAGATTCGCGTGCGGCTCGAGCCCAACCCCGACCCTGAGAACCCCAACCCGGTCTTTGTGCTGAGCCTGCCCGATGGTTCGGGCACCGAGATTCGGGTGCAGCCGCCGCCCCGCCTGCGGCGGCCCAACCTGGAGACGCGGTTGCAGCAGAACCTGCTGATTGCGAGCCTGGCCGCGACCGGCCTGGGGGTGCTGCTGGCGCTGATCTTTGCCCGGCGGATTGCGCGGCCCATCGAGGCCATTTCCGATGCCGCAGGCCGCCTGGCCCAGGGCGACCTCAAGGCCCGGGTGGGCCCCCAGCCGGGCGAGGACGAGGTGGCCCGGCTGGCCCGCAACTTCGACCAGATGGCCGAGGCTTTGGAGCGGCTCGAGGCCGAGCGCCGGGCCATGATTGCCGATATTGCCCACGAGCTGCGCACCCCCCTCACGGTGATGCAGGGCCGCCTCGAGGCCATCCAGGATGGGGTCATGCCCCTGGAGATGAGCGAGGTAGACCGGCTGCACCAGCAGGCCCGGCTGCTCTCGCGCCTGGTTGAAGACCTGCGCACCCTTTCGCTGGCCGATGCGGGGCGGCTCAACCTGACCTTGCAGCCCCTCAACCTGGCTGAGCTGGCCGACCGGATGGCCGACACCTTTCAGGCGGCTCTGGAGGCCAAGCAGATTACGCTCGAGCGGCGGCTGCCCGAAGGGCCCGTCCTGGTGCGGGCCGATTCTGACCGGCTGGCCCAGGTGATCGGGAACCTGCTCTCCAACGCCCTGGGCCACACCCCGGCCGGGGGGTGGATTGGGCTCGAGGTGGCCGCCGAGGCCGCGCAGGCCCGCTTGCGGGTGCTGGACAGCGGCCCGGGCATCCCCGCGGAAGCCCTGAACAAGGTCTTCGACCGCTTCTACCGGGCCGAGGCCTCGCGCTCCAGGGCCACCGGCGGCAGCGGGCTGGGGCTCTCCATCGTCAAGGCCCTGGTGGAGCTACACAAAGGAACGGTGACGGCCCGCAACCGTCCCGAGGGCGGGGCGGTTTTCGAGGTGCGCCTGCCGCTTCATCAGGCCGGTTGAATCCGGATCCACAGCTCGGCTGCAAGCCCGCGGGGCTCGAGGTTCCTGAGTTCCAGCCGGCCCCCGTGTACCTGGGCTACCTGGGCCGCCACACTCAGGCCCAGACCGTTGCCCGGCACCCGGGTACCGGGGGCGCGGTAGAAGGGCTCGGCGGCCCGTTTGAGCACCTCGGGCGGCATGCCCGGCCCTTCGTCCTGTACCCGCAGAATGGCGAACTGCCGGTCGTCGGAGTGGGCCAGCTCGAGCCGCACCGGGGCCCCCGGGGCGTACTTCTGGGCGTTGGAGAGCAGGTTTTCCAGGGCCTGGCGCAGCAGAAAGGGGTCGCCGGAGGTTTCCAGGTGAAGGGGCCCCTGGTAGGGCACGCCCGCTTTTTGTGCGACCTCCTGGGCTAGCTGGGCCACGTCCAGCCCCACCCGCTGCCCCCGGCCCTCCCGCGCCAGGGTCAGGAGCGACTCGCTCAGGTGGGTCATGCGCTCCACCTCCTCCCGCACCACCGATAGGGTCTCCTCGGGCGAGGCCAGCCCCTGTTGCAGTGCGTCGAGCTGCAAGCGCAGCGAGGTTAGGGGGGTGCGCAGCTCGTGGGCGGCGTTGCGGGTGAACTCGGTCTCGCGTTGGCGGAAGGCCGAGAGCCGCTCGAGCATCTGGTTGAAGGTCTGGCTCAGGTGCAAGAGCTCCCCGCTGCCCTCGGCGGGCACCCGCAGGCTCAGGTCGCCCGAGTCGGCCACCCGGCGGGCGGCCTGCTGGAGGTGGCGCAGGGGCTTGAGGGCCGGCCCGCTCACCAACCAGGCCACCCCGGCCCCCAGGAGTGCTACCACCAGGGCAGTAAACAGCACGGTCTGCTGGTAGCCAACCAGGCTGGCCCGCACCTGGCTGGCCTCGAGGGCCCCTTGCAGGTAGAGGTTGGGGCCCAGGCGCACACTTTTGTACAGCCAGTTCTGCTCGAGCCGGGCCGCGGGGTGGTTGTCCAGCGGTATTTCGTCGGGGAAACTCCCCCACTCCCGCAGCACCACCTGCCCCTGCACCAGCCGGGCGTGGGCGATGGTGCCCACCGGCGCGGGGTTGGGGAGGGGAAGCAGGGGCGCGTTGTCGCGCAGGCGCTCCATCCACTCGGTGCCGGAATCGCCGTCCCGATCACGCCTGAAGAGCCGTGGCGGCCCCCGGCGGCCCTCGAGCTGGTCGGCGATGCGGGCGAGGTAGGCGTTCAGGTCGCGCTCGAGGTTGCCCATCTGCAAGCGCTCGAAGCTGGCGTACCCTAAAAACCCCTGCACCAGCAGGGCCAGGGCAATGGCCAGGGCGATAAACAGGGCCAGGCGCAGCCGCAGGCTCATGGCTCCACCCCCAGCCGGTAGCCCCCCGGTACCGTGCGCACCACGCGGTTATCCAGCTTGCTGCGCAGGTGGTGCACACACACCTTGACCACCCCGGTATCGGAGGCTTCCTCCCCCCAGATCAGATCCAAGAGTTCCTCGGGGCTGTAGATGCGCTCGGGAAAGAGGGCCAGCCGCTCCAGCAGCGCGTACTCCCGCCCGGATAGCTCCACCAGCCGTCCCTCCCAGCGCACGCTGCGGTTGGCCAGGTCGAGCTCGAGGGGGCCTCGCTGCACCCGGCTCTGCTTAACCTCGCTCACCCGGCGCAGCAGGGCCCGCACCCGCGCCAGAAGCTCGGGCAGGTCGAAGGGCTTGACCACGTAGTCGTCGCCGCCTTCGTCCAGGCCCATCACCCGGTCGGCCAGGGCGTCGCGGGCGGTCATGAAGAGGATGGGGCCTTTGTAGCCGGCGGCGCGGGCCTCGCGGGCCAGAATAAACCCCCCGTCCTCCGACTCGGGCAGGCGCACGTCCAGAATCATCAGGTCGGGCTCGGCCTCGGCCAGCAGCGCACGGGCCGTGGTCAGGTCGGGCGCATGGCGCACCTGGTGCCCCTGGGCCTCCAGGGCCCGCAGAACCGGGCGGGCGATGTTGGTCTCGTCTTCGACCAGCAAGAGCCGCATGCCTATAGCTTGCATTGTAGGGGTTATGGATGGGTTATAGGTCAAAACCGCTTAGGCACGGGCTTCTTGTAGATGAGAGAGCCTCTCAGCGAGTCGTAACTGCTCCGTAACCGCCCTGCCCCAGACTTCTTCTCGGGAAAGCCAGAGGGCTTTCCGCAAGGAGGAGAGTTATGAACAAGACGCTAAAAACCCTGTTGGTGGTCTCGAGCCTGGCGGTGGCGGGCGCCTTTGCCCAGCAAACCCCGGCGCCCCAGCCCGCCCCCACCCAGCCCAGGGCCATGCAGCGCATGGCCGCGCCCAAGGGCCTGATTGGCAACCTGTACTGGAGCGCGGCCCAGTTCCTGGGGGTTACCCCCGCCGAGCTGGCGGTGCTGAGCGGTGGCACCAAGACCCTGGCCCAGGTGGCCACCGACCTCGGCAAGACCCCGGCGGCCCTCGAGGCGGCCCTGGTCACCGCCCGCAACCAGGCCATTGACCAGGCCGTGCAGGTCGGGCGGCTTACTGCCGAGCAGGCCAATACCCTCAAGGCCAGCAGCCAGGCTGTGGCCAAGGCCTTTGTGGCCCAGCCGGTGCAACTGCGCATGGGCCTGGGGGGCCGGGGTGACTGGGACGGCCCCCGGGGGCGGGGGCGCTAGGCCCTGTCCGGTGATAGAAGTCGGGCGTGTGGTTGAAGTTTCGGCCACACGCCCCTACTACAGAAGTAAAGGCTTACCCGGAACCGCGTTTTTGCTGTAGGAGGCGCAGTATGTGGATGATGGATCACCGTGGACGTTGGGATGGTTTTGGCTACTACGGCTTTGGCTGGATGGACGATGTGCTGTGGGTCCTGCTGTTGCTCGGACTGATAGCGCTGGTGACGGTGCTGATTGTGCGGCTGCTGCGCAGCCCCGCCAATGGCAGCAAAGCGGCCCCCGACCGGGCCCTGGAGATCGCCCGCGAGCGCTACGCCAGGGGCGAGATTAGCCAGGCCGAGTTCGAGACCCTCAAGAAGAACCTGAGCGGATAGCAGCGGGCGGGATTCGCTGTGCAAAGGTGAACCCCGCCTTCCTAACCCGTTTGCCACCGTTTATCTAGAAAATGTTGGAAAAAAGGAGGGCCAAAATGGATAACGACGATAAACCGATTGGAACGATTCTGAACCGCCGTAAGGTGCTGGCCGCCCTGGGCCTGGGCGGGCTGGCCGGGGTGGGTGGGCTAATGAATGGACAGAGGGCCGCAGCCCAGAACAACGCCCTGCCTTCTTGCATTGTGCGCCCGGCCCTGACCGAGGGGCCCTACTTTGTGGATGTCCAGCTCAACCGCTCCGATATCCGCTCCGACCCCACCACGGGGGTGGTGAAGCCAGGGGTGCCCCTGAGCCTGCGCTTTGTGGTCTCGAGGGTCTCGGCCAGCGGATGCACCCCACTGCCGGGGGCCATGGTGGACATCTGGCAGTGCGACGCCCAGGGCCTCTACTCCGGGGTACAGGATCGCTTCGCCGACACCCGCGGGCAGAAGTGGCTGCGCGGCTACCAGATTACCGATGCCCAGGGGGTGGCCCAGTTCACCACCATCTACCCCGGCTGGTATCCGGGCCGCACCGTGCACATCCACTTCAAAATTCGCTACCAGAACCGCGACTTCACCTCGCAGCTCTTCTTCGACGATGCCCTGAGCGACCGCATTTTTGCCAACCCGCCCTATGTGAAAACGGGCACCCGCACCCGCAACGCCAACGACAGCATCTACCGCAACGGGGGGAGCCAGCTTTTGCTCAACCTGACCCAGAGCGGGCAGGGCTATGCCGCTACCTTTGATATTGGACTGAACCTCTAGCCTTCACCAAAACTCCATCCTTTTTTTACGCAAACCTTATGCCGCACGGGGATACTTCCCCGCGGAAAGGAGAACCCGTGATGCCGCTGGCCCTGTTCAAACCGCGCCCGTACCGGCACCAGGCCCACTACGAGGGGGTGCTGGGCACGACCCTGACCCTTCAGGTGCGCGCCCGGGGTTCGCAGCAAGCCCGCGCCGCCGAGGCCGCCGTTCTGGCTGAGATCGATCGCCTCGAGCGCATCTTCAGTAGCTTTTCGCCCGAATCCGAGTTCGCGCGCTGGCAGGCCCAGGGCGTAGCCCAGCTTTCGCCCGAGCTCCAGGCCTTGCTGCGCGCCGCCGAGGGCTGGATGGCCCACACCCACGGGGCCTTTAACCCGGCGGCTGCGGCCATCCAGGCTTTATACAGGCAAAACCCCGAGCCCGCCGAGGGCGAACTCGAGGCCCTGCGCCGGGCCCTCCAGGGCCCCTTGTGGCGGCTGGAGGGCCGCACGGCCCACAAGCTCACCGCGCTGCCCCTCACCCTCAACGCCCTGGCCAAAGGGCATATCGCCGACCGCGCGGCCCAGGCCGCGGTGGCCCAGGGGGCCGAAGAGGTGCTGCTCAACCTGGGCGGGGAGATCCGGCATATCGGGTCGCAGCCGGTGCGGGTTGCGGTGGCCAACCCCTGGGCTGGGGCCGACAACGCCCTGCCGCTGGCCCGCCTCACGATCTGCAACCAGGGGGTGGCCACCAGTGGTCGCTCGCAGCGGGGAGCGCACCTGTTCGACCCCCGCACGGCCCGGCCTGCCACCCAGATGGTGCAGGCCACGGTGCTGGCCCCAGACGCAGCCACCGCCGATGTGCTGGCCACGGCTTTCTGTGTGCTCGAGCCCATGCTCAGCCTGGCCCTGGCCGAGGTGTTCAGGGTGGGCTGCTTATTGGTGGAGGCCAGCGGGCGCACCCACACCAACCCCCGCTTTGCACAAGAAGAAACCGAGGTGACCCGATGAAGCGTTCCTTGATCAGCCGTCGAAACTTTATACACCGCAGCATTGGCCTGGTGCTTACCCTGTGGGCCGGCCAAAGCCTGGCCCAGACTCGCTGGGCCGGCATGAAGCTGGACATTACCTTCGAGTTTGTGGGGAGCGGTTTTCGCTACCGCCCGCCCTATGTGGCGGTCTGGCTCGAGAACGCCCAGGGCCTGCCGGTGCGCACCCTGGCGGTCTGGTTTGAGCAGTCCCGCAAGGGCCCGCGCTGGCTCAACGAACTCCGGCGCTGGTACCGCAGCAATGAGCCCACCGAGGCCGTCTCGGGCCCCACCCGGATGCCGGGGCGCTACACCCTGAGCTGGGACGGCAAGGACGACAAGGGCAACCTGGTTAATCAGGGTGACTATTACGTGTGCGTTGAGCTGGTGCGCGAGCATGGCCCCTACGAGCTGTTCCGCGAAAAAGTCACCCTGGCCCAGACCCCCTTCAAGCGCAGCTACAACGTGGCCGGCGAGCTTAAGGAGGTGAGCCTTTCCTATGACCGGCAGGGTTAGGATGCCAGTGGAAAAAGCGCAGAAACCACTGCGCTCGAGGGTCTATGCCCTGGCTCGCTGGCTGCACCTCTACGCTTCTATGTTGAGCCTGCTGGTGGTGCTGTTTTTTGCCGCTACCGGCATCACCCTCAACCATCCCGAGTGGGTGTTTGGCAATGCCCAGACCACCCACACCTACCAGGGCACCCTGCCCCAGGGCTGGCAGCAAGGGGGCGAGGTCAACTGGCTCAAAGCCGCCGAGGCCTTGCGGGCCGCCCACGGCCTGCGAGGGCAGGTGAGCGACACCCGCGCCGATGAACAGGAGGCCTCCATCAGCTTCCGCGCCCCCGGCTATGCCGCCGATGCCTTCATTAGCCGGGCCGATGGCAGCTATACCCTCAAGGTGGTGGCCCAGGGGCCGGTGGCCGTCCTGAACGACCTGCACCGCGGGCGCGATGCTGGAAAGGCCTGGGCCTGGCTGATTGACCTCTCGGGTGGGTTTTTGTTGCTGGTGGCGCTTACGGGCTTCGTGCTCTCGCTGTACTTCCGCAAAACCCGCCGGGCCGCAGTGCTGACCGCACTCGCTGGAACCGTGATACTCATAACAATGATCAGGCTAGCCGCATAGTCAAAAAAGGTGTTGTGAAGCCAAGGGAGGTTTGTATGCTAAAGCAGTCGCCCTGGTTGATTGGTTCTGTGCTACTGTTGAACGCTTGTTTGCCCAGCGTGGGGAGCAAAACCTACGACCTACAATTCGACCCCAGCGATTACAAATCAGCTACTGCTGAGGTAAATGGAAAGGTTGTGCGCTACCGGGCTTACGAGGGCATTGTGTATGTGCAGCATCCCGTAGATACAAAGTATCAGAGCATGAACATTTACGTGCCGGAAGAATACTTTGAGGGTAAGTCCATTGGGGCCTTTACAGCACAGACAGCCCCCATTTTCCTACCCAATCAGGTAGGGGGGTACATGCCTGCAGAACCCGGTAAGCCTTCGATGCAAACTCGGCCAGGGGCGACCACCAGCAGCCCCAATGCCATTCTCGTGGCTTTGTCGAGAGGCTATGTGGTGGCTTCACCCGGTGCTAGAGGACGTACCACCAAGGACGCCGACGGTAGCTATACCGGTAAGGCCCCAGCGGCCATTGTGGACTTAAAAGCAGCCGTGCGTTATCTGCGCTACAACGATGCTTCGATGCCGGGGAATGCAGAAAAGATCATCTCCAACGGCACCAGTGCAGGGGGTGCGCTCTCGCTGCTACTGGGTGCCTCCGGGAACAACCCCGACTATGAACCTTATTTGGCGGCTCTAGGGGCTGCACCCGCCCGCGACGACATTTTTGCAGTCTCGGCCTACTGCCCTATCACCAACCTGGAAAATGCCGATGCAGCCTACGAGTGGCAGTTTAGTGGGGTGAACCAGTACCAGCGTTTGCAGATAACCCGCGACACCAGTTTCCAGATTCAACGCAACCTGGTTTCTGGCACACTCACAGCGGAGGAAATCGCCCTATCTGAAGCCCTTAAATCGCTTTTCCCTACTTATCTGAACGGCCTGCAGTTGCGCACGGGAGATGGCCGGCTTTTGACGCTCAATCCCGACGGCAGCGGCAGCTTCAAAGACTATGTGGCTTCTCTGTTGCAGGCCTCGGCTCAAAAAGCCCTCGAGGCTGGACAAGACCTATCTCAAATTGACTGGTTGACCGTGCAAAATAACCGGGTTGTGGCAGTTGACTTTGACCGATACGTTCGAGCGATAGGACGGATGAAGGTGCCACCGGCTTTTGACGGGCTGAGCCTGGATACTGCGGAGAACGAGCTGTTTGGGACAAGTATGGTCAATGCCCGGCACTTCACCGCTTTCAGCCTCCAGCGTAGCAAGGTTCAAGGCACCCTGGCTCCGGCCCAGATTGTTCGAATGATGAACCCGCTAAACTACCTGGGCGCGACGGGAACCCAGAGCGCAAAATACTGGCGTATCCGTCACGGCACCGCCGACCGCGATACTTCGCTGGCGGTTCCGGTCATTATGGCTACCAAGCTGCAGAATGCGGGCTATGCGGTGGACTTTGCCTTGCCTTGGAACCAGGGGCATGGCGGCGATTACGATCTGGATGAGCTATTTGCCTGGATGGACAAGATCAGCATTCAATGAAGCTGTTTCCGCTTGAATCCTTCACCGTTGAGTCAGAGGTGAAGGGTTCAGGCCGACTGAAGGGAGTAGAAATAGCGTTTCGGTAGTATCGTTTAGGATCGTCAGAGTGAACAATGCTACCGAAATGTGTGTGATAGAGCTACAGGGGCGCCTTACCTGCTGAGAGCGCGTAGGCAATAAAGCCGGCCAGCGCGGCAAACCCCACCCCGGTGCGGGCCTGGCCGGTCTCGGGGTCGAAGGACTCGCAGGCGTAGCCCTGGTCGAGGGGGGCCTGCTCGAGGATCATGAGCGCGTCCCCTGCCGGCCGCATCAGCCCCGAGAGAATCCGGTTGGCCAGGCCAAAGCCCGAGGGAAAGGGAAAATGGGCCGAGCCCTCGCCGGGGAAGCGCCCTTTGTAGTGGTGGGGGTTGTCGTTTCCCAGAATCCAGAGCGCGGTGGCCTGCCAGATAGGATCCTGCCGGCTGCAGAAGCCCAGGTGCGGGAGCAGCAGCAGGCTGCCCGCGGGTTCGTCGGCGAAGGTGTGGGTGCCTCCCGGCTCAAAGCTGAAAACAAAACGCCCGTTGCGCTCGGCCTGGCGGTAGAGGGTCTCGCGCAGGGTGCGGGCCTCGAGCCTGAGCGCCTCGGGTTCCGGCCAGAAGGGGGCCAGCCGTTCCAGCGCCACGCACCACAGCGCGTTGTCGTAGGTCAGGTAAGGCTCCCTGACCGGGTCGTCGGTGGGGGAGAGGAAGGTGCGGTAGAGGGTGAGGGAGGGGTGTTTTTCCTCAGCCACCCGCGCCAATACCCAGGCCAGGGGTTCGCGCAGCTCGGCCACCAGCTCGGGGTTGGGGCCGGTGGCCTCGAGGTAGCGGGCCAGGGCCAGGGGGTAGGCCGCGGCCTGGTCGAGCTCGAAGCCGGGATACAGGGGCGGCCCGCCCAGGTACTGCGCGTGCTCCCCCGGCCAGCGGGCGTAGCGCTGGAAAACCGCTTTCAGCACCGCCTTGGCCCGTTTGCGATCGGCCCTGAGCAGGGCCGGAAAAAACCACAAAAGCGCGTCGCGGGCCCAGTAGGCCCCCGAGACGTAGTAGTGGGGGCTCCTCGAGGTGAGCACCACGGGCTCGCCCTCCAGGGTGTCAGCCTGGGCGTAGAAATAACTGAAAATCAGATGCCGCCGGTAGACCTCGTAAAGAGGGCCAGCGTAATTGGTGCTCAGCAGGGCCAGTTTGTGCAGGGTTTTGCGCAGCAGGTTTTCCCAGCCCACCCGCCGCAGGTGCAGGGCGGTGGTGCGGGCCCCGTCAGCCTCGGGGGCCAGGCCCAGGTAGAGCGTGACCGGGCCGGCGTCCCACTCGAGCACGAACTGCGGCCCCCAATCTATGCAGCGGGGCGGTGGGTCGGCCTGCAGGCCCAAAGCCAGCAGGGTGCGGTAGGTGCGGGCTTCCAGCAGATAGCTCCCTGTCCAGGCATCGTGCCCGGTGTGGAAAGCGGTATCGAGCTTCTCTTCCTTAAAACGCCGCAATCCCAGGTATTCCAAATTGCCGGCTACTTGAATGGGCCCCGGTAGGCGGGGTTCGATGTGCAGGGCCACCCCCCGTTCACCGTAGGGGGCCAGCAGCGTAACCGTGAGGTGCTCGTTCTCCCAGCGGGGAATCCAGTCCGCGAGGCGCGAGACCTGCCAGCCCCGCCCGGACACTTCCAGCAGCGGTTCACCTACCCAGTCCAGCAGGCCATTGAGCCCCAGCGAGGCCACCCCGATGCGCGAAATGGAGGGGGCCTGGGGGCTGGCTTCTACGTGCACCTCGAGATTCCCGGTGGGCAGGTGCTCGGGGGGTGCGTCCAGGATGGGGGCGGGCGTCATCAGCTCCATAGGGCGGCTCACAGCTTCTTGAGCTTATCGAAGTAGACCCAGATGAAGTACATCGCCCCCAGCACCCCCAGCACCAACAGGACGGTCACGATGCTCCGCAGCCAGTCGGCAAACATCACGCCCACCAGCACCCCCGCGGCAAAGCTGACCAGATGCCCGCGGTACTGCTGCCATAGGCGCTGGTTCATGCCGATCAGATTACCAGGAAAACCGCCCCATCGCAGTTCCCTCTGTTTTTGCCGCTAAGTATCTCCACATCAGATTTTTACCTCTACAGCCCCCAGTAGACCTAAGGCATGCAAAAGGGCTTGCTTGAGTTGCGAGAGGCAAGCGTAATGACGGCGGGGCAGGAGGAAGGCTTTGAGCTTTTTCCAGAGGGTCTCGATGAGGTTGAGCTGAGGGCAGTAGGGCGGTAAGAAGCGCAGATAGAGGTTTTGTGCTTGCCAGGTGGCCAGGTGAGCCTGGATCAGCTGGGCTTTGTGGAAGCTGGCATTGTCAAGCACGATGACGGTGAGCTTGCTTTGCTGACTGGCCTGCTGAGCCTGGGTCATCAGAAAAGCCAGTACGGCTTCTTTGGTGCATTTGCCTTCCAGCACTGCGTATTGCAGGTGGTTGTCGGGATATGACACACTGCCGATAAGGTTGATTCGCCCTGCGCCTCCAAAGTATCGGGGAACCTCGCGTTGGTGCGACTGCCCCTTGAGTGTCCAGCTATAGCCTATCGGTAAAGACAAACCAAACCCACTCTCGTCCAGATACTTCAGGATGACCCGACCCGCGAGCGCCCCCTTTTGAGCGTTTCGAGCGCCGCTTCGGCCTGTTGCCGTAGCTGGGGGTCGGGCTGACCGGCCACGATGTAGCGATCCCGCTTCCAGGCGTAACCCAGTTGCCTGAGGTTGCGTCGTACGCTCTCCTCGTCTACCTGTAGGCCCAACTCCAGGGCGATGGCTTCGGTCAACTGCCGCGCATTCCAGCAGCGGTCTTCCGCCAGCTTGTCCTGCATAAACTGCAGCGCCTCTGCGTGGAGTTTGCGCCGATTGCCTTTCTGGGGGCGATCCGCCAGTCCCTCGAACTTTCGGCTGGTCCAGGCTTTCAGGGCTGCACCCACCGTCCGCACGTGGCATCCGACATACGCAGCAATACGGCTCATCTCCCAACGCTGGTGCGACAGGCGAACCATCTGACTGCGCAGCCTGACCTTCTTGTTCATGTGCGGGCTCTGCTCGATGGCCCTCAGCCGCTCATCCTCTTCGCTGCTCAACTCAATGTACCGAAAGTTTCCCATAGTAAAAGTCTATCGTGAGTGTACTTAGGACTGGTTTAGCGGATGGCTCCGACCTCACGCAGGTACTTTATGGCGCCAGGGTGGAAGGGAATCACCGTTTTCTGGTTGTACAGATCTACAGTGTTCTTGAGGGTGGTGTCCCGCGCGGCGGCGGTGGCCGTGACCAGGGTTTGCAGGTTGCCAAACACCGCTTTCATGATGGCAGCGGCCAGGTCGTCGGGCATGGAGGCCGGGCAGAGGAAGACATTGCCCGTATAAAGGGCGAAGACGTCGTCTTTGGTGCCATAGGCGCTCTTGGGCAGTTTACCGGTAGTGATGATGCCGGGGAACTCCTTAAGCAAAAGCTGCGCGGTGGGGCCGGTGCGGGGCGAGTCAACTAGTTTAATTTGGTCGCCTTTGCGGGCCAGGCTCTGGGCCAGCTCGACCACGCTCGAGGTCGGCACACCCCCTACCCAGAAGTAGGCGTCAATGGTGCCCTCCGAGAGGGCCTTGGCCGACTCGGCGGCGGGCAGACGCTCGCGCTTGGCAAACTCGCGCGGATCTACCCCCGCCCCCTTGAGCACCAAAAGGGCCAGGTTCTCGGTGGAAGAGCCGGGCTGGCCGGTCGAGACCCGCTTGCCCCGCAGATCGCCCACAAACTTGATGCCCGACTTTTCGGTGGTCACGATGTGAATGAGGCTCGGATACATGTAAAACATGATCCGCTGCATGTCGGCCTTGCGCTGGGCAAAGCGGGGCTCCTCACCAGTGTAGGTGACCAGGGCCGAGTCGGTGGTAGCCAGGGCGCAGTAGTAGGTGTTGGAACGGGGATCGGTGCGGTCGCGCAGCAGCAGCAGGTTGTCGTAGGAACCCCCGGTCTGCTGGGCGGTGGCGTCGGCCACCCCAGCCTCGCTCAGGATTTTGGCAACAGCCTGCCCGTAAAAAAAGAACACCCCGCCGGTACTCCCCGTGGGGATGACCACCCTGGGGCGCTGCTGGGCTACGGCCCAGCCCGCCAGCAACGCCAAGGCGACGATGGTTAGTTTCCAAGACTTCATTCAAGAACCTCCTGAAACCGGCTCGGGAGCAAGCGCTGGGTCGCACCCAAACCCAGTACAGGCCGATGCGACCACGGGTTTGGCTTCCGGCTGTGGACAGTTTACATTGTGCGCCCAACAAGTCAAGGGATAAAGGCAACACAGCCGCCTTAAGGCAAAGGCCTATGCGACGCACATAAACTGACCCGTCAGTCAGTTTGGGGGTATGATGAACGGGTGCTTGCATTAGCCTTGTTGCGTGACCCCAGATACCGCACCTACTGGATCGCACTGTTTCTCTCCCAACTGGGCACCTGGATGCAGGCTGCCACCCAGGGCTGGCTGGTGCTCGAGCTCACCGGCAGCGCCGAACGGCTGGGTCTGGTGGTAGCCTTGCAGTTTCTGCCCTCGCTGTTGTTCTCCATACCCGCGGGTGTGCTCTCCGACCGCTACAGCCGCCGCAACCTGCTTTTCATCACCCAGGGCGGCATGGCCTTGCTGGCCCTGGGTATGTTTGGGCTCATCGCCGGTGGCTGGGTGCGTTACGAGCATGTGCTGGTGTTTGCTTTTCTATACGGCATGTTCAACGCCGCCGACCTGCCGGTGCGGCAGGCCTTCACGGTGGAGCTGGCAGGCAAAGAACGCTATCCGGGGGCAATTGCCCTCAACTCGTTTGGCTTCAACACCTCGAGGCTCGTGGGCCCGGCCTTGGCGGGCTTGCTAATTGCAAGCTTCGGCCTGTCCTGGAGCTACCTGGCCAATGCGCTCTCCTTTTTGCCGCTTATCGTGGTGTTGTTCGGTGCACCCAATCCCAAAGTGGAGGCCAAGCGCGATGGGGTCTTGCAAGAGGCCCTCGAGGGCATGCGTTTTGTCTGGGGGCATCCTTTGGTACGGCAGGTGGTGGTGCTGGTGGGCCTGACCAGCCTCCTGGGCATGAACTTCCAGACTATTGTGCCGGCCTACGCGCGGCTCGAGCTCAAGCTCGATGCCCAGGGCTTCGGCTTCCTGATGTCGGCGGTAGGGCTGGGTTCCATCGTGGCGGCCCTCATCCAGGCTCTGGCTTCCAGGGCCCGTCCCTTGCGCGCGGTGCTGGGCAGCGCCTTGCTGGGCCTGGCCCTTATCGCCCTGGCCCTACCCCTGCCTACGAGCTGGGTGGCTTTTATTTTCGGTCTGGCTGGCCTGGGCATGATCACCACCCTGATTAACTCAAACACCACCGTGCAGCTCCTGGCGCCCGACCGCATCCGGGGCC
>Ga0101945_1001950_pt1 | contig 16610 bp, 7 predicted proteins | sample DewCreD2012metaG_2_FD_75246 | JGI IMG/M metagenome (GOLD analysis project Ga0101945, IMG submission 75246) | Hot spring sediment bacterial and archeal communities from British Columbia, Canada, to study Microbial Dark Matter (Phase II) - Dewar... ... | reverse complement strand
ATACGTTTAGTAGTAATTTTTCATTGATCGTTATTGGTCAGGGTAGTGCTACTGGTCCAGATCCTTATGGATATTATATTTATGATGATACTGATACCTTGACCGGGAACGCACCTGTATACAACTGGTTTGAAATTGCACCACCAGGGCCAGGAACAATCATCAGTGAGATAACAGATGAAGATGCTGACACAGTCACATACAACCTGCCTTTCACCTTCAAGTATTATGGAATAGACTACAACAGCATTGGTTTATGCTCAAATGGCTTCCTGGAACTTGGTAGTTCAACACATCGTTTTGGCGAAAATACAACAATACCAGCAACTGGTGGCCCAAAAAGATTGATTGCGCCGTTCTGGGATGACCTTGACCCCAGACCAGCACCAACTGGTTATGGTGATATATATTACTATAATGATACAACAGACCACAGATGGATAGTAGAATACAAAGAATGTGGTCATTATGGCAATTCTTCATCAAGAGAAACTTTCCAGGTGATATTACTGGATCCAATGTATTACCCAACACCTGCGGGTGATGGTGAAATAATATTTTTATATAACACGGTTGCAAATGCTACTGAAAATTCTGTAGGAATTGAAGACGAAACCGAAACCCGTGGTTTGCAGTATTTATTTAATAATAATTATGATCCAAATGCCACGCCTCTTTTAAACAGCAGGGCATTATTAATAACTACAAAGCCACCTTTTAGCCAGCATTCACCCTGGATAAATTTAGTAAATTATACACTTAGTGATTCAGCGGGTGGAAATAATAATGGAATACCAGAACCAAACGAAATTGTTGAAATCACCCTTTATATAAGAAACGATGGTGACACAATGGTTACCAATGCAAATGGCAAAATCAGAACAATCTCCAGCAGTCTGTTTTTGATAGACAGCACAGCAGATTTCGGAAATATTGATATTGGCGCAATTTCTGATAATAGTTCTAATCCCTATGTTATACAAATCGCACAAGACCCGATTGATACCCTTGTTGGTCTGGTTGTTTACTTTACAGGCAATGGAGGTGGATATGAGGCGTATACTTATTTTACGCTCCATATACACGATGAAACCGGAATTGGCGAAAACTCAAATTCCACCAGTAAAATCAATTTCCTTGAGATATATCCGAATCCATTCAGGGCGAAAATAGAAATCAGATACAGGATACAGTATACAGGATACACGATTAAAGATGTAGGCCAAGGCTTTAGCCTTGCGATTTACGATGCGAGCGGTAGGATGGTGCGTGATTTTTCTCGGTCAACGCTAAACGGTGAACGGTCAACGATTGTCTGGGATGGGACCGACGACGCTGGCCGTAAACTTCCATCAGGTGTCTATTTCATCCGATTAGAGACTGACGAATTTAAGAAAAATGAGAAGGTGATACTATTAAGATAGAGTAGCGAGTGGCAAGTAGAGAGTAGAAGAAAGGTGACAGGAAGTTCCCTCTTGACTTAAGTCTAAAAAGGATTATAATAGATTACAAGGAGAAAAATGAAACGAATATTTTTTTTATTAACTTTTATTTTTGTTACTCTCGGCATCGCCCGGGAAACTGAAGCACGCTATCTGATAATTACTCATGATAATTTCTATGATGCGATACTTCCCTGTGCCCAGTGGAAGCATAAGATGGGCTTACGCACAAAGATTGTCCGGGTGCCTTCAGAACTTGCCCAGAATTCTACTGCAATCAGAAATTATATTGTAAATGCATATAACACCTGGCAGATTAGACCAGAATTTATTCTCATTGTTGGCGCCCCGAATTATATCCCCTGGTCATTCAGCAGTTATCCTTATGGAGATAACAATTACACAAATATGGACGCTGATATTTACAATGAAATCCTTTCTGGAAGATTGAATGTCCATAGCACTACTGAAGCACAGACCGTTGTTGCCAAGCTGTTGAGATACGAACGGTATCCTGATATCTCGGATTCCTTGTGGTTTAAAAGGGGTTGTTTAATTGTCAGGGACATTCAGGATGATGATTCAATTACTTATCGACTCGATGCCCAGTATGTTGCTGGTCTGATGGTAAGTAATGGATATACGAAGGTCGATACCTTTTTTGCGAGTCGCGGTGCGAATGCAACATCAGTGATAAATGCGACGAATGATGGTCGGGGATTTGTTCTTTATCGTGGTTCGGCAACGAATAACTGGTATTCGCCATTTGCTGTGAATCCTGATAATCTTGCTAATGGTAATAAATTGCCAATAGTTATTTCTGCGACCTGTGGCACATTGGGCACGGGTTCTACCGCGACGACTGCAGAGCGCTGGGTTTTGACCGGTTCGCCTACTAATTTAAGGGGTGCTGCGGGCTATTTTGCCACGACGACAAGTATTACAAATGGAGCCTATTTGCGCAGTGCAGTCACACGCGGATTTTTTGATGGTGTGTTTTTATATAAAAGAAGGACCTTTGGTGAAGCCTGCGAAGATGGTAGAATAAAGGTTTACAATTCCTATGGTGCAACCAATGAATATAAAGGTTTTACCACCATTGGCGACCCGGCGATGACCATCTGGACATCAACACCAAAATTGATAACGGTATCTTATGATTCCATCCTCAATGCAGGCAAAACAGAAACCCTCCAGATATATGTTCAACACCAGGGAACCCCTGTGGAATCTGCCTATGTTTGTATAGCACTTGATACATTGATTTACGAGACCGGCTGGACGAACTCATCAGGGATAGTATCCTTTATATGCACTCCCTCAGACACCGGAACTATGTCTGTAACAGTTACAGGTAGAAACCTCTATCCATTTGAAGGTGTAATTTCAATAATACATATCAATGTCTATCTGACGCATACAGGAAATATTTTATCAGATTCATTAGGAAATAATAACGGAAATTTGGACCCGGGAGAAATAATCTTATTGTGGGCAAAGATAAAAAATATAGGAACACTGACTGCGCAGAATGTGAAGGCATTGTTAAGAACGAATGATACAATGGTCGTTATCACAGATAGTATTTCTTTGTATGGTGATATTGAACCAGGCCAAATTTTACCGGGTAAAAATCCATTTGTATTTACAATTTCGCCAAAGACTCATCAACATCTTATCAATTTTGAATTGATAATGTTTGATAATAATGATAGTATCTGGATTGCAAATTTTTCACTGATAACAACAGGAACAATCCCTGGCGGAAATGGCACAGGTCCAGACCCTTATGGATATTATATCTATGATGATACTGATACACTGACCGGGAACGCACCTGTATATGACTGGTTTGAGATTGCGCCTTCTGCAGGTGGAACAGGTATTATAATTCCCGAGATTACAGATAGTGATGATGATACGGTCACCTATCCCCTGCCTTTTAATTTCAAGTTTTATGGAATAGAGTATAATTCAATCGGTATCTGTTCAAATGGATTTTTAGAATTATTAACATCAACCTATCCTTTTGGAGATAACAATCCAATTCCATCAACATCAGGTCCAAAAAGGCTTATCGCACCTTTCTGGGATGATTTTGACCTCAGACCTCCTCCCGAAGGAAATGGTGATATTTATTACTATAATGACACAACCAATCATCGTTTTATTATTGAATATAAAGATTGTAAACACTTTGGTATCATACCCTTGCTCGAAACCTTCCAGATAATATTCCTTGACCCAGCATATTATCCAACACCTACTGGTGATGGAGAGATTTTATTTATGTACAACACAACAGATAATTCATATAGTTGTACTGTTGGTATTGAAGATGAAACCGAAACCCGTGGTCTGCAATATTTGTATAATAATACCTATGGACCCGATGCAATGCCCATTGTGAATGGCAGGGCTTTATTGATCACAACAAAACCGCCTGTTACACAGCACTATCCCTGGCTCAACCTTGTTAATTATGCAATAAATGATTCTGCAGGCGGAAATAATAATGGTATTCCTGAGCCGGATGAAACGATTGAACTGACAGTTTACATCAAAAATAATGGTGATACACTTGTATCAAATGTCAATGGTATTTTGAGCACGAACTCAATGAGTCTTTTTCTAATTGATACCATTTCTGATTTTGGAGATATTAATATTGGACAGGTTGCAAATAATACTTCAAACCCATATGTTGTGCAGATTGTAGAAAATCCAGTTGATACTATTGTGGGATTGGTCATCCATTTTTATGGAAATAATGGAAATTACAATACAAGTGCATATTTAACTTTAATGATTCACTCCGAGGTTGGGATTGATGAACTTAATAAGTCAAATGTGGGAAGTGGAAAGTTAAAAGTATATCCAAATCCATTCAGAAACAGATTGGAAATCAAATATGAGATATCAGAGACGGGATACAAAACAATGAAGAAACTCATATCTGGTATCTCAGTTCCCATATCAATCAGGTTAAAGATTTTTGATGTAAGTGGCAGGGTTGTGAAATCTTTTGATCTCGCTACTTGCTACTCTCTACTCACTACTTCTGTGGTGTGGGATGGAGAAGACGATTCTGGTCGCAGAATTCCAGCAGGTGTATATTTTGTAGTATGGCAAACCGGGGAAATAAAAGAAATCAAAAAAGTTATCAGGTTGAAGTAATTTTTAAAAAATGGAGGAACAATGAGGAAATTTTTAAAATTATCAATAGCCTTTTTAATTCCTTTTCTTTTAACAGGAGAAGGGATTACAGGGGTAAAAAGATTAAAGTATATTGACCCGTATGATGTCCAGATGTCATCGTATCAGGAATGGTCAGCAAAAATAACAAAAGAATCCTTCAAAATAGGTAGGGCTTATCAGAGTAAATTTAAAGATTCCCGTTTACCAATGTTTAATATTGTCGTATATGCACCACTGTATCCAAACATCATTGACTCATTAAATACGTACATAACAGATCTTGAAGCAGAAAACTATAATGTGCGTGTTGATACAGTTCGCGGTTGGCTGGCACCACAACTTAGAAGCCACCTTGCAACATTATTGGACAGCCAACTTGTAGGTGCAGTATTCATTGGTAATGTTCCGATTGCCTGGTATGAATATACATCATCTGAGGGTCGTGAAGAATTTCCAATTGAATTGTATTTTATGGATTTAAATGGAACCTGGGTCGATTCAGACAACAATGGCCTTTTTGACAATCATACCGGTAACAAAGCACCTGAAATCTATGTGGGAAGGCTCTATTCAAATCCTGTGACCTGGGGAAATGAGGTCTGGTTAGTGAATAACTATTTACACAAAATCCACAAATACCGCACCGAGGGATACAGCATTCCCCAAAAGGCACTTGCCTATGTTGATGATGATTGGTATAGTTTTAACAATTGTAATTTAAATTTGCTTTATGATACAGTTGTTGTCATCCGACAATACAATACTACAACTGCTGCAGATTTTCGCACACGTCTTGATGACCCTTATGAATGGGTTCAAATCTGTAGCCATTCTTCGCCTTGGGGTAATACATTTAAAAATACCTCAGGTTATGCGGGCACTCTCTTCAATTTTGAGTTATGGTTTGCTGACCCACCATTTCTATTTTTGAATTTGTTCCAGTGCGGGGGAACAAGATTTATTGAAGAAAATTCTGAAGGGAGTTGTTATATATTCAACACAACAAATTGCCTTTTAGCAATCGGTTCAACAAAAGTCGGGAGTATGCTAAATTTTGATGGCTTCTACGGACCACTCAATACAGGAGTTTCTATCGGACAGGCATTCAAACAATGGTTTACCCAGTATGGGATTAATGATGTTGATTGGTTCTATGGAATGTGCATCTTAGGAGATCCTGCTTTAAAACCAAAACGCTCTGTAGCAAAAAATATAAATATAACCAGTTCTCAAAATCATTTGATTAATACCTTCAACTGGTCAACACCTGCTCCGGTTGATACCAACGCAGAAACTGATGCGTTTGTTACCACAACATTAGACGGCTCAGGGAAATTGTGGTCTGCCTGGGTTACCGGACGGTCGGTAACCAATGGTAGAACCGAAATATGTGCAGCTTATTATACAAATGGTAACTGGACACCAGCACAGATAGTGCGTCCATATCTTTACTGGGATTTCTTTCCTGCAATGTATACAGACCAGCAGGGTCATCCTTATCTAACCTGGCAAAGGGCTTACGGAAGGAATTATGATGTTTTTGGTAGTGCCTATACAGGAAATCAATGGGGTGCTGAAGAACAATTGAGTTCCAAGGCATCGAATGATATGTATCCATCAATGACCAGAGATGGAGATGGAAGAATGTGGGTCTGTCTTGAAAGATGGACACATTTGAATGGTGATATTTACTGTCGTTATTTTGATGGCACAACCTGGCAATCGATGTTTGCTGTTACAACCGATTCAGCGAACGATTATAGACCAGCAATGGCAACTGATAGTAATGGAATCGCCTGGGTAACCTGGTGCAGTGAACGTTATGAATATAATCGAAATATTTATGTGAAAAGATATAATCCTAACTCAGGACACTGGGAAGGATTGTATAGAATCACAGGTAATCCTGCCCAGGACCAGGACCCTAAGATTGCGGTTTCTGGTGATGGAACAGTCTGGGTTGTCTGGACAACCTGGCGCAATGGTAACACCGATATTTACGAAAGCCATTTCGATGGGTCAACCTGGTCTAATACCCGGACAGTCGTTGCTGACCCAAATCGCGACGAACATCCCGCGCTTGTTGTTGACCGGGATGGCTATATCTGGTGTATCTGGCAATCGGACAGAACCGGTGATTGGGAAATATGGGCAAAATATTATAAAAATGGTGTATGGCAGGATTCTGTAAACATCAGTAATAACTTTGCAAAAGACATATTCCCGAGTGCAGTAGCAGATGATTCAGGATACATCTGGGTTTTCTGGCAGACAAATCGTGGAGGTAACTGGGACATCTTTTATAGTAGATTATTTTCTGACCTCGTTGAACCACAGGTACAGGTTATAACACCAAATGGTGGTGAAGTATGGAACATAGGACAGAATTATTCGGTTCGCTGGCAGGCACAGGATAATGTAGGAATAGATTCTATAGTAATTGAATATTCAACAAATAGCGGTAATACCTGGAATTATGTAACAACCGCGATGGGTAATGATACATCTTATCTCTGGACAATCCCACCCACACCTTCAAATCGTTGCCGTGTGCACATCAGGGCATTTGATAGAAATAATAATATTGGAGATGATATTTCAGATGCAAACTTCACCATCTATGATCCAGAAGCGCCAGCCGTTCAAATTTTAGCACCAAATGGTGGTGAAGTATGGTACTGGAATGAAGTTCATCAAATCCAGTGGAACTCAATTGATAACATAGGGGTTGATAGCATTAATGTATATCTTTCTATTGATAGTGGTTTAACATATCCTTACAGGATTATTCATTTCAACACAAATGATTCGCTCTATAACTGGATAATACCGCAACTGAATTCTAATAAATGTCTTATAAAAGTAATCGCATACGATTTATCCGCCAATGCAGGTTTCGATACAAGTGATAGTTGTTTTACTATTGGCGCAGAAGGAATAAGTGAGGAAAAGATTGCATTACCAGTAAATTTCTCAATCAATCTATTTTCTTCCAATCCTTGCAATTCTGAACCGATTATTCAAGTTGCGATTCCAATCCAGACAAACCTTGAAATTAAGGTTTATGATATAACCGGAAAACATATAAATACAATAATAAATCAGATTGTAACACCTGGTTATCACTATTTCATTCTCAAAAAAGAAAAATTTTCTGCTGGTATATATTTCATTTCTGCCCGAACCAGTGAATCTTCAGCAGTAAAAAAGATAACAATCTTCAAATGATTCAAATATACTGTATTCTCTATCTCTTTTCAAACACCATTTTAATTGACCCACGGTATCATACCTATGCAGAGGCGATGCAGGAACTTGATTCAATCGCTACACAGTACCCTTCTATTACAAAACTATATAATCTTGGTTTTTCTACTCGTGATAGTTTGCCGATTATGGGGATAAAGATTTCTGACAATCCGGCAATTAAGGAAGATGAACCAGCAATTTTATTCAATGGTGTTCACCATGCAGAAGAACTACTCGGTGGTGAGGTCTGCTTATATCTAATCAATGACCTGGTAAGCAAATATGGCACTGATTCGTCAATCACCTACTGGATAAACAATGCTGAAATCTGGATAATTCCGATTTTAAACCCTGAAGGGCACAATGTTGTGATGAATGGAATTGATACGATATGGCGGAAGAATAAGAGAGATAATAACAATAATGGCTTTTTTGACCTTGACTCTGACGGTGTTGACTTGAATCGCAATTATGACTTCAACTGGGAACAGGGTGGCAGTCCTGACCCCACGAGTGAATACTATCGCGGTCCCTATCCATTCTCAGAAAATGAAACCAATATTATAAAAGACCTTGCCCAGGAAAATCATTTCGTATTTGATATCTGTTATCACAATGTCAGAACCGGTCAGGGTGAACTGGTTTACTATCCCTGGCGTTGGGGCACACAATTTGCAATTGACCATCCCTTTATTAAAAGAATTGCAGATACCCTTGCATCAAGAATAATAAATGATGCAGGCAATGGCACCTATGTTTCTATATATGGTTATGCTACAGAAGGAAATGCCCGAAACTGGCTCTATGGAGTTTGCGGAACATTTGCCTACACAATTGAAGTTAGTAGAAGTTGTTATCCACCCGGGTATAAAGTAGATAGTATCTGTATGAGAAATCTTCCCGGCGCCTACTATCTCATTGGAAGAACATTTGGTTCAAGTATTACCGGGATAATCACAGATTCAATAACGAACCAACCACTCGTCACTGAAGTAAGAATTATCGGTTACTATGATTCCACACTTACACCAAGAATGAGTGATTCATTATTTGGTAGATACAGGAGAATTCTAAATCCAGGCACATATTCATTACAGTTTATTAAACAGGGTTATGATACTGTTTCGGTAAATAATATCGTTGTGGCTCCTAATATTCCAACGATACTCAACATAAGAATGAGACGATTGGGGGTAGAAGAGCTAAACCCGAAATTCGAAATCCGAAATCCGAATCTACTGGTTAGTCCGAATCCATTCAAAAACAGATTGGATATCAGATATGAGACATCAGAGACGGGATACAAAACAATGAACAAACTCATATCTGGTATCTCAGTTCCCATATCAATCAGGTTAAAGATTTTTGATGTAAGTGGCAGGGTTGTGAAATCTTTTGATCTCGTTACTTGCTACTCTCTACTCACTACTTCTGTGGTGTGGGATGGAAAGGATGGTTCCGGTCGCAGACTTCCTTCAGGAGTTTATTTTGTAAGGTTAGAAACAGATGGATTCAAGAAGACGGAGAAGGCGATACTATTAAGATAGAGTAGCGAGTAGCAAGTAGAGAGAAAGGGCACGAGAAGGAGGGAATACTTGAAACGTTTACCGTTAACCGTGAATGCAAAGGTAAGGAAACCCCTGATTACCCCTTATCACCCCTGATAACCCTTTATAACCCTTTTGAATTTTTTAGATGTTGGAAGTTTGAAAAATGTTTGTCAATCGCTGTGGCGGTAAAGACTAACTTCTTATTTCTAAATTCCATACTCACTTCCTCACCTAATAACCAGCTTCCGTTTCCTGATACGGCTGCGACACCGTCCAACGAAAGACGATTTTTTTCCCCTGTTTTAACTTTGAGACTAAAGTTTCTACTCCAGATGATTGTTGAAATGATATAAGTTAGTTGAAGAACTGATTATAAAATTTTGAATTAAGATTAATCAATGAAACTCATTGTTGTCAGCGAGTTAAATCCTCAATCCTCTTTTCTAATTCTTTAATCTTTTTATGTAATTTTTCCTGTTCCCTCATCACAAACTGCAAGGCATCTGCAATCGGGTCAGGCAGTTTACCATGTTCAAGCCGCTTTATTTCCTCAGGTGAAAATCCAAGCCCGATTCTACCTGGAACACCGATCACCGTTGCATTGTCCGGGACATCCTTTACTACGACCGAACCAGCAGCAATCCGAACATTATTTCCTATCTTGATTGGTCCAAGCACAATCGCTCCAGCCCCGATCTCAACATTATTACCTAAAGTTGGGTGCCGTTTCTTTTTTTCCAGACTCGTCCCGCCAAGAGTAACACCCTGATACATCAACACATCATCTCCAATCTCAGTTGTCTCGCCAATCACAATTCCAGCACCATGGTCAATAAAAAACCTTCTACCAATCTTTGCTCCAGGATGTATCTCAATGCCTGTAAATAATCTGCTGATATGAGAGATAAATCTTGCAATAAATTTAAAATTTTTCCGCCATAAAAAATGGGCAAGCCTATGCATCCATATTGCGTGCAAACCTGGATAGCATAAAAAGACCTCAACCACACTCCTTGCTGCAGGGTCGCGCATAAATACCGTTGCAATATCTTCTTTTATTCTCCTAAACATAGACTAATATAATCATTTTGTATAACAAGTCAACCCTTTAATTTACCAGAAATAACAAGGAGGACTAAGATCCTTAATCTAATCTCAATTAACAAATTATATTATTCATCAAACCTCTGATTCCTTCGGAAATCAAGCCTTAAATCAGTTCCTCTGTCAATCAAATGTTTTTCATCAGAGAAAAAATCCATATGAATTACTGCGTTGTTATAGACGAGTGCTGAACCTCTACCTATGTTTGACTCAATGGCAAGTAATGTGCCAAGACCTGGTGTTCCTGTTGAAATGTATTTAGATTCTTCAAAATCATCAATAAAGTTTTCTATGTCCTGCTTTGTGATTGAACTCTTTTCACCTCCGATAGCATCCATTGCATATGATTTTATCAACTTCTTCCATAGTTTATTCAACAAACTGTTGCTGACAAAGAGATCAAGACAGATAATCTTTTCACCCATTGTAACTACAACCCCAATAGTTGATTTTGATAACTTTGGGATTTTTCCAAATCCCCTATCATATTCTTCAATTACCTTCTGCACTTCCTTGTCTTCATAATTTGCCCTGACTGTTCCTGTCTTAGAAGCAACACCAAGTTTATCCTGGGTCCGTGCAACCTCTGCCCAAACCTCAGTCTGACTCTCACTCAATTTTGCCCTCTGTCTTACAGTATTGGGAACAACAAGTCCACCGGATTTAAATTCCTCAGAAACCGATACCCACCTACCGTGTTCCACACAATAAACATCCACTTTAATCCAGCCACTATTGGGTGGCAAAAGAATATCTTCTTTAATCATTCTATCCTGTTTTGCACCTGTAATCATTTCACCAGTAAGGATAAAAACTGGTTCGTCGCCATTATTCTTTATCTCTACCTGATTCACATTTCCAGTCTCTATCTCCCTAATCTTAAGCCATCCCCTATCCATTGCCTCATCAAGAATTGTGAAATCTTTAAATAAAGGGTTTGAAACCATTTCGAGCGGAAAAATCTTCAGATTTTTGTATTCTATTGGAAATCCTATTTTTAGACTGCTGATATAATTTCCAACCACCTTTTCCGGTGCCTTCCCGAAGACCAGAATTAAAAAAGCAATAAAAGTTAATGTTCCTCTTCTCATTTTTACCTCCTCTAATAACATATACAGGAATTTTTGGAAAATATTCCCTCTGGTTATCATTTCCATAATTTGAATTTCAAGCTGATTAAACCGCAACCCAAAACTTTTTCATTGACATTTCACATAATTTCATTATTATTTATTCAGGGGTCGCTATGAAAAAAAAATATTATTGTTTTTCTTTTCTTAAATTCAATCTATGCCCAATATACCACACCCAAACAGGGATGGTTCAATTTTACAACCCCATTTCCTGATACAATCAACAATACCACACATACTGGCAAATTCATACTCCAGGCACCAGCAGGAATCCACGGCAGGGTTATGGTTCAATCCGATGGGCATTTATACTTTGCTAATGGCAATCGTGCAAAATTCTTTGGAACGAACTTCTGCTTCTCCGCCACCTATCCATCACAAACAATGAGTATAAATGTATCAGCACACATTGCCAAGCAGGGATTCAATATGGTTCGTTATCACCATATAGATGGTGCATTGACGAGTGCGCCAGGGTCAAATACTACAAGGAGATTAAACCATGAAGTCCTGGACAAGTTTGATTATCTATTCTATCAACTGAAACAGAGGGGTATCTATTCGGCAATTGACCTTTATAGCATAAGATATTTTAAATCAGGTGATGGAATCCCATTCTATGACAGTCTGAACCGTTCAATGGATGTTGTAAAAAGGGTATATATGTTCTATGAACCTGCCTATGCCCTGTTCAGGGATTATCCTGATAGTTTGCTCAACCATACCAATCCATATACTGGCATCGCCTATAAGAACGAACCTGCCCTTGTCTTTATTAATCCGATGAATGAAGGAACGCTCATTGACCATTATTTCTGGGATAATTGGGATAATCCACAATCTAATTATTATCTTCCAAGATTTTACAAAAATGAACTCCAGAATCAGTGGAATGACTGGCTTTACAATAGATACCACTGGGATTCAACATTAATCCGGGTCTGGTCTGGCGGAGATACAACAACCGGTCCAGATAAAATTTTAAATGGTGAATTTTCTGATACCCTTAATGGTGTACCCAGAAACTGGTGGTTAAATCAATTCAGTGGAAATTCTACTTGGGGTGTCGAGCACGCAGGATTGAGTTTAGAACCTGCAGTCTTTGTTCATGTCTATTCACCTGCCCAGTATTCGTGGCATATCCAGCTTGTCCAATCTGGATTTACAATAAACTCTGACTCCACATACCGATTGAGTTTCAAGGCAAAGTCAAGCAGAAACCGTAGTATGGATGTTGTTATACAGAGAAACAGGACACCCTGGACCGTCTATTATTCACAAACAATCAATCTCACAACCTCGGGACAGAATTTTATTCTGCCATTTTATTGCAATAATACTGATACAGTCCAGTTGACATTCAATCTTGGTCTGGATACAGGTCGTGTCTGGATTGATGCTGTCCAGTTACACAGAGCACCTTTTTCTAAGGTTCTTGATCCGGGTGAAAGCCTTGGCACAAGAACCATCAAACTTATCCGCTGGAGCAATCGTTTTGATTATTCACCATATCGTTTTTTTGACCAGATCAGATTCTTTTACGAAAAAGAAATGAAATTCTATCAACATATTTCTGCCCTGCTCAATGATACACTCCATTGCCACTCACTCATCACTTCATCATTTTTCTGGGCAAACCAACTCCACCAGTATGCCTGGGCAAATCTTGTGCCGGTAATGGATGCCCATCCCTATTTTGACCACCCTGATTTTCCAAATCAACCCTGGGATACGCTTGATTTCAGAATTACAAATGCATACTTTGGTGATGGTTCTAACGGTGAATGGTTCTTTACATATATGAACCAGTGTGCCTCAGCCCAGAAACCGATGATTATTAGTGAATGGCAACATCCTGCTCCATCTGAGTCACGATATGTAACACTTTTACCATTTGCCGCCTATGCTGCGCTGAGGGATTATGACGCCATCATCAATTTTGCCACAGCCCATAGCGAGGGTAGTTTTTCAAACAATCGCATCCGTCCATTCTTTGATGCCTCAGGACAGCCAATCCATTTTTTGTTTTTGAGAATGACAAGCCTGGCATTTTTGCGCGATATCACACCTGAAGACCAAGTCAGAACACCCTGGATGAGTTTTAACCTTGACCAGTTGATAAGGGATGTTTACTCGGGTAACTACTGGAGCAGGGGGATAACGAGTTCACCCCGAGACCGAATATTCAATCAGTTCTACTGGAATTCACAGAAGGCAATATTCAAGGTCAATTCACGGGGAACAAAGGCATTTGCTGGAAAGACTGCAAGTGATACAGTATTCCTTGGCGGCATAAGAGTTATCGGCAATACCGATGGTGCCATTGGATTTACAAGGATTGATAGCACTGCTCAGACACAGACCTTTTTCGTTGCCTGTCTTGCCCGCGCAGAGAATACGAATATGGTCTGGGTTGAACAGACAAAGACCCAGGGAATGCTAAACTGGGGTGTATCACCCTGCCAGGTAGAGAGTGTCTCATACCATACCCAGTGGCATGCGGATTCATTAACAATTAATAAACTCAATGCCTATGGAGATATCACAGGCGCGACAAGGATAATTGGCTCAAACCACATAACAAACTGGCTTATCCGCACAGGGATTGATTCTGTTCCCTGGTACCGGGTTATTGCCTATGGATATTCAGATACATTGATTGGAATTATTGAAATCGGTTCAAAAAAGATAAGTGGATTTTATATTCCCTCACCCCAGCGAATTCTGAAAATAGAAAGACTCCCGGAAAATACCCTGTTTAAATTATATTCAGTTGATGGAAGGCTCGTATTTGAATATAAAACTACTGGTCCAGCTGATAAGTTTATCATCCCAAATCTCAAATCCGGTGTTTATTTCTATCTCATCAAAAAAGATACCTGTGAACAAAAAGGTAAGGTTGTAATTATAAATAAATGATTAACGAATAAGTATAACCCGGCGCACTACAGATTTATCATCAAAACGAAAACCAACAAAATAGACACCTGCAGGCAAAGGATTTCTATTTTTATCTATTCCATTCCAGTAAAATGTGCCATTATCTGAAGAATTAAAATTATGGACGACCTGGCCCAGTGCATTATATATTGAAATTCTGTATCCCTTTTCATTAGCCGGTGGATACTGGATTTTGAAACTATTACCGACACTGGGTAAAACCCTGAAATTATTCTTTATCAATCCCTGTTTCTCTTCTATTCCAACAGTATGCACAGGCACTGTAAGTTTTGCAAGAGCTGCAACACCGGTCTGAATAACCTTGGTTGCAAAAGGAAGATGATTTACACCACAATTAGTATAAAGATGCGGACCAATTGTATCACCGGTTGTATGGTAAGCAGGTGTGAGTTGACGCTCAATTCCCAGCATTGCCTTATATCCCCTTTTCCAGAAACTCGCATGGTCTGAAGAACCACTCGTTCCCGTATTCCTAACCAGCCTTATCTTTAACTGGGTATAGGTATCAGCAACCGCCTTGAAGAAACTGCAGACAAAAACACTGCATCCTGGCACTGCTGTGGTATAATGGGCATTCATTGTATCACGATTCGGATTTGATGGAGTCACATAGCCAATCATATCAAAATTCAAGACCCCAAGTATCGTATCATTGTTACGCCAGGCACTGGTTGCAAAAGAATCACTTCCATATAATCCAAGTTCTTCTGCATTGAAGGCTACATAATATACTGTGTGTTCAAACAGATAATCCTTCATCACCCTTGCTGCCTCAAGCATTGCGGTTGTTCCTGATGCATTATCATCTGCACCTGGTGCATACCCACTTGAAGGCACATCATCCATATGCCCACCAATAAGGCAGTATTTCTTTATGCTCGGGTAAAGATAGCCTTTTTTAATTCCCACGACATTTGGACCATAATTATTATTAAAGTATTGAAAATAGACACTATCACAACCATAGCTGAGCAATTTATTTTTTATCCAGTTCACAGCAACAATCTTGTTTGAATCAGTAGTCGTATATCGTGTATACATCCTTTGCAACCGGAAAATTGATGCCCTTACACTGTCCTGGCTCACTGCAGAAACTATCTTCTGGATTATAGTATCGGGTGCCAAGGAATTTATCTTCAATGGATATGGGTCCTTATCAATAAATCGAACCGGGTCAAATGTCAACCTCCGCAACTCCACTCTCAATCTATTCAATTCTATTAATCGGTCTTCAGTAGTTCGTAGCAACAGGCAATCTTCATACTGGTCAAGGATATCACCACATTGGGCGATATTTGAAAGGTCTTCATCGAGGAAATAGACAATCTGGTAATACTTATTTCTGGGATTTTCATCAAGGATATGATATTCAATTCCTTTGTTTTCAAGTCTTGCAATATCGATCTCATTTGCAATGACCAATGAATGATTTTCGATCAGTTCAATTATCTGAAAACCCTTGTCATTCAGATTATCAACACGCATAAGATATTCTGTTCCATAGAAGGGTTTAATAAACAATAAAATGCAAAACACTGTAAAAATAAAAATCTTTTGCATATTTTCTCCTTTCTTGATTATAATTATAACAATATATAGTCTAAAGTCAATATTAATTTTTTTAGCCCAAAATATATGCGATGGTTATTCTTTAAATGTTGCACTTTGGTATTGACAAGAAATACTTTTTGAATATAATTAAAGTCTATATCTTTTGAATGATTGAAATGCATCCAGCAGATTGCCTGGATAGCTCAGTCGGTTAGAGCACCTCCTTGGTAAGGAGGAGGTCGCCGGTTCGATTCCGGCTCCAGGCTGGTAAAAGGGATGCGAAAAAGAAAGGAGAAAAATTAAGGAGGATTTTTTATGGCAAAGGCAAAGTTTGAGCGAACCAAGCCGCATGTGAATATCGGGACGATCGGTCATGTTGACCACGGCAAGACGGCGTTGACTGCGGCAATAACAAAAGCCCT
>Ga0101945_1001949_pt1 | contig 16616 bp, 13 predicted proteins | sample DewCreD2012metaG_2_FD_75246 | JGI IMG/M metagenome (GOLD analysis project Ga0101945, IMG submission 75246) | Hot spring sediment bacterial and archeal communities from British Columbia, Canada, to study Microbial Dark Matter (Phase II) - Dewar... ... | reverse complement strand
TGGGGACGGTGCCCACCCAGCGCACCGTGGTCGCCGAGCGCTTCTTCGACGAGGCCGGCGGGATGCAGCTTGTGCTGCATGCGCCCTTCGGCGGGCGGATCACCCGCGCCTGGGGGTTCGCTCTGCGCAAGCGCTTCTGCCTCACCTTCGACTTCGAGCTGCAGGCCGCGGCCACCGACGACGGGATCGTCCTGTCACTGGGGGAGCAACACGCCTTCCCCCTGGACAGCGTCTGGAGTTTCGTCCGCCTGGCCACCCTGGATGAAGACCTCATCCAGGCCGTGCTCCCCTCGCCCCTTTTCACCAACCGCTGGCGGTGGAATGCCTCGCGCGCCCTGGCCGTGCTGCGCTTCGAGCGAGGTCGCAGGGTACCCATGCCCCTGCAGCGCATGAGGGCCGACGACCTGCTGGCCGCCGTCTTCTCGCAGCAGGTGGCCTGCCAGGACAACCGCGCCGGTCCCATCATCCCGCCGGACCACCCTTTGGTGAGCGAAACGATACGCAACTGCCTGCATGAAGCCATGGACTTGGACGGGCTGCGGGCGGTGCTTCAGGCCATCGAAAGCGGGGAGATCCGCACGCTCTCCGTGGAGACGCCGGCGCCGTCGCCGATGTCCCACGAGATCCTGCACGCCAACCCCTACGCCTTCCTGGACGACGCCCCGCTGGAGGAGCGGCGGGCGCGGGCCGTTGCCCTGCGGCGGGTCGATCCGGACCTGGCCGCTGGATGGGGGGCGCTGGATCCGGAGGCCATCGCCCTAGTCCGAGCTCAGGCCTGGCCGGACGTGCGCGATGCGGACGAGCTCCACGACCTCCTGCTCTCCGTCGGCCTCCTGCCGCTGCCGGATGCTGCGCCGTGGGAGGCGTTCGCCGACGCTCTGCGCATGGCGGGGCGGGCGGCGGTGGCCTCGTGGGAGGGCCCCGACGGGCCGCGCCGGGCGCTGGTGGCGGCTGAACGTCTGCCCATGGTCCGGGGCGTATTGGGCCCGATCTCCCTCGACCCGGCCATAACCGCCCCACCTGGGGTGCGTGCCTTCTCGGAGGAGGAAGCCGCAACGGCCATCGTGCAGGGTTGGCTCGAGGTCCTCGGCCCGGTCAGCGCGGCGGCACTCGCCTCTCGTATTGGGTTACCGGCCTCCATGGTGCATGTTGCCCTGGCCGCCCTGGAAGGTCGCGGCGTGGTCCTGCGCGGCCGCTTCACACCGGAGGCCCCGCCCGACCAGGTGGAGTGGTGCGAGCGGCACCTCCTGGCGCGCATCCACCGCCTGACCCTGGGCCGGCTGCGGAGGGAGATCGAGCCTCTGACTACGGCTGACTTCATCCGCTTCCTCCTGCGCTGGCAGCACCTGGCCCCGGGGACGCAGATGCACGGTCGCCAAGGGCTGGTGGCGATCATCGGTCAATTGCAGGGGCTGGAGCTGCCCGCTCCCGCCTGGGAACAGTGGGTGCTCCCCGGGCGGGTAGTGCGTTACGACCCGGCGGACCTGGAGAGCCTGTGCCTCAGCGGCGTCGTGGCCTGGGGTCGGCTCACCCGTAGGGAACTCCCAGAAGACGGCGAGGAAGAAAGTCACCGGCCGCGGCGGGTGCGGCAGGCGCCAACCCGGCAGGCACCCCTGGCCCTCCTGCTGCGCGAGGACATGCCCTATCTGCTGCCCGCGCCGCCACGGTGGTCGGAGGCAGACGGCCTTTCCCGCGAGGCACGCGATGTTGCGGTCTACCTGGCCCAGCGCGGTGCCTCGTTCCTCACCGACATCGCCCGCGGCACAGGGCTCGTCCCGGCCGCGGTGGAGGGCGCGCTGTGGGAGCTGGTGGCGCACGGCCTGGTCACCGGGGACGGGATCGCCGGGCTGCGGGTCCTCCTGCAGCCTGAGGTGAAGCGCCGCGGTTCGCGCCGCCGCCTGCGCGTCCTGCGCGGCGGCCGCATCCCTTCCAGGCTGATGCCGGTGGGGCGCTGGTCGCTGTGGGGGGTGGGTGAAGGTGAAGTCCCCCCTGCCGCGGAGCGGACAGAGTTTGCCGCCCGGCAGCTCCTGCGGCGCTACGGCGTGGTCTTCCGTGACCTGCTGGCGCGGGAGACCGCCATCCCTCCCTGGCGCGCGCTGGTAGGCGTCTACCGGCGCCTAGAGGCCCGCGGCGAGGTGCGCGCCGGGAGGTTCGTGGGCGGGTTCGTCAGTGAGCAGTTCGCCCTTCCCGAAGCCGTGGACGCGCTGCGCACGGTGCGCCGCCAGTCCCCATCAGGCGAGCTGGTGCTGGTCAGCACCGCCGACCCATTGAACCTCCTTGGCATCATCCTGCCGGGCGGGCGGGTGTCGCCGTTCGCCAACCAGCTCATCGCCTACCTGGACGGTGTTCCGGTCGAGGTGGGGTCGCTAGGAGCCCTCAGGAGCCGCCTGCAGTCGCTGCAGGCATCCGGGCGATAGCAGAGATCGGAAGCACGTACCATGGGCAAGAAGATTCCTCTGGTAGTGGCCCTGGCGCTCTTGTTGATCTTCCTGGATGACATCTCCTCGGCGCTGCACGCGGAGGTCAGTGTAGCGGAGGTGGTTCGGGCACGGTTCGGCGCAGGACCGGATGCCCTCGGGATAATCACTCCCAAAGAGGGCAACCCCGAGGGACCCATGAGCTTTGCCTTGGGCAGAAGTGGAGAGATCTACATCCTGGACCAGGTGAACTCCCGCATTCAGGTCTTCAGAACCGGGAAAAGGAGGAGGACGATCCGCATCCGCGGCCAGACGTTTGCAGACATCGATGTTACCCCCGACAAGAAAATCGTCCTGCTGGACAATTCCGTGAAGAAGGCAGTATATACCCTCGACCCTGAGGGCAGGGTGCTGGGTAGCGTTCCCCTGGTCGGTGAGGATCGCTACGCTCGGCGGCGCACCCCATCCTGATCGAGTATCTGTACCGGGACACTTCTCTTTCAATGGAAGGAGGCTGATGCGGGTCAGGAAGATCGGAGAGACGACGGCGGTTGTGCATCTTACTGGGGAAGATAATTTTGCCCGGTGGAGTGAATACGTAGTTTCCTTCGAGATGTTTGTGGCACATCTCCTCGGGCTGTGGGACGACCGGAACGGCAGAATCTACCTTGGCGCATTTCTTGAGGATGGCTCCAGGGCGTGAAACGTCGTTGTCATCCTCAGCCCGCAGGGCAGGGAGTTGGGGCGAGTAAGGCTGTTTGTCCAGCGGATGCCCCACGGAATCTATCGGTCAGTTAGAGTCTCCCCGGAGGGGAAGATATTCCAGATGGCGCTGGACGCTCGGGGCGTCTTTGTGAGGATGTTCGACCCGGGTCACTGAGACCTACAGCGCAGGGAACCCCAGCCGGCGGGCAGAAAACTGACAGCGATCTATGCGCAGGACCGCGTTTCTCCTCCTACTGGCCCTGCTAGTCACACTGCTTCCACCAGCGGTGGCCTGGCGGGGAGCGGCCGCCACGCCCGGGACCGCTACCCCGCTGCGGTTCGTTCTCGACAACGGGCTCACCCTCATCGTCCAGGAGAACCACGCCACCGAGATCGTCACCCTGCAGGCGTGGGTCAAGGCCGGCTCGCGCGACGAGAGCGATGAGATCAACGGCGCGGCCCACTTTGTAGAGCACATGCTGTTCAAGGGGACGCGCCGCCGCCGCGTGGGACAGATCGACCGGGAGGTGGAGGCGCTGGGGGGCATCCTCAACGCCTCCACCTCGTTCGACTACACCCAGTACTACATCGTGGCCGCCAGTCGCTATTTCGACCGCGTACTGGACATCCAGGCCGACGCGCTCATGCACTCCACCTTTGACCCCCAGGAGGTGGAGCGGGAGCGGCTGGTGGTCCTGGAGGAACTGAGGCGGCGCGACGACTCGCCCTCGGCCCGCACCTTCGACGCCCTCTACGCCACCGCATATACGGTGCACCCCTACCGCCGGCCCATAGCCGGGACGCGGGCGGTGGTCCAGGAGATGACGCGCGACCAGCTCTTCGCCTTCTACACCACCCACTACGCGCCGGCCAGGACCGCTGTGGTGGTCGTGGGCGACGTCAGCGCGGAGGAGGTGGCGCGCCGGGTGCGGCGGGCCTACGGCTCCTGGCGGCGGCCGGCCGCACCCCGGCCGCCGGCCCCCCCGGAGCCTCCGCTTCCGTCGGTGCGCCGGGCGGCCCTGGAGGCCGACGTGCGCGCCGCCTACCTGCATATGGGATGGCCGGGCCCATCCGCCCGTGACCCGGACGTCTTTGCTACCGACGTGCTGCTCTACGTGCTCGGCCGGGGCCGCGGCTCGCGGCTGGTGCGCAGCGTTCAGGAGGAACAGCGGTTGGTGCAGCAGATCAGCGCGGGCTTCCCCACCGCCCTCGACCCCACCCTGTTTACCGTCTTTGCGGTCACGGAGCCCGAGAACCTCGCCCGAGCGGAGGAGGCGATCCTGGCCGAGGTCCGCGCCGTGCGCGACCGGGGTGTCGGCGAGGAGGAGCTGCGCCGGGCGAAGACGCTGCTGGAGGGGGAGGACGCCGTGGCCAACCACACGACCCGCGGGCTGGCCACCACGCTCGGCTTCTACGCCACCGTCGCCGACCTGGAGTTCGCCCTCACCTACCGCGATCGCATCCGCCGGGTCGGTGCCGAGGACGTACAGCGCGCCGCCCGGCGCTTCCTCGACCCGCAGCGCTACGCCGTGGTGCTGCTGCAGCCGCGGAGGCGGTCGTGAGGTCGGGGTACTCTGGAAGGGCTGACGGCCCAGGCGTGCGGATGAGGCTGGCCACGCTCCTGACGCTGGCATCGCTCCTGGCGCCGGTACTGACGGCGGTGGACGGGCCGGTGGCAGCGGCGCCTGCGCCACCGCGCGCGCCGGCTCCCATCTCCCGCCACCTCCTGCCCAACGGGCTGGTCGTCCTGATCAGAGAGAACCCCACGGCCGACCTGGTGGCGGTGGACGTGCTGGTTCGGGCCGCGCCGCGGGTGGAGGAGGCAGAGGGGGGCGGGGCCGCCTTCTTCGTCCGGGAGATGCTGTTCCGCGGCACCGCGCGGCGCAGCGCCGCCGACATCGCCACCGGGCTGGAAGCGGTGGGCGGGTCGCTCAGCGCCCTGACCTCCTTCGACTACACCGAGCTGGCCGCGGTGGCCCCCACGGCTGCCGTGGATACCGCCCTCGACCTCCTGGCCGACCTGGTGACCGACGCGCGCTTCGACCCCGCGGACGTGGAGGCCCAGCGGCGGGTCAGCCTGGCCCGGCTGCGGACGCGCGCAGACCAGCCGGCCGCGCGCGCCTTCGACCTGGCCATCTCCGCCCTCTACCCTCTGCACCCCTACGGCAAGGGGCTACTGGGCAGCGCGGAGACGGTGTCCGCCCTGAGCCGCGAGCGGCTTGTCGGCTTCTACCGCACCTTCTACACCGCGCCCAACATGGTGGTCTCGATCGCGGGCAACCTCCCGGCGGAGGTGGCCCTGCGGAAGGTGGAGCGGGCTTTCGCCCGGGTGCGCCGCGAGCCCCCTCCGCACCGCGTCCGCCTGCTGCGGGCGGTGGAGGGCGCGCTGGCCCCGCGCCCCGCAGAGCGCCGGGAGGTGCGGGAGGTCCGGCAGACCGCACAGGCCTCCATCGTGGTCGCTTACCTGGGTGTCCCTGTCGGGCACCGCGACTGGGCAGCGCTACGCGCGCTGAGCGTCATACTGGGTGAAGGGCTCTCCTCCCGCCTGTTCGTGGAGATCCGCGAGAAGCAGGGCCTGGCCTACGCGGTGGGGTCCTCTTTCTCCACCCTGGCCGGGCCTGCGCCCATCTTCCTCTCGGCGGGTACGGACCCGGCAAACGAAGCGCGGGTGGTAGAGGCGCTGCTGCGCGAGGTGGCCCGGCTGGGCGAGGTGCCGCCGGGGCAGGCGGAGATGGACCGGGCCCGGCAGCGGATCATCGGCGTACACGCCATCGACCACGAGGACCTGCGCCGCCAGGCCTTCCTGCCGGGGTTCTACGAGCTGCTGGGGGTCGGGTACGCCTTCGACGGGCGCATCCCCGACTTGGTCTCCCGGGTAGGGGCGGAGGAGGTGCAGCGCGTGGCCCGCCTCTACCTGCAGCACCCCGTAGTGGCCATCGTAGCACCGCCCGCCCGCTAGTACTCCTCGGGACTTGTTGCGCTGGAAATCTTTTGCAGGATTTCCTGCAAGAATTCCGAACCCTGCAGATATGGCAGGAAATCCTGTGCACCCCAGCTTGCTGCGCCGAATTGACGAACACTACCAGCGTCTCTCGGCTGCGCACCGCCGCGTGGCGGAGTTTGTCCTCAGCTCCTACGACGAGGCCGCGTTGCTGACCGCTGCGCAGCTGGGAGGGCGCACCGGCGTCAGCGAGTCCACCGTCATCCGTTTTGCCCAGCAGTTGGGCTATCCCGGGTACCCGGAACTGCGTAATTCCCTCGCTGAGCTGCTGCGGAACCGCACAGCGCACGTGGAACGGATGGAGCAGGCCCTGGGAACGCTGCGCCGTGTCCGCGATCCGCTGCGGCGCGTTCTGGAGCAGGACCGGGTCGCCCTGGATGAGCTGTGGCGCACATGCTCCCCTCGCCTGATCGAGTCCGTCGCGCGTCAGATCCGTCGGGCCCGCACCGTCTACGTGATGGGTCTGGGGGTATCACGGTCACTGGCGGCCTTCCTGGACTTCCGCCTCCGCCGCATGGGCATCGACGTGCGCCCGATCATGTACGGTGGCTCGGAAGCCTGGGAGCAGCTCCCATCCATCGGACGCGGCGACGTGCTGGTGGCCATCGGGTTCTTCCGGGGATACCGGGACATCGTGCTGGGGATGCGGTATGCCCGGACCCGCGGCGCGCGGACGGTGGTCATCACTGATACGGCTGATTCTCCGCTGGTTCCCGAAGCCGACGTGATGCTCGTCGCCCGAAGGGGCGACCTGGCCGTGATCAACTCCCTCGTGGTGCCTATGGCGCTGCTCAACCTGCTGACCATATCGGTAGCATTGCAGGACACCGGTCGATCCATAGCGTCATTGCAGGAATGGGATCGGCTGCGGCAGCAGCTGGAAGGACCGCTGGAGCGGCCGCGCGCGGCACCCAAGCACATTGGCACCGCCAGGAGAGGGAAGGGTGGAATCAATCTCAAGATGCTGGGAGGGGGAGGAGAATGAGCATCCTAAGGGTCTGTGCCATGCTGCTGGCGCTGGTGCTGCTGGGTAGCCTGGGGCCCGCCGCCTTGGCAGCCCCCGCGGTCGGTACGGTGGTGCTCTACACATCGCTGCCTCAGGAAATCGCCACAGATTTTGCCAGGGCCTTCATGGCCAATGTCCCGCAGATCAAGCTGGAGGTCCTGCGCTCAGGCAGCACCGAACTGGAACGCCGCATCTTCGCGGAGATGGAGACCGGCGGCATCCGGGCAGATGTGCTGTGGCTCGCCGACGCGCCTGTGTTCATAACCCTGCGGGAGAAGGGCCAGCTGCTGGCCTACCGCTCGCCGGAGGCGCGGATGATCCCCACGGCCTGGAAGGATCCCCAGGGCTTCTTCACCGCCGGGCGGCTGATCAACATGATCATCGCTGTAAATACCACGCTAATTCCCGAGCGCGTCGCGCCCAAACGCTGGGCCGATTTCCCCAGGTACGGGAAGACCGCGGCGATGCCCAATCCGTTCTTCTCGGGCTCCGTGTTTGTAGTGGTGGCGACCTTTGTCAAGGAGTACGGATGGGGGTGGTTCGAACGGGCCCGCCGCGAAGGCGTCCAGGTGCTGCGCGGCAACTCGGAGGTCGCCCGGGCGCTGGCCGCCCGCGAGTTCGGCGTCGGCATGACCCTGGACTTCATCGCCTATGGGATGATACGGGACGGGGCGCCGCTGGCCATCATCTGGCCTGAAGAGGGCGCGGTGAGCGTCCCCAGCCCCGTAGCCATCACCAGGAACGCGAAGAACCCAGAGGGTGCAAAGCAGTTCATCGACTTCGTGCTCTCCAAGGAAGGCCAGCAGGCGCTGGTCCGCCTGGGAATTATCCCTGTGCGAGCGGACGTCGAGCCGCCCAAGGGTCTGCCCAGGCCGGCGGAGATCAAGACGCTGCCGATACCTTTTGAGTGGGCAGCGGCCAACGCGGCGGACATCCGGAAGAAGTTTGAGGAAATCATGCTGAAGTAGCAGTCACGGTCGGAGGGTGTAGAGGTGACTGTCCCCGGGCAGGTTGCCGCGCCGCTGGCTCCGCGGGTGCGGCTGTGTGGTGATCCCCGCGTTACGGGCATGCTGGCCGCGGCGGTGCTTCTTGCTGCCATCGTCGTCTATCCCCTGGCGCTGGTGCTCGTCCGCAGCCTGAAAGTGGATGGGGCGTGGAGCTTGGCCACGTATGCCCGCGCCGTGTCCCCTGACAACCTGCGGCCCCTGTGGAACACAGTCTGGGCAGCAACGCTCACCAGTGTGCTGGCCATGGTCGCAGGCACCATGCTGGCCTTTCTCCTGGTCCGCACCGACCTCCCGGGCCGACAGGGGATGCGCACGCTGGTCATCCTGCCCTACGCCGTTCCGCCCTTCTTCGGGGCCATCGCCTGGGCGCAGTTGCTGGGCCCGCAGGGGTACCTGCTGCGCCCGGTGCTCAACCTGTTGGGAATCGATCAGGCGCCATGGACCATTTACAGCCCGGGGGGCGTGGTCATGGTGATGGCGATTCACTTCTTCCCGTTTGTGTTTCTCACCGTGGCCGGCGCGCTGCAGCGCATGGATGTCAGCCTGGAAGAGGCGGCACGCACATCGGGCGCCGGGAGCCTGCAGGTGATGCGGCAGATCACCATTCCTCTGGTTGCCCCGGCGATTCTCGCGGGAGGGGTGCTGGCCTTCATGGGCGCGGTGGCCAATTTTGGCATTCCCGCGTTGCTGGGGCTACGCGCACGGTTCTTCGTCTTGACCACCAGCATCTATGCCGCACTGAACGTGCCCGACTTCAATCTGGCCACCGCCATGTCCATGCTGCTGGTGGTGATTTCCGTCGGCGCTCTGGGGCTGCAGCGGTGGATTCAGCGGGGGGAAGGGCGGTTTGCGGTTATCGCCGGGAAGGCCATACATCCGCAGCCGCTGCGCCTGGACGTATGGCGCTGGCCCGCGTTCGCTCTGGCTGCGGGCTTCTGCATGGTCATTGCCGTCCTCCCCATCGCCGCGCTGGTGGTGACGTCGTTCCTCCGTTACTACGGCGCGCCGCTGGAATTGGCCAGCCTGACGACCCGCCACTACAAGTACATCTTGGGGTTGGAGCAGGTGCGCCGCGCGGCGGCCAACACCGTGATCCTGGCCTCGGCCGCTGCTACGCTGTGCATGGGCCTGGGGACCGCCATCTCCTACGCCCACGCCAGGGCTAAGATCCCAGGTAGCGGGATGCTGGACGCCATTGGCACCCTGCCATACGCCATCCCGCATACCGTGATCGCCATCGCCGTCCTGCTGGCCTGGGCTCGGGTGGGCCTGTATGGGACGCTGACGATTATCCTGCTGGCGTACATCCTGGCTTACCTGCCTTTCAGCCTGCGCACCACCAGTGCCACCCTGCAGCAGATTCATGATTCGCTGGAGGAGGCAGGCCGTGTGTCGGGCGCCGGTCCGCTGCAGACTTTTCGGGACATCGTCCTCCCGTTGGTCAAACCCGGCATGCTGGCGGGTTGGATCCTGGTGTTCATGCCGGCCAGCCGCGAGCTGACCATGTCCATCCTCTTGTTCAGCCTGCGCACGGAAACCATCGGTGTCACCATCTTCAACATGCAGGACGCTGGCTACACGCAGATCGCGGCAGCGCTATCGGTGATCGTGCTGGTGGTGATCCTGGCGGGGAACCTGCTCATCCGCAGGGTAACAAGGGGCCAGCTCGGATTCTGATTGCACCGTGGGACAGTCCATTAGGAAGGAAAGACAGCCAGCCTGCGGGTGATCTCGATGGACAAGATCACTGTTCAAGGACTGTGGAAGGAGTTTGACGGGGTCACCGCCGTGGCTGACGTCAGCTTCAGCGTGGGCGAGCGCGAGTTCTTCACGCTTCTGGGACCCAGCGGCTGCGGCAAGACTACCACTCTACGCTGCATCGCCGGACTGGAGGAGCCCACGCGGGGAGAGGTCCGCATCGGCGGGAGGCTGGTGTCCGCGCCCGCCAGCGGGATCTTCTCGCCTCCGGAGCGGCGGTCGGTGGGCATGGTATTCCAGAACTACGCGGTGTGGCCGCATATGACGGTGTTCGACAACGTAGCTTACCCCCTGCGTCTGCAGAAGCTGGACCGCCGGACGATCGAGGCCCGCGTGCGAGAGGTTCTGGAGATGGTGGCGCTGCGCGGGCTGGAGCGACGGTTTCCAGCGCAGCTCTCCGGTGGGCAGCAGCAGCGTGTGGCCCTGGCCCGCGCCCTGGTGCGCCGACCCGAGGTGATGCTCCTGGACGAGCCCCTGTCCAACCTGGACGCAAAGCTGCGGGAACAGATGCGCTTCGAATTGAAGGAGCTGCAGCGTCGCATGGGTGTGCCCATCCTCTACGTCACCCACGACCAGGCCGAAGCCATGGCGCTGTCGGACCGGGTCGCGGTGATGAACGCCGGACGGATTGTACAGGTGGGGCCGCCGCTGGACATTTATAGCCATCCCGCGGATCCATTTGTCGCCGATTTCATGGGCCTGATGAACTTCCTCCCAGGGAGGGTGCTGTCCCGTCAGGGAGAGCAGGTCCTGGTTGAGGTGCTGGGACAGCGGATCCGTGTGGTGGATCGCTCCGCCCTAGTCGGCCCGGTGATGGTGGCGGTGCGACCGGAGGACCTGGTCATGGAGCGGGAAGGTGACATGGCTGGCACGGTGGAGGTGCGGAGCTTCATGGGGAATTTCATCGACTACAAGGTGCGTGTAGCGGACCGGACACTGCGTGTGCAGACCTCCAACGCCCAGGTGCACGCCGAAGGCGAGCGCGTAGCGCTGCGGGTGAAGCGGGCGCTCCTCTTTGCTGCAGAGGGGGCGGCGTGAGGCCCGCCCTGTCCACCACCTCCCTGCGGTCGTTCCCCATATGCGACGCCATCGAGGCGGCACATCGCTTGGACTACGCGGGCGTGGAGATCTGGGCGGAGCACCTCTGGGCCCGCGGTGAGGATCCCGCCACGCTCGCCCGCCAAGCTGCGGGGTACGGGTTGACAGTGAGCGTGCATGGTCCCAGCCGTGACCTCAATGTCACCTCCACCAACCCGGGGATCCGTGAGGAGTCACAGCGTCAGTACTACCGCGCGCTGGCCGATGCCGCCCGGCTGGGCGCGTCGGCGGTCGTCTTCCATCCGGGGTCGCTGTCGTCTTCTCGAGACCGGCCTGAGGAATACTGGCCGCGGTTGACTGAGTTCTTTGCCGCCTTGGGCCAGACCGCGGGGGACCTGGGCATCACGGTCACCGTGGAAAACATGGAGGAGCGTCCCGGCGAGTTTGTCACCCATCCTGAAGACGTTGCCCGGCTCGTGGATGATGCCGGCGTCTCGGTGCTGGGCCTTGCGCTGGACATCGCACACCTGCTTTTCAACCGAAAGCCGGTGCACCTGACCGGCCTGGAAGGGTACGTAAAGCACGTACACCTGAGCGGATCTACCGCAACGCTGGCACACGTGCCGCTGGCCGATGGGCTGTACGACCTGCGGCCGCCGTTGAGCCAGCTCGCCCGGTTCTATACCGGGATCATCGCCATCGAGGGATATGTGCCTAAGCGGGAGATGCAGAGTGTCGCGGAGAATCGACGTGTCTTCGATCGACTCCTCCTCGCCGCTGCCGCCACTCCCTGGTCAGACCCGTGATCAGAGGCGCAGCGGTGGCGCTATCACCCGGCGAGCGCGCACGTCCCAAACCCCGCGGCTCGTCAGGCGAACCCAGGGCAGGGAGTCGAAGGTGAGGAACATCAGGCTGTAGATGGGCTCGCCGAAACGATAGCCGCGGGCGCGCAGCAAGGCCGTGAGACGACGGTCGGCCTCCACCGCGGCCGCCCAGGGTCGGCTGGAGAATATGCCGCCCAGCTCCAGAGGAAAGGCAAAGACCTCCCTCCCGCCCTCCACCACCACGATGCCCCCGCCCAGATCCGCGACGCGGGCGGCGGCCGCGGCCATGTCCGTCGGATCCTGTCCCACGACCAGCAGGTCCAGCGCCGTGTTCACAGTGGTGGCCAGCCCGCCCAGCCGCTCAGCGAACCCCTCGAGGCGGCATCGCGTCGCCCAGCGGCCCTCCCGATCGATCAAGGCCGCTACCAGCCTCCCCTCCGCCGCCGATGCCGCCGGCTCCGTGATCACGTCGTTGAGCAGGCGGCAGGCCGGAAGGGAGGCGTCGGGCGCAAAGACCGCAGGGGAAGGGCGAGGCAGCCGCAGCGGTCCCAGCGCGCTCCCCCAGTCGAAGGCGGGCGGGCGCAAAAGGATCCCGTCGCGGGCGACCATCTGGCCGCCCGCCAAGACCACCTCGGGGCGGGGCTCGGTCACATCCCGAAGGACGTTCAGGTCGGCACGGGAGCCTGGTGTCACCTCCCCGCGGTCGGCCAGCCCGTAGTAGGCGGCCGGGTTGAGGGTGGCCATGCGCAGGGCGACCAGAGGCGGGATACCGGCGCGGATGGCCGTGCCAATCACGTGGTCCATGTACCCGCGGTCCTCGATGAACGAGGGGGTGGGGCCGTCTGCGGTCAGCATCAGCCGTTCCGAGGTCCACAGGTCGGGGGTGACGGCGGGCGCCAGCGCGGGCAGGTCCGGACGGATGGGGCTGTGGCGCAGCATCACGTGCAGGCCGGCACGCAGACGGTCCAGCACCTCCTGCGCCGTCACCGCCTCGTGGCACGAACTGAACCCGCGGGCGGCCAGTACGACGAGACGCTCGTACGAAGCACCGGGGGCGTGACCTTCAACACGTCGCCCGTCGGCCCGCGCCGCGGCCACCTTCGCCGCGAGCTCGGGCACCCCGTCGTAGACGTCGGTCCAGCGGGTGACCTCGCCCACCGCCGCCACCGACGGCAGCCGCCAGAGGGTACGCAGCCACTCCAGGGTGAACCGCTCCTCTCCCGAGAAGGCGGGGGGATGCAGCCTGATCTGCCAGCGCAAAGCCATAGGGATGGCAGCCAGGCGTTCCAGCAGCGCCGGCAGGCTCTCGGGAGGGACCAGCACCTGGAAGGGGAGGGCGTCCACCACGGCTGTGGTGGTGCCCCCTCGCAGCAGCACACCCGCGAACTCCACGGGATTGGCCAGGACCGCATGGGTGTGGGGCTCGATGTATCCGGGGGCGATAACCCCGCCGCTCACGTCCATGACCTGCCGGGCGCGCGGGGTGAGGGCCGCCTCGGGTCCCACGGCGCTGATCCGCCCTCCGCTGATAGCGACCGCCGCCCGGCGCAGCACGCCGGCGCGCACGTCGGCCACGTGGCCGCCGGCCAGACAGAGGTCGGCAGCGTCGGGAGTCGGACGGTGGGACGGTTCCGGGATCAACCCGGGATGCCCGGGTCCGGAGGCGTCCATCCGACGTTGGGCTCCGGACCGGTCCAGCGCCCATCCGGGTCGAACCGGCGGATGAGGGCGATCTCCTCTGCGGTGGGCGGCGGCGTCTGCGTTACGCCCGGGGCGACCCGCAACTCCCAGCCCGTCTCGCGGCGGACATGCTCCACGCTGATCCCGGGGTGGACCGCGGTCAGGACCAGCTCTCCGGAAGCCTCCTCGGCGCTGAGCACGCCCAGCGTGGTGATGACCCTGGCCGGGCCGCCGCCGCGCAGTCCCATCCTCCGGCGCCAGTCGCCTCCCTCCCCATGTCCGGGGGAGGTGAGGAAGGAAACCTGCGGGGGGAACCGCCGCCGCTCGTGCGCCATCAGGACGATGAAGCGCCGGCTGAGGGAGGCGATGTCGCAGGCGCCGCCGCTGCCGGGCAGTCGCACCCCTCCGGCCCAGGTGGTGTTCAGGTTGCCGAAGCGGTCTACCTCAGCGGCGCCCAGCATGCCCAGGTCGATCCGTCCCTGCTGCAGCAGCCCCATCACGTCCAGCAGTCCGGTACAGGCCACGGCTCCGGCGATGTTTGGTGGGTCGCCCATGGTCACCAGAGGCGCCAGAGGCGGGGCGTCCCGTACGATGCCGTTTTCGAACAGGCCGATGGCCCTGGGGGCGTGCAGCGCCTTGGCCACGGCGAACGCGATGAGGGGAAGGCGCATCCCGACGAAGACCACCTCCCCGTCGCGGATCTCCCGCGCCGCAGCCACGACCATGATCTGCCGGACGGAGGAGATGGCGCCCGCTTCCATCACGCCCAGCCGTAGTCCACCGGCGCTGCGGGCACCCTGCGCGTCACCTGCAGTTGGCGCAGGCGGGAGGTGCCCAGCCGTGCCAGGTACTCCCGCCGGTCCCGGACCTCCAGGACCCAGGTGTGCAGCCAGGTTTCGAACCCCGCCCGAGAGCGGGAGTGCGTGTGGTAGTCGACGTAGAAGGCGTCGTCCCGCTTTGCGTAGCCCTGCAGGGGAGAGGGGTGTGCGCCCCACGGTTCGACCACCACGGCGGCCACGAGAAACCCGGGGATGATGGTGCGGTTGGGATCGCTGCGGATGACGTCGGGGGAGACAACCTCTTCGCAACTGACGATTACCCGCCGGGCGGCGCGCACCGCTTCCGCCGTCACCCCCAGGTTCCCCCAGAGGTGGGTGTTGCCCTCCGCGTCGGCCCGCTGGGCATGCACGATGGCCACGTCGGGACGGATGGCCTCGACAGCCACCAAGCGCTGTCCGCTGAAGGGACAGGTGATCGGCCGCAGGTGCGGGTTGGTGGTGAGGAGGCCGCTGCCCAGCGCGGTGAGCGTGGGCAGGTAAGGCACCCCCCACGCCGCAGCCTGCAGCCCCAGCGCCAGCGTCAGGTTGGTATGGTCTTCCACCTGGACGTGGTGCGGGACGCCCTTCTCGACCGCGCGACGGAAATTGTGTCCCAACCCGTCCCCCACGTTGCCCACCCACGCCGCGATCACCTTGCGCACGCAGCCGCTGCCCACGAGCAAGTCGAAGAGCATGTCTGAGATGGGGCCGATCAGGGTGAGCCCGCGTCGGCCCTGCCGGATGAGTTCATGCCCGGCGGCGAAGGGGATCGCCGACTCCAAACCGCAGCCCATCACCACGGAGGCGCCGTCGGCCACCCAGCGGTCGATCGCCTCGGCCATGGAGCAGAGTTTGCTCATCCCTTCGGGGCGTGCGCGGCCCGGGTTGCGGCCGCAGCGGACACGGTGTGATTCTAGGTGTGGCTATGGGAAGGCGTCAACAGGCGCGGGCGGGGGAGGATCGCGGGGCGGACGCCAGAAGTAATTTCTTATGACCGTTACCGGCGAACTGGTGCGCGAGCACCAAATCATCGAGCGCGTCCTGCAGGCGCTGCAGCGCTGCGTCCGTCAGGCTGAGGCCGGCGGCGAGGTCCCCGTGGCCAGGTTACGGGCCATCGTCACCTTCAGCCGGTCGTTCATCGACCGCTGCCACCACGGCAAGGAGGAGCAGTGTCTCTTTCCCTGCCTGGAACGCCTGGGGGTGCCGCGGGAGGGCGGGCCCATCGGCGTGATGCTGCAGGAGCACGAGATGGGCCGCCGTCTGGTGGCGCAGATCGCGACCGCCCTGGACAGCTACGAGGCGGGGGCGGCGGGAGCCGAGGTCGTCCTGGAGCCCTGCCGCCGGTACGGGGAGTTGCTGGGGCAGCACATCTTCAAGGAGAACAACATCCTCTTCCCCATGGGGGAGAGCCTCATGACCGAGGAGGATCAGGACGAAAACCGGCGCTGTTTCCACGCGCGGGAAGAGGCCCTGGGGCCAGGAGAACACCAGCGGCTGACGGCCCTGGGGGAAGAGCTCGCCGGCGATCCCTGAGCCCTCCGGCGCCACGGTCCGGGATGGCACGCCGATGAAAGCCCGCTCCATGCTCTTCACGCTCTACGGGGACAGCATCGAACGGTACGGTGGGGAAGCCGCCGCGCAGTGCCTGATCGCCCTCATGGGGGCCTTGGGCTTCTCCCCCCAGGCGGTACGGGCAGCCCTGGCCCGGATGGTGCGGCAGGCGTGGTTGCAGCGGCGGCGTGTGGGCCGGCGCAGCTTCTACGCCCTCACCCCCCGGGGGCGCCTGCGCGTGGAGCACGGCACCAGCCGCATCTACACCCTGGACCACCGGCCCTGGGATGGCCGGTGGCGGATCTTCGCCTACGCGGTGCCCGAGCGCAAGCGGTCGCTGCGGGACCGTCTGCGCCGCGAGCTGGCCTGGCTGGGCATGGGGCCGCTTGCCGGCGGCATCTGGATCTCCCCGTACGACCTTCACGACCACATCGCCGCCTTCGTCCAGGCCCACGGCCTGGGCCCCTACGTCGCAGAGTTCGTGGGGAAACATCTGGGCCCGGCCGCCGACCGGGAGCTGGTAGCACGCTGCTGGGACCTGCCTGCCATCGCCCGCTGGCATGAGCGGTTCGTTGCGGACTACCTCCCCCGCCTGGAATCGCTGCAGCAGCGGCTGGCCGCCGGGGAGGGGCTGACCGACCAAGCCGCGTTTGTGGAGAAGATCCACCTGGTGCACGAATACCGCAAGGCCCTCTACGTGGATCCCTGGCTGCCCGCCGAGCTTCTCCCCGCTGACTGGCGGGGGCGGGACTCCGCCCGCCCGCTCTTCTGCTACCACCCACTGCTGCACCCTCCCGCCACGCGGGTGTTC
>Ga0101945_1001944_pt1 | contig 16648 bp, 12 predicted proteins | sample DewCreD2012metaG_2_FD_75246 | JGI IMG/M metagenome (GOLD analysis project Ga0101945, IMG submission 75246) | Hot spring sediment bacterial and archeal communities from British Columbia, Canada, to study Microbial Dark Matter (Phase II) - Dewar... ... | reverse complement strand
CGGCGACCCGCTCCACCAGCCGAGCCAGGTAGTCTCGGGGCGTCGGGACTTTGACCACTAAGTGACGGGCGGACTCCTCATCTATGGCGACCACGACCAAATCTGGCGACCAAATTGGCGATTGCCCCAACGCCTCCCGCACTTGAAAGCGCCAGTCCAGCGCCAGCCATTCTATCCGCACCAAGATAGGCAGCGTCAGGAGGGCAAAAAAAAGGGCTGTGCCCCCCGCAATGGCGAGGGCAGCCCACCGCTGGTCTTCCTCCCAGCGCTCCCGCAGCGCTGCCAACAGCCCTTTCAACCACTGCATGACGGTCACCCTCATCGGGCAACCGAGTTCCCTCCTCGGTCGCCGCTAAGGTTCGCTTAAATCTTAGCAGCGACCTTTCACCCCGTCAAGCCCCCTCTGCCCCCGCCATTCGGGAGACAACCAATTCCCCCAATCAGCGACAGAGAACCGTTTCGCCCACCGACGATAACGGTCTCATTATCCACCAATAAAAACGCCTCCATCACTGCCAGTAGTAATTCCGCGCTGAGGTGTTGTTGATTGTTGGGTTTGAGGCGTGGGTTTAATGGGCGGGAGATGAGAGCCGCCGCAGCCCGCCAAGAGCAGCAGCCCCAAGAGCCCAAGCAGCACCGACGCCGCTAACCGCCGCATCTGTATCAGCCTCCTTCAGGTTGCGAATAGGTTGCACCCGCAAATTTAGTCGGCAGAAGGGAAGCGTTCAAGAGTTTTTGAGGCAATTAACAAGGCTCAAGGACAAGCGATTCCCGAACATCTTGAAGGCAGTTTCTCACAGGTTGCGAGCCCAGAGGGCGAAGGGAGCCCAAAAGAAAGGATGGGCATAGAGGGGATGGCGAAGGGTGGCGAGTTGAGCGTTGCGGAGGGCATCGCTGGGCGGCAACCCTTTAAGTAGGTAGCGGTAGAAGTGTCTCATCAAAAAAGCAGCGGAAGCGTCGTTGACTCGCCACTGGCTGGCGACTAAGGTTCGGACACCGCCCGCCCAAAACGCCCACGCTAAGCCGAGCAAGCCTTCCCCCTGCACAATTCGCCCTTGCCCTGTGTCGCAGGCAGAGAGGACGACCAACTCAGCCGTCAGCCGCCCCATTTCCAGCACTTCATAAGCCCGCAAGGCGTCGTCACCGTCGGGTGCCAACAACAGCCGCGAGTAAAAGGCTCGCTCGGGCTCCAAGAGGGCGTGAGTAGCAAAGTGAACCCATCGGCTCGTTCGCAATGCCTCTTTTGCCTTTGCCTTTGTCACTTGAGCGTCCAAAAAAGCGCGGATGGTGCTTCCCCTTTCCTTGCCCAGCAGTTTGCCGATTTCGCTCAACTCTTGCCGCACGAAAGGCAGCGAAGGCAGTGGCGGACGCCAATGGGCAATGCCCAAGCCTGTCCAACGCAACTGCGGACGGACAGAGGAAGTGGGTGGCTGCAAAGCAAGCCATCGCAACGATGGTGCGTAAGCAATGACCCAACGCTCCAACAAGTAGTTGTCGCTTCGGTCTATCAAGGCTTGGAAAGGGAGCGAATACAAAAGCCCGTCGGGAACGATGCACATCCTTCGTTTGCCCCAAAGCCGTGCTTCGGCGGGAGCGATGAGCAACTCGTAAAGGCGTCGGGCTGTGATGGCGATGGAACGCCGCTTCAAAATGCTTTCCCGCAGCCAAAGGACATCTTCCGTCAAGGTGGTCGCCGTGACAGGGATTGAGTGAGCCGTAACTTGCCATCGTTGTCCGCTGCGGGCAATGACGAATAGCCATGTCCGTCTCTTGGTCACGACATACGACAAAATGGCGAGGTCAGAAGGTAGCCGTCGGAGAAGGGTCGGGAGCACAGGCTCCCTTGTTTCCTGCCCCATTGGCAAACCCACTTGCCGCAGGCGGGCGGCATCTTGCAAGCGTTCCATTTCCGCCCGTGCCGCTTCCAAGGCTTGACGGAGGTCTTGAAGGCGACGCTCATCCTGTTCGCCTCGTCCCGCCTCCGCAACAATTTGCCCCTCCAAGGCAGCAATTTGTTGCTGCAGTTGGCGATAAACCTTTCGTTCTGCGTCTGTCAAGAGGGTCTCTGTCGGCGGTGGGGCGCTTTGAAGGGCACTCAACAAGGCTTGCGCCCGCGCCCGCTCAGCGACCTCCAACGCTTCTTCCACCCGCCCCATCTGCGCCAACAAGTCAACAAGGCGATGGAAGGGTTCAATGGCGGTCTGCAAAAACTCCGCCCGAAGCACGCTGGGTCCTGCCCGCCGCTGAAGCCGCTCTATCAGCCGCACCGATTGCCAATAAGCGTCTAAGGCTTGCCCCCAAAGGCGCTCCCGTCGGTCGCCCTTTACCTTATCGCCTAAGTGACGATAGGCTTCCCCGATATTTGCCCAACAAAGTGCTATAAACCAAGGGTCGTCAATGCTTTGCCAAAGACTCAAAGCCTGTCGGGAAAACGCCAAGGAGCGCTCGTGGTCGCCCAACTCGTCGTAAATAGCGCCAAGGTTGAGGAGCGTCAAAGCGCGGCTGGGAAGGTGTTTTGTCGCTTCAGCAATTTGAAAGGCTTGCTCAAAGTAATTACGGGCTTCTTGAAAACGCTCGGTCTTGGCGAGTGTGTCTCCGAGGTCGTTCAAAACCTCAATTTGCCTCAGTGTGCTGCCCAGTTGCTGCCAAATTTGAAGGGCTTGTTGAAGCGTCTTGAGAGCACCCTCCGTGTCTCCCTTATCCCGCATCGCCATGCCCAATAGATGAAGCACCTCTGCTTGCAACGCTCGGTCGCCGGAGGATTGAGCGAGGGCGGCGGCTTCCTTCAGGTAATGCAGAGCCTGCTCAAAATTTCCCAGCCGCCGATAAATGTTGCCGAGATTTGCCCATACTCCAACCCGTAATCTCGGAGAGTCACGCTCCGAAACCAATTCGGTCGCCCGCATCGCTCGCCTCAAGGCTTCTTCGTAGTTGCGGGTTCGGGTGTAAAGGATGCTGAGGTTGTTCAAGCAAGCGATTTGCCACCGACGGCTTCCTATTGCTTCCGCCTGCTTCAATCCGTCCAGCAAAAGTTTCTCTGCTTCGCGGTAGTCACCCAGTTGGAGAGCAAGAATGCCCAGCGTGTTGAGGAAGCGAGGTAACTTGGCGGAGTGTTGCCAGCGGTCTAAAAGGGTGGCGGCTTGAGAGGCGTAGGCGTGGGCGAGGGACAACGAGCCTTCCGTGCGCTCCGCCCAGGCGAGGCGATGGAGGCTGAAAGCCAACCCTAACTCCGTGCCCAACGCCGCGCATTTTTGGATGGCTTCCCGCCAGCGGGCAATTTGCTCATTGGATGGGCTGCGATAGGCAGTGAGAAAGCGCTGCACCGCTTCGGTGACAGGTGTTGGGGCGGGCGGTGGTGGTCGGCGCTCAAAGGCTTTCGTCCTCACCCAATCCGCCAGTTCGGCAGGGCAAGCGTCGGGAAAGAGGTCGCTCAACAATCGCTGCACTTCCTCAGCGTGAGGCGAAAGGGGAGCAGCTTCCTCGTCAAGGGCATCTTCCAACTGGTCAAAGAGGAGGTCTGCCCACACCTTCATCGCTGTCTTAGCATTGTCTTGTGCCAGTTGTCTGGCGGCATCGTGGCGTCCTTGGGCTACCAGTTTGTTGAGGCGCCAAAAAAGCGCCGCCGCTTCTGAAGACACTGGCGCCCTACAAAATGCCTTTGCCACCAGCACCGTCAGCACGAAAATGGTTGTGACGACGCTCTTGCCTTGTCGGCGCAACACCTTTATACCAGCCAACACCATCAGTCCTCCCCGAAAATTTGCTGACAGGCAGCCCTCCGTCGTCGGCTTAAATTGTGTCAGATCATCCCACACCTTCGTAGCAGGCGACAAGCAAGGAGGAGGCGAACGACGATGGTCGTGACAGTGACGCTCAACCCTGCCGTTGACAAAACGCTTGTCGTGCCTGATTTCCGATGGCAGCGGGTCTTTCGGGTCGCCGAAACTTTTCTCTATCCGTCGGGCAAAGGCGTCAATGTGGCGCGGGTATTGGTGCGTTTGGGAACATCCGCTTGCTGTTTGGGCTTTATCGGCGGAGCGACAGGACAACTTTTGCGGGACGCCCTTTCCGATGAAGGCATCTCCCACGATTTCACCCTTATCGCCCAACCCACCCGCCTCAACCTGACTTTGCGTGACCCCACTCAGCGGTTGGAGAGCCACCTTGTGGAAAGCGGTCCGACCATTACGCCCGATGAGTGGGCGACTTTCCTCGCCACTTTCCAGCGACATCTTTCGTCCGCCCGTTGGGTCGCTTTGTGCGGTTCACTGCCAAAAGGTTTGCCTGACGACGCTTACGTCCACCTTATCCAGTTGGCGAAGCGACATAGCGTTGCCGTCGCATTGGACACCAGCGGCGATGCGTTGCGTAAAGGTCTGGAGGCAACTCCCACCCTTGTCAAGCCCAACCGTCAAGAGTTGGCGGAAGCCTTTGGAGAAGGGATGGACACCGACGAACAAATTGTCAAGGTAACGGTTCGCCTGTTGTCCTCGGGCATCCGTTATGTCGTCGTCTCTCTCGGCGCCCAAGGGGCTATCGGTGGGAGCGAGGGAGGGATTTGGAAAGCCATCCCGCCCTCCGTTGAGGTTGTCAACACCGTCGGTTCGGGCGATGCGTTGCTTGGCGGTTTGCTTCATGCCCTGTTGACGAAGAAGTTGCCTTTTGAAGACGCCCTTGCCTTTGCCGTCGCAACGGGCACCGCTAACACCCTCGTGGACGGTCCAGGTTATGTGGAGGCAGAAGTCGTTCAGAGGCTGTGGTCGCAAGTCAACTTGCGAAGGTTATGAGCGAAGGCGTCGCCAATCTTTTAACACCACCATCGCAGCGTTATGTCCTGCCGCCCCGATGACGCCCCCGCCAGGATGCGTCCCAGCACCGCACAAATACAAGCCCCGCAACGGCGTCCGATATTGCGCCCAACCTGGGACGGGTCGGAAGGCGAAAAGTTGGTCAGGGGTCAAGTCGCCGTGAAAGATGTTCCCACCCGTCAAACCAAATTCTCGCTCCAAATCTTGCGCCGAAAGGGCTTGCAAATGAACGATGCGCGACGAAAAGTTCGGCGCAAACTCGTCCACGACAGAAAGGATGCGCTTGACAAACTCGTCCTTCCACTTTTTCCACCCGCCAACGGGCTCGTAAGGCGCATACTGAACAAACAGCGAGACGATGTGTTTACCGTCGGGCGATAAAGTTTCGTCCAGCACCGTCGGGATGCACATTTCCACCATCGGTCGCTCCGACGGCTCTCCCCGCACATAGTCGGCATAAGCGCGCTGCAGAAAAGTCAAAGACGGGCAAAGGTGAATCGTTCCCCGCAGATGCACCGTCTCGCTTCCCATGCCCCGAAAAGTCGGCAACCCATCGGCGACGAGGTTGACTTTGAAAGCGGCGGCACTCATCTTGATGAGGCGAATTTTGCGAACAAATTCCTCAGGCAAAACTTCTGGCGGCACCAGTCGCAAAAAAGTCCGCTTCGGGTCGGCATTGGACAGCACCACACGGCTTTTAATCTCCGTCCCGTCCGCCAAGACGACACCAGCAACGGCATCACTGCGGACAAGGATTTGCTCCACTTCTGCGTTAGTCAAAATGGTCGCCCCATGCTGTCGGGCGACATCAGCGATGGCATTGCTGAGGGCGCCCATCCCACCGCGCACATAGCCCCAAATTCCCCGCCGACCCGTGATAGCACCCATGACATGATGGAAAAGCACGAGTGCTGTCGTCGGTGCCGTCGGTGGCAACGCCGTCCCAATCACTCCGTCCGTCGCCAGCGTGATTTTCAACACCTCGCCCTCAAACCATTCACTCAGCACATCCCAAGCACTCGCCGTCATCAGGCGCATCAGCAGCAACCGCTCCGACGGCGCCAACCGCATCACGCCACCCAGCAATCGCAGGTAGAAGGGAAAGTCCGCCGAAAACCCATCCAGAAAGCGCGGCGGAATGCAGGTCAGTAACGGCTCCACGAAAGTCGCCAGTTTGTCCAGCGCCGCTTCGTAACGCGGGAACGCTTCCGCATCGCGCCGAGAGAATTTAGCAATCTGCTCGGCATTGAACCGTTCATCGCTCCCCAGCAACAAAAAGCCGCCATCAGGCAACGGCGTAAAAGATGACGGCTCGCGACGAAGGATTTCAAACCCATGCCGATGCAGATTTAAATCGCCGACGATTTTCGGGTGCAGCAACCCGCAGACATATGCCGCCGTGGAAACCTTGTAACCGCCCCACAAAGTTTCCGTCGTGCAACATCCGCCAAGGACAGGTCGCCGCTCCACGACGCAAACGCTCAGCCCCGCCTTCGCCAAATAAGCCGCCGCCACCAACCCGTTATGTCCCGCCCCGATGATGACAACATCAAATCGCCGCTCCATCGCTGTCTCGCCTCCCTTTTCTACACCACCGACAAAGCATGCCACTTTCAAACCTCGCCCTCTGCATTTCCCTTGCCCTCGCCCTCCCTCTTGACATCCCACTTCCGCTTTGGCATCATCGTAACGCCAACAAACTAAGCCGCAGGAGGCGAAAAGGATGGAAAAGACAGGAACGCTTGAGAGGGCAAAGAACACCGCCAAAGAAAGGCTCTTTCTCTCGGTCAAACTCCGCCTGCCTGACCTTTTCCCTCCTTTCCCTCGCCTTTTTCGCCTCCCTCTCTTTCCCCCAACCCCCTGACCCCTCTCAAATCCCCGAACCTCAAATCGCTTACGCCCTCCACGCCGTTTGGGACCCTGACCTGACCGACAACAACCCTTCTGTCTGCACCACTTCCGACACCGTCGCCGTCCCTTCGTTTCACTTTTATGCGGGATGGAAAGACGGCGCCCCTGCCTTCTTCAGCGTTGATTGGGTTTTGATTGAGGAACTGACTACCGACCACGAACCTCAGGTCTGGCTTTTTGGGAACCTGCAAGGGGGAAGCGGTTTCCCTTATTGCCCGATGCCGCCTGTCAGTGACCCAGAGAACTGGAACTGGACGACCTTCAGTTTTGCCCCGATGGTTGGCTTTGCGATGCACAACGCCCCTTATCGCATCACCGTCCAGTGGCGCTATGGGGTTTACATGAAGGGACCAAGGGGACCTTTCCAAACTTCCATCACCATCCATGTCCAAAACTTGGTAGTCGCTTCTGATCCAAGAAAACTCATCAAATGGGATCCTGAGCATCCCGAACTATGCGATACCACCCTCAGTTACAGCCTCCAATGTGCTCAACGAAAGCAAGTGACAGTGAAAATAAAAATTTACTCGGTGGAAGGATGGCAAGGGATGGAATTGAGCGATACTTTTATTTATCCCGACAAATCAAGTGATACAGTAGACTTAGCACCCCTCTTTGGGACTTGGCAATTACCGAAAGGGCTTTACACATTTGACATTCAAGTTACAGGAATAGCACCTTATTATGATCAAGATTCCTTGAGAAGTGAAAGGGTCAATGTTGCTTATGTTGGTCATCAAAATGACTTAACAATTGTAGATTCTCGAGATGGGATTGTCGGTGCTCATTATTGCCTTTGTTCTGAAAGAAATGCCTCAAATGTGTATCTTTCTTTCTATGACCCTTTGTTGGAGAGGTTAGACGAGGTTTCAGGCGCTACCGACAAAGGTGTTCATCATCGGGAGGCATTAGTGGGTGGTCTCGCATACGCAGGAAATTACACAATTGTCGTTGAGGCTCAAGATGATCATCCCGAAAGCAATAAAGCTCATGAAAGACGATGGACTTTGCCTGCTGGGTCTAATTTTTTTGTGCAACCTTGCGCTCACTATGGATTTACAGGTTTCTGGGAATGGAACACAGATATTATTGCAAATAAGGCATATTATGAATTAGGTAAGGTTATTAATCCTATAAACTTAAATTATCTTTGCTATAGTGGTTGGTACCCAATTCATGAGCGTGGAGGAGTTCTTGTAAATAAAAGGAAAGACCATGCTATTCGAAAAACTTCTGATGAAGTGTTTGAGGGAACTCTTTTAGAAAACAGCATTTGGTCTTGGAGTTGGCATGTTGCCGATGAAGGGCTTATGTTTGCTGATGAAACTTACATCTCCTATGATGATATTGATGGGTTGCCCCCAAATTCTTTAAATTCTATTAAATTAGCTATCTTATTAGGTTGCTATACATATGATTTTGCCGACCTTTTTGTTTCTAAAGGTGCTAAAGTGGTTGTAGGATTTGAAGGCACAATCAATCAAGTTGCGGCCAGGTTTTGGAATGGAAGATTTTGGGAGTTTCTAACAAAAGAGGGAAAGACTGTTGAGAAGGCTGCCACTGATGCAGTTAAATGGTGCCGTTGGTTTCCTTGGTCTGGGTTGGATACTTTATATATTACAGGTAATGGTGGAGAAACTATATATTAAGGGGGCGACGAGTATGAAGTTAACGCAATGTTGGTTAGCAGTTGCTACCATTATGGTTGTTGCCACTACCTATGGTATGACGCAAATTGACGCTGAACAAGCCAAGCAAAGTGTCCGTTCTTTTGAAGGCAATCCTAATCTTGAACTTCCAGAGCCCAAAGAACGATTCAATCCTCAAGCGCCTGTTGCAAAAATTTTCTTTGAGTTTACCCTTCCAGACGGAAGGAGTTATTGGGTGGACAAAGAAACTGGATGGGTGTTCTCCGCTGATTATGCCTATGCGTCTTCAAGACAAGGAAAGCCAATTTCTGAGCAGCAAGCGATACAGATCGCTCGCAACTTCTTGCAACATCGTTCCATTATCTATCAGCAATATCAGACAAGAATGGATGTAGAATGTAAAATGCTTTCGAAATATTATCTTATTGAGTTTATTGAAAAAATACCTAATAATAGCGCATATACGTATAATCAATGTATTATAAAAATTGAACCATATAGTGGGAAAGTGATAAGTTTCTTCCAGATGTGGGAGAAAACGCCGCATCCTAATAGAGACCGACAGCCCGCTGTCACTGCTCAAGAAGCTGCCAATAGTGTCGCGGCCTATTTTGGTTTTAACATGTGGGATTTTCTTAGTACCCCTAAATTACTTGCCCTTCCTGCCGATTGGGCTCCCTTTAATTGGAATAGTTCTGGTTTAGTTTGGTACGTAGAAATTGTTGGTGATCGGGACATTGGTCGTGGTGGAGTCTTAGGATTCGTGGATGCTATGACAGGACGAATTTTAATGACCGATGTGTTTCTCCATAGACCCTCGGCCTTCCCAAGAGTTAAACAACCGAGGATATGTTTGGAATTTACGAGAGAGAAGGAAGGTAAGATTCAAGCAGAAAGGTTTGCTTTAAGAAATATAGTACCAATTGTTCAATTTCACGAAATATTTTTACCAATAAATATTTTCGAGAGACTTGGGGTTAAAGTTACAGAAAAAGATAATAAAGTTATTATCTATATAGACAAGAAAACAAAATTTATTGACAATTTTTTGAAGCAAAATAGTCAAATTTATCTTCCAGCTAAATTACTTAAAGAATTATTTCCAGATAAGATATCATCTGTGCAATTTTATCGACATGAATGGGTGCGCATATATATCTGTAATAAACAAATTTTTAAATTATTTGAAGATTTGTTAGAAGATTTAAATTCAAAATCTATGAATTTAGGTTATAAGACAAAATATCATTCATTTTTAGATGAAAGAGAAAGTAGACTGATAGCGTGTATTGGATTATTGATCACTCTTTGCTTTCTCGCTCTGTTGACTGTTAAACATCGCAAAGTCATCAAAGTGATGAGATGAAAAAAACAATTTAGTAGTGGCACGGGGGTTTACATGAAAGGAGCAAGAGGACCTTTTCAAACTTCCATCACCATCCATGTCCAAAACTTGGTGGTGACATCCCCTGATGAAACGAAGGTTTTGAGGTAGGATCCAGTTCGCGGGATTGCTGACACAAGTTTCAGTTACCGTCTTGAATGCGCTCAAAGGAAGTGGTGTCAAGTGAAGGTGAGCATTTACACGACGGATGGGGTGAAGGTTTATGAGGAATGGTTGGAACAGATAGCACCTGGGGGATACAGTTTTGTCTGGGATGGGCGGGTAAACGATGGTTCAACACCTGACGGATTAGCGCCGGCAGGGTTGTATGTGTTTGATTTGGATGTGATAGGGATAGCGCCTGGCTATGATGAAGACTGGTTGAGAAGTAGGGCATTAAAGGTAGGGGAGCATGAAGTCTATCCACTTCCCTATGGAAATGATGGACATCCCAGCTACGCTGTCCCTACTACCAGTCCCCTCCGAGCAGAGTACATCTTGAGAGGGAGCTTACCAGCAACAGCAGTTTTAATTGAAACTTACGACCCTGATTTTGAGCGGATAGTTTCTGTAGAGGGGACAACGAAAACAATCCTTGATTCCGCAGTGCCCCGACCGGAAGATTGGAACCTTGTAGAATTTTCAACTAACCTGCATAAGGATAAAACCTTTTACCCTTATACCTTTGTCTTTTGGGCATGGGATGGTGCTTGGGCTTACTATAAAAATCATTTGCCCAAAATAACCTTTGCAAATGACAAACTTCATGGACCGCAAGGGGCGCATTTTAATGCCTTGCGATCTTTTGAGCTTCAATCTTATGCAGATAGGATTGCGCAAAAAGAATTAATGTTTGTTTTAGATAGTAAAAGAAGATCTTATTCTTATGGTAATAGATGGTCATATGAGGATGTATTTTGGGGTGGGAAATTATGGAGGTTAGTAACAGAAAGTAACCTTATCGGATGGAACCGACGCAAATTTCTTTTGGCATTAAGATATTGTGCAGTGGTTACTTTCGTCGGGCACGGTAGCCGAGATAAAATTGGTAAAAAATGGGGTGATATAGTACACAATAAAGATTTATTTATATCAACCGAACAACTTGTCTGTGCATATCAAAGTTACAAAGATTCTAATATTTGTAAGGGTCAATGTAAACGACCGATAAAGGTAAAACTTGTTGTCCTTCTCGGATGTGGCACTGGCTCTCCTCATATTCGCCATCCCAAATTCAAAAGAGCCTGCAACCTTAATGTTTCCTGCACAGCGCCTTCATTAGGGAGTTTTGCATCAATCTTAAAATGTGACTTAAATGTTCAGTGTGTCATTTATTATTGTGGTCCTGCAGTTGCAACTGTAGATGACGATTTTGCAAAGAAATTTTGGAAATATGCTACAAAAGGTTTAAAGGAGAAAGGTGGCTGGAGAAAACTCTCTGTTGCAGAAGCAGTAAAAAAAGCGAAATCCGAGATCATATGGGAATATTTTCGGAAGAAACAATGGTTGAATTACGAATGTGCCAAAAACATTCATGTAGTAGGTGATACGCAACTTCCATGATAAGGAGGGACTAAACGATGAAGAGGCAAATTGCTGTTATGTTAGTGATTTACTCGTGGGCGACCGCCATGGGGCAAACAGACCAAATGCTTCAACAGGCTATTCAAGTTGCTCGGGATTGGTTAAACAACCCACAGGCTCAAGTGGAATTTATGTTTCACAGGGATAGATCCAGCGAGTTGGTGGGACCTGTAAATGATTTTCATTTTGAGACATCTTATTATATTCATGAAATAATTGTTAATTTGGACAAGATGAAAGTCGTTGGATGGGATGCTACTGTTAACTGGGCAAAGGAAGCAAGGACTGATTTGCCAATGAAGAGTGAAGCAGAGATAATCCAAATTGCCCGCAACTATGTTCAACTACATTTTCCTCACTTTCATGAGTTCTCTGAGTGGGAAACCACTATAGAACCCTTTGATCTCTCGGAATATGCTAATAGACGAGTGATTAAGTATATAGTAAGTTTTTCTCCCATTGTCACCAATGAGGCTGGGACGAAGATACCTGTCCTCACGACAGTGTGTGGGGTTGACATTGATCCATACGAAGGTAAAGTCATTGGGTATTTTGAGCGTCATATGCCAATGACCATCACAAATTTGACACCAAACTTTTCTCCAGAAGAAGCGAAGCGCCGCATAGAAGAGGCTTTCCTAAACTTGGGTGCTGCAAAAGCATCTGCAACAATGTCGTTAGACATAGGTCTTATAAATGGTTTAGTCATTGGAGCGACTCAAACAAGTGGTTTGAGGTTAGCTTACCTGTTTGATAGCGTTATCACCGTCGGAAAACCGGGATACGAGGAGGAATTTGGGACTGAAGAGGAGCCCCAAGAGTGGCAAGCGGCTATAGATGCTCACACCGGCGAATTGTTTTACCGTATGCCTATATTAGGAGGTGTGGACGAAAAGGCAAAAGAAAGGCTTTTACATGATTCGCAGTATAGGAATATTCCGCTGCTTCCCATAACAAGGCAACAATGGTGGCTTATCGTTGGCATCCTTATCATTGGTTGTTTGATCATTTTTGGAATGAAGCGGATACAAGGACATTTGTGCGAAAAGTTTATGAAGTGACGGAGCAAAAGTGTGTCATAGGAGTTACAGTTTCCCATGGGATGGGACGGTGAACACAGGTTATTACGGATATCCGCCAGAGGAAGGGAGCAACATCGCCCCTTCGGGCTTATACACCTTTGATGTAGAAGTTGAAGCCAACCCTTATGACAGGGATGAGTTAAGGGGTCGGACTTTAAGTGTAGACTCAGTCTTAGGAGGACTTTACTATGATGATAAAGGCACGGAAGACGAAAGTGATGATGAGGAGTTTTTAGTCGTTGAGTATGTGCTGAAAAGCGACCGAAATGCAAGTAGTGGGGAAATTTGGTTGTATGACCCTGATTTCAATCAAGTGGGTCGGTGGGATACTTATGGCTTAACGGCAAGCCTGCTGGGAGTTCAGCATACCATTTTCATCCCCATTTCGTTATCGGCACTGTTTGAAAAGGATGGGACTTATTGGGTTGTTTTGTTCTTCAAAGACAATCACGCCGACCAATATAAAAACCATCAGCTTAAAACGACGATACTTGGTTATTCTGGTATCTGTGAAACTTACTATTCTGGAGAAGTAGATGGACAAGTTACTTACTTTAAGCATCTATGGCCAGAGGAACTGGAAGAAGAACTGTTAGCACTGGCAGAGGCTATTCCGCCTGACGCTAAAGAGTGCCCTAACTGCAAAGGTTCTATTTACCCTGGTGTTACTTGCAATGGCGTCCATTACATTCGTGATATAAAAGGTAATGTTTTGGCTAAAGGAGTCCGTGTGTGCTTAGTCTGTAATGCCATGGGTTATACGGCTAAAACTTGGCCTGAAGACAAACTCTCTTTGAACCCACCAAAAACCACAGAAAGGGACAGAAAAAAAATTCCCAAAAGCATCAAGGATCAGGTTAATGCATTGGCTAACCAAATCATTGATCCAGTGACTGGAAAGAAAAGAGGTTGTCATAGTTGTGGTGCACAAACACCAGGAACAGAGAGTGGGGATTGGATACCTGACCATGTTCCACCTATCGCCCTCGCAGAGGTAGAAATAATCAGGTTTTGGTTCTTCAAGATTAGGCTTCCTTATAAAATACATCCCACTGAATGGTATCTTTTACCGCATTGTAAATTTTGTTCTAATAGACAAGGATGGAGAGTGAAATATATTAGATACAAACTAATCGAAATAGTAAAAAAGAAATGCACTCGTCACAAACAGTAGATGTAAGCGATATCTTTCGTAAGGATATGGGATGAACTATCAGCGTTAGCCTAACACCTACGGCGCAAGAAGATTTAACAAACTTCCGCCCTTACAGTATTGGAGGTCCAGATAGGATGCGGAAGAAAGTCTTGGCTTGGTCAATAGCAATCATAGTTTGCGTTATAATGTTAATCATAGGTGGGGTTTACACCAAACACCTTAGAGGTTCAAAGTGCAAGGAGAAATACCTTGAAGAATCAAGGAGGGGAAACGAAATGAAAGCAAAAGAAATCCTTAAGCATTTGGATGAAAACATGGATATCGACTTGGCCAACCCAAATTTTGATCTGGCAGATACCCGAATGACTGTTTTCCGATCGGAGAAGAATTGGGTTATTTTTATTGAGTTAGTAGAGGCTACTGTAGGAGCCTACGAAGGAGTAAGCATCTACGCCTTCGGGAACTGTATAGGGCAGCAGGGATTCATAGAACAAAGGAGCCTCTTTTCTACTCCTGAGGATGCTCCTTTAACTGACAAGGATGGGATATGGATTGGTGACCGAAGTCAATTTTCAGTTATTATTAGAGGGAAGCGATATGACTTTAAACCAACGAAAGAAGATTATCTTGCTGCAGGCATCACTTTCCCTGATGACCGAGCAGGTCCTGATTCCTTGTGTCCAATAGACCTTATACGTTTCCTTTGCCATCACCTTAATCATCCATTCTTTGTTTCTGAGGATTACCTTAGGTATTTATTGGACAAACTTGCTGTTGAAGCCATTAAGAAGCGTGATTGGTGCTCCTTGGGACACGAGATGTCCCTTTTCTTTCAGACGAGGGAGTGGCAGCATCCCGACATAGCATTAGGGGAAAAGCCGAGTCAGATGAAGTATTTTCGGGTTTTGGCAAAAGCAATAGAAAAAGGAGATATATCAGAACTTACCAAATTAGACCCTTCAATTTTCAATACCGATTGGAGGCAGGTAGAAGCGAAAATTAAAGAATTAAAAGAGCAAACACAAATTATTGCAATAGAATGGATTAGTGATAAAGAGATAGCGATATTTTTTAAACATTCTAAGAAAAGATAAGTAAAGAATATCTTATGATGAAAGTGGCTTCGTTGTATAATTCGAAAAGTCTTACAATCTTGCCTTTTCTGTCAATTTTAGGAGGTAAAAGTTTAATCATAATGTTTTATCAAATAAGTAAATATCATGCGATTTAAAAGAACCCTTGTCCCGATTGGGTTTTTAACACTATCGGTGCATCGTCCCTTGGAAATTATGCAACAACGCCCAAAAATACCATGAAAGTGATGACAACCATCTTTACTACTTGCGATGGTAAAATGATTTATATTTTATGGGGAGATATGGCTTTATGACCCTGATTTGGCGAGGATTCAAGGTTGGGCGGTGCCGATGTTGGTGTGCGTAGTGCATGGATGGAATGACGGATTAGGAGCGAGCCCGAATGGGGAAGTTCATGGGGTGATCATCTCTGTGCCCGTGAGTTTGATGGAGAAGGCAGGGACATACAGATTTGTCCTGCATTTTTACGATGACTATGCGGATAGTTCCAGAAACCATCAAGTCAAGGCGGCATTAGAGGTGAATGTGACCGAATCCTTAAGAGTTTTTCACATTGAAGATGACTGGATGGTTACACCTGATGGCAAGAAATTAGACCCCTTGGCTCGTAGCCCTGAAGTGAAAAATGCTTTTATGAGGACTGGATGGATAGTGCATACAGCAGGAAGTAAGTGCAAAGGGCAAACTTGTGTTTTACCTTCTGTATGCACAAGAATCCCTTACCGTGAGACATTGCCAACAGAGAATGATCGTGCAAATTACTCTCGTGATTACTTTTTTTACTATAACAAACGCAATGAGGGCAGATATGTGCATGTGATAGGAGTGGCATACATGACTGGAAAAGGTGACGGCAAATATGGAATGAGTTCGGAGACCGAGCGTTATTCCTATGTTTTTGTTCGTTTACATCTTGATTCTTCTCCTCAAGAAGCTAATTTTCTCATCAAAACAACAGTTATTCACGAATTAGGACATCAATTTGGATTAGATCATCATCCACTTGACCAGGAGCCTCCTAAAACAAGGAATGGGAAGTTTTGTGTTATGTGGGATTCAGCACCGTCGGCTCTTATAGACAAGGAATTTTGTGATGAATGCTTAAGACGAATCCGAAATTACAGTTGGTAGTCTCACGCTTGGAGGGATATAGCGTGAAGTCTCATCATTATGTTTTTGCTGTGTTGACATTCGTAGCGGCGTTCCTGATGGCAGGGCAGCTTTCAAAACGAGTAGACCTATCCGCAGTTTTTTGCCCCCTCTGTTGGCAGGAAAGCCTTTGGATAGCATGGAATTGGGTGAATGCTAAATTGCTCCAAAGACCACAAGAAGCACATGGCATTGTGAGGCATTGTGAATCAAATCTCATCCAGATCGCTAACACTATCCTGAAGGACTATGCACCGAAGCATAACGGGTTTCTACCCGATCAAGAAAGTTGGCAGCAATGGGCAAGGAAATCTCTTAAAAACTTACAAGTGCTTCGTTGTCCTGCCGCAGAACCCTCAATGTCTTATCGTCTAAACCCTAATTTAAGCGGAAGGCGTTTAAAGGACATAGGAGGGCGTGAAAAAACGGTGCTGTTTTATGAGAGTTATGAGAGTGACGAGAGGGGGTACCCAATTGCTCGTCATCATTCTGGGGAATTGTTTCGGCATTGTTGTCATGTCGTTTTCGCAGATGGGCGAATTGGACATTTGTTAGTGGAGCAAGTGGAAAAGTTGCTTTGGGATAAGTGACCGATGTGAATTGGATGGTTGTAGTGGACGAAAGGTGAATTGAATTGGCAACAACCAAATTTCCGAACACCTCTTTGGGTTATTGACCTGCGCAATATACAAGTTACCATATCGCCATCCAGTGGCGCTATGGGGTTTACATGAAGGGACAAGGGGACCTTTTCAAACTTCCATCACCATCCATGTCCAAAACTTGGTGGTGACATCCCTTGATGAGACAAAGAGGAATGGCTGGAGC